>OEIU01001041.1_pt1 | contig 20262 bp, 15 predicted proteins | sample 1539221 | NCBI WGS metagenome assembly OEIU01 (sample SAMN03792071, study PRJEB22550) | activated sludge metagenome | feature: wastewater treatment plant; material: activated sludge; isolation source: Wastewater treatment plant of a petroleum refinery complex | place: Argentina: Zarate | collected...
ATGTGCGTATGTCGACAGAGCACCAGCGCTACTCAACGGAAAATCAGTCGGACGTGATCCGGCAATATGCCGCCAAGCGCGGAATCGCAATCGTTCGAACTTATGCCGACGCGGGAAAAAGCGGACTGCGTCTAGAAGGGCGCGATGCACTAAAACGACTAATCGATGACGTCCAACATGGACGCGCAGATTTTACGAGCATCTTAGTCTACGACGTCAGTCGATGGGGTCGGTTTCAGGATGCCGATGAAAGTGCCTACTACGAGTACATCTGCAAGCGTGCCGGCATCACAGTCCAATACTGCGCCGAGCAATTCGACAACGATGGAAGCCCTGTCTCGACCATCGTCAAAGGTGTCAAGCGCGCGATGGCCGGCGAGTACAGCCGGGAACTTTCAACGAAGGTTTTTACAGGCCAGTGCCGCCTGATCGAATTGGGGTTCAGGCAGGGTGGACCGCCGGGCTTCGGGTTGAGGCGTTGCCTAATCGATTCCAACGCGATGGTGAAAGGCCAACTTTCTCGCGGCGAGCACAAGAGCATACAAACCGACCGCGTGATTTTGGTCCCTGGGCCCGAAGAAGAAATCGAGATCGTGCGATGGATCTACCGTTCTTTCACAATGGCCGGAAAATCAGAGCGCGAAATCGCAACTGAGCTCAATGAGCGACGCATCCTCACCGATCTCGGGCGCCCTTGGACCCGTGCGACGGTACATCAGATTTTGATCAACGAAAAATACATCGGTAACAACGTTTGGAATAGAAGCTCATTCAAACTCAAGAAGAAACACGTACGAAATAGCCCAGACACATGGCTTCGCGCGACTGGCGTATTCAAACCGATTGTAGAACATGCGGTATTCGATGCGGCTCGAGCGGCGATCCGCGAACGATCCGTTCGCCTTTCGAATGACGAGCTGCTCGAGATCCTCCGTCGTTTGCTTCAGCGAAATGGTTATCTGTCAGGCCTTATCATCGACGAGACCGAGGCCGCGCCTTCCAGCGGAGCTTATCAATCACGCTTCGGGAGCCTGCTTCGAGCGTATCAGTTGGTCGGGTTCACGCCGCACCGAGACTACAGATACGTTGAGATCAACCGGGCACTTCGTCGAATGCACCCGGAAGTGATCGCCGAAGTCGTTGCTGGCGTCGAACGGATTGGCGGAACGGTCGAGCAGGATCAGGCGACGGACGTTCTGACAATAAATGGCGAGTTCACAACTTCGGTCGTCGTCGTCCGCTGCAAGGAGACCGCCGCTGGATCGCTACGTTGGCACATTCGATTGGATACTGGGCTGGTGACGGATCTGACGGTCGCCGTGCGGTTGAATACAAACAACAAAGATCCGCTGGACTATTACTTACTGCCAACTTTGGACATGTCATTGCCGAAGCTGCGTCTCGCTGAAAACAACGGCATGTCCATCGACAGCTATCGCTTCGACAGCCTTGAAGCGTTTTTTGATCTGGCCACGCGCGTGAGCATTTCGGAGGCCGCCTGATGATCCAGCACAATCAAGAAAAAATTGTCGAGTTGATCCCAATCGATTTGATCACTGTGATCAATCCGAGGGTTCGGAATCGCAAGTCGTTCCGAGACATCGTCGACAATATCGCCGAACTTGGATTGAAGAAGCCCATTACCGTTTCGCGACGAGATGGACCCGACGGACTGCGCTACGATTTGATCTGCGGTCAGGGTCGGCTCGAGGCCTATCGCTCGCTTGACCAAAAAACGATTCCCGCGATCGTTCGAGTGGCCGAGACCGAAGATTGCCTCATTCAAAGCCTCGTTGAGAATTGCGCTCGGCGCAAACATGATCCTGTGAGCCTGCTCCACGATATCGGCTCTCTGAAGCAGCGCGGCTACACAGACGCCCAGATCGGTAAGAAGACGGGTCTGACGGTGGCCTACGTAAAGTGCGTCATCCACCTTCTCGAAAAGGGAGAGCAGCGGCTTCTGCGCGCAGTCGAGACGGGACAGATTCCAGTTACTGTCGCCATGGATATCGCGGACTCGGAAGACCTCGACGTTCAAACCGCTCTACGGACGGCATATGAAAAGAATTTGCTCCGTGGACGCAAGCTCATGAATGCCAAGCATCTCATTGAGCAGAGATTGAGGAGCGGCAAAGGCTCCTTTGCGAGGCGAAAGAGGGATATGGCCACGACGCCTGACGCTGTATATCGGGCCTACCGAGAAGATGCCGATCGCAAACAGATCCTGATTCAGAAGGCCGACGCGACCAAAGGGAAACTGATGTTCATCACGGAGGCACTCCGATCCTTGTTGGCCAACGAGGCCTTTGTCGCACTGCTTCAGGTAGAAAAGCTTGACAATTTACCGCGCAATTTAGCAGCCCGCATTCGCAACCCAGAAACGGTTGCATCATGACGACCGAAGCGGATGCAAAACAGGTCAAGATGGCCTTCGAAGCCGAAAGCGTTCGTCTCGCGATCGCGGATATTCTGCCGCTGCGCATCGTGACGCCGTCGATGAAAATGAGCCGGAAATACAATCAAATCACTGCATCAATTCGTGAGGTTGGGCTCGTCGAGCCTCCCATCGTCGCTCGTGATCGCTCAAGTAAAGGAAAATATCTGCTGCTCGACGGCCACCTGCGGATCGAGATCTTGAAGGACTTGGGCGAGGCTGACGTACTGTGTCTGATCTCAACGGACGACGAGGCCTTCACATACAACAAGCGGATCAGTCGCCTCGCGATCTTCCAAGAGCACAAAATGATTGTGAAAGCGATCGAACGTGGTGTCTCAGAACAGCGTCTGGCCAAGGCATTGGATGTTGATATTCCATCCCTCAGAGCCAAGGCCAGATTGCTCGTCGGAATCTGTCCAGAAGTGGCGGATTTGCTGAAGGACAAACACATCTCACTTCATGCAGTGACCATGCTGAAGCGCATGGTGCCTTTGCGCCAAATCGAGGCAGCAGAGCTCATGATTGCCATGAACAAGTTCACAGGAAACTACGCCCGTTCGCTCTTAGCAGCGACGCCTCGAATGCAACTGACCGAACCAGAGAAGGTGCGACAGGTTAAAGGGCTGACCGACAAGCAGGTGGCATTGATGCAGCGAGAGTCAGCCAACCTCGATCGACAATTCAAACTAATCGAGAAATCTTATGGCACCGACCATCTCGATCTGGTCCTGGTCAACGGCTACATCACCAAACTTCTGGCCAACGCAAAGGTCGTTCGGTTTTTGGCGCAGCACTACGCCGATATCCTCGTCGAATTCCAGAAAGTAGCTGAGTCAAGATCGGCTTCGGCCTGAAGCAGGCTAACGTCGAATGTGATGGGGACCCGGACCCGAAAGCGCGGGGACCGCAGGAGACGCTGCACTGAGATGCGGATCAATCGCGGTGATGGGGATGACGGCGAACCCGCTCGGAGCCCATCCCGCTCGTGCACGTCGCCAAGATACGCGCTTTGATTGTCGTTCGCACAACCTCCGACTTCTTAGAAACCAACTCGTTAACGTTGATTCTACGTGGTCGGTCGGCAGACTTGAATTGCAGCCGTCGCCATCATAGCTCGTGAAGGTCGACGCCCGCCGATGCGCTATATGGCAAAGGGCGTTCAGGAAGGACGAGACCTCGGCTCTCGACGTAGAGAGGCTCGGACCAACGGCGAAACCTCAACTTGAGGTGTCGTCGGATTGTGTCCAGAGTTTTGCTCTGTCACCAGGCGGCACCTCTCAACCTCAGAGAGGTGACTATGTCGTCGCTAGCCATCGAGCATCGCTCTCCCAGCGAACTTAGACCTTACGCCCGCAATGCGCGGACGCACTCCCCGAAGCAGATTACTCAGATCGCTGCCAGTATCCGGACATTCGGTTTCAACAACCCGGTGCTGATCGACAAGGCCGGCATCATCATCGCTGGCCATGGTCGTGTCGAGGCCGCCAAGCAGCTCAACCTCGACACAGTGCCGGTGATCCGCCTCGAGCACCTGAGCGAGGACCAGAAGCGCGCGTATATCCTTGCCGACAACAGACTGGCCGAGAAAGCCGGCTGGGATCGCGAAATACTGGCGATCGAGCTCCAGCACCTGGTGATGGTCGACGCCGGTTTCGACATCGCCGTGACCGGCTTCGAAATGGCCGAGATCGATGTGCTGATTGAGGAGGGCAAGGACGCCGGCAAGGACGATCCGGCGGATCGGATTCCAGCCGTCGAGCCCGGCCCGGCCGTTACGCGCCCCGGTGACATCTGGAACATTGGCCGTCATCGGCTGATCTGTGGCGATGCGACCGATGACGCGGTCTACGCCCTGCTCCTCGACAGGGCGAAGGCGCAGATGGTCTTCACCGACCCGCCCTATAACGTCCGGATCGACGGGCACGTCGGCGGCCTCGGCAAGGTCAAGCATCGTGAGTTTGCGATGGCTTCGGGCGAAATGAGTGAAGCGGAGTTTACGAGCTTCCTGGGAACGGTATTCGACAACCTCGTACAGTACGCCGTCGACGGTGCGATCCACTTCATCTGCATGGACTGGCGACACATCGACGAGGTTCTGGCAGGAGCTAGATCCGTCTATCGAGAGCTCAAGAACCTCTGCGTCTGGTGCAAAAACAACGGCGGTATGGGAAGCCTCTATCGCTCCCAGCACGAGCTGGTGTTCGTGTTCAAGTCAGGAACCGCGCCGCACATCAACAATGTCGAGCTCGGCAAGCATGGTCGCTATCGAACCAATGTGTGGTCATACGCAGGCGTCAACAGCTTCGGGGCGCGTCGCGACGATGAGCTGGCCATGCACCCGACCGTCAAGCCGGTCGCACTCGTCGCCGACGCCATCCTCGACTGCTCAAAGCGCAATGGCATCGTACTAGACGCTTTCGCCGGCTCAGGCAGCACGCTGGTCGCGGCTGAGCGTACAGGTCGGCGCGGCTACGGCATTGAGCTCGACCCGCATTATTGCGACGTCATCGTTCGTCGTTTGAAGGCCGTTGCCGGGCTCGAGGCCGTGCACGCAGCCAGCGGCGAGACCCTTGCTGAGGTCATGACGCGCCGCGCCGAAGCCGCTGCGGCGGTCGCAACCGAGCAGGCCGGCGCGCCGGAGGTGACGGCATGACCAACGAACCCATGCAGACGGTTCTCCCCGGCGACACCGATGGTGCCGTGACCGATGCGGCTCCTGCGGCTGACGCGCAGCCGGCCAAAGTGCGGCGCCGCCGGCGGAGAAAACGCGCCCGCAAGGACCAGGTCGATATCGTCAAGGTGCTGCTCGCGCCGGTCAAGTTGCTGCAAGGTGCAAAGGCACGGACGATCACGGCATTCGAGGCTACGCTGCGCGCTCAGGTCACCAAGGCGATCGAAGGCAAGGACTCCGCCAGCATCATGGCGCTGATCGATCACGCCATCCGCCATGAGCTCGTCGTCTCTCCCGAACCTGCGGCTCGCACATGCGGCAACTTCGTAATTCCAAAAGCCCTGAGCGAAGCGGATCAGCGCGAGATCTTCGATCCCGAGACGACGTCAATCAACTGCATCATCGAGATCATCTTGAGGCACTATGACAAACAAAAACGATGACATCAGAAGTCGCCATGACGGCGACACCGAGTCAGGTAACAAGCGCCCTGATCGTCGCAACCCGCCGATGGCGACCCGCTTCAAGCCGGGACAGTCAGGAAATCCTGCCGGCCGACCGAAGGGCGCCACAGGGCGCCGCAAAGCCGTGCGTGCGGTGCTGCTGGAGAAACGCGAGTTGCGCACGTCGAGCTCTCAGCAACCGAAGCTCTACACGACGCTCGAGCTTTTGTTCATGGTACTGCGGGAAAAGGCGTTCAAGGGCGATCGCCGAGCCATCAAGACCTTGCAGGACTTCGACGCCCAGTACAATCGCAACGCGGAGCCCGGACCGCAAGGCGTCGGTTTCCTTGTGGTGCCCGAATGTTGCGCCACGATCGAGGAATGGGAGGCGCTATACTCGCCGAAGGAAGGTCCGCCGGCCTCGGATGAGGACTGGGAATAGCATCGCCGCGGTCGCGAAACCGCACGGGCTGGCGATGAAGATGGCATAAGATCGCTTGCGGGCTGAAGAAACGATTCGCTGCTGTCGAGACTTCATGAGGTTCGAGTTTGCCTGCAGTTAGGGGGAGCCATTCAAGTCGCGTATTACCAGAGCTCGGTCGGTGACTTCGTTGTTGCCGATGAGGCCGCTATTCTCGGCGCTCTCGCACAGCAACACGGTTTTGCTCTCGAACATCAACAGAAGGGCGCATGGCTCTCTCAGATTCGCTTGCTGCAGACTTCACTTGCAGGGTGCGACGATGGGCACATTTTCTTTGAGTTTAGTATTCCACGGATGGGCAAGCGTGCCGATGTCGTTTTGGTCATTGGCGGCATAGTCTTCGTGCTCGAGTTCAAAGTGGGCGCCACATCGTTTGAGCGCTCGGCCATCGAGCAAGTTCATGACTACGCACTGGATCTCAAAAACTTCCACCGAGGCAGCCATAGTGTGCCGATCGTGCCTGTGGTCATTGCCACTGCGGCAGAAGCCCTCGAAGTCACCAACATCTCCTGGGCGTCGGATAGCGTTGCCGAGCCGGTCCGAGCCCAAGTTGAAGACTTGCCCAATCTTATCAGCCAATGCTTGGCAAGCCGACACACGCCCACGATAGAAATCGCGGATTGGTTGAACTCAGGCTATCAACCAACACCAACCATCGTTGAAGCCGCGCAAGCCCTCTACCAGGACCATGACGTCAAGGAAATTGCGCGATCAGATGCTGGTGCGCAGAACCTGGGCGCAACTACAGACTGCATTTCAGCGATAATCGAACATTCGAAGAGCGCTGGTCGAAAATCGATCTGTTTCGTTACGGGCGTCCCGGGGGCTGGCAAGACGCTTGCCGGACTGAACATCGCGACAAGACGCGCGAAGAAACATTCTGACGAGCATGCCGTGTTTCTGTCGGGCAACGGGCCGCTTGTAACAGTCCTTCGCGAAGCGCTGGCTCGAGACGAAGCACGGCGAGAGGCTACTTCGAAGAGCGCGGCAGCCAGGAAGGTCGCAAGCTTCATTCAGAACATCCACCATTTTCGTGACGAAGCGCTTAAGGGTGCGGCTGCGCCTTACGAAAAGGTCGTAGTCTTTGACGAGGCACAGCGTGCATGGACGAGAGACCAGGCTAGCAAGTTTATGCAGGCGAAGCGTGGTCATGCCGATTTTGACATGTCGGAACCTGATTTCCTGATCAGCGTAATGGATCGCCACCAGGATTGGTGTGTGATCGTTTGTTTGGTTGGTGGAGGGCAGGAGATCAACACTGGCGAGGCCGGTCTCAGTGAGTGGCTGCAGGCACTCGATACCAAGTATGAGAACTGGGACGTCTACGTCTCGGACCGACTTGAAGAAGCTGCGGACGAACTCACCCTGAAAATAAGGGACCGGCCGAATGCGGCGTTGCGTAGCGCTCTTCATCTCGGGGTTTCAATGCGCTCTTTTCGAGCCGAAGCGCTTTCGAACTTTGTCGGTCATGTTGTCGAAGGCCGAGCTGACCAAGCTCGGGAAGCTTTTGTCAGTATCGCCGATCGCTACCCGATCTGGCTAACTCGCGACCTCAATGAGGCCCGACAGTGGCTCCGAGAAACCGCAAGGGGGAGTGAACGATACGGGCTTGTCGCATCATCGGGCGCATATCGACTGAGGCCGGAGGGTCTGCACGTGAAGGCGGATATCGATGCGCCGACGTGGTTCCTGAATGATCGAGATGATGTCCGCTCCTCATTTTATCTCGAGGAAGTTGCGACAGAGTTTGACGTCCAAGGCCTCGAGCTGGACTGGAGCGGTGTATGCTGGGATGCAGACTTCCGTTACGAGAATGGCGCGTGGGGTTCGTATCGATTTCGTGGCTCTGCGTGGCAGAAGGTCTTGCAATCAGAGCGGCGCACGTATCTCAAGAATGCGTACAGAGTGATGCTCACACGCGCGCGTCAAGGGATGATCATTTTTGTTCCCAAAGGTGACGTGACGGACCCAACTCGTCCGCCGGCGTTTTACGACGAGACGCATTCGTTCTTGAAGGATTGCGGCGTGCGGGAAATCGCGGGGTCGAATAGCCAGCCCGTTCGACCGCTTGGCGCGTTCGATGGTGCATAAGCCCGATTATGCGAATCCAGTGTTCATAGGAGCTGATGTGACCCCCGTTTCTTATCCGGGGGCAACTGGAATCCGGCCGTCATTGAACGCTCCCGATGAGCGTCCTTCAAGCTCAATGTTCGTCTGCCAGCGGGCTGCGTAGCCGGATGGCGTGAGCCAGCCGAGCTTCGAGTGCGGGCGGTGGTGGTTGTAATCGTGTCGCCAGGTTTCGATCAGGCGACGGGCGTCGCTGAGCGTGCGGAACAGCGTCTCGTTCAACAGCTCGTCGCGTAGCGGGGCGTTGAAGCTCTCCGCGAAGGCGTTCTGCACCGGTTTGCCGGGCTGAATATAGCGCCAGGCGATGTGCCGTTCGCCCGACCAGGCGAGGATCGCGTTCGAGGTCAGCTCCGTGCCATTGTCGGATAGAACCGCCTCCGGCTTGCCGCGCCACGCGATGACTCGATCGAGTTCGCGAGCAACGCGGGCACCCGAGATTGACGTGTCGGCTACCAGAGCGAGGCACTCGCGCGTGCAATCGTCAACAACGACGAGCACACGGAAGCGCCGCCCGTCCGTCATCTGGTCGTGCACGAAGTCAATCGACCAGCAGGCGTTGGGGCGAGCCGGAACCGGCAACGGTGCTCTCAGCCCCAATGCACGCTTGCGGCCGCTGCGTTTTCTCACCATCAGCCGCTCCTCCTGGTAGAGCCGCTGCACCCGCTTGCGGTTCACGACCCAGCCCTCCCGGCGCAACAGAATATGAAGCCGGCGATACCCGAAACGCCGGCGCTCATGCGCCAAACTACGCAAACGAGTGCGAAGCTCCGCATCGTCCAGCCGCCGCGACCGGTATCGCACCAGAGCGCGCTCGACGCCGGCGACCCGGCACGCCCGCCGCTCGCTCATCTGACGCGCCGACATCAGAAGAGCGACGGCTTCTCGCCGTTGCGCGGGCGTCACCATTTTTTTGCAAGCAAGTCCTTCAGACCCGCGTTGTCGATCATCGCTTCGGCCAGTAGCCGCTTTAGCTTGGCGTTCTCCGCCTCAAGCCCCTTCAGCTTCTGGGCATCAGACACGTCCATGCCGCCGAACTTCGCCTTCCAGGCATAGAGGCTCGCGTTCGACATCCCGTGCTTGCGGCAGAGGTCTGCCGTTCCGACACCCGCCTCGTGCTCCCGCAGGATCGCTATGATCTGCTCTTCCGAAAACCGCTTACGCTTCATCTTCCGGCTCCTCTCCTCGGGCCGGATTCTAGCGCCTTCTGGACTAAATTGCGGGGGTCACATCAGGGTCAAGCGTCATGCTTTCCGCTACACGGAGCTTGTCTGCAATCGAGCGCGCTTCTTTCTAACAGACACTTCGGTCTTAGGTGTCCAATGTGCAGCGCAGATCTTCAAGAGATTTCGTTACTAGCTCATCTAGTTCAATTCTGTGTGCTTATCAGTTCTTTATCGTTGCGGTAGAAGACTTGCCAAATAGTACCAGTAGAATGCGTCAAGCTGGTTATATTGATGGTCCCGCTCTCCTGGCGAGCCGCCGTAAGATTTCGCCTACTAAGACACTCTACATCCTCCCAGCTTCCCAACTCGTACTCAAAATCTACTAATTTAATTATCGCTCCCAGCTCAAACCACGCCGCACACTGCGCTCTCCGCATATAGGCTGGCGTGAGATCTGGCCGCGGCGTCGAGAAGCGCCCCCCACCAGATAACACTGCTATGCTCAGACATTTCGCGCTGTAGAGTGTGACCTGCCCTGAATCGCACATCAAAATTTCGATGCCCGCGTTTCCCTCGCTAGCAGCCATTCGATCAGCCTCGAGAAGTATTTGGGCCGGAACTTCTTCCCCCAGTTCCGCGACCCACCCAAAGTAGACGCGCCGATAAACGTCAGCAATTTGAGCGTGGCCGCGTATCGCTTCACCTGGCGGAGTAATACTATCCCGAAACATGATCAGAAGCGCATTAGACATGACTCTCCTGCAATTGCTTGACATCGAGAGGATCAAGTCGTTCTGTGAGCTCTCGACGTCGCTTTATCCACACGGGGATGAGCTTATGATAGGTCTTTCCGCCGTATATCGAGAGCTTTTTCTGGGCTACAAATTTGTCGATAATATTCGGTCGACCGACTACTGTTTCGACATCAAATGGCACATCGATGCTACCGCTGGGCAGCGCCGGCTCCATTTGGAAATCATTCATTTTGGTGCGGACAAATTCTGCAATTTCGCCATGGCAGACCGAACTCAGCATTATTAAGGCCCGCCCATCTTCTGAAAGAACGCCATCTAGAGAACTAAGAATAGCGAGGATGACGCTAGTGCCCAACGTTGCTTCCCGAGATTGAGTGCCAAACGGCAATGATTCAGTGCTGCCTCCATCATCGAAATCTGGGATATATGGAGGATTAGAAATAAGAAGATCAATTCCAGTAGGCTTGATCACTTCAGATCGAGCATAATCGCCCAGGATAAGAGATACAGCGGTTTCTGAAGTTGAGGGAAGATTGCCTCTGATATTTTTATATGTGCTGGCGATTGCGTCCATGGATACGTCATAACCGTATGCCCTTCTAATCTTCGGAATGTTTGTGAGACATGAACTCAATATAGCGCCACTTCCCGTGCCCACCTCTAGAATAGAGTCTGGCGGACGACCCTTTATCGTGGCCACAAGTTGTGCAAGCACGAGCGTATCAATCGTTGGACCGAATACGTTCCTATCCGTACGGCGATCTACGCATGTCAAGGCATTGTTGTGGATGACAATTTTATATCCGGATGAAATTAGCGATTTCGTGAATGACGCGGATTTTGAGTCAAGAGAATTCGTGATTGAGTCGAGCTCAAGTATACCGCTAGGTTCCTCAATCGCATCCACGATTTGCACTAAGACGCCACCACCGGAGAGAACTTCATATTGCACAATCAGGCAAAATTGAACATTTGATGTAAAATATAGCAGACCTCCAGCGCGCGGAATTCTGTCGTGATAGAAATGCTGCTCGACTAATTTTATCAGTTGATCGCGAATTATATCTTCAATAGCCTCCAAGAGTCGCAGGAATGTTTTTGCTCCTGATTCGCTTAGAGAATGCCGCGTCCGAAAGTACGCCCGGTCTCGGTTCGTGCGTATATTTCGCATCCACACCGACCTAGATTCAGGGAAGTCGGTGCCTTTCAAAAAAATATCGTTGAAACAAGCATCCACTGCATTGGCTAATTCTTCAGATGCTAGAATTTCTAATGGTCCGCGCCGCCAACCTAGCTCATTGATTGCTGCGAAAAAATCGAATGCGGAATCGTGTTTTTTTAATGCGTCACAAATCGATTGAAGCGTCCAATTATCATTGATGTTTCTGTCACATAACACGCGCATGGCGGTATCAACTCGACGGTACTTCGTTATTCTTATCGTGGCGGTTTTCTTATTGATTTATGAACCTACGCCGCGTCACTATTGTTCTGCGCGCCAGCCAATCCCGCTTTTTCCAAGGCTAAATCGACGAAATGCTTCGAGGCGTCGCTTATCCGCACAAGAGGCAATCTGGTGTCCGGCAAGCATAGACCAAGCCTAGAGGCTGCATACTTCACCGGGCCAGGGTTCGTTTCCACAAATAATGCATCGATCAATGGCATCAAACGATCGTGAATTTTTAATGCTTTCGTGAAATGGCCCTCTAGACATAACGTCTGGAATTGAGAATACAAACGAGGGGCAATATTGGAAACGACTGACATACATCCGTGGCCGCCGTGCGCCATAAAAGCCGGACTTATGCCATCGTCGCCGCAGATCTGATTGAACCCCGGTCCGAGCGCTAAGCGATGTAGAGAGACGCGCCTGAGATTTGCCGTCGCATCTACTATACCCACAACATTTTTCAGTTCGTAGCAGCGAACTAAGGTCGCGACCCCTAAGTCAACAGCAGTGCGGCCTGGAATATTGTATATTAATAGAGGAATATCCACCGCATCATTTATTGCTTTAATATGGTAGTAAATTCCCGCTTGCTGAGGTTTGTTGTAATATGGGAGTACATGAAGCACCGCATCGGCGCCTGCCCTCTTTGCGTGCTGGGTAAGGAAAATGGCTTCCTCAGTCGAATTTGATCCGGCTCCCGCTATTATCGGAACGCGCCTTTTAGCCGCCGCTATACACAATTCGAGTACGTGTTGATGTTCGTCATAGTCCAATGTCGCGCTCTCTCCGGTTGGCCCGGTAGGAATAAGACCATGGGCGCCTTCCGTGATTTGCCAATTGACCAAGCGCTGAAATGCCCGATCATCGACCTTGCCATTCTTGAACGGCGTAATCAGTGCGGTGAGAGAGCCTCTTAGTACAGACGCTTCCATTGGTAGGCCTTTCGCAGGGTCGCCATTTGATCTTATAATGAATAATGCATGGATCTCTTGCCACGACAAGGAAAGAGCCGCTGCAAGCTGACGAGCACCAGCCGCGGCTAGGCGGTTGTGCTCCTGAGCGTCGTGGCTTGAATTGCGGGAAGCGCTCGGAGAGCGGTTTGTTGACTCTCCGGTGGCGTGGGAAGTCTCGGGCGGGACGCACTCGGAGGCGAGTTTGTTGACTCTCCGCTGGCGTGGGCAGTCTCGCGCGCGAAGAACTCACTGGCGACTATGGCACAACTCTGGCTTCAATCTCATCGAATGCTTTGACAAGGTCTGGAAGCATTTTGTGATAGTCGCGGTGTTTCAGCCGACGACCGGGTCCTGATTTTGAATGCGGATGTGCGGTGGCTGACTGAAGTCGCAAGTCATGCAACTTGACGAAGCACGCCATCGCATCGGGCAATGCGGCCACCAGGGCAGTATCTTTGATGGCATGACCAAAGCTCGGGCACTTTGAGCCTGCCGGTTTGTGTCTCCGCCACAATTCGCGCATGACGAGATCGCAAAAGCTATCAAGCTGGACGAGGAACGCGTCGATATTGGTCTCCCGATTGCGCTTCAGAAAGATCGTCATGATCTCAGCATGGCGATGCTCACTGCCGAAGAATGCCTTCCAGTCGTAGTTGGTCATCGTCCTGCGAAGAATGTATTCCATGATGATGTTGATGCGGCTGGCTGCCTGACCGACGGTTCGGATTATGCCTGCGGCCTTCAGTGTTTGCTTCGCTGTCGTCTCAACGTCGCCGTACGGCTTCGAGAGGGCTAGCCCGTCTCGCAGCATCAGTGATGCGCCGATTCTTGCAACCTCTCCCTCGGACGCCCTAAGACACTGGTTGCAGAGGTTGGCCAGACTTGCCTTGCCAAATTGCTTCTGATCCAGCTCCCGCAGCGCGGCCTTCTTCACCCACCAGTCTCGTTCATCACGAACGAGATTTTCATACTCGTTGAAATTCATTGATCCTGTGGTCAATCCCCAAGCAATAAGCGCTTCTTTGTATCCGGGTTGGATAGGAATTGATCCGCTCGGAGGCGTCAGCAATCGTCGGGTGGCAAACCTACCAAGATCGTCAGCGACTGCATGCTCGAGACGGCCCAGACAGGCCCGAAGCAGCTCGCCATTGACTGAGTGGTATAGCTCTGGGCCTTTGACGAACTTGATAATCTCGTCTGCGAGGCGCTTAGGAATCGTCTTGTACTTTGCAATGTAACTGCAGACCTGCGGAGCGAGAGCGGGATTGCGCCGCAGGATCTCCATCAGCCTTCCATTCAATCTATGTGTCGGGTCCGCATGGGCCAGGAGATATTTGAAACGCGAGACTGTACCGGCGCCGAGCCGTCCATTGCGTGTCAGCTCCAGAATGCGCTTGGTTAGTTTGACTTGGTTTACGAACGGCTCCACCGAGGGTTCAGGTGGTCGGCTGACCGACTTCACTTCATCGTTTGGATCGACAATCTGCCGAATATTGATCTTGGAGGTCTGAGGAAACAGCCCGACTTCGCGCGCCGTAATGTCGAGCTTTATCAGCTTTCGCCTCAGCTCCTCTTCATTCCTCGCCAATATCTTGATGTCATCTACATATCTAAGATAGATCGTTTTGGCTCCTTGCTCTCCCGCCGTGTCGATGTGCTGCAACACTGCTTCCGATAGCATTCCAGACGAGAGCGGCCCCTGCGGTATGCCATGCTCGTGATAGATATTTTTTGGACCGTTGCTCCATGTGCTTGATGTCCAGAGCTTGAGACAATCGAGCAGAAATGTAGTCGTGTCCTCGTCGATCTCCAGCTCTTCCAAAAAGTGCCCCAGGACATGATGGTCGATTGAATCATAGAACGATGCCAGATCAAAATCGGCCAACCACGTGTAGCCATCATCAAAGGACGTTCGAATTTTTTGGCCAAACTTCCGATACGAGACCTGCCAACGTTTGTAGAAAAATTGGGAGGATTTTCCAGCGTATAGGTGCGCAAATACTCGTTTCTCGTACCGGCGAAGGGTTCGCCGTCTCAGAGCATCCGCAATGACATTGACGCACGCCTGATAGACAACCTGGTCCTCAACCGTCAGGAGCGTAATTGGTCGCAGGGTGCCCGAAGGTTTAGGCAGGAGTAGCTTCGACGCGTGGGTTGCCTGATAACGTTCAAGCAGACCCTCTTTCCGTATCCATCGCAGATGGGTATCGGAGGCGATCGCAAACGCATCATACGAGTCTCTGAAATAGCTTTTGTATTGCGCATCCGGATTGGACATTATCCATCTGTAGGCGCGGCGCAAATTTGCTAGATCAAATATCTTATCGAGCGTGCTCACTTGGAATCTGCATCAACTTGTCGGGTACGATTCACTCCGATGGCTACATCTTTAGGCCGCTGATGGCCGCGCAATGCGACGTCGCTCAACGTCCTGCGCTTGCCATCCTGGCACGTGTAGACTCATCAGCGCCTTGAACAGCCTGCCGTGGTTTTGCACCCGGAGATGCAGGAGTTCATGCGCGATGACGAAGTCTTGGAATTTCACATCCTGCTCCGCCAAGTCCTCAGCGAGCGTTACGATCCCGCCGGTTGAGCACGAACCCCACTTGCGCGTCATCCGCTGAATACGCACGACCTTCGGTGCGACTTTCAATCGATCCGCCCAATAAGCGGCCCGCGTTCTGATGCGATTTCGCCCTGCCTCACGCCTCCGCATCGGCTTCACCATCAATCAGGATCGTCAGAATCGCATCGACAACGCGCCCGCGCTCCTGCTTTCCGAGATCGAGCAAGGGGCGGTACAGCGCGGCGCGAAGCCTGCGCTGCTCATCAGCATTCACACGAGCATTCGCGAAGCGCGCGAGCTGGGTTTCGGCCTCCTGAGCCAGCTCCATCGCGGAGATACCGGCGGCCCCGAGAGCCGCGTCATCTTTGAGCGTCCAGTAGACGCCAAAGGCGCGGGGCGAGAGGCCGCTGTCTTTCGCTGCCTTGATGGCTGCTTCCTTTTCCTTGGCGAGCGCCGCCAGCAAGTCCATTGCCGCAAGGCCCGTGGTATTGCGGCTTTCAAGGTCTTTTAGAATACGCTCAGCGCGATCCCTGAGGGATTGGAGTACCGGCGCTACATCAGACTCCTCATCAATCTCTTTCTGAAGGCCGCGGACGAGGTTGAAGACTTTGCCTTCGTCAGATCCCTTCTCGCCGCGCAGTCCTTCGAGCGTGTTCACATCGAAGGTCACCGTCTTGACGACCTGGCCGAGGCCCTCTTGTGTTGCGCTGCTTTCGACGAGGCGGCGCGTTTTGTAGGCGAGATCGGCCATATAGCCCACGCGGTCGGCATAGGCGTTCCGCACGGCCGCATAGAGCTGTGCAAGCCGCTTGAAGGTGGTGATGTGATCCCTGAGCTCAGGTGAGGGGGAGAGGATTTCCCAGAGGGCCTCGATCTCTTTGTAGGCTTCAAAAAAGGCTTTGCGCGGCTCCGGGTCAAGGAAGCGGCCATAGACGAGCCGCTCCAACTTCTCATCCGCGCTGCCTTCACCGGCTTCGAGATAATCGGTCTTCGCCTTCTCGATCTTTTCCAGCAAGTCGCTCAGCAGCAGATCGAGGTCTTCGATGACGCCGCTGACATCCGAGCTGTCGAACTGCAGAGCCTTCTTAAGCTCGCGCAGCACGCCCACGAAATCGACGACGAGACCGACGCGCTTTTGAATGCCGTTCGCATCAACGTACGGCCTGTTGACGCGCGCGATGGCCTGAAGCAGCACATGATCGCGCATCGGCTTGTCGAGATACATGCAGTAAAGCAACGGCGCGTCGTAGCCGGTGAGCAGTTTATCGGTGACGATCAGGATTTTTGGATCTTCGGCGGCCTTCTTGAAAAGCTCGCGGACGTTCTCCTCGCGCTCTGGCCTGAGCTGGACCTCAGCCACAAGCGGGCGGTCGATGACATCCGCCGCGTTCTCGGTGTAGACGGCTTCCGACCACTCGGGCGGCAGCAGCTTATCAAGGGCGCGCTTGTATTTCGCGCAGGCCTCGCGGTTCACGCCCACCAAGAATGCCTTATAGCCAAGCGGCAGCACTTTTTCCTTAAAATGCTCGGCGACAAACGCGGCGACTTTCTCAATGCGATCATCCGCTGTCAGGAAGGTGCGAAGGCCCACCGCACGGTCGAGCACCTTGTTAAGCTCGTCGATATCGGTCACACCCTCGGCGGCTGCCAGCTCGAAGAACTCCTTGTCGAGCCGCTCGGCAGGCACCGTCATCTCGCTCGGGGCCATCGTGTGGCGGATGGGCAGCGTCGTTTCGTCTTCGATCGACTCGCGGATCGAGTATTTGTCGAGGTAGCCCTGCTCGTCGTCGGTGCCGAAAATCTTGAACGTGCCTTCGCCCTGCGCGGTCTTGGCGATGGGCGTGCCGGTAAAGCCGATGATGGTGGCGTTCGGCACCGCCGCCATCATGTAGGTGCCGAGGTCCTTGGCCACCGAGCGGTGAGCCTCATCGATAAAGACGAAGATGTTCTCGCGGATGTTGGTGTCCTTATCGAGGCCCTCGAATTTGTGGATCATCGAGATGATGAGGCCGCGCTTGTCAGTCGCCAGCAGCTCCTGAACCTTGGCCTTTGAATCGGCGCGCCACACGGAAATGTCCTGCTGCTGCATCTCGCCAAGCAGCTTCTCCACCCAGCCTTTCAGCTGACCTTCAAGCTCCGTTCGGTCCACCACCAGAATGACGGTTGCATTCTGAAAGCGCGCTTTGTCCTCAAGGATAAGACGCGCTGCCGTCAGCAGCGTGAAGGTCTTGCCAGACCCTTGAGTATGCCAGATGAGACCGCGCTTCTTCTTCCCATCGGCGCAGCGGGCCAGAACCTTGTCGATGGCCACGCGCTGGTGCTGACGCAGGATGGATTTGCGCGTCTCGCCGCTCTCCACATAGAACAAAATCCAGTGCTGCACCGTCCGAAGAAAGTCGGTCGGCTCAAAGAACGCCTGCACCGCGAATTTGTAGGTTTCCTCGGGTTGCTGCTTCCAGCGCGCCATAAAGCGCCGGTTGGCATTCCACGTAACGCCGTACCAGTAATCGAGGAGATGCGTGACGTTGAAAAGCTGCGGCGACCCGATCAGCTCCGGTGTTTCCAGCTCATAGCGCCTGAGCTGTGTCACGCCCCGGTCGATCGCGCCGCCATCCTTGGGGTTCTTGTGCTCGACGATGCAGACCGGCACGCCGTTGATCACGAACATCACATCGGCGCGGTTGCCCTTGCGGGCCGGAGGCTTGAGCTTCCACTCCCAAGTCACGTGAAAGACATTTTCGCCCGGCGCCTCAAAATCGATGATCTGCACGCGACGCTGGCGCTGCTCGGCCTCATCATACCATTGCCGCTCACCGCGCAGCCAAGCGAGCATCTCGCGGTTGCCTTCTATGGTCGGCGGCAACGCCTCCAGCTTTTCAAGCACCTGCCGGATTGCATCCGAAGTCATCCACGGATTGAACTTGCCGAGCGCAGCCTCTAGCTCGTCGCGGAACACCATGCTAGCTTCGCCGCCACGCTTCTGCTTTGCGATATCAGGCTTGAGCGGGATCCAGCCAATAGCGGCCGCATGGGTCACCATCGGGAACTGAACCGTGCCGGACTCGCTGATCCTGATTTCGCTCATGCCGCCACCTTCTCGCCTTTCTCAGCAAGGGCAGAAAGGTCAAGATCGTCCACGCGAATCTCGCCGGTCATCAGCTTGTGCAGCAGCGCCTTGAACAACTCATCCAGCACGGCGCGCTTGCGGCGATGCAAATCGATCTTGCGGTCGATGGCATCGAGGACGCTCACGATCTCACGCTGCTCGTCCAGTGTAGGCGGCAACGGAAACAGAACCGTGCGGAGCTTCGTAGCGTTGATGTTGGCTTGCCCAACAGCCCGGCTTGCCAGCATCTTGATCTCGTTCTGTGTTACTGGCCAATTCATGAAATAGTTCAAGAACTGCGGCAGGCAGCGTCGTTCATCCACCGCCAGGCGAACAAGATACGACGCGAATACAGCCGGGCGGTCCTCAACGACAATTGCCATGCGCCCGACCAGCTCGATGCTGTTTGTTCGATTGAACAGCAGATCGCCCGGCTTGAGCCGGAAGGTTTGGAAAGCCTCTGCATCCAGATCGACAAACTGCAGATTCCGGTAGTGGACGGCACCATCTTCTTGACAGTTCATTCTCAGGATTGGGTACGCACCAGACGGCTGGCCGCGCAGTGAAAGGCCGTACTGCGTGTTCACCGCCACGTCCCCAATCGCGGTAACATTCCAACTCTCCGGCACTGGGCCGATCTCGGTTTCTTTCTGCGCCTCACCGTTCAGTCCGCGCGTGAACAGCTCCCGCATTGTCGCGCGCTTGCTCCGGTCAAGAGTAAGCAACATATCATCCTGAAGCGAGCGCCCGCCCTCTACTAGCCGGAGGACCTGAGAAATCTCTCGCTGCTCATTGTCCGGGGCGATTGCAATCCGGCTCTCCTTCAGTTCTTTGAAGTGCCGGTTGTAACCTCTACTGGGTAGATCAATCGCCCTGAGCGCGTAGTAGAAGAAGAGCGGATCGATGCCTGCCTTCGGTCTGAGAATCTGCGTACCATCGGCCCCCCGCACGAATGGAAAATCGACGTACTTCAATGCGCGAGTGTGGTCTCCGAAGACGACGACGGGCAAGTTGGAGGCAATCACACCTGTTTCATCGTCAGTCCAGCCCGCAATGATAGATTGCCCCTGATCGATAATCGGATAGCGGCCTGAAGGCTTGTAGTCTTTCGACTGCAACTTAGTCATTGCGCCAAGCGAAAGCGGAACGAGACAATCCTCGACTGCTTCTGTTTGCCATTCAGCCATTGGCAACCTCCTCCCCGAGAGGCGCAAGTGTCGAGAGCACACTTCGCGTCAGCTCAATATCGCGGTCGTGCAATCCGCGTAGTTCTGCGAGCAGTGCTGAAATCGAGCCGTGATCGGTTTCGTCGTTCTTACCCACCCACCGGCTGGGGCTGAGGTTATAGTCAGCCTCTTCGGCTTGCTGGCGCGTGATGACGGCGATCTCGCCCTCGACCGGCTCGCATTTGAGGAAAGCGACGGCCAATGCACGGATGTCGTCTTCCGGGATGTAGTTCTTAGGCTTGCCCTTGGCGACGCGCTTGCTGGCGTTGAAAAGGACGATCTTGTCTTTGCGCGCAGCGGGCTTGCGCTTGTTGAGCACCACGATCACGCCCGCCGCCGTGGTGTTGTAGAAGAGGTTATCGGGAAGCAGGATCACGCCGTCGATCAGGTCACGATCAACAAACCACTTGCGGATGTTGCGTTCTTTATCCTCGTTCTTTGAGCCGGAGCCGCGTGTCACTGCGCCGGTATCGAGAACGACGGCCGCGCGGCCGCGGTCATTGAGGCAGGCTATTGTGTGCTGCAGCCAGGCCCAATCGCCCTTGCCGGTGGTGGCACCGCCAGCCAAGCGAAAACGATCGAAGGGGTCGTCGGTAAAGACATCGGGATTGAAGGGCTGGTTCCACATCGGATTGGCGACGACGACATCATAGGTGCGGATCTTGCTGTCAGCCGTCTTGAATTTGGGATTGATCATGGAATCGCCGCGCGCCATCTCGACGGTCATGTCGTGGATGATGGAGACATACGCCCGTCCGCGGTACGAAACTGGCTGCAGAGAGACCATTTTGGGCCCCGATGAACGTTATGGGTCGTCGCAACCTACGGAAATATTATAGGTTTTCGGGCGCACAGGGTGTGCCTGGTAGAGACGGTATGTCGGG
>OEIU01001042.1_pt1 | contig 20248 bp, 17 predicted proteins | sample 1539221 | NCBI WGS metagenome assembly OEIU01 (sample SAMN03792071, study PRJEB22550) | activated sludge metagenome | feature: wastewater treatment plant; material: activated sludge; isolation source: Wastewater treatment plant of a petroleum refinery complex | place: Argentina: Zarate | collected...
GCGGGCGAGAAGCGCGGCAGCCCGGTCGTCCCGATCGCGATCGCGGCGGTCCTCGTGTTCTGCCTGATAGGCGGTGCCTGGGCATTCCGCGACAAGATCCCGTTCCTCGGCGGCAACGCCGGCCAGCAGGTTGCGGCCACGTCCGATACACCAGCCAGCAGCCAGACCTCGACGGTGCCGACGACCAAGGCCGCGGCGGTCAACATGCAGACCTCGGCGGTTGACGCGCAGGGCAGCAACGGCATGAACGCCGCCCAGGGCGCCGGCGACACGCTGCCGGCCGGCGATGCCCTCGCCGACAACGGCGCCGAAGGCCCCGGCCCGCGCGCCTCACAAGCCGATGTCGATGCCCTGCAGAACCTGCCGGCGGCACGCGCCTCGGAAGAAGCGCAGGGCAACGTGCCGGCACCGCGCGCCGAAGAAGCGGTCGACGTGGCGATGGTGCCGAAAAAGACCGTGACCACGCCGGCCAAGCCGCACGTGCCGACCATCGCGGTCGTCGTCGGCGGCGACGACGTGATCACCGAACCGGCCCGCGATGCCATCGTCAGCCTGCTGCAGCGGCGCGGCTTCCGCGTGATCGAAGCCGGCGAGGCGCAGGGCAGCAAACCGAACCTCGGCTCGCTGCGCGGACGCGCCGATGCGGTGGTCTTCGTCCAGGCCAAGCCGGTCGGCTCGCAGAATCTGAACTACTACGGCCAGAGTTCGACCCTGTACACGGTGCAGCTGGGCGTCAAGGCCTATCGCGTCTCCGACGGCAGCACGCTGTGGAGCAGCGGCATGGAACAGGTCAACTTCAGCACGCTGAATGCGACCGAGAAGGCCCGCGAAGCGGTCGAGCCCCTGCTCGATGCAGTCGACAGCAATCTCGACGAGTTCCGCTCGCGCCGCCGCGGCTGATCCAACAACAAGGCGGCAACGCCGGATCGACCAGCAAAGCCCGCGACCTGGTTCGCGGGCTTTTTTTGTGGAGCGCTGCAAGGGCGGCCTGCCCCGGATGCCCGGGTCGCGATCCGCAAGCTCTGTGTAGGAGCCCCTTCAGGGGCGATGCCCTTGGCGGGATTGATGAAGAGCATCGCCCCTGAAGGGGCTCCTACAGGGGCTCCTGAAGGGGCTGCGACGATGCACATCGCGGCTGACCCGGCCTCCGGAAGCGTTTCCCGCGATCAAACCGGTGACAGGTTGGCGTAGGCCAGCACCAGCCACTTCTGCCCGGCGTTCTCGAAATTGACCTGCACGCGCGTGTGCGCCCCGCTGCCTTCGTAGTCGACGACGACGCCGTCGCCGAACTTCGCGTGGCTGACGCGCTGGCCGAGCTTGAGGCCCGGGGATTCCGTCTCCAGCGCGGCATGCCGGCTGGTCGCCATCGGCCGGCTGACCTGGACGCGCGGGCGCACCTCGTGCAGCAGCTCGGAGGGAATCTCGCCGAGGAAGCGCGAGGGTCGTCCGTACATCTCCATGCCGTGCATGCGGCGCGTCTCGGCATAGCAGAGCACGAGGTGCTGGCGGGCGCGGGTGATGCCGACATAGGCGAGGCGGCGTTCTTCCTCGAGGCGGCCGGGCTCCTCGATCGACTTGTGGCTGGGGAACAGGCCGTCTTCGAGGCCAACCAGGAACACCAGCGGGAATTCGAGGCCCTTGGCCGAGTGCAGGGTCATCAGCTGCACGCAATCCTGCCAGGCTTCGCCCTGGCTCTCGCCGGCCTCGAGGGCGGCATGCGAGAGGAAGGCGGCCAGTTCGGACAGGCCCGCCTCGTCGTCCTCGGGCGTGCGTTCGAAGCGGCTGGCCACGTTGACCAGCTCGTCGAGGTTCTCCAGCCGCGACTCGGCGCTGGTCTTGTCCTTCTCGTGGTAGTCGCGCAGGCCCGAGCGCACGATCGCATGGTCCATCTGTTCGGCCAGCGGCAACGGCTCGTCGGCGACGGCACCCGATTCCGCTTCCGCTGCGTCACCGGCTTCCATGTCCGCGCTCGATGCGCGGGCAGCGGTTACCAGGCAATCGCGCGCGAGTTCGTCGATCAGTATGAGGAAGGCGCGCAGCGCGTTCTTCGCGCGGCCGGCCAGGCTGCTGTCGGTGAGTTCGCCAAGCACCGCTTCCCACATCGAGACGTTCTCGCGACGCGCACGCGCGCGCAGCAGGTCGATGGTGCGGTCGCCGATGCCGCGTGGCGGCGTGTTGACGACGCGCTCGAACGCGGCGTCGTCGTGGCGGTTGGCGATCAGGCGCAGGTAGGCGAGCGCATCCTTGACCTCGGCGCGGTCGAAGAAGCGCTGGCCGCCGTAGACCCGATAGGCGATGTTGTTCTGGACCAGCTGTTCCTCGAAGTTGCGCGACTGCGCATTCGAGCGATACAGGATCGCGACCTCGCTGGCGGCATGCTCGGCACGGATGAACTCACGGATGCGCTCGATGACGAAGCGCGCCTCGTCCTGCTCGTTGTAGGCGGCATAGACCTCGATCGGATCGCCGCTGCCGTCGGCGGTCCACAGCTGCTTGCCGAGGCGGCTCGGGTTGTTCGCGATGACCGCGTTCGCCGCGCCGAGGATGTTCGCCGTCGAACGATAGTTCTGCTCGAGGCGGATCGTCTTCGCCTGCGGGAAATCGCTGAGGAAATGCTGCACGTTCTCGACGCGCGCGCCGCGCCAGCCGTAGATGGCCTGGTCGTCGTCGCCAACCACGAACACCTGCCCGCTGGTTCCGGCGAGCACGCGGATCCAGGCGTACTGCAGGGTGTTGGTGTCCTGGAACTCGTCGATCAGCAGGTGCTGGTAGCGTTCGCGGTAATGGGCGAGCAGGGCGTCATCGTGCAGCCACAACTCGTGCGCGCGCAGCAGCAGCTCGGCGAAGTCGACCAGGCCGGCGCGCTGGCAGGCGCGCTCGTAGGCGACATAGATGTCGACCATCGTCGATGCCAGCGGATTGCCGGCGGCGTCGATCGCCTCGGGCCGCTTGCCTTCGTCCTTGGCCGAGTTGATGAACCAGGCGGCCTGGCGCGGCGGAAAGCGCGCCTCGTCGATGCCGAGTCCCTGGATCGTGCGCTTGACCAGGCGCTGCTGGTCGTCGGAATCGAGGATCTGGAAGGTTTCCGGCAGGCGCGCCTCGCGCCAGTGCCGGCGCAGCAGGCGATGCGCGATGCCGTGGAAGGTACCGATGGTGAGCCCGCGTGGTCCGTCGCCGACCAGCGCCTGGGTGCGCGCGCGCATCTCGGCGGCGGCCTTGTTGGTGAAGGTGACGGCGAGGATCGACCACGGCGAGACGCGCTCGACTTCGAGCAGCCAGCCGATGCGATGGGTCAGGACGCGGGTCTTGCCCGAGCCGGCGCCGGCGAGGACCAGGTAGTGGCCGCGTGCGGCGGTGACCGCTTCGCGCTGCGCGGGATTGAGATCGTCCAGCAGGTGGGAGACGTCCATCAAGCCATCCCGGCCGATGGGCGGGACCAAGCCGGATCACGCCAGGGCGCGATCCGGCAACCCGATGGAGCCGCCGCCAGCGCGATCAGTTCTTGCGCATCGCCCCGGCCACGACCAGGCCGAGCCCGACCAGCGCGCCAAGGCCGCCGATCCACTGCGGCACGGTCTTTTCCTGCTGCACGGTCGCGGAAAGATCGCCGACCCGGAGCACTTCCTTGTCCTTGGTGAAGTTGAGATTGCCGGTGAACGCGGCCGCGCCGACGGCGATCAGGAGGATTCCCGCAATAATCAGGCCCATGCGCATGGTGACTTCCCCGTTTCATGTGTGTGGAGAAATCAGCATGTCCGTCGCCGCGTCGCGCCGCAAGAGAGGCACGATCCGACAACGGGCTGCCGTTCAGATTCGCGGGCACCGGTCGCTACTCAATGCGCGCCCTGCGGCTTGCCGCGCGGAACGCCCTGCATCAGGCGATCGGTGTAGGCGATGCCGATGGCGGAAAGGATGAACACGCAATGGATGATGGTCTGCCACATGACGCCGGCCGAGGTCAGCGTCGTGCAGGTCTGCACCGTGCCGTTGATGGCCGCCTGGGTCGCGCTGACCAGTTCCTCGCCCTTGCAGAACGGCAGGCCTTCGAGCGAGCCGGCGGCGATGAAGGTCTTCAGCAGGTGGATCGAGGAGATGCCGATGATCGCCATCGCCAGCTTGACCTTGAGCACCGATGCGTTGACGTGGCTCAGCCATTCCGGCTGGTCGGGATGGCCCTGCAGGCCGAGTCGAGAGACAAAGGTCTCATAGCCGCCGACGATGACCATGATCAGCAGGTTGGAGATCATCACGACGTCGATCAGGCCGAGCACGATCAGCATGATCTGCTGCTCGCCGAACGAGGTCGCATGCAGGATCAGGTGCAGGAGTTCCTTGACGAACAGGACCACGTACACGCCCTGGGCGATGATCAGGCCGAGGTAGAGCGGCAGCTGCAGCCAGCGCGAGGAAAAGATCAGCGCGGGGAAAAAGCTCAAGGGAGGACTGGATTTGACCGGGGACATTCAGGGGACCGTGCGAGTGGCGGAACCCCGCATTCTAGCAAGTCCGCCGCGGAGTCCTCAGGGGCTGCCTACTGCCCGATCAGGCGCACGCCGGGCAGGCCGAGCACGTAGTCGGCACCCATCAGCAGCGATGGCGTGTAGTAGCCCCCGGCCGGCGAGTTCACCAGCAGGTGTTCGACGATGCCGAGGCTGGCCGCAACCGTGAGCGCATACCCATTTGGCGTGGCCAGCGAGAGTGATGCCTCGCGGCCGGCTGCGTTGCGCACTTCGCCCCAGACCACGCAACCGCTCGTGGCGCGGCGCTGTGCATCGGGGCCCGGTGTCCGTGCCGCCTTGCCCTGCAGGTATTTCTGCACGGGCGCCAGCGCCAGCAGCCAGCGCAGGCGCCGCACCCACGGCATGCGCGCGATGGTCTTCGGCGCAACGGTCATGTAGGTCTCGATGTTGCGGATGCCAGTCGAGACGAAGGCGGTATAGACGTCACCCCAGGGGATGGTCATGGCCGAGCGCCGGCTGCCGTCCTCGCGCACGAATTCGCGCGATTTCCAGCCCAGCGGCACTTCCACCACTTCGCCATCGATGCGTGCGCGGCCACCCCTGGCCAGGCCCTCGACGCTGGTCTTCGCCGTGCCCGGGCTTGGCCCGCCGGCCGCATCGAAGGCAAGGATGAGATGCGTGGCATCGGGCAGGCGCTGGCTGAGCATCGCCGCCAGGCAGTCGGTCGGCACGACATCGAAGCCGGTCCCCGGGAACACCACGATGCCCTCGTGCTGGGCGCGCTTGTGCGCCTGGTGGCAGAGCGCGAACACGTCGATCTCGCCGGTGATGTCGAGGTAGTGGACCTTGTTGCGCAGGCAGGCCTCGAGCAGCGGTTCGCAGGTCTGCGAGAACGGCCCGGCGCAATTGAGCAGGATGCGCATGCCTTCGAGGTTCCGATCGATGGCATCGGCATCGGCATCGTCGAGTTCGAAAACGCGACGGGTCAGCTTGAGCGGTCCGGCCAGGGCGTCGAGCGCATCGCGGTTGCGTCCGGCCAGCACCGGCTTCAGGCCGCGCCGCGCCGCTTCGGTGGCGATCAGGCGACCGGTATAGCCGTTCGCCCCGTAGATCATGAACGGACTCATGGCTTAACCCCGCGTGCACGAACCATCTGCATGAGCTTGCGGAAATACAGCTGCGGAAACCAGCGCTTCAGACGCCAGAGCTTGCGCACCTGCGCACTGGGCAGGATCAGGAATTCGCCGCGCTCGACCCCGGCGTGGATCGCTTCGGCGATGTCGGCGGCACTTTCGCGGGCGCTGCGCATCAGCGCTGTCGCCACGTTCAGCGAACTCGCGTCCGGGGCGCGGAAACCCTCGAGAAGGTTGGTCTGGAAAAAGCTCGGGCAAACCACCGAAACGCGCACGCCGCTGCCTTCGAGATCGGCGCGCAGGCCTTCGGACACGGTGACCACGCCAGCCTTCGCCGTCGCATAGGTGGCCATGCCCGGGCCGCCGGCCAGCGCCGCGAACGAGGCGATGTTGACGATGTGGCCGGCGCCCTGTTCGAGCAGCACCGGGCCGAACAGGCGACAGCCGCGGACCACGCCGAGCAGGTTGATGTTGAGCATCCAATGCCAGTCGGACATGGAGGCATCAAGGACCGAACCGCCGCCGCTGACGCCGGCATTGTTGATGACCAGGTCGACGCCCTCCCAGGCGGCCAGGACCTGGTCGCGCAGACCCGCGAAGGAAGCGTCGTCGCCGACGTCGACCTGCAGGGCCATGGCGCCGATGCCGAAGCCGGTGATCAGGGCGACGGTCTCGTTGGCCCGGTCGAGGCGGATATCGGCGCAGGCCACCCGCCAGCCGGCTTCGGCATAGCGGAATGCCAGCGCCCGGCCGAGCCCGCTGCCCGCTCCTGTGATCAGTACACGTCGCGACGATTCCATGGCTACGCCTTGCTGGAGGAGTTCGACAATTCGCCCCGCCAGTCGACGGCTGGCAGCGCGTTCCGCAAATCCCGACGGGCAGAACCCGTTCAGAAAACCTGAGGTAATCTCCGCCGACATCCTACTAGGACTTCGAATGCGCTGGCCAAACTTGAACTGGGGATTCGAGACCCGCTTGCGCGTCGTCCTGCTCGGCATCGCGGTCCTGTCGAGCGTGGTCCTGCCGTATTCGATCCTGCGCAAGAGCGCCAACGATACGCTCAATGCCTCGGCCTGGGTGGTCCACTCCGCCGAGGTCAAACAGACGATCCATGAGCTCAGATACAACCTCAGCGAGCTGGAAAGCCTGCTCCTGTCGCGTTTTGCCGGCATGCCACAGGCGGAGGGCAGGTCGACCTACGCAACGGTGCGCGAACGGATCGCGCCACTGATTGCCCGGCTCACCGAGCTGACCCATGACGATGCCGACCAGCAGAATCGCATCGGCACGCTGGAGGCGGTCGTCGACGGGCGCCTCGAACTGTTCGACGAGGCGATGCAGAAACTGGACGGGAAAAACTACGACGCGGCCGATGAGGCGCTCAAACAGGCCGCCAAGATGTTCGGCTCGAGGTCGATCGCAAGGGAAATTCTCGCTGCCGAGGACGATCTCTATCACGTTCGCACGGAGCGGATGGAACGGGCCAAGCGCATTGCCGCATGGATCGTTGCCGCAGCCCTGTTCGCCCAACTCGTCCTGCTCAGTTCGATCATCTTCGTTTCGGAGCGCCACGCGATGCACCGGCAGTCCGCCGAAAAGAGCGCCCGCCTTGCCGTGGAGCGCTCGCGGATCATCGTGCAGACCCTGCGTGAACCGATCGCGGTGGTCGATACCTCGCTGCGCGTGCTGATGTGCAACGAGGCGTTTTCCGAAGTCTATGGCGCCCCGGCCGGTCCAGCGGGCAGCAGCAAGCTCGAGCAGTACGGAAACGGAGCCTGGAACAACCCGCTGCTGCTGCAGCGTCTGCTCGACGTCGGCGCGCGCGGACGCGAAATCTGGGACTACGAGCTGACCCAGCACGACGCCGACGGCAACACGCGTATCGTTCTGGTCAACGCGCGGCGCATGGATCTGTCCGACGACGCCGAGATCGCCGACGAACGCACGATCCTGCTGACGGTCAGCGACGTCACCGCGCGAAAGCGCTACGAACAGCAGATCAGCGAGCTCAATACCGAACTGGAGGCCAAGGTCGCGCAGGTTTCCGAGATCAACCGCGAGCTCGAGTCGTTCAGCTATTCGGTTTCGCACGACCTGCGTGCGCCGCTGCGCCACATCGCCGGCTTTGCCGACAAACTTGGTACGCATATCGCCCATGCGGCCGACGACCGCTCGCGCCACTACCTGGGCGTGATCGGCGACGCCGCACGACGCATGTCGAACCTGATCGAAGACCTGCTCGAGCACTCGCGGCTGGGCCGCAGCACGGTACGACTGAGTGCGGTCGACATGAACGAACTCGTTGCCGAGATCCGCGAGATGTTCATCGGCGCCCATGATGGGCGTACGATCGAGTGGCGGATCGGCGATCTGCCGATGGTCGTCGGAGACGAGGGCATGTTGCGCAGGGTCTGGCAGAATCTGATTTCCAATGCCATCAAGTACACCGGGCAGCGCGAACGCGCGCTGATCGAAATCGGCAGCAGGAACGACAAGCCGGGCGAGGTCGTCTATTTCGTCCGCGACAACGGCATCGGCTTCGACATGGCCTATGCCGGCAAATTGTTCGGGGTCTTCCAGCGACTGCACAAGGCCACCGAATTCCCCGGCACGGGCATCGGCCTGGCCAACGTGCGCCGGATCATCGGGCGCCTGGGCGGTCGAGCCTGGGCCGAAGCCGAGCCCGACAAGGGAGCCACGCTGTATTTCGCGCTGCCGGCGCTGGCCGGTGCCGTGTCAGTCCACGAGGAAAAAAATGAACCGTGAAATCCATACCATCCTGATTGCCGAGGACAGCGCTGCCGATGCCGAAATGGCCATCGACGCCCTGCGCGAGGCCAAGCTCGCCAATCCTGTCGTGCATGTCGAGGACGGCGTGGAGGCGCTCGATTACCTGCTCTCCCGCGGCGCTTTCGAAGGGCGCGGCAAGGGCAACCCGGCTGTCGTCCTGCTTGACATCAAGATGCCGCGGCTCGACGGACTCGAAGTGCTCAAGCAGATGCGCGACAACGACCACCTCAAGCGGGTTCCAGTTGTGATCCTGTCCTCCTCGCGCGAGGAAAGCGACCTGGTGGAGAGCTGGAATCTCGGCGTCAATGCCTATGTGGTGAAGCCCGTCGATGTGAGCCAGTTCTTCAGCGCCGTGCAGGTGCTCGGCCAGTTCTGGGCCGTGCTCAACGAATCCCCGAATTCGGACTGATCGCACATGGCAGGCCCCGAATTGGAAGACGTCCTGCGCATCCTGCTGGTCGAGGATGAGCCGCTACGTCCTGCGCATCCTGCTGGTCGAGGATGAGCCGCTCGATGCGGAGCTGATCCTCGATGAGCTGCGCAAGGACGGCCTGGTTGTCGACTCGCTGCGGGTCGATGATGAAGCGGGCTTTCGAGAGGCACTCGGCCGCTTCAGCGCCGATGTGGTGATCGCCGATCTCAGCATGCCGGGATTCAGCGGGTTCAGGGCACTGGAGATTCTCCGCGAGAGCGACGCGCTGCTGCCCTTCATCTTCGTCTCCGGCACGATTGGCGAGGATGCGGCAATCAAGGCGCTGAAGAGCGGCGCCACCGACTACCTGCTCAAGGAGCGCCTTGCGCGTCTCGCTTCGGCCGTGCGTCGCGCCGTCGAACAGGCGCGTGAAACCGCAGCGCGGACCCGCGCCGAAAAGGAGCTGATGCGCGCGCAACGCTTCGAAAGCCTGGCCATGCTCGCCGGCGGCCTCAGCCACGACTTGCGCAATATCCTGCAGCCCCTGCTGCTGACGGCCGATGCCCTCAAGGAACGCGACGACGAGGAACTGCACAAGCATGGCCAGCTGGTCGGCGACTGTGCCAAGCGCGGCCTCGAGATGGTCGCATCGATGCTTTCCTTCGCGCGCGGCGCGCGCATGGAGACCGAACGCGTCAGGCTGTCGGCGCTGTTCGACGCGCTGGCGATGCTGTTGCGCGGCAGTGTCCCGCGCAACATCGATCTCGTGCTCGACAAGCCGGACGACGATGTCGTCGTCGAAGGCAACCACACCGAACTGCAGCAGTGCCTGCTCAATCTTTGCCTGAACGCGCTGCAGGCGATGCCCGAGGGCGGCTGCCTGAAGCTGTCGGCCGAGCCGGCCACGGTCGATGACTCGTTCTTCAGCGAGGACGAACTGCAGACGCCGGGTGCGTACCTGCGGCTCTGCGTCACCGACACCGGGCACGGCATGGATGAGAATGTGCGAGGCAGCCTGTTCCGGCCGTTCTTCACGACCAAGAAGACCGGCGCCGGGCTCCGCCTGGTCTCCTGCAAGCGAAGCGTCACCAACCATCAAATCGTCACCAACCATCACGGCTATCTGCGCGTGATCAGCGAACCGGACAAGGGCACGACCTTCGAGATCTACCTGCCGCTGGAGGGATCGACATCGGCGGAGGAGGACTCGGGGCCGCCACCCGCGGGGCGCGGCGAGCAGGTGCTGGTCGTGGTCGAGCGCCTCGGCAAGCAGACCATGCTCTCGGACAGCCTCGAGCTGAACGGGTACCGGGTGACCACCGCGGGCAGCGGTGCGCACGCCTTGCAGAAAATCGAGGCGCTGGGTCCTCCCGACCTGGTCGTCATGGATGCCGATCTCAGCCTCATGAGCGGCGTGCAGACGATTGCCGCCCTGCTCGACCGCGGCTATCAGGGCCCGCTGATCCTGCTGGTCCGCGCGGACCGCCCGATCGACCGCGACGGGTTGCCGCCGGTCAGGCACATCCGCTTCATCGAGAAGCCGGTCTCCGTCTCGCTGCTCTTGCGCAGCGTGCGCGAGGAGCTTGATGCACAGGCGCAGCAAGACACCGCCTGAGCCCTCAGCGCCGGACCGGCGGCGGGCCGAACAGCGCCTCGGCGCGCTGGAACAGGATCCACGAGGTCGCGATGTACTTGTTGCCGCCCTTTGGCATGTTGCCGCGATGGGTATGCGTGAATCCCGCCGGGGCGATCAGCAGCGAGCCGGTCTGCGGCACGATCTTGCGCTGCTGGTGCAGGAATTCGGTTTCGCCTTCGGCAAAGCCGTCGTTGAGGTAGATCGACCACAGCAGAACGCGGTGCAGGGTGTCGCCGTAGGTGTCGCCGATCTTCGGATATAGCTCGCAGTGCCAATACGGATAGCCGCCCTGGTCGGCGATGTACTTCTGGATGTTGATCGTGCCCGGGCGGAACACCTTGACCAGCAACTGCTGCAGGCGTTCGTCAGGCAGGTTGCCGATGCCCTGCGCGTCCAGCGCAACCAGCTCGCCGGTCTGCGGATCGGGCATCTGCAGTGACAGCGGTGCGATCGCCGTATGCGGGTACTTGCGCACGTAGGCCATGAGGCCGCGCATCATCACGCTGTTGAACAGGTTCGAAGCATTGTTCCATTCCGCATAGTCGGTGATGCAGATGTCCCAGCTGTCCTTGAGCCGCGTATTGACGCCGCCGCCGGTCTGCCCGCGCACGGCCTTGCCGCTGGCTTCGAATTGCCGGATAAGCGCGCGGCAGTCGCTTTCGCCGAGCACGCCGTCATAGGTTTCGATGAAATCAGGCGCCATGCGGCGGTCTCCGGCTGCGGGTAAGGATCAGGTGCACTGGTAGATGATGCCAGCCGCCACGCCGGCCAGCAGGCCCGCGAACAGGTCGAGGCGGACATGGCGATGCAATGCCAGGCGCGACCAGGCGACCGCCACGCCAAGCAGGCCAAAAGCCAGCAGCGCGCTCGACGATCCCGGGATCAGCGCGGCGAAGCTGACGAAGGCCATGTGCAGCGACAGCTTGCACCAGGCGGATAGGAGAATGGCCAGGGCGACTACCCCGGCAGCCAGCATCAGGGCCACGGGCAGTGGTGACACGCCCAGCCGCCACCACGCCAGCACCGAGGCCAGCGCGAACAGCGGCAACAGGAATATGTTGAGGCCGCGTCGCTCGTCCTTGCCGCTGGCATCGACATGCCGCCAGCGTCCGCGACGAACCTGCAACCCGGAAAAACCCAGGACCAGCAGGCCGACGAATGCGATGGCAGCGCTCACCGCCAGCGCGTGTGCGCGGTCGATTCCGCTCGCCCGCGCCGCGAGCAGCGCCGCCAGCGGCATGACCAGCATCGGGTGGCCGATCAGCGAGATGAATCGCGCCAGCGCCATGCGCGTGCTCAAGGCGAGGCAACGGCCGCATCGGCGCTGGCGCATTCGCAGGGCGGGACGGCTGGCGATGTCATCGAAGGTCCTGCAGGGCGGAGTGCCTCCATTGTCCCGGCACCGACGCGCCAGCGCCACTGCTGACGTTACGGTGTCAGTGGCGGCTTTCAACAGCCGAACGGCTGGTCAAGGCATCGGGCATGAATACCTGTCCTGCGAAGAGCAGGCGACTGCCGGCGCGGGCTAGGATGGCTGTTCTCGCGTTGCCGCTTCGTTGCAGGAGCCCCTTCAGGGGCGATGATTTTGCTAGGTCTGGGGAAACGCATCGCCCCTGAAGGGGCTCCTACAAGAGAGCTTGCGAAGGGCGGCGCGGGATTCGATGGGTGCCATCGCGTTGCCGCTTCGTTGTTGGCTCTAGCCGCGATGCGCATCTCCTCATCCTTGCAGGAGCCCCTTCAGGGGCGATGATTTTGCTAGGTCTGGGGAAACGCATCGCCCCTGAAGGGGCTCCTGCAAGAGAGCTTGCGAAGGGCGGCGCGGATTTCGATGCCCTGTTCGCGTTACGGCTGCGTTGCTACTTGCGCAGCGCGTCAACGATGCGATGATCGGCGCCATGACGCATTGCCGGGAAAACAACATGAAACTGTGGATTGCGGTCCTGCTGCTGGCGGGTTTCGGAATGGCCCGTTCCGGGAACGCGCAGGATGCCGGCGACGCCAGCGCCGACCAGCGCTTCAAGGCGATCTACGAGAAGGAATGGGACTGGCGCAAGCAGCAGTTCCCGAATCTCGACGATGACAAGGAGACCGGCACGCGGCTGGATCATCTGCCGCACGTCGATGCAGCTACGCAAAAGGAGCGCCTGCGCCTGTGGGATGACGTCCTGCGCGAGCTCGATGCGTTGCCGCTGGCCGAGCTGTCGGCGGCCGAGCGCATCAACTTCGCCATTTATCGCCCGCAGATCGCCAACCTCGCCGCCGACATCCGTTTCGGCGCCTACGAGGCGCCTTTCAACGCCGACTCATCGTTCTGGTCCAACCTCGGATTCATGACGCGCAAGCCGCTGCGCAGCATCGAGGCGGCGGAAGACTACATCGCCCGGCTCGACGACATCCCGCGCTACTTCGACGAGCAGATCCTCAACATGCGCGCCGGCCTCAAGCGCGGCTTCAGCATCCCGCGTGCGGTGCTGCCCGGTCGCGATGCATCCATCGCCGCGGTCGCCGATCTGACCGATCCGACCGCCAGCGAGTTCTACAGTCCGCTCAAGGACCTGCCCGCGAGCATGCCGGTCGAGCGCCAGGAGCAATTGCGCGCGGCCGCCCAGTCCGCCATCCGCGACCGGGTCATCCCGGCCTACGCGAAGCTGCTCGGATTCTTCCGCAACGAGTACATGCTCAAGGCGCGCAAGTCGCTGGCCGCGGAATCGCTGCCGAACGGCAAGGCCTATTATCGCCAGCAGATCCGTGAGTTCACCACGCTCGACCTCAGCGCCGACGCCATCCACAAGATCGGCCTCGATGAAGTGGCGCGCATCCACGAGGAAATGCTGGCGACGATGAAGGAAGCCGGCTTCACCGGAACCTTCGAGGAATTCCTCGTCTTCCTGCGCAGCGACCCGCAGTTCTACCCGAAGACGCCCGAGGAACTGCTCATGCGCGCCGCCTGGATCGCCAAACGCGTCGACGCCAAGCTGTCGCGCTTCTTCGGCCTGCTGCCGCGCGCGCGCTTCGGCATCGAGGCGGTGCCAGCCGACATCGCGCCGTTCTGGACGGCCGGGCGCGGCGGTGCGACGACCTACTGGCTCAATACCTACGACCTGCCTTCGCGGCCGCTTTACAACCTGCCGGCGCTGACCCTGCACGAATCCGCGCCGGGTCATTCGATGCAACTGTCGCTGGCCGACGAGCAGTCCGCGCAGCCGGCATTCCGGCGCAACGGCTACATTTCCGCCTACGGCGAAGGCTGGGGCCTGTATGCCGAAAAGCTCGGCATCGAAATGGGCATCTATACGACCCCCTACGAGAACTTCGGCCGCCTCACCTACGAGATGTGGCGGGCCTGCCGCCTGGTCATCGATACCGGCGTGCACAGCAAGGGCTGGAGTCGCGACAAGGCACTGGCCTATCTGCGCGAACACACCGCCCTGAGTGAACACGAGGTCACCACCGAAGTCGATCGCTATATTTCCTGGCCTGGCCAGGCGCTGAGCTACAAGCTCGGCGAGATCCGCATCGTCGCCCTGCGTGCCGAAGCCGAGCGCGAACTCGGTGCGGATTTCGACATCCGCGCCTTCCACGACGCGGTGCTCGCCCAGGGCTCGGTGCCATTGCCCGTGCTTGACGAGCAGATCCGCCAGTTCATCGCCGACCGCAAGGCGTCGGTTGCCGCGAAGACACCGTAACCTGCCCGAGCGCGCAACAACGTGCAGCAACCTACGTGTTTTCCGTCTCGTCATCCCGGCGCACGCCGGGATCCAGCGACTCTCAAGGACGCTTGGATGGCACTGGACCCCGGCGTGCGCCGGGGTGACGGTGGAGAGGATTGCGAACCTCAACATCCCTGCTTCCAAACCATCATCGCGCGGCTGTCATTGCGCGACGTTGGGGTTCGCATTCGCTCACCCCAAGCTACGACAAGCCAAGTCATGGACTGCGGGGAATGTAGGTTGGTGGTGAGCGCCAGCGAACCCCAACATCCTTGCCGGATCAATGCTTCAGCGGCGCGTCCGGCTTCGGCTTGGGCTTCGACTTCGACTCTGGTTTTCCCGCGTCCTTCGCAGCCTGCTCGGCAGCGGCTTGCTTCGCCCATTCCTCGATCAGTTCGGCGCGCACCTTGCGTTTGCTCGGTGGCTCTTCCGAAGCGGCTTCCGCGATTGGTTCCGGGTTGCCGGTGTCGATGTAGCGCAGCAGGCGGTCGATCTGCATGCCGAGCACCTGGTCGACCGGCGCGGCGAACTGGTCGAGGCCGCTGGCGGCGGAGCCGTTGACTCGGTAGTCGACATCGAGCTGCGTCGTGTCACTGGCGCCGGGGCTGAGGTGGAAACTGAGGATTCCGGTCAGCGCCTGTTCCTGCAGCGGGCCGAGCGCCGCGTCGAGGCGCAGCAGTTCCTCTTGCAGGGCCATGACCACGCGGCCGTGTTCGCTGCTGCCGCTCTTCCAGCGTTCGCAGAAACACGCGCCCGCTTCGGCCTTGAGGCTCAGGTTGTGCGCATCGCCCGACCAGGTGTGTGCGCTGCTCCACCAGTGCTGGACCTCGGCCAGCGCGGCCCAGGTGCGGGCCGGCGAGGCAGCGACGGTGGCCGAAAAGCCGAGGGCGAAATGATCGGGTGCGGACTGGCTGACATCGGCCTGCGCCGCAGGAGCGAGACTGACTGCGACGAGGGCAAGAATCGTTGCGGATTTCATCGGCGGTCCGGTTCGGCGTCAGGGAGCCCGTTTGTCGCAGCCGGCCACCGCCCGCGTCAAGCGCGGTCGTCGGCGGTGCGGTCGCTTTCAGGCGTCGGCATCGGTCGCCCAGCCCTCGCCGGTGCCGCGATGGAACACCTTGTCGTCGGCGAGGACGCTGCCGGCCGGAAACGACTCGCCGGCCGCCAGTTCGGCATAGATCGGCACGAAATCCGGGCGCGTCGCGTCCATCAGCTGGTCGAAGCTGTCGATGACGAAATAGGTCTTCTGGTAGGTGTCGATGCGGTAGCGCGTGCGCATGATGCGCTTGAGGTCGAAGCCGATGCGGTTCGGTGCGGGCGATTCGAGGCTGTAGATCGACTCGCCCTTCGAGGAGACGATGCCCGATCCGTAGATACGCAGTTCTTTGTCCTGCCGGATCAGGCCGAATTCGACCGTGTACCAGTACAACCGGGTCAGGTTGACCAGCGCCTCGGCGCTGATGCCGTGCGCCTTCACGCCGCCGCGGCCATAGGCCTGCATGTAGTCGGCGAACACCGGGTTGAGCAGCAGCGGCACATGCCCGAACAGGTCGTGGAACATGTCCGGCTCGGCGATGTAGTCGATCTGGTCGGGACGGCGGATCCACCAGGTCACCGGGAAGCGCCGGTTGGCGAGATGCTCGAAAAAGGTCAGCTCGGGCAGCAAGCCTTCGACGCCGATCAGCTCCCAGCCGGTGGCCCTGGCCAGCACGGCATTGAGTTCCTCGAAGCGCGGGATCTGCTCCGGGGTCATGCGGAATCGCTTCTGGTTGTCGACGAACTCGGCGCAGGCGCGCCCCTCGAGGATCTTGCGCTGGCGCCGGAACAGCGTGGCCCAGGTGGCGTGGTCTTCCGGCGTGTAGCTGTCCCAGGGCTGGTCGACCACGGCTGTCGTGTAGACCGGCACATAGCCCTTGTCGGTCAGCTGGTTTTCGACGCGGCGCGGTTCTGCGGACATGCGGACGACCTCGATGATGGTCCTTTCATCGTAGTCGCTCGCGCACGCAACAGGCTTGCAAACTTGCCTGTGGGGCCGCCCTTGGCGCATATTTACTGCGTATAAGAAGGAATGTGCGCAATAAATGAGCGAAACCACGGCTTCCTCGCTGGACCGCACCGACCTGCGCATCCTCGCCCTGCTGCAGCGTGGCGGGCGCGCCACCAATGCGGAGCTTGCCGCCGAGGTCAATCTGTCGGCATCGGCCTGCCTTCGCCGCGTGCAGCGCCTCGAGGCCGATGGCGTGATCACCGGCTATGCCGCGCTGGTCGATCCGCAGGCGGTCGGCCTTGGCCTGCAGGCCTTCGTGCGCGTCCAGCTCGAGAAGCACGGTCGCGTCGAGGTCGGGCACTTCGTGGAGAGCGTGCAGGGCTGGAACGAGGTGATCGCCTGCCACGCGTTGACCGGCGAGATGGATTACCTGCTGCACGTCGTGGTCAGCGATCTCGAGCACTTCTCGCGCTTCCTGCTCGACAAGCTGCTCAACGAAACCGGCGTGGCCGACGTCAATTCGAGCTTCGTGTTGCGCACGGTCAAGCAGACGCGCGAACTGCCGCTCGATCACCTCCTGCGCTGAGCCAACCCGGGGTCAGTGCAGGGTGTGCGTGCCGTCCTCGTCGCGGATGCGCCTGGGGAACGGCAGCACGCGTCCTGGCCCGGTTTCCCCATCCTCGCGTTTCCACAGCACCGGCACATCGTCCGGGCGCGGCAATTCGAGTTCGGCATCGGGCTCCGCTTCCTCGGCCTCGTCGTCCCAGCTGTAGCGCTTGCGCGGCGGTTTCGGATCGAGGCGGAACAGCAGGATCGCCGCGAGCACGCCGGAGACCGCGCCGGCCAGGTGGTACTCGAAGGAAACCTGCTCCTCGCGTGGCAGGATGGTCAGCAGCATGCCGCCATAGAAGAAGAACACGACCAGCGAGATGGCGACGCCGAGGCGGTCGCGGCGCAGCAGGCCGGTCAGGAACAGGAAGAACATCAGGCCATGGTTGATGCCGCTCATGCCGACATGCACGGATGATCGCGCGAACAGCCAGACGCCGACCCCGGCCATCAGCCAGATCATCGGCAGTGCGATGCGCGCCGCGCGCGGGTAGGCGTATAAGGTCAGGGTAGCAAGCAGTGCCAGGGGCAGGGTGTTCGACATCAGATGCGCGAAAGAGGCATGCACCAGCGGTGCGCTGAGTACCCCGACGAGGCCCTGCGCCTGCCGGGGCTCGATGCCGAGGTCTCCCATCGACCAGCCCAGCAGCCAGCCGCCCAGCCAGACCAGCCAGATGCCAAGCACGAGGATCGCGGCGCTGAAAACCGCGTAGCGAATGCGTTCCTGGTCGAATTTGACCGCCGCGCTGCCGGGGTCGGGGGTCGGGGGAGCGATGTCCATCGCTTCGAGGTTGGGCCGTGACGGGCGCAAGCAAGGGTGGCGGGTGTGTGGCGCCCGGCAGGCTGCACCGGATATCCGCGCGGGCGCCGGTTTGCCGGACTTCGGGCGCTTGAGGTAGCCGTGGCTCGAATATTGCTTAGCACTATTGTCCAAGTTATTGAGCTGTCATGAATTTTAACATTCCAACCGCGATGCAGCTGACTGCGACGATGACCCTGATCATCGGCATCGCGCTGAGCTTTGCGATGGTCGGCTATCCGCGCGCCCTGCAGCATGCCATCCGGTTGTGGGTGCGGGGCTTGCTGATCCAGCCGTTCTCCTATGCCTTTTTTTCCCTGCGCGGCCAGGTTCCCGACTGGTTGTCCATTGTCGTCGGCAACGCCTTGCTGGTGATTGCCTTCGCGCATTTCATGCACGCCTTGCGCGTCTACAACCAGCGCAGGGACCCGAGCATCCCGATGTTTGTCGTGATCGGCACGACGATCGTCGGCGAGATCCTGCTGACCTATGTCTGGCCGAGTTTGCCCGGGCGCATCCTGTTCATGTCAGGCGTCATCGCGGCGATGTGCGGTTTCGGCATCCATGCCATCTATTCCGGACGCAGGCAGATCACCCGGCCCGAGCATGTCGTCGCCGTCATGCTGGCGCTGGGCATCGTGATCATGCTGATTCGCGCATTGACACTGCCGGACTCGAACCTGACCGCGCTGACCACCTCGACGCCGATGCAGGGCATCGTTTTCACCTATGCCGCCCTGCTTCCCGTGACCGCGACCGCGGGCTTCCTGCTGATGTGCGGCGAGCGCCTGAACAAGGACCTCGGCCGCCTCGCCACGCTCGATCCGCTGACCGGCGTCTACAACCGCCGGACCATGGCCGAGATCGCCCACAAGGCAATCGCCGCCAGCAAGCGCCACGGCCGTGCGTTGTCACTGCTGATCCTCGACGTCGACCACTTCAAGCGCATCAACGACCAGTTCGGCCATGAGGCCGGCGATCTCGCCCTGTGCCGTGTCGTCGAACTGGTCAGGGGCGAGTTGAGGGAGTCCGATCTCATTGCGCGAATAGGCGGCGAAGAGTTCGCGGTAATCCTCCCGGATGCCGACGAAAAAGCCGCCACGGCCATGGCCGAACGCGTGCGCCTGCGCCTTTTCAATGCCGGGTTTGCGATCAGCGGCTGGCCGGTCGAACTGCAGGTTTCGGTCGGCGCGGGCACGCTGGGACCGAAGATCAGCGACCTCGAGACCCTGTTGCGGCATACCGACCGTGCCATGTACGCGGCCAAGCGCGGCGGTCGCAACCGCGTCGTCGCCGTCTCAGAGCTCGGCGAATTGCTGGCCGAAATGACCGGAGACACTCCGCTACCGCCGTAGCGCGTTATTGCGGCCGAGGCAACAAACGGCTGGCTACCAGCGAGGTGCCGATCAGCAGCCCAACCATGCCCAGCGACAGGCTGATCGGAACCTTCCAGACATCGACGATCAGCATCTTCGCGCCGATGAAGATGAGGACGCCGGCCAGGCCGTAGTTGAGCAGGTGGAAGCGGTCCGCCATGCCGGCGATCAGAAAGTACAGCGCGCGCAGGCCGAGCACGGCGAACACGTTCGAGGTCAGCACGATGAACGGATCCTCGGTGATCGCGAAGATCGCCGGAATCGAATCGACTGCGAAAATCACGTCGGTCACCGCGATCAGGGCGATCACCACGAACATCGGCGTGAACCAGCGCACGCCGTCCTTGACCACGGTCAACGCGCTGCCGTGGTACTCGTCGCTCAAGCGCAGGTGGCCGCGCATCCAGCGCATCATCGGGTTGGCCTCGAAATCGGCCTCGTCGTTCGGCGCACGCACCATCTTGATGCCGGTATAGACGAGGAACGCGCCGAACAGATAGAGGATCCAGTGGTAACGCGAGATCAGCGCCGCACCGACGAAGATCAGGATCGCGCGCAGCACGATGGCGCCGAGGATGCCGACCATCAGCGCGCGCTGCTGCAGCTCGGCGGTGACGCCGAAGCGGGTAAAGATCAGCAGGAAGACGAAGATGTTGTCGATCGCCAGGGCCTTCTCGACCACGTAGCCGGTGAGGAACTGCAAGGCAGTTTCATTGGCGATTTCCGGCCCGCTGTGGCCTTCCAGCCAGTACCAGAGGCCGAGGTTGAACAGCATGGCGAGCACGACCCAGGCGATGCTCCAGAGCGCCGCCTCCCGGAACGAAACCTTGTGCGCGCCGCCGGCCCGCAGGACCACGAAGTCGATGACCAGGGCGACGACGACGAGCAGTCCGAAAGCCGCCCAGAGGCCGGGGGTACCGATCGAATGCATTGCCAGAACTCCAGAAACGAAAAGGCCCCGCGCCGGTCACGGCGGACAGGGCCTCGGTGGAATCCGGGCACAGCTTCGCCGTCGTACGGCGAAGGTCTTGCTCGCAGCCCCGATGCAGCGCATCGGAAACTGCCTGCCGGACCGGGGCCGGCGGGGCGGCCCGTGCTGACGATCACGGCAACGGGAGAGCTACTCCCCTTCGTTGACGAGCCGACTGTATCCGAACGCCTGCCGAAAGTCATGGGCAGGCGCGGTGACAAGGAGTCAGGGGAGTGGAGAGCCGGGATTGGGGATTGGGGATGACCAGCCATTCGGCTGTTGAAAGCCGGGATTCGGGATTCGGGCAGTAGGGCCCGTGCAGGTACTGTCGTAGGGTTGGCTGCATGAGCCCGGACTGGCGCTGCG
>OEIU01001043.1_pt1 | contig 20246 bp, 23 predicted proteins | sample 1539221 | NCBI WGS metagenome assembly OEIU01 (sample SAMN03792071, study PRJEB22550) | activated sludge metagenome | feature: wastewater treatment plant; material: activated sludge; isolation source: Wastewater treatment plant of a petroleum refinery complex | place: Argentina: Zarate | collected...
ACGAGCGACCGCGGCACATCGCGGGACTGGGCCTCATGCTCGCGCCAGGCGGCGGCTTCCATGAGAACGGCGAGGTCGCGCGGTTTGCGGGCGCGGCCCTTCAGGCGCTCCCACGCGTTTTCGGGCTTCTGCTCGTAGGTCGCCGGCGAGGTCAGCGTGCCCATCTCGTCGGCGAGCCAGTCGATGCGGCCGGACTTTTCGAGGCGCGAGCGCAGGTGACGGTAGATGTCGCGCAGCCATGTGACGTCGGCGATCGCATAGTCGATCTGCGCGTCGGACAGCGGCCGGCGCGACCAGTCGGTGAAGCGCGAGGACTTGTCGAGGCCGACGCGGCACACCTGCTGCACCAGATCGCCGTAGGAGATCTGGTCGCCATAGCCGCAGACCATGGCCGCGACCTGCGTGTCGAACAGGGGCGCCGGCACCAGCCGCGCCAGATGCCACATGATCTCGATGTCCTGCCGCGCGGCGTGGAAGACCTTCACGACATCGGGGTTGGCCATCAGCGCGAAGAAAGGCGCGAGATCGAGGCCCTCGGCCAACGCGTCGATGGCGACGGCCTCCTCGGGCGAGGCGATCTGGATGACGCAGACTTTCGGCCAGAAGGTCGTTTCGCGCAGAAACTCGGTGTCGACGGTGACGAAGGGATGGCGCGCGAGCCGGCTGCAGACCTCGGCCAGCGCGCCGGTGTCGGCGATCAGGGTCATGGCGCGCTCCATAACCGAAAGAATCGCGCGATGCGAGACGTTTGCTGCAAATTCATGACGCCGTGCGCCACGGCCGCAGCAGGACGAAGGCGGCGCCCGCGCCGACGTTGAGCAAAGCGCAACAGACCAGCGGCGCGTCGTAGCCGCCGGCGAGATCGCGGCTCAGGCCGAGAAGGGCCGGGCCGAAGGCGCCGAACATCTGGGTGACGGAGGTCAGCAGCGCGACGACCGCGCCGAAAGCATGCGGCTCGAATTCCTGCTGCACGATGAGCGCCGGCAGCGTGATGACATTGCCGACCGACAGGCCGTAGACCACGGCCGCCGCCCAGAAGACCGCCGGTTGCGGCCAGATCGCCAGCGCCGCCAGCGCCGCCGCCTGACTCGTGACCGAGATCGCCGTCGCCAGCCGCTTGTCCAGCCGGTCGACGACCGCGCCGAGCATGAGCCGGCCGGCGACCGCCGCGAAGGTCGTGGCCGCCACGGCCGCCGCCGCCCCGCTCGCGCCGAGAAGCGGCGTGAAGATGTTGACCTCGTGCGTGAGAAACGCCGTCTGCGTCACCCACACGACGGCGAAGGGAGCCGCGATCGACCAGAAGCGGAAGGCGCGCAGCAGCGCCGCCTTGCCCTGCGCCGCGGGACGCGGCCCGGCCCCGGCGGCGGGCGCCGCGGGCGATTCGATCAGCCAGAGCGCCAGCGGCGCGCCGACGAAGGCGAGGAGGGCGCCGGCGACCAGCATGGCGGCGGGAAACCCCTGCGCCGCGATCAGGGCCTGCAAGGCGGGAACGACCAGAATGCCGCCGGCGCTCGCGCCCGTCAGCGCCAGCGAGACGGCGAGCCCGCGCCGGGCGGAAAACCACATGCCCAGAATGGTCGTGATGGCGGCCAGGCTAGTGGAGGCCCAGCCGACCGACATCAGGAGATAGACCGCGTAGAGCTGCCAGGGCTCGCGCACGAAGCCCAGCGCCGCGGCGGCGGCTCCGGTCGCCACCATGCCGCCCGCGACCACGCGCGGCGCGCCGACACGGCCGATCCAGTCGGCGACGAAGGCGACCATGAGCGCGCTGACGAAATAGAAGCCGGTGATCGCGGTCGACACCAGCGACAGCGACCAGCCGCGCAGCTTCAGGAGATGCGCGAGATAGATCCCCTGTCCGTAGAAGCCGAAGCCCCAGGCGAGCGTGGCGACGACGAAACAGACCGCGACCATGCGCCAGCCGCGATAGGCGCGCGAATGTTCGTCGCTCACGGGCCGATCTCCGCTCCGGCGTCCCGGCTCATCCGTCGCTGTCGACCGAAAGTTTCTGGAAGCCCGCCATCATCGACGGCTTTTTCGCCGACAGGATGCGCGAGTTGATGCCGCCCCAGGAGATTTCGCCCGACAGCCGGCCCCATTCGATCTTGGGACAGCGGTTCATCACGACCTGCACGCCCCTCGCTTCGGCGCGCGCGGCGGCTTCGTCGTTGCGGACGGAAAGCTGCATCCAGATGGTCCTGGGCAGCCACGGCAGCGCGAGAATCTCGTCCACGACCTTGCCCGCGGCCTCGGAATTGCGGAACACGTCGACCATGTCGACCGGCTCCGGCAGGTCGGCCAGCGCGCCGTAGACCTTCTGGCCAAGGATATCCTTGCCCGCCAGCCCGGGATTGATCGGAAACACGCGATAGCCGCGCCCTATCAGGTATTTCAGCACGATATACGACGTCCGCGCCTCGTTGGCGGAAGCGCCGACCATGGCGATGGTCTTCGTCGTGCGCAGGATCGAGCGGATATAGGCGTCGGAATAGGCGTCGTGATTCATGAACGAACTCGCAGGCCCCTACACCTAGCGGCGCCCGCTCCGATAGCAAAGGGCGCCGCGCGGCGCCCGGCTCTGCGCTATCCGCCGCGCTGGATCGTCGAGACGATCTTCCAGCGGCCTTTTTCCTTGCCGAAGCAGATCGCGCCGGGCGTCAGCTCGTCGAGCCCCAGCGCATCCGTGTAACCGATTGCGCCGTCGGGCAGGGCGATGGCGGTCCAGCCCGACGGCGTATCGGCGGTCAGGTCGGTCACGATCGGCGCGAGATCGCCGGGATCGAGCCGCGAGATCGTCGCGGCGCCGGGCGCGGGTTTTTCGCGCAGGGGGATCGTCGCCGCCGCTACCCGCAGATTTTCCGGCTCCACGCCGGCGGCCCTGGCGGCCGCGCCCGCCCGCGCGCGATCGAGACGGGGCAGGGCCGGCGCGCAGACCTCGCCCTTGGCGTCGGGATTGGCGCCGAGGCCGCCAGCGCCGAGATCGGCGGCGAGGATCGCGAACATCGTGTCGTTCTGCGCGGCTTCCGGCGTCTCGGGCGACGGCTTGCCCTCGCAGCAGAAGGCGAGCCGTAGCCGGTCGATCGGCCGGGCGTTCCCCGCGCCGACCGCCTTCGCCTTGCCGGGCGCGCAGGCTTTCAGCGGATTGGCGGCGCAATCGAGCGCGACGAACCTGTCGGAAATCAGCGCCGAGAGCCCGGCGACGTCCTTCGCCTCGACGGCGGCGCGCGTCTCCCGGACCAGCGCCGCCAGCCCCGCATCGTTTTCCGCCGCGCGGTCATAGGTCGCGACCGTCGCCTTGTAGGGTTTGGACGGCGGGGATTGGGCGAGGGCGGGGAGGGCCGCAATCGCAGCGAGAACGACAAGAAGGCGCACGAGAAATTTCATCGGAAATCCTTGGCGACGCCGCGCCGGACCGCGAGCCTTCAGGCTCGCATCTTTTGTCGCGGCGGTTGCGAGCCTGAAGGCTCGCGGTCCAGCTACCTGTCTTCCCAGTTCGGCGTCCGCTTCTGCACGAAGGCCGAAATGCCCTCGTCGGCGTCGCGCGCGAGCAGATTTTCCACCATCACGCGGCTGGCGTAATCGTAGGCTTGCCCAAGCTTCATCTCCGCCTGCTCGTAGAAGGCGCGCTTGCCGATCTTGACCGTCAGCGCCGATTTGGAGGCGATCCTGCCGGCGAGCGCCAATGCGGCGTCCAGCGCGCCGCCGGCCTCGACCACGCGATTGACGAGGCCGAAGCGCGCGGCCTCGTCCGCGTCGAACATGTCGCCCGACAGCAACATTTCCATCGCGTGCTTGCGGGACAGGTTGCGCGAGAGCGCCACCATCGGCGTCGAGCAGAACAGGCCGATGTTCACGCCGGGCGTGCAGAACTGCGCCCTGTCGCCAGCGATGGCGAGATCGCAGGTGGCGACAAGCTGGCAGCCCGCGGCCGACGCTATGCCTTCGACCGCCGCAATCACGGGCTGGGGCAGGGCGACGACCTGCTGCATCATGGCCGCGCAGCGCGCCAGCGTGTCCTCGAAGAAGGCGCGCCCTCCGTCGGCGCCCGCGCGCGCGGCGGTGATCTCCTTGAGATCGTGGCCCGATGAAAAAGCCGGCCCGTCCGCCGCCAGCACGACCGCGCGCACCTCGCGGTCTGCGGCGATTTCCGCGAAAGCGCCGCCCAGCGCCTCCAGCATGGCGATGGACAGGGCGTTGCGCGCCTGCGGGCGGGCCAGCGTGAGGGTGAGGACGCCGTCGGCGCGCAGGTCGCGGCGGAGCAGCGGGGCGTCGGACGGGGCGGAGCGGGCGGCTGTGTGCATGGCGCGCACAATCCCGCGCTTTCGCCGCGCGGGCAAGCGACGGCGGCGCGGCGCCGCGCAGGCTTGAACCGAAGGCCGCCCGCCCGCACATTGCCGCGCGTCCCCCCAGCCACGGATTCGTCCCCCTGTCCCTGCGCTTCCTCCTTCTCCTCGCCGGCTTCATCGGCTTCGGCGCCGTTCTCTATCTCGGCGCGTCCGGGTCCAACGCCGTCGTCATCGGCTTCGTCGTGCTCGGCTGGATCGTGTCGCTGTGCCTGCACGAATCGGCGCACGCCTTCGCCGCCTTCCTCGGCGGCGACCGCTCCGTCGAGACACGCGGCTATCTCTCGCTCGATCCCATGGCCTACGCCCAGCCCCTGCTGACCTTCGGCCTGCCGATCCTGTTCGTTCTGCTCGGCGGCGTCGGCCTGCCGGGCGGCGCGGTCTACATCGAGCGCCTGTCGCTGCGCAGCCGCTGGTGGGAGAGCCTCGTTTCGGCCGCCGGGCCCCTCGCCAACGGGCTCTTCCTGCTCGCCATCGGAATACCCTTCTGGCTCGACTGGCCGCTGCGAGGCGGCGGAGGCGCCTTCTGGGGCGCGCTCGCCTTCCTCGGCTATTTGCAGGCGACCGCGCTGGCGCTGAACCTGCTGCCGGTCCCCGGTTTCGACGGCTTCGGCATTCTCCGGCCGCATCTGCCGGCCGACATGCAGCTCCAGGCCGACCGTTTCGCGGCAATCTCCGGCCTGCTGCTATTGGCGCTGATCTTCGTCCCGCAATTCGGCGCCGCCATCCGCAACGCCAGCGTGACGCTGACGGATGTCGCCGGGATAGACCGCTATTTCATCGCCAAGGGCTATGCGATGTTCCGGCTATTTCGCTAATGCGATACATCAATATATGAAGCTAAACAGCTAATCTATCACAAATATCAGTTCAGGATTGTCGCGCCGACCTCGAGCTGGCCATTCCTGATGGCCGCGTCGTAATTGATATCGCGCACCGAAATGCCCCAGCTCGTCATGAACACCATGCGCGCGCGGCAGGACGCCTTGTTGGCCTTGGCGTCGAAATCGACGGTCGCGACATTCTCGAGCGTAAAGCGGCCGTTTTTCCAGGCGTCTTCCATTTCCTGAACCGCGGCCTTGGCGGCGATCTCCAGTTGCTTCTCGTCCTTCTGGTCGAGCTTCCGCTCCTTGAGGATGCGGTCGAGCGCGGGGATGCTGCCGCGCCTCAGCAATTCCTTCGAGACGTCGTTGGGATATTGCGCCCTCACGGCCTCGATCGCCTTGTCCTTGACGATGTCGTTGTCGCAGGCGGCCTCGTCGCCACAGCCAGCCAGCGTCACGGCCAGCGCAAGGCCGGCGGCGGCGAGCAGCAGTCGGCCGAAAACGTCGCGAAGGGAAGGCGGCATGAGGGACGGGAGAGGCGCGGCGGGTTAAGGGACGCACAGGATTTAGACGCCGCGGGCCCGCTCGGCAATCGCGGCCATTGTCCGGAACATCGCTGATGGACTTTCGCCCGCGATTTTCTATCAAGGGACCAGACGAAATCGGGAGGAAGAATGAACACGCAGGTCAAGCATCTCGGCCCGGACGATCTCGCCGCCCTGCTGCGCACGGAATTTCCGCAGAGCTTCGCCGCCGAGGGCGCCATGCTGATCGAGGAGGCCGTGCCGATGCGCGCCCGCGTGCGCCTGCCGTTCCACGCCCGCCACCTGCGGCCGGGCGGCACGATCGCGGGGCCGGCCATGTTCGGCCTGGCCGATTGCGCGCTCTATATCGCCGTGCTCGCCACGATCGGCTGGGTTCCGATGGCGGTGACCACGAATCTCACGATCAATTTCATGTCCAATCCGCAGCCCGGCGACATCCTCGGCGACTGCCACCTCCTCAAGCTCGGCAAGAAGCTCGCGGTCGGCGAGGTCTATATCCATTCCGCGGGCCGCGACGACGCAGTGGCGCATGCGGTGGGCACCTATTCGATCCCGCCGCGCGGCTGAGCCTCATCGCGCGAGACGCCAGATCGCCAGCGCCGCGACCGCAGCCGGGACGGCGAAGACCAGCAGCAGGATCGGCAGTTCGTCCTTGACCGAATAGCCGGCCTTGTTGACGCCGACCCACATGTTGGCGAGCGCCATGGCCAGCCAGAAGGGAATGAACAGCCTGGCGGCGAAGGCGTAATCCGGGTCGGCGCCGCCCCACAGCTTGCCGAACAGCAGGAACAGGCCGAGCGAAACGAGGCCGCCCGCGATCACCAAAGCCATATGCATGGGCTTCACTCCCCTTATCGCCATCACGCGATCAGGCGCCCGGTCCTGTCAACGCCCGCATCGAGAAGCGGCAAAACCGCCTCACTTCGTAGTGTAGCCGCCGTTGACGAGAATGGTCTGGCCGGTCATCCACCAGCCGTCCGACACCATGAACCTGATGTAGGGAACGATATCCTCGATGTCGGTGAGGCCCGTCCTGGAGAATTTCGACAGGGCGGCGGCTGTCTTGTGATAGGCCACGGCGTCGGCGCCCTCGGCCGGATAGAAGAACGGCGTGTCCATCGGGCCGGGACCGATGGCGGTGACAGATATGCCGCGCTCGCCGAATTCCTTCGCGGCGGCGCGGGTGAAATGCTCGACCGGCGCCTTCGTACCGGCGTAGCTCGAATAGAAGGGCGTGAAGGCGCCGAGCAGCGAAGTCACCAGCGTGCAGATCTTGCCGTTGTCGTTGAGCGTCCTGCCGGCCTCCTTGATGAAAAAGAACGCGGTTTTCGCGTTGACCGCGCTCATTTCGTCGTATTCGGCTTCGGATATGTCCACCATCGGTTTTTTCAGCACCTTGCCGACCGTGTTGATGGCGATATCAGGCCTGCCGAAAGCGGCGACGGCGTCAGCGAAGAGCTTTTCGACCGCCCCCGCCGTCGCCAGGTTCGCCTGAAACGCGGCGCAGTGGGCGCCGGCGGCCTTGACCGCCGCGACGGTCTCCTCGGCGGCGGCCTTTGTGCCAGCGCTGTTGTAGTGAATGGCGACAGCCCTTGCGCCGTGGGCGGCGAGATCGCGCGCGAGCAGGCCGCCCAGGTTCTTGGCGCCGCCGGCGATGATGATCGTCTTTCCCTTGATGGAATGGTCAGTCATGCGCAAAGCCTCCTCGTCGGGTCGGCTCGCAGCCGCCTCCACATCTCAAGCTATCGTCTGGAGATTTGCGATAAAGGGCGGAATTCTGACATCATATGTCAGAACTGACGAACAATGGGTTCGAGATTGGACCGGATCGAGCTTTTCCGCATCTTCGCCCGCGTCGTCGAATGCGCCAGTTTCACGCGCGCGGCCGCGACGATGGGCTTGCCCCGTTCGTCGGTTTCCGCCGCGGTCGCCACGCTCGAGGACCGCGTCGGCGCCCGGCTTCTGCACCGCACCACCCGCAAGGTCTCTCCGACCCAGGACGGCATGACGCTCTACGAGCGCTGCGTCGCGCTTGTCTCCGATGTCGAGGAAGCCGAGGGCCTGTTCCGCGGGAGCGCGACGAAGCCATCGGGAAAACTGCGAATCGACGTCCCGGGCAGGATCGGACGGCTCGTCATCGCGCCCGCGCTTCCCGCCTTTCTCGACGAATATCCCGACATCGACATCGACCTCGGCGTGACCGACCGCGCCGTCAATCTCATCGAGGACAATGTCGATTGCGTGTTGCGCGTCGGTCCCCTGAGCGACTCGAGGCTGATCGCGCGTCCCGTGGGCGAACTGCCCCTGATCAACGTGGCGAGCGCGACCTATCTGGCCCGCCACGGAACACCGCGGTCGCCGGACGATCTCGCCGACCATTGGGCCGTGAACTACGCCTCGCCTTCGACAGGCCGTGTCGCGCCGTGGGAATGGGTCGAGGCCGGAGACTTGCGCAGCCTGCCGATGCGCGGCCGGGTGACGGTCAACAGCGCCGAGGCCTATATCGCCTGCTGTCTCGCCGGGCTCGGCCTGATCCAGATTCCCGCTTACGATGTGCGCGAGCATCTCGGATCGGGCGAACTCGTCGAATTATTGCCGGACAGGCGCGCCCGGCCGTTGCCGATAAGCCTGCTTTATTCCGGCCGCCAGCACGTCGCGCGCCGGGTCCGGGTCTTCGAGGTCTGGTTGATGGACCTTCTGAAGCGGGTCGTTATTGGCGGTTGAGCGCACAATCGGATATCGGGGAGCCAAACCTTGATAAGGAAATGTGGTATCTTATTACCATTGACGGTTTCGGCGCATTTTTCTAGGCGGACCCGCACAATCCATTGACGCTGAAGTCGGGCTCGCCTATAAGCCCGCCATCCGGACCGGCGCCGCTCGCGCCGGTTCGTTCCGTTTCGTGGCCTCAAAGGGACCAACGCCCCATGTACGGCAAGACTTATTCGGCCAAGCCCGCCGATATCGAAAAGAAGTGGCTGCTGATCGACGCGAAAGGTCTCGTCGTCGGCCGCCTCGCCTCGCTCATCGCCATGCGCCTGCGCGGCAAGCACAAGGCGACCTTCACGCCCCATATGGACGACGGCGACAACGTCATCGTCATCAACGCCGACAAGGTGGTTCTGACCGGCCGCAAGCGCGACCAGAAGGTCTATTACCATCACACCGGTTATCCGGGCGGTATCAAGGAGCGCACCGCCAAGTTCATCCTGGACGGCCGCTTCCCCGAGCGCGTCCTCGAGAAAGCCGTGGAGCGCATGCTTCCGCGCGGTCCGCTCGGCCGCAAGCAGCTCGGCAACCTGCGCGTCTACAAGGGCGCGGAGCATCCGCACGCCGCCCAGAACCCGGTGACGGTCGACATCGCCGCCATGAACTCCAAGAACGCCCGGAGCGCCTGATATGGCCGAGACGCTTTCCTCCCTGTCCGAACTCTCGACCTCGGCTGCCGCGCCCGAAGCCCCGGTCTACGAGAAAAAGGTCGACAAGCTCGGCCGCGCCTACGCCACCGGCAAGCGCAAGGACGCCGTCGCCCGCGTCTGGATCAAGCCCGGCTCCGGCAAGACCGTCGTCAACGGCCGCTCGCTCGAAGTCTATTTCGCGCGTCCCGTGCTGCGCATGATCATCGGCCAGCCGCTGGTGGTCGCCAACCGCGTCGGCCAGTACGACCTCATGGTCTCGGTCGCCGGCGGCGGCCTGTCGGGCCAGGCGGGCGCGGTGCGCCACGGCCTCGCCAAGGCGCTGACCAATTTCGAGCCGGAGCTGCGCTCCGCGCTGAAGAAGGAAGGCTTCCTCACCCGCGACAGCCGCGTGGTCGAGCGCAAGAAGTACGGCAAGCGCAAGGCTCGCCGCTCCTTCCAGTTCTCGAAGCGCTGATCCGGCGCAAGCGGGAAAGAAACGAAATGCGAAGGGCGGCCCGCGGGCCGCCCTTTTTTTTGTGATCGCGATCGTCGCCCGCGGTCGGCGAGCGAAATCGTCGGATCAGACCTCCTTGCCGTAGACGGCCTTGAACGTCACGTTGCAGCCGGCGGTGCTCCACATGTTGTTCAGGACGCCGGTGATCGTGACGTATTGCGATCCGTTGAGAACATTGGCCGGCGTCGTCACGATGCTCGAATAGGTCGTCGAATAGGAAAATGGCTTGCCCTTGCCGTTCATCGCCGAGACATTGGCCGTCCCGTTGCCGCGCATCTGCCGATTGGCGGCCTCGTTGGCGTTCGCGAAATTGATCGCCGCCTTCGTGAAGATGATGCTCATCGACGTCGTATCCGTCGCCGATTGGCCGGCCCGATAGACCGACACGTTCGTGTCTCCGACCGACGTGCCGCCGATTCCCGCGCACGCCGCCGTCGTGGCGGTGACGGTAAAGAAACCGAGCCAGGCGGTGTGCGTGTCCGCGGCGAGAGCCGGCGAAGCTAGGCCGACCGACACGGCCGCCAACAATCCAAGCCTCTTCATGATGTTTCCCCTTCGTTTGCCGCGGCGTATCGGCCGCCCCCCTCGCGCGTCGGCAAGACCGTAATCCACGCGCGTTCTTTCAATAATGGCGTGGACTGGATTCTGCGCGCGGGGCCGATTTTCGTTGACGGCGCGCCGGAAATCAAGAATTCGCCGCTTCCGGGATCGAAATCGATCGGCTGTCCAACAATTTCTTCGTCTGACGGAGAATTCGGACGCCGGATCTCCAAGGCGATTGTCGTGGCGTCTGCAAACTTTCGCGCCGCGGCGGCATGCCGGTTGACTGACGTTCCGGCAACCCGCCTCCATCTCGCGCGTTGACGCAAAATCCACGGGAGGCCCGGATCATGATCCGCAAGCTGAAATCCGGCGAATACCGGCTGTATTCGCGCAAACCCGATCCGAAGACCGGCAGGCGTCGAAATCTGGGAACCTTCGACACGCGCGAGGCGGCCGAGAAGCACGAGCGCGAAGTGCAGTATTTCAAGCGCGCCGGGCATTGAGTTTCCGGCGCAGGCGCCGGCTCCATGATATCGGTCGCCGCGCTGGTCCGGGCCGCGGCGAGTAGCTAAGCTTCCGGCCGGCGACGATTCGGGCCGGGCGGGGCATGTTCCAATTCATCCAGACGCGGCCGCGTCGTTTTCTCGCGCTTTTCACGTTGCTCGTCTTCGCCGTCGTCACGCGCGGCGGCTTTTCGGAAAGCGATACGCACCGCCGCCTGCAGGTGACGCACTGGATGTGGAGCGGCGCTCCGCAGGTGGCCGATGCCGACCGCGATTCCATTCCCCGCAACCCGACGCCGACCCGGATCGCCGTCGCGCCGAATTTCTGTGACCTGCAGGGTGTCAACGGCGAGGTTTACGCGCAATTCTCGATCGGGCAATCGCTGCTCATGCTGCCGGCCGATCTCGTCGTCGCGTGGCTGAAAGGCACGCTCTGGAGTGAAACGCCAGACTTCAACTGGCACGATGTGTTCGTCAATCTGACGACGTTCACGATTGTCGCGGCCGTCGGCGCGACGCTGTCGTTCGAGCTTCTCGTTCTGCTCGGCTTCTCGACGGCCGCCGCGGTAGGAGCCGTCACGTTGCTTGCAACGGCGTCGACCTACGTCCTCTACATGCAGGACAGCACCGACAACAGCCAGCTCTATGTATTGTTCGTCGGCGGTCTCGTCGCGCTCCTCAAGGGGCGGGGCGAGATGCGCTGGAACATGCTCGCTGCGGGGGCCTGCGCGGGGTTCGGCCTGCTGATCCGGTTGCCGTTCCTCGCCGAGACGGTCGCGCTCGGGATCGTGGCGAAATACGCGTCCGACCGGGCGCGCGGCGCGGACTGGCCGTCCACCATTTTCTCCGTCACGCGCACGACGGCGACGGATTTGATCTGGTTCGTTGCGCCGCTTCTCGCCGCCGTCGGCGTTGATCGCGCCTATCAATTCTACCGTTTCGGCGAGTGGACGACGACCTACATGAAGCAGTGCGCCGAGGTTTTCGCGCGCGTCGGCGGCTTTCCGGCGAACTATCCGTTCGGCTATCCCTTCCTTTCCGGGCTGCTCGGGCCGCTGATCGACCCGCAGCGTTCGATTTTCCTGTTCGATCCCTTCCTCATCGTCGCCATCGTCCTCGTTGCGCTCGCCTGGGCCGCCATGAAGGCAGAGCGGCCGCTCGTCGTCGCGACGGCCGTCCTGTGCTTCGCGCTGCTTTCCCGCCCCTACGCGGGCCCCTGGTACTGGAACGGGGGCATCGGCAATTGGGGCTCGCGGCACCATCTCGCGCCGGTGCAACTTTTTCTGCTGGTCGGATTCGCGCTCGCCATCGAGCGTTACGCGGCGAGCGGCGTCGCGCTGCGCGCCGCGATTATCGCCGGCGGCGCGCTGGCGTTTTTCGCGCAGGCGATCGCGCTGCCAGCGCCGCCGATGGTCGAGCATGCGCTCGCGCTCGACGGCGACCCGCTGCGCTTCATGCAGGCGATCCGCATCCGCGATCTCTATTATCTCGCGACGGGGCAGGCGGAGGCGATCGTCGCCAACGCGACGGACCCCTTTCCGCGCAAGCTGCTGATGGAGCGCTACGAAACGCTCGCGCCGCACGATTTCTGGCTCATCCGCCTGGCCAAGCTGCTCGGTCCGCCGGAATCCTGGGTCTTGGTCGGTCTTTGGGTTGCGCTGGCGCTGCTGGCGGTAGGCGTCGGGACTTACACGATCGTGCGCTGCGTGCGGCGCGAGGCGGAGGTCGGCAGGTCGCGCGCGTAGCTCGGTCCCGGTTCGCGCTTCGATCGCCGCTCGCGACATGCGCGCGATGAGTCTATAAGGCCCCGAACCTTCGCGCCTTCGGGGCCTCACATGACCGCAAAAATCTTCATCGACGGCGAGGCCGGCACGACCGGCCTCGAGATCCGGGAAAAGCTCGGCCCCCACCCGGGCGTCGAACTCGTTTCGATCGATCCCGAGCGGCGCAAGGACGCGGGCGCCAAGACCGAGCTGCTCGCCTCCGTCGATCTCGCCATCCTCTGCCTGCCGGACGACGCCGCGCGCGAAACGGCCGCCATCGTCGAGAGCCTCGGCGCCGACGGCCCGCGGCTGCTCGACGCCTCGACCGCGCATCGCGTGGCGGAGGGCTGGACCTACGGCTTTCCGGAATTGCGGGCAGGGCAGGCGGAGGCGGTCAAGGCGGCGCGCAAGGTCTCCAACCCCGGTTGCTACGCCACGGGCGCCATCGCGCTGCTGCGGCCGCTGGTCGACGCCGGCCTGATCCCGGCCGACTGGCCCCTGACCATCAACGCTGTCTCCGGCTATTCCGGCGGCGGGCGGCAGATGATCGAGGCCTACGAGACCCACAAGGCGCCGCCGTTCGAGGAATACGGCCTCGGCCTCGAGCACAAGCACGTGCCGGAAATCGTCAAATGGTCGGCGCTCACGGCGCGGCCGCTGTTCGTGCCGGCGGTCGGCAATTACCGGCAGGGCATGCTGGTCAACGTTCCCCTGCATCTCGACGCGCTGCCGGGCAAGCCGAAGGCGGCCGATCTCGAAGCCGCGCTGGCGAAGCATTACGCCGGCCAGCGCTACGTGCGCGTCGTCAAGCCAGACGGTTCGGGCCGGCTGGATGCGCTCGCGCTCAACACGACCAACGATCTGGAACTGCTGGTTTACGGCAACGAGAGCCGGCGGCAGGCCGTCCTCGTCGCGCGGCTGGACAATCTCGGCAAGGGCGCGTCGGGCGCGGCCGTGCAGAATGTCGAGCTGATGCTGGGGCTTTGACGAAACAGGCGACAGGCCGCCGGCGACGCTCTCCCTTCGCGCCGGGGCGCAACTCTCGCGGTCGAGACAGCCTTCACAAGATTGGCGGTCAGCTCTTGAGTTGGGCCATGACGCCGGCGATGTCGCCCATGCCCCAGTGCTCGGCGATCTTGCCGTCGGCGATGCGGAAGATGTCGCAGGAGGTGAAGCGAATCCGTCGGCCGGTCGGCGCGACGCCCATGTATTCGCCGGTATGCGTCCCCTCGTAGACGAAACTCGCGGCGGCCATGTCGCCGTTCGCCACGCTCGCCTCGATCGTCACCTTGAGATCCGGCATGCCCTTCAACCGCCCGCCAAAGAAGCGCACCGTGCCCTGTTTGGCCTGGACGCCGGCCGGGGGCGGCGCGGCGGCGCTCATCTGGTGATTGACGTAGCCGTCGGCGAACAGCGCCGCGAACGCGTCGATGTCGTGCGCCGACAGGGTCGTCGCGAAACGCTCGATCAGGGTTTGCGCCAAGGCCTGTCCCTGCGCAAGAGCGCCGGGCGCTTCGACGGCTTCGGCGGCGGCCGCCATCGCAAGGCTCGCCAGCAGGTTTCTGCGATCCATTCAAACCTCCTGCGAGGCGCCGCCTGCAGGGCTACTGGGATTCGCCCCACGCCACCACACGGCACGCCTGCTCGCCGAGCTTGTCGATTCCCAGGCTCATCGTGTCGCCGGCCTTGAGGAAGACCGGCGGCTTCTTGCCGGCGCCGACGCCGGGCGGCGTGCCGGTGACGATGACGTCGCCGACCTCCAGCGTCATGAATTGCGAGATGTAGGAGACGATCTTCTTGACCCCGAAGATCATCGTCTTCGTCGAGCCCGTCTGCATGCGCGCGCCGTTGACGTCGAGCCACATGCCGAGGTCCTGGACGTCGCCGACTTCGTCCGGCGTCACCAGCCAGGGGCCGAGCGGACCGAAGGTCGGAGCGCTCTTGCCCTTCATCCAGTTGCCGCCGCGCTCGAGCTGGAATTCGCGCTCCGACACGTCGTTGGCGAGGCAATAGCCGGCGACATGGTCGAGCGCCTCGTCCTCGGAAACGTAGGACGCCTGCTTGCCGATGACGATGCCGAGCTCGACTTCCCAGTCGGCCTTTTGCGACCCCTTCGGGATCACGACGTCGTCGTTCGGGCCGACGATGCAGTTCGGGGCCTTGTTGAACAGGATCGGCTCCGCGGGGATCGGCATGTTGGATTCGGCGGCATGGTCGGCGTAGTTGAGCCCGACCGCGACGAAATTGACGGGCCGCCCCACGCAGGCGCCGATGCGCGGCGAGCCGGACACCGCTTTCAGTTCGTCCTTCTTCAGCGCCTTGGCGACCTTCTTGATGTGCTTGTGGGCCAGCTCCTCGCCCGCCCAGTCCGAGACGATGTCCGAGCAATCGCGCAGCTTGCCCTTGGCGTCGATCACGCCGGGCTTTTCTTTTCCGGCCTTGCCGTAACGGACGAGTTTCATCGGACGCCTGCTCCTTGTTGCGCCTAGCGCTGGCATGTTTGCGGGCGCGATCATGCGACGGCGAATTGTCATGAGCAAGAGGCGCGCATGGAGCGAAAACGACGCGCTCAGCGCCGCGCGAGCAAACAGGCGAGAACGACGACGAGCGTGGCCAGGCCGCCAGAGACGAACTTCCAGAATTTCAGAGGATCGCGCTCGATCAGCCGCGCCGGCGCGCCGTCGACCACCGGGTTGCGCAGGGCGTGGGCGAACTCGAGCGGCTCCGCGAAGCGTTGCGCCGGGTCCCGGGACAGCGCCTTGCGCAAGGCGCCGTCGACCCAGGCGGGAATGGCGCGCGCATCGTCGCCGGCCGGCGTATAGGCGAGCCGCTTCATCTGCGCGCGGGTGCGGGCGTGCGCGACCTGCGCGCCGTAGGGCAGGCGGCCCGTCAGCATGTGATAGGCGACGGCCGCCAGCGAATAGACGTCCGAGCGCGCCGACCCGCCCTCGCCGAGAAAATATTCGGGCGCGGTATATTGCACCGTTCCCAGTATTTCCGCGTTGGCCTCGGCGCTCGCGGTCTCCGCGACGCCCGCCACCCGCGTCGAGCCGAAGTCGATGATCTTCGCCGTGCCCGTGCGGTCGATCATGACGTTGGCCGGCCGCAGGTCCTGATGGACCATTTCCTTGCGATGGAAGGCCGTCAGCCCGCGCGCGACCTGGTCGACGATGTCGCGCACGGCCGAAAGCGGCGGACGGGGATTGTCGATCATCCATTGCGCCAGCGTCTGCCCCTCGACATATTCGAAGGCGACATAGAGGAAGTTGCGCCTGCGCTCGACCGGGCTCGGCTTGAGCACGTAGGCGCTCGACAGCCGGCGCGCGACCCATTCCTCCAGCATGAAGCGCCTGAGGTAGCCGGGATCGTCGCGCAGATCGACGGACGGCGCCTTCAGCACGACGACCGCGCCGCTGTCGATGTCTTCGGCCAGATAGATGTGGCTGCGCGCCGAGGCATGCAGGCGGCGCACGATCCGGTAGCCGTCGAACTCCTGCCGCGCTTCGAGCATGGGCGGCGAGGGCAGATCGGCGCCGCTGCGCAGGGCGTCGTCGGCGCCGCCGCGCGGCGTCTCGTCGATGCGCACGATCTGGATCGTCAGATTGTCGTCGCTGCCGCGCGCCAGCGCTTCCTCGCCGATCGCCCGCGCGGCGGCGTCGAGATCGGCTGCGGCGCGGATCGTCTTCACGACGAAGGACGGCTCGACGAAATCGTAGACGCCGTCGGTCGCCAGAATATAGACGTCGCCCGCGCTCACGCTTTCCGCGCGATAATCGATCTCGACCTGCGCGTTCACGCCGAGCGCGCGGCCGAGATAGGATTCCTTCGACGAAATGACGACGCGATGATCCTCGGTGAGCTGCTCGAGCGCGGCCCCCGACACGCGGTAGATGCGCGAATCCCCGACATGGAAGAGGTGGGCCTGCGCGCCCTTGATCACGAGCGCGTCGAAGGTCGTCACATAGCCGCGATCCTTCTCGTAGGCGCGAAAGCTGCGCTGGTTCTGCGCGTGCAGCCATGAGTTCGCCGCCGCGATCACCCGCCGCGCCGCCGTCTTCGCCGACCAGGCGGGCGAGGTGCAGTAATAGTCCGAGAGAAAGGACTTCACCGCCGATTCCGCGGCGACCTCGCTGACGTCGCTGGAGCTGACGCCATCCGCGATGGCGATGGCGACGCCTTTCAGGCCGAGGTCCGGCTCCTCCGGCGTGAGCGCGCCGTAGAAGTCCTGGTTGACCTCCTTGTGGCCCCGATCCGAATACTGGCCGATCGCGACGCGCAGCTTGCCGCTCATCGAAAGCCCCATAAAAAAGGCCCCGCCGGAACGGGGCCTTTCGTAGCCATACCCGCCTTACTCGGCCGGCGCCATCCGCACGGGGGCGCGCTGCGGCAGCGTACGCACGTGGGTCGCGTAGAGCGTCAGGCCGGTGAAGGCGAGGCCGCCGACGAGATTGCCGAGCGCGGTCGGGATTTCGTTCCAGATGAAATAGTCCCAGATCGAGAAGGGCGCATGCAGCATGAGGCCCGCCGGGAACAGGAACATGTTCACGACCGAATGCTCGAACACCATGTAGAAGAACAGGAAGATCGGCATCCACATGGCGATCACCTTGCCCGAGACATGGGTCGACACCATCGCGCCGACGACGCCGGTCGAGACCATCCAGTTGCAGAGCATGCCGCGGATGAACAGCGTGACCATGCCGGCGAAGCCGTGCGAGGCGTAGCCGAGCGTGCGGCCCTCGCCGATATTGCCGATCGCCTTGCCGACCTTGTCCGCCTCCTGCGTGAAGCCGAAGGTCGTCACGAAGGCCATCATGAAGGCGACGGTCAGCGCGCCGGCGAAATTGCCCAGAAACACCAGGCCCCAGTTGCGCAGCACGCCGCCGATCGTGACGCCGGGCCGCTTGTCGAACAGCGCGAGCGGCGCCAGCACGAACACGCCCGTCAGCAGGTCGAAGCCGAGCAGGTAGAGCATGATGAAGCCGACCGGGAACAGGATCGCGCCGGCCAGGGGCTGCCCGGTGTTGACGTTGATCGTCACCGCCATCCAGGCGGCGAGCGCGAGGATCGCGCCGGCCATGTAGGCGCGGATCACCGTGTCGCGCGTCGACATGAAGATTTTCGCTTCGCCGGCGTCGACCATCTTGGCGGCGAATTCGGATGGGACGAGATAGGCCATCAATATCCTCGTTTTCTTGGCTGTCGCGCGCGGCGAAATCGGCTGTGGCGCGCTTCCGGACGCCTAAAAAGCAAGCGGGGCGCCATCTGCGCGCGCGCCCCGCTTGGGGCGTCGGGAAAACCGCGAGATTGACTGCCGTTTGTGCGGCCCGCGGCCAGATTGGGCGCCAATTCGTCAAGCGTCACGGAAATCGGCGCGGCGCCGGGCGGGTTTGCCGTGTCGATGGGCGCCTATCGACTATGCTTTCTGCCGCCGGGGTTTGCGCGATTGACGGATGTCATCTGCGAGCGGCCGCGTGCGTTCGCCCTTGCAGGCGTCCCAGCGCATGGCCGCCGCCTCGGCCTTCGCCCAGTCGCGAAAGGCCCGCACCGCCGGCCGGTCCTTCAGCCGTTTCGGATAGACGACGCAATAGACCCGTCCGGACGGAATCTTCAGGTCGAAAGGCATGACGAGACGGCCGGTCCGCAATTCGTCATAGGCGAGCACGTCGGAGGCGAGCAGCACGCCGGCGCCCTCGGCCGTCGCGTCGAGGGCGTGGTCGGCGCTCGAGAACCGCAGGCCGCGCGAGGCGTCGACGTCCTCCACGCCGGCGCGCGAAAACCATTCGGCCCAGCCGATCGTCCTGGTCCAGGTCGACAGCGAATCGTCGTGGATCAGCGGGGCGTTGGCGAGCGCCGCCGGGGTTTCGAAAGGTCCGAGCCGCTCGATCAGTTTCGGACTGCATACGGGCGTATAGGAGGCCGCGAACATGCGCTCGAAGATCAGATCGGGCTCGGCGACGAAATCGCCGGGCAGGTTGCGGAGCGCGACATGCACCCCGTCGGTGCGGAAATTGGCGAGCGCGCCCGACGAGGCGATGCGCGTGTCGATCTCGGGATGCCGGGCGGCGAAACGATAGAGGCGCGGCGCCAGCCATTTGGCGGTGAAGCCGGGCAGGGCGCTGACGACGAGCATGCGGTCGCGGTCCGCCTCGTCGAGCGTGTCCACGGCCTCGCGCATCTGAAGGAAGGCTGCGCGCAGTCCCGGATAGAGCCGGGCGCCGGCGCCCGTCAGCGCGATCGAACGCACGCCGCGCTCGAACAATTCGACGCCGAGCAGCGCCTCGAGGCCGCGGATCTGGTGGCTGAGCGCGCCCGGCGTCACGTTCAGCTCCTCGGCCGCCTTCGCCATGCTCAGATGACGCGCCGCCGCCTCGAAGGCGCGCAGGGCGTTGAGCGGGGGCATCGGGCGATTCATGAGAAAATCTCAACCGTCGGCTGAAACATCATCCTTTGTCACGCGCCACTATAGGGACCATCTTGGCTTCCGAAAACAGCCGGAGACGAGAAATTCTCGCCCGTCCGGCAACCGATCAGGAGGCCGTCATGGCTTATGTCTGCGATATCGATCACGTTGGAGCTTCACGCCGGATCCCCGCTGCGCCGAAGGCGTCCTTCGGCGCGAGGATCGCCGGATATGCGCAGCGCGCGGCGGACTGGCTGGCGGCGTGGAACGAGGCGGCCGACGAGGCCGCGATCGCGCGCCGCACCTATGGCGCGTGCGGCGGGAAGATCACCGACGGGCTGGAGCGCGAAATGATGCGCCAGCTTCTCAGGACCGAATAAAATCACGGCGGCCTCAGGCCGCCGTGTTCCGTCGAAGCCCGGCCCTTCAGCGCATGTGCCGATGATGATGGCGCCGCCAGTGGTGGTGGTGATGCCGGTGATGGCGATGGCCACGCCAGTGATGCCCTCTCCAGCCGTGCCGATGATGCATCGCCTTGCCGCGGGACTGGGGCGCGTGGGCGCCGCCCGTTCCGCCGGGCGTGGGCATCTGGCCACCGCCGCCGCCGGCCATGCCGCCGCCGCCCGGTTGCTGCATGGCTTGCGCGACCTGCGCCGGCGCCGCCTGCGCCGCGGGCAAGCAGATGGACGAGATCAGCAGCGTCGCGGCCGCGACGAGAATTTTCGATGCCATTGGGCTCTCCCTGTTTGTGTCGGCGCTCCGCGCCGGCCGCCCCGCAGGGAAAACGGAACCGCGCCGCTAAGGTTCCGGCGGCGCGGAGCTGTAGCGGCGCGCTTTCAGCAGCGCACCTTCACATATTCGCCGGGCGCATCGCCGAGCGGCGGCAGCTTGCCGCCGCCGGGCTCGCGCGCGGGAACCATCTCGGAGGAATTGGCCTTCATCCATTCGAGCCAGTCCGGCCACCACGAGCCCGGCGTCTCCTTGGCGCCGTTCACCCAATCCTCGAAGGCGCCTTCCGGCTTACCGTTCGTCCAGAACTGATACTTCGGCTTGTAGGGCGGATTGACGACGCCCGCGATATGCCCAGAGCCCGCCATCACGTAGCGCACCGGCCCGCCGAACAGCTTTGCGCCGTTGAACGCCGATTTCGCCGGCGCGATATGGTCTTCGCGCGCGGCGAGATCGTAGATCGGGATTTTCACCTTGGAGACGTCGAGCTTTACGCCGTCCACGACCATCTGGCCCTTGGCGAGGCTGTTCTTGAGGTAGCACTCGCGCAGGTAGAACGAGTGATTGGCCTGCGTCATGCGCGTGGAATCGGAATTCCACGTCAGCAGGTCGAAGGCCATCGGCGTCTGGCCCTTGATGTAATTGTTCACGACATAGGACCAGATGAGATCGGTCGGCCGC
>OEIU01001044.1_pt1 | contig 20225 bp, 22 predicted proteins | sample 1539221 | NCBI WGS metagenome assembly OEIU01 (sample SAMN03792071, study PRJEB22550) | activated sludge metagenome | feature: wastewater treatment plant; material: activated sludge; isolation source: Wastewater treatment plant of a petroleum refinery complex | place: Argentina: Zarate | collected...
ACGCCCGACCTCGATAACCAGTTGAATTTGTTCGACTTTTAACCGGACAGCAGTGACTGCTGGCCTCGATTTCAGAAACGGCATGCGGGAAAGCCACTTCGAGCACGTAGGCGAGTTCAGCCTGCGTCCCTCCTGTGTCAATCCAGCAACGCCACGAGGCGCCCAACCGCGTCGTCGATAACCTCTTGGGGCGCTCGCTCCACCTTGCGAGCTTTGCGGGCCGCCAAGTCGAGCATTCGAATCTTGTTCACCAGCGCGACGCCCTGGGTCCTGCAGCCCGTGCCCGTGAGCGTGACTGCGAAGCCCGCGTAGCGGGCGAAGTCGCCTCCCTGCGTGATGGGGGCCACCAGCACGTCGCCGAGCTTGTTGAACTCCTTGGTGGTCAGGACCAGCGCCGGCCGCGTACCTCGCTGTTCGTGGCCAATCGCAGGGGCCAAAGGAACGCTCACGATGTCGCCTCTGTCGAACACCGCCATCAGAAAACCTCTTGGCCCACCGGACGAGCCACGTCCCATAGTGTCAGGTCGGCCGGAGGCAGCGCATTCAGGTCGCACTGGGCAATCATGTCGGCCAGGACGAACTTGCGCTTGGGCGTCAGCACGATCTTGCCGTCCGCCGTGGTGTCCAGCGTCAGGTGTTGGCCAACACCGATGCCCAGGTCTTTGAGAACCGGCGGCGGCATGACCAGTGCGGTGCTGTTGCCCATCTTCTTCAACACGACTTCCATCCGAGCGCTCCTGTTAAACATCGTTGTACGGATTGTGTCAAACCTCTCCCGTCAAGTCAAACATTATTATACGTTCGCGCTCATCCAAGGCGCTGTGCTCGAACCGCATGTGGAGCGGCGCTGCGCTGCGGCCGAAGCTCTCACGGCAACTTCACGTTCCCATCGCCAGCAAGAGCAAGTGGTCACCAGAACGTGGACCTGACCAGGGCGCCGGCGAACACCTGGGGCTGTCCGGGCTGGCAGAAGAGGTCACCCGCAAGGGCACCGGCACCGGCATGCACCAGAAACTCGCTCACGGCAAGCTTGTGGCGCAGAGCGGTGCTGCATCCCCTTTCTGTGCCAAATCTGTGCCCATTCCTCCGACTAGAAAGACCCGGAAACCACCGAAAATGCTCGGAAGCATTGTGCTAACCTGTTGATTCTCCGAGGAGCGTCCCTTGTGGACCAGCGCTCCTGAAGTGGAGGCGTGCTATTCGGGACGTAGAGGCCGGAGGTTCGAATCCTCTCACCCCGACCAGATGCCTCGGCAAATCAACGACCTGGGGCCCCTCGTGCAGGGGCTTTGTTTCGTCTGAGCTGCAGTGAACGAAGACGCCAGCCGGTCCCCGCGCGACAGATGCCTGCCCAGGGCGCGAACTCGCCAGGGTCATGTGCCGGCTGGGCGCTTCGCCAGCGCCCAGCTGATACCGAGCTGACGCCGATGATGGTGCGCGCCAGCGGCGATTGCAATCGCGCATTGGCGGGCCGCGCATGAACGAATGCACGCCATGGCACCGCTTCGATTTACAGCACCGGGGCGATAGGCGATGATGCTCCGGTTGCGTATCAGGGAACTTCCTGCCGATGGCCGTTGACACGATCGTCGAGTCGACCCAGTCGGCTCTTTCCGGCGTGGCCCGCGTGCTCGTGCACGCGGGCAAGCTCAACGCCAAGGCCGCCGAAGACCTGGCGCGCAGTGCGAAGGAACGGCGCAGCAGTTTTGTTTCCGCCGTCGTCGCCGCCGGCGCGGTGCCGCCGGCCGACCTGGCGCATACGCTGTCGTCGGCGCTGGCGCTGCCGCTGCTCGACCTGAACGCGGTCGACATGACGCGGCTGCCGCGCGGCATCGTTGATCCGAAACTGGCCGTGCAATACCAGTTGATGGTGCTCGGCAAGCGCGGCAGCCGCCTGTTCATCGCCGCCGCCGACCCGACCGACCAGGAGGCGGTCGAGCGCATCAAGTTCGCCACGCAGCTGTCGCCCGAATGGGTGATCGTCGAATACGACAAGCTGATGCGCGTGCTGGAAACCCAGGGCGCCAGCGTCAACGAGGCGATGGAGCAGCTGGCCGGCGGCGACTTCGAGTTCGACGTCACCGACGAGGACGCCGCCGCACCAGAAGGCACCGAGGTTTCGCAGGAGGTCGAGGACGCGCCGGTCGTGCGCTTCCTGCAGAAGATGCTGATCGACGCCATCAACGCGCGCGCCTCCGACCTGCATTTCGAGCCCTACGAATACAACTACCGCGTGCGCTTCCGCATCGACGGCGAACTGCGCGAGATCACGCAGCCGCCGATCGCCATCAAGGACAAGCTGGCCTCGCGCATCAAGGTCATCTCGCGCCTGGACATCGCCGAGAAGCGCGTGCCGCAGGACGGGCGCCTGAAGCTCAAGTTCGGCAGCAAGGCGATCGACTTCCGCATCAGCACGCTGCCCACGCTGTTCGGCGAGAAGATCGTCATCCGGATCCTCGACCCGTCCAGCGCCAAGCTGGGCATCGAGGCGCTGGGCTACGAGAAGATCGAGCGCGAGCGGCTGATGCACGTGATCCAGCGGCCCTACGGCATGGTGCTGGTCACCGGGCCCACCGGCAGCGGCAAGACGGTGTCGCTGTACACCTGCCTGAACATCCTGAACCAGCCGGGCGTGAACATCTGCACGGTCGAGGATCCGGCCGAAATCAACCTGCCCGGCGTCAACCAGGTCAACGTCAACGACAAGGCCGGGCTGAGCTTCGCCGCGGCGCTGAAGTCGTTCCTGCGGCAGGATCCGGACATCATCATGGTCGGCGAGATCCGCGACCTGGAAACCGCCGACATCGCCATCAAGGCGGCGCAGACCGGGCACATGGTGATGTCCACGCTGCACACCAACGACGCGCCGACGACGCTGACGCGGCTGCTGAACATGGGCGTGGCGCCGTTCAACATCGCCGCGAGCGTGCTGCTGATCACGGCGCAGCGCCTGGCGCGGCGGCTGTGCGAGAACTGCAAGGCCCAGGCCGACTATCCTCGCGAGGCGTTGCTGCGCGCGGGGTTCGCCGAGACCGATCTGGACGGCAGTTGGAAGCCGTATCGGGCGGTCGGCTGCTCGGCGTGCAACAACGGCTACAAGGGCCGGGTCGGCCTCTACCAGGTGATGCCGGTCACGGAGGCCATCCAGCGCATCATCCTGGCGGAAGGCACCTCGATGGACATTGCCACCCAGGCACAGAAGGACGGCGTGCGCGATCTGCGTCAGTCGGGGCTGATCAAGGTGCGCAGCGGCGCGACCACGCTGGAAGAAGTGATCTCCGTCACCAACGAGTGACTTGTCGCCACGCACGCCAGGGTTTGAAGAGCTCGCCGGAGAAACGATGTCAACTGCAGCAGCCGCCAGGACCACCAAGGACGCGATCTTCGAGTGGGAAGGCAAGGACAAGAACGGCAAGCTGGTGCGCGGCGAGCTGCGCGCCGGCGGCGAGGCCGTGGTCAACGCCAGCCTGCGCCGCCAGGGCATCCTGATCACCAAGGTGAAGAAGCGCCGCACCAGCGGCGGCAAGGCGATCAAGCAGAAGGACATCGCCATCTTCACGCGCCAGCTGGCGACGATGATGAAGGCCGGCGTACCGCTGCTGCAGTCCTTCGACATCGTCGCGCGCGGCAGCAGCAACCCGCGGCTGACGCGGCTGCTCAACGACATCCGCGGCGACGTCGAGACCGGCACCAGCCTGTCGTCGGCCTTCCGCAAGCACCCGATGCAGTTCGACGCGCTGTACTGCAACCTGGTCGAAGCCGGCGAGGCCGGCGGCATCCTGGAAGCGCTGCTCGACCGCCTGGCCATCTACCAGGAGAAGACGCTCGCCATCAAGAGCAAGATCAAGTCGGCGCTGATGTATCCGGTGGCCGTCATCGTCGTCGCCTTCGTCGTGCTGACGGTGATCATGATCTTCGTGATCCCGGCGTTCAAGGAAGTGTTCAGCTCCTTCGGCGCCGACCTGCCGGCACCGACGCTGGTGGTGATCGCGATGTCGGAATTCTTCGTCGCCTGGTGGTGGGCGATCTTCGGCCTGCTGTTCGGCGGCGTCTACTTCTTCCTCGAATCCTGGAAGCGCTCCGAGAAGATGCAGATGTTCATGGACCGGCTGCTGCTCAAGCTGCCGGTGTTCGGCGACCTGATCAACAAGTCGGTGATCGCGCGCTGGACGCGCACGCTGTCGACGATGTTCGCCGCCGGCGTGCCGCTGGTCGAGGCGCTCGACTCGGTGGGCGGCGCGTCGGGCAACGCGGTCTACCGGCTGGCCACCGAGCAGATCCAGAAGGACGTGTCCACCGGCTCGGCGCTGACCACGTCGATGACGCAGACCGGCGTGTTCCCGACGATGGTGCTGCAGATGGCGTCGATCGGCGAGGAATCCGGCGCGCTCGACCACATGCTCGCCAAGTGCGCCGAGTTCTACGAGGACGAGGTCGACGAGATGGTCAAGGGCCTGTCGAGCCTGATGGAGCCCTTCATCATCGTCATCCTCGGCGTGCTGATCGGCGGCATCGTGGTCTCGATGTACCTGCCGATCTTCAAGCTCGGCGCGGTGGTCTGATCGGCCGGCATGGCGCCGGAGTTCTGGTTCTCGCCGCTGGCGCTGGCCGTGCTCGGGCTGTGCGTCGGCAGCTTTCTCAACGTCGTCGCCCATCGGCTGCCGCAGGTGCTCGAGCGCCAGTGGTGGCTCGACGTGGCCGAGAACCAGCTCGGCGACGCCGCCGCCTGGCAGCGCGTCAGCGGCCGCGGCGGCAAGCCGCCGGCGGCCTTCGGACAAGCGTCGCAGGCCATCGCCGAAACGCTGCAGGCGCTGCCGCCGCTCAGCCTGTCGCGCCCGCGCTCGCGCTGCCCGAAGTGCGGCCACGTGCTGCGCTGGCACGAGAACCTGCCGCTGCTCGGCTGGCTGCGGCTGAAGGGCCGCTGCGCGGGCTGCGGCGCATCGATCTCGGGCCGCTACCCGCTGGTCGAGCTGTGCACCGCGCTGCTGTTCGCCGCCTGCGGCTGGAAGTTCGGCGCCCAGCCGCAGACGCTGCTGTGGTGCGCGGCCGTCGCGCTGATGGTGGCCATGGCGCTGATCGACCTGGACACGACCTACCTGCCCGATGACCTGACGCTGCCGCTGATCGGCCTGGGCCTGGTGGGTGCCGGCTTCGGCTGGACCGGCACGCGGCTCGAGGATGCGGCCTGGGGCGCGCTCGCCGGCTACGGCGCGCTGTGGCTGCTGGCCTTCAGCTACAGGAAGATCCGCGGCGTCGACGGCATGGGCGAAGGCGACTTCAAGCTGCTCGCCGGGCTCGGCGCGCTGCTCGGCTGGCAGTTGCTGCCGTCGATCGTGCTGCTGGCTTCGGGCGTCGGCGCGGCGGTGGGCATCGGCCTGATCGTCTTCGGCGGCCACAAGCGCGAGGTGCCGATTCCCTTCGGCCCGTATCTGGTCGGCGGCGGACTCGCGGCGATCTTCTTCGGCCAGGCGCTGACTCGGCTGTGGTTTCCGACGCTGTGAAGACGCTGCGGCCGCTGCGCATCGGCCTGACCGGCGGCATCGGCAGCGGCAAGAGCACCGTGGCCGCGATGCTGGTGGATTGCGGGGCGTGGCTGGTCGATACCGACGCCATCGCGCATGCGCTGACCGCGCCCGGCGGCGCGGCGCTGCCGGCGCTGGCGCGCGAATTCGGGCCGCAGATCATCGGCAGCGACGGCGCGATGGACCGCAGCCACATGCGCGCGCTGGCCTTCGGCGATGCCGCGGCCAAACTGCGGCTCGAAGCCATCCTGCATCCGCTGATCGGCGACGAGGCGCTGCGCCGCGCGGCCGAGGCCGGCACACGCCCGGTGCTGTTCGACGTGCCGCTGCTGTCGGCCACGAGCCCGTGGCGGCAGCGCGTCGACCGGCTGCTGGTCGTCGACTGCCAGGAAGCCACGCAGGTGCAGCGCGTCCAGCAGCGCTCGGGCTGGTCCGACGACCAGGTGCAGCGCGTGATCGCGCAGCAGACGCCGCGCGCAGCGCGCCGCGCCATTGCCGACGCGGTGATCTTCAACGATGCGCTGTCGCTGGAACAACTGCGCGCGCAGGTGCAGGCGCTGTGGCAGCGCTGGGCGTCTCTTGCTGCAGGGCTTGCGGCGGGCGTGTGAAACAATCGGCGCCCCAGGTGCTCCAAGCCCTGGTTTGCCATTGTCCATAGCCTGCTTCCGGAGAGCCCGGCCTTGGTTCTTTACGAGTATCCGTTCAACGAGAGCATCCGCACGATGCTTCGCCTGGAGCACCTGTTCGACCGCCTGGGGCAGCTGATGCCGCGAGAGACGGCGGTGGATCACCACTTCGCGCTGGCCACGGTGTTCGAGATCATGGACGTGGCTTCGCGCGCCGACGTCAAGTCCGATCTGCTGAAGGAGTTGGAGCGCCACCGCGGCCTGCTGCAAAGTTACCGCGGCAACCCGCAGATCTCCGAGGCGGCGCTGGACGAGGTCGTTGCGCGCATCGACCATGCCTTCGACGGGCTCAACCAGCTGCCGGGCAAGGCCGGGCAGGCGCTGACCTCGAACGAATGGCTGATGAGCATCCGCAGCCGCATCGGCATTCCCGGCGGCACCTGCGAGTTCGACCTGCCCGGCTACTTCGCCTGGCAACAGCATGCGCCCGACGCGCGCCGCGCCGACCTGGCGCGCTGGACCACCAGCCTGATGCCGCTGGCCGAAGCCTTGCATGTACTGTTGGGACTGCTGCGCGACAGCGGTGCGCCGCAGCGCGTGGTGGCGATGAACGGCCAGTACCAGCAGAGCCTGCCGCCCGGCCGCAGCTACCACCTGATGCGCGTGCGCCTGAACGACGGCACGGCGCTGGTGCCCGAAATCAGCGGCCACCGCCTGCTGGCCAGCGTGCGCATGATGCAGCCCGAAGCCGACGGCCGGCTGCGGCCGAGCACGGCCGATGCCGAGTTCGAGCTGACGCTGTGCTCATGAGCGCCGGCACGCCGAAGCGCGAGCGCCGGGTGCGCTGCCCGGCCTGCGGCAAGCAGACGCTGTACAGCCCGGACAACCCGGCGCGGCCGTTCTGCAGCATGCGCTGCCGCAGCGTCGACCTCGGCGCCTGGGCCAGCGAAAGCTACCGGGTCGCCTCCGGCGCTTCGGATACGGCCGGCGACGACCAGACACCCCCGCGGGATACCGCGCACTGAAGAGCATCGGGCCGCACTTTCCGCGCCGGCTTGACCTGGCACAACGCGGCCCGTGGGCTGCCTGACCAGAATGCCTGGATGCTTGCTCCCGACCTGGTCTGCCCGGCCGGCTCGCTGCGCGCGCTGAAGCTGGCGGTGGATGCCGGGGCCGACGCGGTCTACCTGGGCCTGCGCAACGCCACCAACGCGCGCAACTTCGCCGGCCTGAACTTCGACGCGGCGCAGTTGCGCGAAGGCGTGGCCTATGCGCATGCGCGCGGCGCCGAGGTGCTGATGGCGCTGAACACCTATGCGCGCGCCGACGACGCCACGCCGTGGTTCGACGCGGTGGATGCCGCCGTGGCCCTGGGCGCCGACGCGCTGATCTGCGCCGACATCGCGGTCATGGCCTACGCGCGCCGCACGCACCCCGGCCTGCGCCTGCACCTGTCGGTGCAGGCCTCGGCCACCAGCCACGAGGCGATCGCCTTCTACGCACGCCGCTACGGCATCCGCCGCGCGGTGCTGCCGCGCGTGCTGACGCTGGCGCAGGTGACGCAGTTGCTGCGGCACGCCGGCGAGGTCGAGATCGAGGTCTTCGGCTTCGGCAGCCTGTGCGTGATGGTCGAAGGCCGCTGTGCGCTGTCGTCCTACGCAAGCGGCCAGTCGCCCAACAACGCCGGCGTGTGCTCGCCGCCCAGCGCCGTGCGCTGGGCCGACACGCCGGCCGGCGTCGAGGCGCGGCTGAACGGGCTGCTGATCGACCGCTACGCCCCCGACGAGCCGCGCGGCTACCCGACGCTGTGCAAGGGCCGCTTCGACGTGCAGGGCCGGCGCGACTACGCCATCGAGGAGCCGACCAGCCTGAACACGCTGGCGCTGCTGCCGCAGCTGATGCGCGCCGGCATCCGCGCCATCAAGATCGAGGGCCGCCAACGCAGCCCCGCCTACGTGGCCGACGTGACGCGGGTCTGGCGCGAAGCCATCGACCAGGCTGCCGCCGACCCCGAGCGTTTCAACGTGGCGCCGACCTGGGTGGCCCAGCTCGGTCGCTATGCCGAGGGCCAGCAGCACACGCTGGGCGCCTACGACCGACCCTGGAGGTGATTCCTTGTCGAAGCCGTCGCATGGGCCGCATGGGCCGATGACGCTGCACGTCGGCCCGCTGCTGTACTTCTGGCCGCGCGAGGCGGTGCTGCACTTCTACGCCGCGCTCGCCGACGCGCCGGTCGCCGGGGTGGTGCTGGGCGAGGTGGTGTGCGAGCGCCGCCGCGAGCTGAAGCCGGACGACTGGCTCGCGCTGGCGCGCGAACTCGCCGCGGCGGGCAAGGAGGTGACGCTGGCCACGCAGGCGCTGATCCAGTCCGAGGCCGACCTGCGGTTGCTGCGCAAGGTGGCCGAGAACGGCGACTTTCTGGTCGAAGCGGGTGACGTGTCGGCCATCGCGCTGCTCGAGCAGTGCCGCGCACGCTTCGTGCTGGGCCCGCACATCAACGTCTACAGCCGCGCCGCGCTGGCCGAATACGCGGACGTGGGTGCGCAGCGTTGGGTCGCGCCCGTCGAGCTGGCGCTGGGCGCGGTCGAACGCATCAATACCCCCGCGCCGCTGCTGCCCACCGAGGTGTTCGCCTTCGGACGCATGCCGCTGGCCTTCTCGGCGCGTTGCTTCACCGCGCGCCACCACCGGCTGTCCAAGGACGACTGCCAGTTCCGCTGCAAGGACGACGCCGACGGCCTGCTGCTGAAAACCAGCGACGGACGGCCCTTCCTGGTGCTCAACGGCATCCAGACGCAGTCGGCCGGCACGCAGTGCCTGATCGGCGAAGGCGACGCGCTGCGCGCGGCCGGCGTCACGCGGCTGCGCCTGTCGCCCTGCGGCAGCGGCTTCGAGCAGGTGCTGGCGCAGTTCGACGCCGTGTTCAACCATGGCTGGCCGGCGGCCGAGGCGCTGGCCGCGCTGCGCCAGGACAGGCTGCCGGGCGGGCTGGTGAACGGCTTTGCGCACGGCCGCGCCGGTCTGGAGGAAGCAACCGCATGAACCCCACGCTGCGCGCCGTCGGCGCCGCCACGCATCCCGCGGCCCGGCTCGCCGCACGCCTGCGCCCGCTGGTGCGGCGCCTGCCGATGCAGCCGCCCGCGCTGGCACTGGCGCTGGCGCTGGACAAGCTGCTATTGCCGCGCCTGCCGGACGATGCACGCCAGGCGCTGTCCGGCCGGCCGGTGCAGGTGGCGGTCACCGACCTGGGGCTGACGCTCACGCTGCTGCTCGGCCCGCGCGGCTTCGTGGTCGCCGACACGCGTGCCGCTGCGGCCTTGCGCATCGCCGCGGATGCGCCCGCCTACTGGCGCCTGCTGCGCGGGCTCGACGACGCCGACCGGCTGTTCTTCGAGCGCGCGCTGGTGATGGAAGGCGACACCGAAATGGGCCTGGTGCTGAAGAACACGCTGGACGCCATCGGCCCGCTGTTCGGCTCAGCCGCGGCTTCGCGCTGACCCGCGACTTTTTGGCGCTGTGCACGCTCTTGAACTCGAGAGTCCAGCCCCTATAATTCTGCTGCTAGCACTCATATCCACTGAGTGCTAACGATCGGCGAAGGCGCTGCCGGCGCCGATTCCTTTCTGGTTAATGTGTGCCAACTTCGTTGGCATGCTTTGTCAGTACTCAATCATCCGATAGGAGATGCAATGAAACTTCGTCCTCTGCACGATCGCGTGGTCGTCAAGCGCCTGGAACAGGAAACCAAGACCGCTTCCGGCATCGTCATTCCCGACAACGCCGCCGAGAAGCCCGATCAAGGCGAAGTGCTGGCCGTGGGCCCGGGCAAGCGCAACGACAAGGGGGACTTCGTGGTCCTGAACGTCAAGGTCGGCGACCGCGTGCTGTTCGGCAAGTACAGCGGCCAGACCGTCAAGGTCGATGGCGAGGAACTGCTGGTGATGAAGGAAGACGACCTGTTCGCGGTGGTCGAGAAGTAGATCAGCACCGGCGATCTGCTTTCGTCGCAGGCCCGCTTGGCGCAGCCCAGTTGAGGGCCGCAGGCCCGGCCGAAGACCGAAGTCAGCGCAGTACGCATATCCCACACTGAATACGGAGAAACACACATGGCAGCAAAAGACGTCATTTTCGGCACCGATGCCCGTCACCGCATGGTCGAAGGCGTGAACATCCTGGCCAACGCGGTCAAGGTCACGCTCGGCCCGAAGGGCCGCAACGTGGTGCTGGAGCGCAGCTTCGGTGCCCCCACCGTCACCAAGGACGGTGTCTCGGTGGCCAAGGAAGTCGAACTCAAGGACAAGCTCCAGAACATGGGCGCGCAGATGGTCAAGGAAGTCGCTTCCAAGACCAGCGACAACGCCGGTGACGGCACCACCACCGCCACCGTGCTGGCCCAGGCCATCGTGCGCGAAGGCATGAAGTACGTGGCCGCCGGCATGAACCCGATGGACCTGAAGCGCGGCATCGACAAGGCCGTGGCGGCCCTGGTCGAGCAGCTGAAGAAGCAGTCCAAGCCGACCACCACGTCGAAGGAAATCGCCCAGGTCGGCTCGATCTCGGCCAACAGCGACGAATCGATCGGCAAGATCATTGCCGACGCGATGGACAAGGTCGGCAAGGAAGGCGTGATCACCGTCGAAGACGGCAAGAGCCTGGACAACGAGCTCGACATCGTCGAAGGCATGCAGTTCGACCGCGGCTACCTGTCGCCGTACTTCATCAACAACCCGGACAAGCAGGTTGCCCTGTTGGACAACCCGTACGTGCTGCTCTACGACAAGAAGATCAGCAACATCCGCGACCTGCTGCCGACGCTGGAGCAGGTGGCCAAGAGCGGCCGTCCGCTGTTGATCATCGCCGAGGAAGTCGAAGGCGAGGCGCTGGCCACGCTGGTGGTCAACACCATCCGCGGCATCCTCAAGGTCGTGGCCGTCAAGGCGCCCGGCTTCGGTGACCGCCGCAAGGCCATGCTCGAAGACATCGCCATCCTCACCGGCGGCAAGGTCATCGCCGAGGAAGTCGGCCTGACGCTGGAGAAGGTGACGCTGGCCGACCTGGGCCAGGCCAAGCGCGTCGAAAGCGGCAAGGAGAACACCACCATCATCGACGGTGCGGGCACGGCCGCCGACATCGAAGCGCGCGTCAAGCAAGTGCGCGTGCAGATCGAGGAAGCCACCAGCGACTACGACCGCGAGAAGCTGCAGGAACGTGTGGCCAAGCTGGCCGGCGGCGTGGCGGTGATCAAGGTCGGTGCCGCCACCGAAGTCGAGATGAAGGAAAAGAAGGCGCGTGTCGAAGACGCCCTGCACGCCACGCGTGCCGCGGTGGAAGAAGGCATCGTCGCCGGTGGTGGCGTGGCGCTGCTGCGCGCCCGTTCGGCGGTCGGCAGCCTGAAGGGCGACAACCACGACCAGGACGCCGGCATCAAGATCGTCATGCGCGCCTGCGAAGAGCCGATGCGCATCATCGTCGCCAACGCCGGTGACGAGCCGAGCGTGGTCGTCGCGGCGGTGGCTGCCGGCAAGGGCAACCACGGCTTCAACGCCGCCAACGGCGAATACGGCGACATGATCGAGATGGGCATCCTGGACCCGACCAAGGTGACGCGCACCGCGTTGCAGAACGCCGCGTCGGTGGCCTCGCTGATGCTCACCACCGAAGCCATGATCGCCGAGGCACCGAAGGAAGAAGCGCCGATGGGCGGCGGCATGCCCGGTGGCATGGGCGGCATGGGCGGCATGGGCGGCATGGACATGTAAGTCCGCCGGCTCGCGGCGGGGCCTGCGCGGCCCTGCCCCACACAGCCAACCCAGCCCGCGCGCCCTCGAGGCCGCGGGCTTTTTTGTGGGCTGTCGCGCAGGGGGTGGTGTCGCTGGACGCTGGACGGCGCCGCGCGGCGGCGCGGCGCCGTGACATAGGCCACATCGCGCCGCGGCAGGCCGCGCCCGCCCCCCGACCCGTGGGGAGCGGAACGCCGGCGCCGAGTCCTAGACTTCGTCTGACTCGCACCGCCCGCCCACGCTTTCCCAGACTTCACCGTTGACGCCGCATGAAGCCCGCCCACGCCCCAGGATTCGACGCTCCGACACCCAGCCAGCTGATCGCTGCCGCCAACGGCCGGGTGCAATGCTCTGAAGGCTGGACGCTGCAGCCGCTGAGCCCGGAGGTACTGGAGTACGTCGACGGGAGCGCCGCCTGCCTGATCAATGTGGGCAGCCCGACGCGCCAGGCGGTGCGGCCGATCTACGCCAGCGAGTCGGCGTCGGAACTGTTCCCGCAGTTGCGCGAGCACCTGCACCAGGCCCTGCCCTTTCTGAAGGGCAACTACGTCGTCGTCTGAGGAGCCTGGCTGCGTCAGCCAGGCAACGGCGCCGCGCCGGCCCGTACCCAGCCCTGCAGCACCAGCGCGGCGTCGCCGACGCCGCGCTGATCGAGCGCCGAGAACAAGCACAAGCTGATATCCGCATGTTCGGGGCACTGCGCACTCAGCACCGACTCGGCTGATTGCAGGGCCTGCGTCGCGTCACGCCGGTTCAGCTTGTCGGCCTTGGTCAGCAGCACCAGCAGGCGCACTCCGCCGCCGCCCAGACGCGGCGCCAGCAGCTGCAGCAACTGCAGGTCCAGTTCGGTGAAGCCGAGCCGCGAATCGACCATCAGCACCACACCGCTCAGGTTGCGCCGCTGCTGCAGGTACTTGGCCATCACCTCCTGCCAGCGCCATTTGGCGGCGCGCTCGACGGCCGCATAACCGTAGCCGGGCAGGTCGACGAGCAGCGCGTCGGGTGCCTCCTTCGGCCCCAGGGCGAAGAGGTTGATGTGCTGCGTGCGCCCCGGCGTGCGCGACGCGAAGGCCAGGCGCTTGTGCTGGGCCAGGCGGTTGATGGCGGTGGACTTCCCGGCGTTGCTGCGGCCGACGAAGGCGATCTCCGGCAACTCGTGCGACGGCAGTTGTTCGAGCCGCGCCGCGGTGTCGAGGAAGCGCGCCGTGTGCGTCCAGGCCAGCGCCGCCTTGGCGTCCGGCGGCGGATCTTCGGCGGGAAAAGTGGCGTCGCGGGCGGTGGTCATCGGCCATTGTAAAATCGCCGGGTTTGTTCCCCTAACGAACCCAAAGCCGGACATGAAGTCGCCACTGCTGCTGTCGCTCGCGCTCGCATTTTCAGTCCCGGTCTGGGCGGATGACGCCAAGCCCGCCGCGCCGAAGGCCGATCCGAAAAAAGGCGAGGCCGTCGCTTCCCAGGTCTGCGTCGCCTGCCACACATCCGACGGCTCGCGCGGGCTGGCCGCCAACCCGATCCTGCAGGGCCAGCATCCGGAATACCTGGCCAAGCAGTTGCGCGACTTCAAGTCCGGCGCGCGCAGCAGCGCCATCATGCAAGGCTTCGCGGCCACGCTGAGCGACCAGGACATGCTCGACGTGGCGGCGTTCTATGCGACGAAGACGGCCAAGCCCGGCTTCGCCAACAACAAGGACAACCTGCTGCTCGGCGAGCGCATCTACCGCGGCGGCATCGCCGACCGCCACATCGCCGCCTGTGCGGGCTGCCACAGCCCCAACGGCGCAGGCATCCCGGCGCAGTACCCACGCCTGGGCGGCCAGCACGGCGAATACGCCGAAGCGCAGCTCAACGCCTTCCGTTCGGGCCTGCGCGCCAACAACCTGACGATGGCCGCGGTGGCGGCCAAACTCAACGACAAGGAAATCAAGGCCCTGGCCGACTACATGGCCGGGTTGCGCTGACCCTGACGACAGCGCCGGAAGCGGCGGCCTGCAACAATGCCCGCGGGTCCGAGGATCCGCGCACCCGCGTTGTGGAGGCCCTATGCAGCTCATCAAGAATCGGGGCTTCGGCCCGCGCCGCGGCGACGAGATCACGCCGGCGGCTGTCCACGCGCAGCACCGCCGTCTGCTGCTGCAGGCCGCGGCCGCCGCGGCCGCCGTCGGCATCGGCCCGGCGCGCGCACAGACCAAGGCGCCCGGCACGCGCGGCGCGCTGCCCGGCGCGAAGAGCGCGGTCAGCGGCGCGCTGACGATGGAAAGGCCCACGCCCTACGAGGACGTGAGCAGCTACAACAACTTCTACGAGTTCGGCACCGACAAGTCCGATCCGTCGCGCCGCGCCGGCAGCCTGAAGCCGCAGCCGTGGAGCGTGGTTGTCGAAGGCGAGGTCAAGAAGCCCGGCACCTGGGATCTGGAGGCGCTGCTGAAGCTCAGCGCGATGGAAGAGCGCGTCTACCGCATGCGTTGCGTCGAAGGCTGGTCGATGGTCATTCCGTGGGTCGGCTATTCGCTGGCCGAACTGATCCGCCGCGTCGAACCCACCGGCAACGCCAAATACCTGCAGTTCGTCACGCTGGCCGACAAGGCACAGATGCCGGGGCTGCGTTCGTCGGTGCTCGACTGGCCTTACGTCGAAGGGCTGCGGCTGGACGAGGCCATGCATCCGCTGACGCTGCTCGCCTTCGGCCTGTACGGCGAGGTGCTGCCCAACCAGAACGGCGCGCCGCTGCGGCTGGTGGTGCCGTGGAAATACGGCTTCAAGTCGGCCAAGTCGATCGTGCGCATCCGCTTCGTCGACAAGCAGCCAAGCACCAGTTGGGAAGCCGCTGCGCCGCGCGAGTACGGCTTCTATTCGAACGTCAACCCCAAGGTCGACCATCCGCGCTGGAGCCAGGCCACCGAGCGCCGCATCGGCGAGGACGGCTTGTTCACCAAGAAGCGGCCGACGCTGATGTTCAACGGCTACGAGGCCCAGGTCGGCCAGTTGTACGCCGGCATGGACCTGTCGAAGTTCTATTGACGCGGCGCCCGCGCGCGCGATGAACAAGCTGCTGTCGCACGCCGCGGTCAAGCCGCTGCTGTTCGTGCTGGCGCTGGGCCCATTCGCCTGGCTGCTGGCCGGCGCGCTGACCCACGGCCTGGGCGCCAATCCGGCCGAGGCGCTGACGCGCGGCACCGGCGACTGGACGCTGCGCTTCCTGTGCCTGACGCTGGCGGTCACGCCGCTGCGCCAGCTTTGCGGCTGGACGGCCGTGGCCCGCTGGCGGCGCATGCTCGGCTTGTACGCCTTCTTCTATGGCGTGCTGCACTTCCTGTGCTACGCGTGGCTGGACATGGGTTTCGACCCCGCCGCGATCGTGCGCGACATTCCGAAGCGACCCTTCGCGCTGGTCGGCGCGCTGGCGCTGCTGCTGATGCTGCCGCTGGCCGCGACCTCTTTCAATCGCGCCGTCAAAGCGCTCGGCGCGGCGCGCTGGCGGCGCCTGCACCGGCTGGTGTATGCGATCGCGCTGCTGGCGCTGCTGCACTTCTTCTGGATGCGCAGCGCAAAGAACAACTTCGGCGAGGTCGCCGTCTACGGGGCCATCGTCGCGCTGCTGCTGGGCTGGCGTGTGCGGCAGATGTGGCAGGCACGGCGCCCGCGCCGTGCGGGCGCCGCGCTCACTTGATGCGGGCGGACAGCCGCCGCCAGGCCGGCGCCTGGTCCGGCGACGCATCGACGCGCACCCGATCGCGCCGCGGCCGGCGTCGCGCCGTATGTAAATGCCGCATGCAAGCGCGTATGTAAACGTCGTATGTAAACGTCGTAATAAGGGCCGCGCATAAGGGCCGTGTGTAAGGAATGGCAAGCGCCCGCCATCTGCTCACGCGGCGCGCGCACCCCCACTGTGGTTTTGCCGCAGCCGGCGCGCGTGACGCAATGCACGACATCGCGGCGCCAGGCCGTGCCGTGCACGGCGTCCCCCCAATCCGGGGGACGCCGCGCGCCGTTCACCCGCATAGCATTTGCTTACTCATGACACAGCAAGAGGAACAGCGATGAAGCACAGCCGATCGAGCGCGACGCCCACGCAGCCGTCGATGCCCGAGGGCCAGGCGATGCTGGCCAGCGCCGCGCGCGACGCGCTGCGCGAGGCAGCCGCCGCGCTGCGCGTCGCCCAGCGTCACCAGCAGCCGCTGGAGATGAGCCTGGTGCTGGCGCAGATGGCACGCTGCTATCGCGCGCTGCAGGCGCTGGGCCCGGCGCGGCTGTGCCTGGAACGCGCGCTCGCCTGGGCGCATACGCTCGGCGCCGTCGACCAGGCGGTCGAAGTGCTGTGCCTGCTGGCCGAGACCAGTTGCGCGGCCGCCGAGCTGCGCACGCGCGACGGCTTTCACAGCCGCGACGAAGCGCTGGAACGCGCCCGCGACTGGGCCTTCGAAGCCGAACGCCTGGCCGGGCGCGTGGCCGATCCGCACTGGGAGATCAAGGTGCTGCTGCGCATCAGCGACGTGCTCGACCGCTGCGGCGACCACGACGACGCGGTCGAACTGCAGTCGCGCGCGATGCGCCTGATGTACGGGCCGCATGCGGCCGAAGCCGGCTTCGAAGCCGCGACCATGCAGATGCTGGCCGACGCCTGAAGCGCCGCGCCCGGCCGCGCGCCAGCGCGGCGGATGCCAACCTGTGAATGAATCCGGCGCGCCCGAGCGGGTGCGCCGGAGAACGCCCATCGCGGCACGAAGCGCCGTCGCGGCTCGACCCTCGGCCGCGGGTGCCAGCCCGCCGGATCGCAGAACGCTCATCGGCCGGCGCACGCGTCCTTGCCGCCGGCTCGCAGCGCGGCGCGGACCGCGGTCGCACGAAGGTCGATGCGGTGGCCGAAGTGCCGCCTCGGGCCTGGGCCTGTGCGCGCCGCGGCAACGCCGCCACCCCGCGTGGGATGCCGCGGGCCGCTATCCTGCGCGCCACAGCCGGTGCATCATCGGGCCGGCGAACCCGATACCAAGAACCGCCGGAGGCAAGTCCCCATGACGCTGACCCTGCTCGCCTACGCGATGATCGTTGTCTTCATGGCGCTGATCATGACCAAGCGCCTGTCGGCGATGGTCGCGCTGATCCTGGTGCCGATCGTCTTCGGCCTGCTCGGCGGCTTCGGCATGGCGCTCGGGCCGATGATGCTGGACGGCATCAAGAAGCTGGCGCCCACCGGCGTGATGCTGATGTTCGCCATCCTGTATTTCGGCATCATGATCGACGCCGGCTTGTTCGACCCGATCGTCAAGCTGGTTCTGCGCCTGGTCGGCGGCAGCCCGACCAAGATCGTGGTCGGCACCTTCTTGCTGGCAGCTGGCGTGTCGCTGGACGGCGACGGCTCCACCACCTACATGATCACCTGCGCCGCGATGCTGCCGCTGTACCACCGGCTGGGGCTGAACCGGCTGGTGCTGGCCTGCGTGGTGATGATGGCCGGCCAGCTGATGAACATCCTGCCCTGGGGCGGCCCCACGGCGCGCGCCGTCAGCGCGCTCGGCGTCGAGATGGGGCAGGTGTTCGTGCCGATGATCGGGCCGATGATCGTCACCGCCATGTGGTGCACCTTCGTCGCCTTCATCCTCGGCCGGCGCGAGTCCAGGCGCCTGGGCGCCATCCGCCTGGACCAGGCGCACGGCGGCAGCCAGTCGATCGCCGAGGTCACCGGCGGCGACCCGGCGCTGGCGCGGCCCCACCTGCTGTGGGTCAACGCCCTGCTCACGGTGGGCCTGATGGTGGTGCTGATCATGGACGTCTTTCCGCTGCAGGTGCTGTTCATGGTGGCCTCGGCCCTGGCGCTGATGATCAACTACCCGAAACTGCAGCAGCAGAAGGAACGGCTGGAGGCGCACGCCGTCAACATCGTGCCCGTGGTGTCGCTGATCTTCGCGGCCGGCATCTTCGTCGGCATCCTTTCGGGCACCAAGATGGTGGATGCCATGGCCAACAGCGTGATCGCGATGGTGCCCGACTGGATGGGGCCCTACATGGCGGTGGTGACGGCGGTGCTGAGCATCCCCTTCACCTTCTTCATCTCCAACGACGCCTTCTACTTCGGCATCCTGCCGATCCTGGCGAAGACGGCGGCCGTCTACGGCATCGGCCCGGTGGAGATCGCCCGCGCCTCGCTGGTGGGCCAGCAGGTGCACCTGCTCAGCCCGCTGGTGGCCTCGACCTACCTGCTGGTGGGCCTGTGCAAGGTGGAGTTCGGCGACCACCAGCGCTTCACGCTGCTGTGGGCGCTGACTGCCGCCCTCGTGATGCTGGCGGCGATGCTGGTCCTGGGCGTCATTCCGCTGGTGGGGAGCACCGCATGAACCACGACATCCGCACCATCCTTTATGCGTCCGGCCTGGGCGACGGCTGCGAAGCGCCGCTGGGCTACGCCATCAACCTGGCCAACCGCCTGGGCGCCCGGTTGCTGGTGCTGACGGTGATCCCCGAGCAGCGCGAGCGCTCGCTGATCGACCTCGAAGAGCACGTGCCGCAGCCGCAGCTGGACCAGTACCACGACGACCGCGCCGCGCGCGCCCGCGCGCACATCGAGGCCCAGATCACCGCCTTCTACGCGGTGCGCGGCAGCGGCGTGCCGCCGCGCCCGATCACCGAGCTGATCGTGCACGAAGGCGACGACGTGGCGCAGGCCATCCTCGACGAGGCCGAGCGCGGCGCGGCCGACCTGATCCTGCTGGCTTCGCGCGGCGCGGGCCTGCTGGCCGGGTTGCTGTTCGGCTCGGTGCCGCAGGAAGTGCTGCGCAAGAGCCGCCGGCCGCTGCTGCTGGTACCGGTGGGGGAAGGCGCATGCTGAAGGGCTCGCTTTCGCGCCGCCGCGCGCTGGGCTGGATGGGCCGTCTGGCGGCCTCGAGCCTGGCGCCGGCTGCCGCGCGCACGGCCGCGCAGGACGCCAACGAACTGCTGGACTACGCCGTGCGCGGCCACGCCCCGCCGGGCTACCCGGCGGGCTACGCCGCCACCGTGCGCGCCGCCGAGGACGAAGGCCAGCTCCTCATCCACTCCACCACCGACGAGCGCGTGGCCGCGCCGTTGGTGGCCGACTTCCGCAGCCTGTACCCGCGCGTCGACGTCACCTACGAAGACCTCAACAGCACCGAGCTGTACCACCGCTTCATCGCCGAAGTGCAGCTCGGCCGCCAGGCCGCCGACGTGCTGTGGAGCTCGGCCATGGACCAGATGGCCGAGCTGGCCGTCGGCGGGTACGCGCTGGCCTACGACTCGCCGGAAAAGGTCCATCTGCCGACCTGGGCGCAATGGCAGGGCCGGCTGTGGGCCACCACCTACGAGCCGGTGGTGTTCGCCTACCACAAGCCCGCGCTGCCCGACGCGCAGGTGCCGCGCAACCGCGCGGCGCTGGCGCGCTGGCTGGCGCGCGACAGCGAGCGGCTGCAGGGCAAGGTGGTGGGCTACGACATCCAGAAGTCGGGGCTGGGCTTCTTCCTCGCCACCCAGGACGCCGCCGCCGCGCCCGAGGCGTTCTGGGACGTGGCGCGGGCCATGGGCCTGTGCCGCGCGCGGCTGCTGCTGACCACCGACGCGATGGTGCGCGAGATCGCCGCCGGCCGCGCGCTGGCCGGCATCAACCTGCTCGGCGCCTACGCCATGGCGCAGGCGCGCAGCCAGCAGGCGCTGGGCATCGTCTTCCCCGACTACACGCTGGTCAGCTCGCGCGTGCTGCTGCTCAACGCCAAGGCCAGGCACCCGAACGCCGCGCGGCTGTGGCTGGACTACCTGCTGTCCAAGCGCGGGCAGACGGTGATGGCCACCGCCGCGCGCCTGTTCGCGCTGCGCGACGACGTGCAGGGCGAAACCGCCGCCGCCGCGCTGCGCCAGCTGCTGGGCGAGCGCGCGCGCCCGATCGTGCTCGGCCCCGAACTGGCGGCGCCGCTGGCCGATCCGGCCTACCGCGACTTCATCCTGCGCTGGCGCGCAGCGATCGGCCGCGGCTGAAGGCACGCGCCCAGGCCGCGCTGCGGCCCGTCAGCGGTCGGACCCGCGCGCCAGCACAGGCGCCAAGGCCGCGCCGGTGTGCGTGCCGGCCGCCACCAGTTGCTCGGGCGTGCCGGTCATGACCACGCGGCCGCCGCCGTTGCCGCCTTCGGGGCCCAGGTCGATGACCCAGTCGGCCTCGGCGATCAGGTCCAGGTCGTGTTCGATGACGACGACGCTGTGGCCGCCGGCCACCAGCCGGTGCAGCACGCGGATCAGCTTCGCCACGTCGGCCATGTGCAGGCCGACCGTCGGCTCGTCCAGCACGTACAGCGTGTGCG
>OEIU01001045.1_pt1 | contig 20225 bp, 16 predicted proteins | sample 1539221 | NCBI WGS metagenome assembly OEIU01 (sample SAMN03792071, study PRJEB22550) | activated sludge metagenome | feature: wastewater treatment plant; material: activated sludge; isolation source: Wastewater treatment plant of a petroleum refinery complex | place: Argentina: Zarate | collected...
ATCGACGAGTTAGAGGAGTAGGCATGTACGGCTGGGGATTTGGTCACGGATTCATGTCCATCATGGGCGGGATGTTTTTCGCCATGATCTGGATGCTGTGCTTCATCGCGGTGGTGGGAATCCTTTTCCTGCTCGTGCGCTTCCTGCTCATCGGCACGCGCGCAGCCCAGCTGTATGTTGCGAAGAATGAGCCGCCCCGACCCGCGGCGCCTGCCGCACCGGCCACGGCCGGCGGGCCGGCGGCGACATCTGCCGCACCGGCCGCAACCTCGGCCCCTGCTGCCGCAAGTCCGGCCGCTGCCAAGTCGGCTCCGGCGGCCGCGAAGCCGGCCGCGAAAGCGTCGCCGTCGGCGAAGGCTCCCGCCAAGCCGGCGTCCACTGTTCCGCGGACTCCGAAGGTGTCCGCAAAGGGCACGCCGAAGGCTGCCCCGAAGAAGCCGTAGGCATCCTAGGATGGTGTCATGAACGGTATCGGCTTCGTCATCTCATTCGCGCTCTTCGTCCTGGGGCTCTACCTCATGGGCATCGCCTTCGACGTTGCCGAGAACCTGGGTCTCGTGACGTTCGCGGGCGGACTGCTCGCGGTCGCGGCCGGAGTGTTCATCCCGGTGCACATCATGCACCGCATCGACCGCTGAGCAAATTGCACCGCGTAGTCGGCGCCTCTCACTCAGAGACGTGAAGGGCCGGACACGCCCTCGCGTGTCCGGCCCTGAACTGTCCGACTAGCGCAGGCGCGCCAACGCCCTGCGGCGGATAACCACGGCGCCAATACCGAGGAGAAGCAGTACAGCTCCGCTCAGTGTGCCGCCGAGCAGCAAAGCACTCGAGACGCCGGTCGAGGCGAGTGCGCCCGAGCCCGCCAAAGCGAACGGCGAGAATGCTGACACCATTCCGCACAACTTCCCGGACACTGGCGTAACCGTCTGCCCGCCAAGTCCTCGGTTCGTTATGTCGACCCACTCACTGCCTTCGTAGTGCCACAGCCGTTGAGGTGCCGCCCCGTTGACGCACACCGTGAAGGGTCCTTCAACGCTCATTCCGCTGGTTTTCAGTGCAATGTCGATACGAATAGCTACATCGCCAAAGGGCAACGACCCGGCACCGGGCAGGTCGCTCGCAGACAGCGGCGAATACTCGAACCAGGCCATTCCGCCTCCGGTCACTTGCCCGGTCGGGATGGTAACCGTTGGCGTTCCTGCACCGTCAATCAGCGAAACCTCGCCGTCGTGAGCCGTAACGCCGAGGATCTGTTTGCTCGTGTTCACGGGTCCGGCCAACCAGGGAAGGATGCTGACGTTCGGGCCAACGATCTGGCCGGTATCCGGACCCGATTCGCTGCCCCACCAGTTATCGGCCGCTGCGAAATTGCCCGTGTCCGTTTGGTTGAGCAGCGTACGGGATCCGGTTGTCGGATTGTCGAAAGTGTTTCGAACAAACGTGACGCCGGAGATATCGCTCACCAGGCCACTCCCACTGGGACGAACGTAAATCGCCGCGTAGCCCGCAACGTTGCTGTACCCGTCAATCGAGTTGTCTGTGAAGGCTAAGGTTCCGGAGAATCCGGTCCAAAAACTGACCACCGCGTCTTCGATGTCCGCGAACGTGTTGTGCGTGACCTGAAGACCGCCGTAGTTTCCGGCAAGAACCATTCCGCCTTGCCGCAGCCCGAAGTTATCGACGCCAGACGTGCCCGGGGTTGAGTTGCCGATCCAGTTGTTGCTGATCGTCCCCGTCGTGGCCCCGGTGTCGTAGCTGTTGTTGAGGGCGAGACCCTTGTTGTCGAGCCACACATTGTTGGTCACAGTGAGGTTCGTCGTTCCACTTGCTGTCGTGTTGTTGATCCGCAGCCCGTTGCTGGAACCGCTTTCTGTGAACCTGTTGTCGGTCACGGTGACATTCGCATTTCCCAGTGCGCTCTTGACCACGATGTAACCGACGCTCGTGTCGCTCGCTCCTTCGAAGATGTTGTGGGTGAGAGAGAGATTAAGGTCTGCCTGGTTCCCCGCCATCATGAAGTACCTCTGGTCGGTAACCCCGCTCGAGAGGTCTACCGTGAAGCCCGAGATGCTGACCGAGGTCACGCCGTCAGCCACGATGAACGCATGGGCGCCGGCGGCGCCAGCTGGTTTCACTATCGCTTCGGCAACTCGCGCCGTGTTGGCCACGAGTGGGTCCGCGGTATTCGGCGACGTTGTCGAGTTCGGCCCGACGAGGGTCAGGGACTTGTCGATGGTGACCGATTCCGGATACGTGCCGGCATCCACCTGAATGGTGTCACCGTTCGATGCGGCAGCAACCGCCGCGGAAATTGTCGTGTACGTGCACGAACTGCACACTTCCAGGGTGGGTACAACAGCGAATGCCGGGGTAGCCGTGATGAGCGTCATTCCGGCCATCAATCCGGTGACGGCGAGCAGGGTTAAATAACGACGGGGGTGCGTCATGAGTTCAGAGCTTTCGAGTACAGTTCCGTTCGCTTCAGGTTCTGACACCTGCGCGATCCCACCGTCCTAGGTAAACGATGAGTAGCCGTCAATATACCGGACGACCCCATTTTGGTACACCCCCCGGGACTTGAACCCGGAAAGGTGAGCGCGAATAACCCACGCCCGGGTTACTGGTGCTCGCTGCAGGCTGTTCGCAAGAGCCACGAGGTGGCTCCTTCCCTTTTAGCTTCCGCTTGCGTTCGGGACCCGACATGTTGGGCCCAACCGCGATCGGACAGCACGTGTGGCGGGAAGACACAAGACATTTGAGATTCCGCACGTTTCAACCATGTAGCTCGCCGTCGCGCGCCAAATGGATACCACCCATGCCAAAACAAACTATCTGGCTCGTGAGGCACACGTCAGGAAGGTCACTGAACCGCCTTGTTCCGATTAATCCTTGAGCGACCTCCTCAACGAGGCGTGTGCCCTCCGCCACGGTTATTTCTCGGCCGCTCGGATGGTCAATGAGCCACATGGTTTCATTCTTAACTTTCTCGACGATTCCGTGATCCGAGTACGAAACGTCGCCAATCCATTTCACCGACCCTTCATCCATCGGCACGTGGCTTCTATTGCTGAATAAACCCAATTTCTTGGGCCTTCTCTCCAGCGTCTCGCTGATTCAGTTACCTGGAATCCAGTCTGGAGGCTCCAAATAGACATCGGGGACCGTAGCGCGTGCGACAAATCACGCCTGCAATGTATCCCAAGGCGCAACAGTTGCCCTTCCCCGGCCCGTGGCATTGCGGAGAAGAATGGACTTACATTTGCGTAGATGCTTACGTGCGTGTTCGAGCGTTGAACAGAGGGTACTGAAAGGTTAGAAGTCATGGGTTACTGGGTCGCAAGTCCAAGTTGGACCAACAATTGCACTGTTCGTAGGGTGTGCAATCATTCGGGATGTGGGGGTGTGTTTTTTGTGCCGTTCAACATCCAGATCGCTGTCCAGTGTCCACATTGCAATTGGAAACAATAGAAGTCGAAGAAACTACAGTTCTGCATCGGACCATTTGGAGTGGTATGGAAACCCCATCGGACGCATATGTGCACTCGGTATTGGATCGAGATTATCTGGTTTCCCTGGCTGTTGACACGGCGAGTCTTGCGTACGGCAGAGTCCCTACGCAGGCGGTCGCAGGCAGAGAGTTTTGGGAACTTGGTCACATAGTGCGGGAACGCATCAGGCGCACATCTCGCTCCGTTGACGGCACGTTCGATTTCGGAGGAAACATCGAGGGCGATCTGGTGGGCCTCAAACCTGACGGACAACTCGTGGAGGTCCGGTTTGTGCAGTCCGCCGGTTCGAATAACGGACCACCTCCCCTGGAGCTTGGTTCACCTCAAACAAGATGGGAAGAAGGCCCGTTCGAAGAGGACTGGCATTTTGAGCTCCTTGATGAAGCGAATCTCGGCAACGCGAAGGAGGAATATCGCATTGAGGCCTCCGGTTCAACGCACACGGAATCCTTGGAACCGTCCTTTGTCTCGATCGTCGAACGTAGAGGCCATGGTTTAGAACGATCACTGAAGAATCTTGCCGCATCGGCGCGCCGAGCAATCGAGAACGACGAATCGGTGCCGAGCGGAATTATTCAGCCACTCAACAATGGGATCTATCTGTGCAACGAAGGCGATGTCGCCCTATTGCTTCGATTTCTTGACGACGACATAGTCACTTGTTCGACTTCGGGCGCGGGCATTGATGTTGCGCGCAAATTCGATTGGGATCGAGTCGAATTGCCTCGAGGTAAGTATTCGATGACCGCCAATCACATCGAATTTCTTACACGCACCGTATCCGGGGCTGTCACCTACAAAGGCACTATGCAATCCCCGACGCGCATCCTCCTGAACTCCTATAATCACATCAACGGAACTGTCCGCAAGGGAAGCGTCTTCGATTTTTTCGAAGTCGACTTCGACCCGGTGACTGCAGAATACCCGGTGGATACGCGTCAAGACTTGTCGAGCGATGTGAACTCCGCAATGGCCGCACACAGGCCCACTACTTGGAACGAATTGCTTGAATACTTGCAAGCGACCTATCCACTGGATAATAGCCGCAGCGCGTGGCCAACCATCCAGTTCACGGTCGATGACGGAAGATCACAATGGGTAACTATTCGTCCACGTGGCGCACCCGAGCGTGGTCGCGTTGAACTCATCACGCCATTCGCGACGTACTCCGAACCCGCGGCCGCCCATATCCTCAGCGATGTTTATGACATTGCATTTGGCGGAGTTGTGAAGATCGGCGACACTCTCCACTTTCGTGACACTTTTCAACTCGGCAAGTTAGACATGGAAGAGTTTCACGACCTCATCGGTTTTGTCGCTGGGATCGGAGACATTCTTGAAATACGGCACGGCGAAGGCGATGTGTTTTGACTCCGGCATGACGCACGTAGTTGCCCGATCTAACAAATCGAACGCCATATAGTTCGGGTCTCAGAGAAACAAAATCATCGAGGAGCCACCGACCCCATAGCGGATCACCGCGATGCGCAAGTACAAATGAGCTTCCTTCTTACGAAGATGGCTGCGGTCGGAACCGACCAAGGAAAGACGGTCAACGTCTCACAAATTGTTTACGAGTGGATTGAGGACTAGCTTTACCCGGACACGACCCAGGTGACACCCGTTTGCTGGACGTCGCTGTATAGCCGGTGTCAATCGATTGATTCGTTGAGTCCACGAGATTTTCGTCAGTCATTTTAGGTGACGAATAATTCATGTGCCATCAACACATTTAATCGATACTATGTTCTAATGACACAAGCTCGTGCGCAGAAGGGAAATGTCTCTATCTGCCACGAAGTCGGGCCGGCTCCTGATGGTGGTCCATTGGAAATCCGGATGGAATGCAGGCTGAGTCGCGCGAGCACACGTGGGGCCAAACACCCGGTCACGATCCACGCTGATTGGAATGTCACGACTCCGCATGACCTCGATGCGGAGCGCGTCGCGGCGGCGTTTGGAGGGTACACATCGTGCCTCACGCTGGTCGAGAACACGATCCCCGCATTTAGAGCGATGCTGCCCATTCTGTCCCGTCACGAACGTGTCTCCCTGACGCGAAGTAAGAACGGTCGGTGGCAACTTCCACCCGCTATGCAGATATCGAACTGCTGCCGCGGCCATGAATTCATCACTATCACCGCGGCCGCACATCACGTTCGGACTGCAGGCCATATCTCGCTTGCATACGATGCCCCTAGATGGCAGGTCTCCTCCTTGATGTCCTCGGCCCAGAACGTTTGGGGTTCGTGGGAACGGGATCCATCCGTAGATGTTCAATGCGAACGTCGAATTCGCGAGCCGGAAGGTGCCACCGAATTATGGCGGGCGGGACTTCGCCCCGACGAACTAGCAGATCTTGCAGCTCATGCATCCGCGGTTCACGAGCCACTGCCTGTTTCCTACTTTCTCGGAATGGCCTATGGCAATGCCGATCCGAATTGGATTGGCGAGGTGTTGATACATCGCCCCGACGCTGATACCGCAGCGTGGCTCGCCTGGCTCGATAGCCCCGAGATGACCGCGAGCGCATGCGAGTGGGGAGCATGGCTTCAATTCGGTTTGCCAAAGAATGACGTTCGGATTGCAGTAGAAGCTGGCCTCCGGGCCGACCGAGTTCTCATGATTGCGAGCGAAACAGGCTGGCCTAGTCGGGTGGCCGCCAGAAATCTGGTCGCGTGGGCTAAAGTCGGTTGCTTCCCGACGATCGAGCAATTCAAGACGATTGTCCACCACGGAGTCGAGCACCTGGAGCCATCGGGCAGTGCGATCGACTCGCTCACCGGCGAAGTCCAACTTCTCGGGACATTTAGTGAGTTAGCTCACGATCGCACCACACTCGGGGTGTTGCTGATGATTTTTGGTACCCGACGAGGGGTGCTCAACGCACTGAAAAGTAGCATTCTCGGGGCGGATGTATTTGCCAACCAGGCTGACACATCTAACGAATGGCGAGTCAACCATGAATGGGCAGGAAAAATCGCGTGACTATCAGATCCCGAGCCGAATATGACCACGCCCTGCTTGCACTCGGCATCTGCGTGAGTGTTCGGATCCCGGTCCTGCTATGGGGAAACCCGGGGGAAGGAAAGACGGCGGCAGTGGAGTCCGCGAAGCTTCAAGGCTGGCATGTCGAGACGGTGATTATCACCCACAGTGATCCTTCGGACTTTGCGGGTTTGCCCGTTGTGACCTCTGAGGGCACTGTAAGCCTCGCTCCACCATCGTGGGCAAAGCGGCTTGCGGACCATGATGGCCCGTCCATTGCGTTCTTCGATGAGTTCTCAACTGCGTCCCCATCGTTACAAGCTGCTGCACTCAGACCGCTAACCCACTATGAAGTCGGTTCGATACAACTTCCACCGTCGGTCTCCTTTGTCGCGGCCGCAAACCCGGCAGATGTAGCGGCGGCAGGATGGGAGTTGACTGCGCCGACTGCTTCGCGTTTCGTCCATCTCGACTGGGGCATGCCGTTCGACGTGTTCACGGAGGGGCTCGTCACTGGTCAGTGGCCATCACTTCCGGTGCATGCTGAGCCCGCGGAATACTCGCGCTTTCTCGACGACGAGCGCGTCCTTGTTTCCGGATTCTTGCGCGCGAGGGAGTCGCAGCTAAGTGCAATTCCTAAGGATGCCGCAGCTCGTGGCCGCGCGTTTCCCACGCCCCGAACCTGGGACTATGCTGCGCGCCTTTCGGCCTTCTCTCGGGCCGTCGGTGCGAGTGCCGACGTGCGCCAGTTGCTGGTCGCAGGTTGTATTGGCGACGCTGCTGCGCACGAATACTTGCGCTGGGTTGCTACGCAGGATCTCGTGGACCCGGAGATCCTTCTCAGCGATCCAGCTTCCGCAAACTTCGTTGACGTAAGACAGGACCGCGTGTATGTCATGCTGCAGGCCGTGCTCGCTGCCTTCTCGCGGCAACCCACCAAAGAACGTTGGCAAGCGGCAATCGGAATCTGCGCCCTGGCCGCCGAGCAGGTTGGCATCGATCCGGCAATTCCAACCATTCGATCGCTCATGCGTCCAGGGCTCCGACCGGAAGGCACCATAATGCCCCCGTCGATCAAGATATTCGCTCCCGCTCTCGCTCTCGCCGGTCTACTTCCCGCAGCACCATGAGGCTAGATCTTCACAAGCTCGCAGCCGCGAAACTTTGGCTCATCAGCCCCGCGCCTCGACAGTTGACTGACGATGCACCGCGAGAAATCACCTACTTGGCACACGCACTCTACGCACTCGTCCCCGTTGCGAGCGACGAAGTTCGCCGAATGTCCTGCGACGAATGGTGGCGTATTTACGTCAACGCCAGCTGGGTCGATGGCGCAACAATTCCCGAAATTGGCGCAGAACTTGCACACGTGACCTGGCATCTGCTCCTCGACCATACTGATCGAGCCCGCGACCAGGGCGTCGACCGATCAACCGCATCGGCCTGGGCGAAGGCAGCAGACGCGACAATCTCGCACACGCTCGACGAGGAAAAGTTGAGCATTCAGGACCTGCCGACCGCATCCGACCTGAGAATGAAACCGGGACTTTCGGCGGAAGAATATTTCGCTTTCGCCTCTCACCTTCCTGCAAGAGGCCCCGGATCGAACGGATCGCTGGAGCCCTCCGACGGGTGTGGCAGCGGTGCTGATGGAGTTTCGCGCCGACACGAGTATGGGCCAGACACCGACTTGGCCGCCGTGTCGAAATTTGACGCCGGCGAGATTCGTCGTCGAGTCGCCATCGAGTACCGTGAGCGCGTCACGCATCGGGGCAACGAGCCCGGGGACGCGCTCCGGTGGGTGCGCAACCTTCTTGAGCCCAAGACAGCGTGGGAACCCCTGCTTACTGGCGCCATAAGACGAGCAGTGGGGTGGGCTGCTGGGCGCGGTGATTTCACTTACACCCGCCCATCCCGCCGGGCAAGTACCACTCCAGGCATCGTGCTACCAGGGCAACGGCGGCCGCTCCCTCGGCTCTCGATTGTGGTTGACACGTCCGCGAGCGTTGACGACCAACTGCTCGCACGAGCGCTCGGAGAGGTCGACGGTGCGATCTCTGCACTCGGTGTCCCTGATTCGAACATCACCATCTACTCCGTAGACGCGGCCGTCCACACTGTGGCCAAGGTGCGCCGCGCACAGGACGCGAAACTGGTTGGCGCCGGAGGAACGGACCTAAGGATCGGGCTGCGCGCTGTCGAACTCGAACGGCCGCGACCGGATGTCATCATCGTTTTCACCGACGGCGACACCCCGTGGCCAGCAAGCCCTCCCCCGGGCGCGATAGTGATTGCCGCAATTCTCGGACGCGATCGAAAGTTGCTGCCGCAGACGCCGAACTGGGTTACCCGAGTTGAATGCGTGCTCGAAAGCTGATCTTGCGCACGAAATTGCCGGAGCCCGAAGTTCAGTTACCAAGCCTTCAGGGTCATCGTGCACACGGTGTGTCCGGACAATTCCTTCCTTGAGCTGCTCTAGAAAGATCAACTAAGTGTTAACAAGATCAATAAAAGTGGAAGATCTGACTTTCGAGCATCGCGGGTTTCCGCGCGGGATCTGGATAGTACGCCGAACTCACGGTCACCGAGGAAGTCGTGCGCAAACAAGCTGTCTCGAATGCCACGGTCGCCTTGCAAGAACCCGCAACTATTGCTCGAGCAAAGCAAGTGCAGGCGCCGTTACTCGCGTCAGCGATACGTCGACAACAGATCGAAGCGCGCTGGAAAGTCACCGAATTACCCTGGATACCCTGATGGGTAGCGATAGTGGTAGTTCTCGACCTGACAATCAACTTCACATTCACACCCGTGGGAGAACCGAACGTTTCACTCTTACCAAGACTTGTATACAACTCACTTACCTTTGCCTTCGTCGAACTTGGTATCCTTGTCCCCGCGCTGATCTGACGTGACGCGGTGCATACACTAAGAAACGGCAAAAGAGGGAGGCTGGAGCAAGAATTGCGCAATAGTCATTGAGACCTGTTCTCGGCGCACATCAGCAGAACTTGGGGCCACCATGTGTCTGCGACACCGACTGTACAAGACTTGACCAAGACACGGCCGTGCCTCACGAGAGCGAACTCCCCGCATGGTTCGGCGATTTAAGTAATCGTAAAACTCCCGAAACCGATTATAGTGCGTCGCGAAAACGCTGCGGTGAAGGGCTTTTCGTGGCGCCAAGTCAGTGCCAACGCCTGCGGCCTTAGCGTGAAACGACCAGTGACGAGGCAATCGAAGGGGTCTTCCTCCACAATGCGGCGCCTTTTCCCCAAGCCCGTAGGGCCTCGACGAGGTGTTCGGACACCGGCTCGGTCGTGAATTCCACGCAGATATTGCAGGTGAATCCGTTGACAATATGCCAACCGGCACCAGCCATTCCGCCGACCGAAACATCGACCGAATATTCGAACTCGCCTGGCAGTTCAATTATGGAAACGTCTGGGTCGTTCTCAGGACCCAATCAAAGGTCTGGGACGCTGAACTTTGATGTCCGGCCGATGCCATCCGTCGAGGCGGTGTGGGGTGAGAAGCTGAACGCGCGGCGCCGGTTGGTTCTCGTCACCAGTAGTGGAGATCGGGGTGAAATCCCGAGTTGTTGCGGCTGCGGGAAACACGTCCGCTAGGTGTCACGAGAACGGGGACTCCTTCAGGTATGCGAAATGTTCCTCGTATCGGCTGAGGATGTCCTCGTGTTCCATCCACTCGAGTAGATCGATGTTCGGTCGACCCATGGTCATCTGGTAGAAGAACGTGCTCACGCGATCGACCAGGAGTTCATGCAGCTTTATGTCGTCGTACCTTCGGTCAGAGCTTCCCCCTGGACCGGCGTACCAGATGATTGCGGCGCCGCGCGCGCAAATCTCGGTCAGGCCCGACTCGGGGTCGAGCTTTCCCTCGAACAGGAGCTTCTGCAGTTCACCTATGCGGTCAAGGAAGGTGGCGACATCCTGCTCGCTCGAACACTTATAGGGGGCGTAGTCTTCTCCATGGTACGGATGCTCTTTTTCGAGAATACCTTGTTGATGTGCTAAGGGCTCCGCTGCCAGATCTCCACCCTGATAGGCATATGAGCAACTTGGGCACTTTATCTCGGTCATTCGACTCCTTCGGGATTCATTCGGGTTCCGTGTCAGATTAGGTATTACTGTTCGCGATCAGAGCGCGGGCAGTGAATTCGGCCATGGAACTTATTCAGCTGGTACAAATGCACTCGCATCTGAAGTTGATTGACTGCTATCGGACAGAGTAGCCGCACTTATATCCAGGTTTCCCGTCGACGGGGAGCATTTTGACCTTGCATATCTGGTATGAAGGCGGCCAAGCGACGACGTCGTGGGGAAATGCATAATATTTGGACTACGTGGCACAGGCACGTATGTGCCGCTGAGCACTACTCCCCCTGCCGGTGGCCGTCAGCAGTCATTGCCGGCTGTCGGGGCCGATTTGGCGATCGGACGTCGACGCAGCATCTCGAGTACGTGGGGGCTTACCCTAGCGGCCACCCTGCACCTCTTCGCGCGGGTGACGCGCCTGGTCGACGTCGGCCTGCTTCCATGCGGTCGAAGCGGCGGCCCGGTTTGGGCCGGCCTTGATGCCTTCGGGGCCCAACTCGCGCCGCTCGGCCGAGTCCCACGACAACTCTGCGTCGTGCTCGGTGTCGGCGGAGCCGTCTCGGGACTCATCCCGCAAAAAATCTAACTGAGGTTTTTGACAGTCAGATTCTCCATCTGGAAGGAATATTTCATGACATCAACTATCTCTGCGTCGGCGCAGCGTGAGCTTCAGCGTCGCACAAGACTCACGCTCGCCGTGCTGCGGCACGTCCTTGAAGCTAGCGGCAGGGTCGCTGCCACGTGTCGCTACTACGGGCTCAGCCACCAGGCATACTACAAATGGTTCAAATGCCATGAAAGCGAGGGCTTCGACGGCTTGAACGACCGCTCCAGCACCCCCACCATTCACCGACCGCGACCAGCGCCAAAGTGATCGAAAAGATCCTCTGGCCGCGTGAGCAAAACCGTTTCGAGCCGCACTAGATCACCATGTATTTGAATCGCTATCACGACCTCACGATCAGCTCGGTGACAAGGAGCTGGGGAAGGATGTCGAAATCGTACGTGCGAGGTACTACCGGCTGAAGGTGCTGGGGTTCATCCTCGTTGATCAGTCTGCAGTATGAGCGCGTCATACAACGTGTTCATGCGGAACTACTTGACCACCCTTGGGCCTGGACCAAGTCGAACAACAACCATGGTTCATACCACGTCGGGTAAATTTCGGGTTTTCGCAGCGAGACAGCCTCGACAACAAGCGCCAGGACTTCGGCTCCGTAGGCCGCACGAGCGGACTCGCGAGCCTCATCAGTGCGCTTGGGTTCGGGTGATTGAGCACTACGGCGATCCGATCGTTTCGGACGATCGCGAGGAACAGCAGCGACTCGCTCAGGAGCGCGCCTTCCGAGCCCAGCTGAAGGACCGTACTGGATCAGCGATCGACTCAACAGACGGCACAGCGTTCTCATTTGGTACTTCGCGACGTTCGCGACCTATCCTCCAATCAGGCAGGCGGGCCTGCTACGCCCAGCCGGCACCGATTGGATCGATGAAGTCGGCGTGTCCCGCCTCTATTGCCAGAATCGCCTCGCCATACTTCCGCCAAAAAACAGCGACATCTCCCACGAGAGCCCCGGCGGCGATCCTGCTGGCGGTAGCATCACGAAGCCCCGTTAACCACTCAGACTTTCGCGCCCAAATCTCCGGAACTTGGCCGATGGCGGCCAACGCGATGAGGATTTCGGGCAGGAGGTGCCCGGCAGATCCATTCTCCTCTGTCTGCCGGATCGCCATATTCAGACTGTTAATCATCACCCGCTCAGCCTCGTCCAGCCATCGACCGGGAGTGAGCCACTCATGTTCCGTCACCGGCGGCTTGAGCTGCGCAATTAGATCCGGATGCAGCGTCAGCGAATTTACCGGCAGCGATGCGCTGTTCCATCTCACTTCCGCCACGTCGCGTTCGGCCGTCTCTTCTTGATTAAGGAATGGGTCGACGACGAGCGTCCCCTCACCGCTCGCCAAGGTGAATCTCACGACGTGTGAGCCAGTCCCGTGTTTGGCCTGGTACTCGACCGAGACGCCAACTGGACTGTGCGCCAAGATCTCCTGCCCGTCGGTCGACACCTCAGGACCCCACACAAACGGGAATGTCTCCAGGAGCGGCACGTCAAGATGGATCATGGGAAAGCGAGTCGTGAAGGAGTTCTCAGTGAGGCTGTAAAGCACCGGAATCGCGTTGCCGTCAGAGTGCTCGATCGACAGGAGCGCCGACTCGGCAAGCGGCCACCACCCAGTATTCGCCACCTCGAGAACGAGCCAGCGACCCGTCGACACCTCGATCAGTACAGAATCGCGAGAGCGGGGTACCAGGAGCCATTCTCCGTCCGGACTGTAGCGAATCGACTCGTTGCCCGCGAGCCCTTCGACCACCGTAAGCAGCCGCTTGGATCCGTCGGCCGATATGACTGAGACTGCGCCAGTAGAACTCCCGAGGTGATGCCATAACGCAATCTCGCTGTTCGTCGAGTTGAAGTCGACGGACAGCGCGTTGACGGTGACATCCAGCGGCACGAGCACACCGGTACGCACCGATCCCACGTAAAGCGTCTGTGCCGGCCACAACAGCCCGCCAGGATGCCCCTCCCCGGAAAACGAGAGATTACGGCCGTCCAGTGCACCCAGATCAAGGGCGGGAGACATATCCCATACTTCGTGGGTCAGATGTCCCGCCCCGACGAAATTTCCGGAAGTTGGGTCCACCACGGCGCTGCGAAGAGTCAGCCAAGTCGGTGAGAGCAGCCCATCATCGGCACCACGCCACGCATACTCGAACCCCGTAGACCGCTCGCTACGAAGCCGGGTTGCCAGAGACTCAGTCGACTCAAATGATGCGTCTTCCTGCGTCGACTCCCGGACGCGTTCTATGTAGCCAAATGAAGGGAGCACACTTGGCAAGTGCCATGCCCTCGTTGGGGTGGCCCCGTCAGGCAGGCTGGCCAATCGCTTCCAGTGATGAGATTCGGGTGGTGCGTCCGGGAGTCGGGCCGCGCTCGCTTCCTGCGCTTCAGCAAAGGCTTGTGCTACACGAGCCACAAGGGCACTGGCGTTGGCCATCAGCGAGGCAGCATCGACCGGGAGCGGGAGCGGCGTCGCGATCATGACTGTTGGGTCGATAATTTCGATGCGGTGGTCACCCTGAGCCACTAACGAATTCACCCATGCAGGAGCTTGCCCTTCCCCGACGGCGGTGAGCATCTCCAGCTCTCCGCCGGTGAGCATTAGGTAGACGTCCACTTGCTCCGGCTCAGACAAGGTGGTCACATACAGGTCGCGGCTCAAGCGCTTCCAGCCCTGCGCTGCCCTGCGAGCAGTGATCGGCATGGTCTGGAAATTGCCGCTATCACCCTCTTGTCGTCGGAACGGGGCGAACTCGCTCACTGGAACGACTTCGCACGAGTCCAGAATCGTTGCCACCTCATCCTCGGTGTTTCCACGCGTCACGATGTCTCGACTGAATGGTGATGAAGCAGATTCAAACGGCATCATGATTTTTTCGAACAAAAGATCTGAATCGGAGTCTGGACTTCCAAAGACTACAAGCGCTGAACCGAACGGACTTTCTACAGCCACCCAAAGCGTATTAGGGTCGTTTTCAAGCCGCATGAACCCAGCACCTAATTGCGACGAGTTCGCAAGAATCGGGGACACTCGAATGGCTTCAGCTAGAAGTGGCTCTATGGATGTGGGGCCCAAAAGTACAATACTCATCCCAATGGACTCAAGGAGTCCGAAGAGTATTTGGCGCGGATCCTCATCCTCTAGTCCGCGGTTGCTGAGCTGAGTACTCATCCGTAGTCTCCTCAAGTGTTAAACATTCGATCATTGGTTCGGGACGTTTGGCATGCATACTTTGTCCGGCGCTTGAATTTCAACTGGCATGAAGGTTCTGAGACATATACGCCATCGTGCAACCAGATACATACTGGCGCTGCAATTGAGACTGAGTCAAGTATCGCCACTACGTCGGACCCTCGGTCAGACAATCCAACAGTGCACCCGATAATTCGGGATCCAAAATACGGAATTGCGAACAGGAGCTCGGAGCACTCGAGTGTTGCATCGTTGCTGGAGATCGGAAAGGGGCGCAATGCCATCCGCAACGGAATCGGCAAGGCTACTTCCAGTGATCTGAACTACGGCCCGCTTGATGAGAGATTCGAACTCAACGTCCTTGCGGAGAAACAGGAAGTGCTCAGCAACGAATTTTCGTTGTGATTCAGGCTCAGGGCAATGAGGGAGATGAATACCGGCAGATCAATCACATTGTGAAAGCACAGTGTGTTGCGCTTGGGTTAGTAGGGTCAATTCACAGAGCAGTGGCTGGAGCAGGAAATATCTCAGCGAGTTGATTCAGTCACCCCGTAGTGCCGACCCGGTACTCGGAAAGGTCGCGAAGCGCGAAGTCTGCCAGAGCTACACGACTCCGCGCAATTTGGTTGGTGCCAACGGGTGCCAACCAGCGGAGAGAATCGTGAACGATCATGCTAAGTTAAGCGAACTTACTTCAATTACGCGAACTCCACCAGAATGCCGCCACCTGAAATGATTGGTTGAAAAAATGGCTCAAACATGCCCCCAATGCAACAAGAAAACCGGTATGGACATCGGATCCCCAGACAGTAGTGGGCGAATCACCTATCAATGCCAGCTTTGCAAGTTTACCTGGAAGTCGTAACTCCAAGCCTCAGATGGTGTGCGGCAGAGGTCGGGTTGGAATCACCTCGACACGATTCAGGCTATGAATGGCCGTTAGCAAGAACCGGTGCATTTCACTTCCGAGACTGGGTTCAAGGAGAATCGCACCGAGTGTTGACAAAACCCTGATCGCGCAAGGGTCGCGCAATCTGCGGCCAGGCACAATAGGGCCCTTGTCGGCCGAACGCGAGGATTAGTTCCCCGTACCGCAATGAGGGCAATTCACTGTGACGCCGTTCCATGATCGCTTCCCCCAAAATGCGCGGCCACAATTGCAACATTTGTGTGGCTCCGTGAAGTCACCAGATCGACTAGATGACGCTGTTACGGCCATTTCCCGTTCCGTTCTCTTCGATGTGGTCGGCGGCTTTCATCACCAGCACGTGTGGATCTTCAGGCCCGTTCACCTTGGGGGACAGTCACCTCACCCGTTCATAGCGAAGAGGTTTCGCACATCCCAACGGCAAATTTGGTCAGAGGTCAGCTAGGAGCACCCGCCGTACCACTGGCAACTGTGGTCCGAGGTCGACTTTCCGTTCTTGATCGCTTCGCTGCACCACGCACACCGCGGCTTTCCAGCATTTACACAAGCACAAGCCATAGCAAAACCTACCTCTATCTCGTGAACGGTCCGGGACGGTAACGCTCAGTCCCGTGGGACCCAATCGTAATCCCAGATATCGCGAAAGCGCGAGCACTTAGATTGAGCCAAAAGTGCGCAACGCTGACACCAACCGCGCTGGACCTTTTTCGTTGTCGCTGCACGTGACACCCAGGCGTCGAATCGTCAGCGAACGCTGCGGGCTCATGGACATCGCCAACCACTTCCCACCCGGGTAGAACCGTTGTCTTGAAGCGTGGCGGTCGAGCACCCAGTTGAGTATGCTTTGGTTCCATCTTTTCGAGCTGACGAATGTCGCTCGCGGAACTAATTGAAAGTGCGGCCCAAAGATTCAGTATTGCTGTGCGGCTATTTGTGCACGCATTCCGCCCGATGCTTCGTGCGCAACGTGCCAGCTTGCCGACTGGCGTGAGCTTGCGATAACTCCAGATTGGGTGGCCACTGACGAGGATGTCGACAATGGCCTCTCGGCGCAGCGAGGCAAACCCCTTCCCGGGCTATTAGCGGATGCCTGAAGACACTCTTGTTGGGCAGCGTGACGCGGTGATCGTCGATCACATGGGCCGTTTAGCCTGCAGACCGATTCAGGCGGAGGGGTTCACTCACACTGGCGATCGCGACGGGCCGACAAATGTCTGTCGTGGCGGTCAACTCGGATCTGAATCTGGACTACCACAAGGGTTATTGCTGCGCGGATCCTGACGGCGGCGGCTCAAGTCAGTTGGAGTAGTCGTCCACTAGGCGTACCAGCAGTCAAATCCCTCGGGGGTATCCCGAGATCTTCACGCGGGTCCGGTCAGTTGTTTTTAGTTCGAGTGGAACATCTTCTACAAGGATATGGTGATGGAGAGCGGCGTCACGTCCCGAATACTGCAAGTATTGAGCGGGCATCTGTAAGTGGTTACTAGCGCCCGTCATAGCATCGCTTTCCATGGCTAATTTATCTGGGGAATTTTCCATCCGTTCACGTGCCACATGTGCACCACCTCACCGTCCACCTGAGAAAGACGGACATAATTCTTGCGCTGACGTTCTTCATGTTCTCAGAATGCCTCCGAGAATTCAGCGGACCACATCGAACCGCCCTCATCAATAAAGAGATGAAAGTCGTTTGATCACCAATCGGGCCCGTCCTCGTTCATTTCGTACGGGTACTGACAGGTTCTTCAACGGGTGATCGGGACGGAGTTTTGCCTATCCACCATGGTTTAAGCCTGTGTCCCCATGGCCAAATAGGCAGTAGGGGGCCTATTGACGTCCTCGATCAATGTGAGACTAATGTTCGTCAACTCCTTCTCGACTGCTCGATCAGCCCAATCGATGAGCTCGTTCAGCCGGAATATTGGAACTTCATTCACCAAAGCATCGATAGCAAACAAGCGCTCAACTTCGCCGCGGGCTGCTTTAGAGCGCCCTCACTTTCAGCGATAAGGTCGACGCAGTGTCGAGGCCGAGTGACGGAGCAGCTTATGGGTAAGGACCACAGCGCAGAAGTCGACAACAAAAGCACAAAAAGTGGAGTTGACGGAGACAACAACGGCACCGACAACTCGGGTGGCAACTAGTGCCTGCCGGCCGTCAGCCGCTGCCTCCGCCAAAGCCGCCGTCGAAGCCCGGCCCCTCGCAGCCGAATCCTCTGGGAAAGCCCCACTGAAGCGCTCGTCCCAGTCCGCGCACCTCGCCATCCATTCGCGTTGTCTGCGTGCAAGCGTTGGAACACTCAGCGCATCAGTCGAGCTTGTCGCACGGTGAACCCATTTTTCCCCACCTGTTTGCCCACGACGCCCGAGATGATTGATTGTGAAATCTCGGTGCTTTGAAATGTTCGACCCAAGACTTAGGCCGCCAAGACCTAGCTTCCAGGCACACCGGCAACCACTAGTTGAGCGCAAATTTCGCCAACCTCGAACTCGGCCCCACAAGTTGCGCGGTGCGCCAGACCTTAGTCGCTAAATTGGGTTGACAAAATCGACTTGAAGACGCGCTGCGCCCATCGTCTCGAACGGCACCCAAGTTGCGCCAGGCATTGTCGCAATCTTGATCAGGCCCTGTTTGCCTTTACCAAGAGGACTCCCTGCCGGCGGGATCACGGCAACCACTCTCAGCACTTCAGTACCGTCGTCAAGTTGATGCTGATCGATAGCCAGCCCGATGGGCTCGAGGGCGGAGAAGAATCCAGCCTTCCAGTAGCTAGCGAGGTTTATGCCATGCTCGGTTGCAAACCCCGCGGCTCCCGTAAGCTCGCCACCGTCATCGGTCCAGTTGCCGACCTCGCCAGCGAGTGCTTGCGAGACACACGCCAAGAGTGACTCCATATTCATGTTGGGCCAAATGAACTGAACCGCTGTCGATCGAACCATACCCACGCGTTTGCCTCCATGCTCTCACCAGCGCTGAGCCGGTTCCCTTGTCGTTTTCATGCCGCTTGCCAGTCCAACGATAATGCCTGCGAGCCCGCGAAGTCGGCAATTCCTCGAAATCTGGACATGGCGCGTGTGACAAGGCTCAGCGCTCCGTGTGGGCTCTCAGGAGGCGTGCGAGTGACGAAGGATACGCGGAAGCAGGGTTTCTTGCCCGGGTGGCGCCAATCGTAGCTTCGAATCTCTTCTTGCCACTGAAGCCCATTGGCCTTGTGCCTCTTTGTATGCCATGTTGACGGCCGGTCGAACCCAGGTGCTTCGTCGAGGGTTAAGTCGGTCTCGCTCACAACAACCGGATGCGAGTAGGAAACACCTCTAATTCCGGAACCCGAGGTGGTCTCTTGCCTTAGCTCGGCCAAGTGGAGTTTTCCGTCGCGCCGGAGCCAGACGGCAACATCGAGTGCTCTCGAGTTGCTGGCGCCCATCGACCGAATCTCGTCCCACCGAATATATTCGCGCGCTTCGCTGAGCACGATCCAACCGTCAACACTCGCGCGTATCTCGGGTATCTCGCGCTCAATGGTACTGAAGAATCGCTGCACCGTTTCGCGTCGCGCCGGCTGGACAGCATAGGTGTCATCGGGAATCCCCCGCTCGCCAAGCTCCCGAGAAACACGTAGAGCGAACCCCTGACGCCTGTTGAAGGCCACCTGCTGTGCGGATGGTGTCGCGACAATTTTCATTCCGTCTTGTCTCGGGCATCTGGGGACGCAACTGTGCTCGATCGAATTGCAGCAATTCATATTGCGGTCGGGTCCTCCAGGTCAAAGGACTTTCCGATGAGTAAGTTCACGTCATGCGTCGCCTATCCGGTCAAAAGGCAGCAACGGTACTACTGCACTTCCGTATTGCTGTTACAACGATCCCACGCTCGTTTCGCCCGCCAGAAGCGCAGATCGGTCAGGAGTCGGCAGTCGGCTTCGGCCACAACACCAACGAGACGTTCACGACAAGAAATTAGCGTGGAGTGTTACCGTAGCCCAATGCGGCAACCATGCTGCGAGATTACTTTGTGGTACACCCCCCGGGACTTGAACCCGGAACCCACTGATTAAGAGTCAGTTGCTCTGCCAATTGAGCTAGAGGTGCTCGGGCCCGGTTACTAAACCCGGGCCGACGAACAAGATTAGCATGAGAGGCAGGGGCCCGACACTCGGCTCCGTCGCGCACAAGGAGACACCATGACCGACGCCGCAACACTCCGGGAGGGCGACATCGCCCCAACCTTCACCTTGAGCGATCAGGACGGCAACCAGGTCTCCCTCTCCGACTTCAAAGGCAGGAAGGTCATCGTCTACTTTTACCCCGCGGCATCCACCCCCGGCTGCACGACCGAGGCGTGCGATTTCCGCGACAACCTGAACTCGCTGGCCTCCGCCGGATACCAGGTGCTGGGAATCTCAAAGGATGAGCTCCCCGCGCTCGTGAAGTTCAAAGCCGACGAACGCCTCAACTTTCCGCTGCTCAGCGACCCGAGCCTCGACATCCACAACGCGTACGGCGCGTGGGGCGAGAAGTCACTGTACGGGAAAGCCGTCACGGGCACGCTGAGGTCGACGTTCGTCCTCGACGAATCCGGCAAGGTCGTTCTCCCGCTCTACAACGTGAAAGCGACCGGCCATGTCGCCATGCTGCGGAAGCGTCTCGGCCTGGACGCCTAGCGACTGCGGGACCTCGACGCGTCGCTCTCGGCATCCTGTTGTGCAGGACATCGACAGCAAATCCTCAATCTTCGCAAGGCGGCCTAGTGCAGTGGCGCGGATGTCCTGCACAACATGTAGAAAGCGGATGCGGGTGGGTTGGCCCGGCGCGAGCTACACCCGCCGCGTCGCCGCCATCACCGACCGCGTGAACAGCAGCGCGATCACCACGA
>OEIU01001046.1_pt1 | contig 20221 bp, 19 predicted proteins | sample 1539221 | NCBI WGS metagenome assembly OEIU01 (sample SAMN03792071, study PRJEB22550) | activated sludge metagenome | feature: wastewater treatment plant; material: activated sludge; isolation source: Wastewater treatment plant of a petroleum refinery complex | place: Argentina: Zarate | collected...
GCCCATCACCACCGCCCCCCCCCCCCGCCGGTCCCCCACCTCGCCCGCGGGCCCCCCCCCCGACACCCCTCACCCCGCCCGCCCCCCCCCCACCCGCCGCGGCGACCACGTCCTCGTCGCCGTCGACGCCGAGCACCGCGTCGTCGGCTACGCGTTCTCCGGCACCTACCGGCCACGCACCGCCTACGACGGCACCCGCGAGGTGTCGGTCTACCTCGCCGAGCACGCCCGCGGCCGCGGCCTGGGGCGCCGGCTCTACGACGAGCTGCTCGCCCGGGTCGACGCCGACGGCATCCACACGTGCGTCGCCGTCATCGCCCAGCCCAACCCGGCGAGCGAGGCGCTCCACCGGGCGCTCGGCTTCGAGCACGTCGGCACCCTGCGCGAGGTCGGTCACAAGTTCGGTCACTGGGTCGACACCGCGTTCTGGCAGCGGCTGCGCCCGGAGCCCACCTGACGTCGGACGGTCCCCGCGGCGCTCACTCGGGGCGCACGTCGTGGATCGGCTCCTTGGGCAGCCGCTTGACCTTGCGGGTCCGACGCCGGCGGCTCGGGATCATCGAGCGCATCTCCTCGAGATTGCCGAAGCAGAGCAGCCGGTCGCCGGCCTCGAGGACGTGGTGGCTGTTCGGGTTCGGGATGACCGTCGTCCCCCGGTGCAGCGTGAGCGCCGTGATGTCGCGCTCCCGAAGCCCGCTGTCGCCCAACGACTTCCCGACGAGGTCGGACGCCTCGTGCACTGCGATCTCGGCGACGCCGTAGCCCGTCGAGACGGTGAGCCGCTGCCGCACGTCGATCTCGGGGAACGCGACCTGGTTGTCGATGTGGTCGATGATCGCGCCGGCGACGTCGAGCTTCGTGGCCGTCTCGATGCCCTCGAGCCCGGGGGAGGAGTTGACCTCCATCACGAGCGGACCGTCGGCCCCCTCGAGCATGTCGACGCCGGCGACCCGCAGCCCCATGATCTGCGCCGAGCGCACCGCCGCCCGCTCGAACTCCGGCTCGAGCTCGACCGGCTCGACCGAGCCGCCGCGGTGCACGTTGGACCGGAACTCCTCACCCTTGGCGACGCGCCGCATCGCCGCGACCACGCGGTCGCCGACGACGAGCGCCCGGATGTCCCGGCCCCTGCTCTCCTTGACGAAGTGCTGGATCAGCACGTTCTGGCGGGTCGACTGGAGCGTCTCGATGATCGCCTCGGCGACCTTGAGCTCCGGGGCGAGGATCACCCCGATGCCCTGGGTGCCCTCGAGCAGCTTGATGACGACCGGTGCCCCGCCGACCCGCTCGATGGCGGGGACGAGGTCGGCCCGGTTGCGCACGAAGGTCGTCGCCGGCATCCCGATGTTGTGCCGGGAGAGGATCTGGGTGGCGCGCAGCTTGTCCCGCGAGTTCGCGATGCCCCACGAGGTGTTCGGCGTGTAGACGTCCATCTGCTCGAACTGGCGCACCACGGCGGTGCCGAAGTAGGTGATGGAGTTGCCGATCCGCGGCAGGATGGCGTCGTAGCTCGAGAGCCGCTTGCCCCGGAACTGCAGGTCCGGCTCGTCCCCGGAGAGGTCGATCCCGAACCGGAGGGTGTTGAGGACCTTGACCTGGTGACCCCGGTCGAGGGCGGCGGTGCGCAGGCGCTGCGTACTGTACGAGCGAGGCGCGCGGGAGAGGATCGCGAGCTTCATGGTTCCCCGGCGGGAGAGGACGGATGACGGACAGCCATTCCTACACCCTCGCAGGTTGGCGGGAGTGGGTGAGCCTCCCCGCGCTGGGCGTTCCCTGGGTCAAGGCCAAGCTCGACACCGGCGCCCGGTCCTCGGCGGTCCACGCCTTCGACCTCGAGGACCTCGAGCGCGACGGCCGGCGCTGGGCCCGCTTCAGCATCCACCCGTGGCAGCGCTCGTCCGCCGACGCGGTGCAGTGCGAGTGCCCGGTCCTCGACGTCCGTGGGGTGCGCTCGTCCTCCGGCCACGCCGAGGAGCGGCTCGTCGTCGCGATGGACCTCGTCCTGATGGGTCGCGAGGTCGCCGCGGAGGTGACGCTGGCCCGCCGCGACGAGATGGGCTTCCGGATGCTCGTCGGCCGCGAGGCGCTGCGCCAGGGCTTCGCCGTCGACCCCGGCCGTTCCTACCTCGGCGGCCGGCCGCCGCTCGCGATGCGCCGCCGCAACCGGGGGAAGGGCTGATGGCGCCACGACGCACCCTCCGGCCGTCGTTCGAGATCGGGCACGTCCGGGTGCGGGCCGGCCGCACGCAGTCGGTGTCGCTGCCGATCACCCGGCTCGTCACCGGGGCCGACGTCGAGCTGCCGGTCCGGGTGGTCCACGGCCGCGAGGAGGGCCCGACGGTGTGGGTCGACGCCGCCATCCACGGCGACGAGGCGGTCGGCGTCGAGGTGGTGCGCCAGGTCGTCGCCGGGCTCGACCCGAAGACGTTGCGCGGCACCGTGATCGCCGTGCCGATCGTCAACGTCCTCGGGTTCTCCGTCGGTGAGCGCTACCTCCCGGACCGCCGCGACCTCAACCGATCCTTCCCCGGCTCGCCGCGTGGTTCGCTCGCCGCCCGCATCGCCCACCTGTTCATGACCGAGGTCGTCGACCAGTGCGAGGTCGGCATCGACCTGCACACCGGCTCGGACCGGCGCACCAACCTGCCGCAGGTGCGCGCCGACCTCGAGGACCCGCGCACCCGTTCCCTCGCCGAGGCGTTCGCGGCCCCGGTGATGCTCAACTCCCGGCTGCGCGACGGGTCGCTGCGGCACGCCGCCCGGGAGCGCGGCGCGACCGTGCTGCTGTACGAGGCGGGCGAGGCCTGGCGGATGGACCGGTGGGCCGTCGACGCCGGCGTGCTCGGGGTGCGCCGCGTGCTGGCAGCCCTGGGGATGACCGACCCCGTCGCCGAGGACCCGCCGCCGCCGTCGGCCGTCTCGTTCCGCAGCGGCTGGGTGCGCGCCCGGGGGACCGGGATGCTGCACCTCGAGGTGGCGCTCGGCGACCGGGTCGTCCGGGGGGCGCGGCTCGGCGGCCTGTTCGACTCGCTCGGCAAGCGGGTACGCCTGGTGCACGCCGACCGCTCCGGCATCGTCGTCGGGCGCACCGAGGCGCCGCTGGTCAACTCCGGGGACGCGGTCGTCCACATCGCCGAGGTCGAGGAACCCGAGCCCCGGAGCTGACCCCGCAGGGCGGTCCTGCGAAGCCCCGGGCCGTCGTGCCCTGGCGAGCCTGCCTCGGCGCCCCGATCGTGACGTGCCGTGCTGATCCTGCCGTGCCGTGCCGATCGTGCCTCGCCGCCCCGATCGTGCCTCGCCGCCCCGATAGTGCCTCGCCGCCCCGTCCTGGCACGTCGGCCGGGCGAGATCGCCGCGGCGACGTGATGTCGGGCACGCCGGACGGCGTCAGCCGGCGGGACGCCCGAGCCCGACTCGTAGGCGACGACGACCGCCTGCACCCGGTCGCGCACACCGAGCTTCATGAGGACCCTGGCCACGTGGGTCTTGACGGTGTTCTCGGAGACGAAGAGCTCCGCGGCGATCTCTCCGTTCGAGAGCCCGCGCGCCATCATGCGCAGCACCTCGTTCTCCCGCGAGGACAGCTGCTCGAGTCCTCGGGCCGCGCCCGCCGGCGCGCGCGCTGCGAACTCCTCGATGAGCCGCCGGGTGACGCTCGGAGCGAAGAGCGCCCCACCGTCCGCGACGACCCGCACGGCCGTGACGAGCCGCTCCTCGGGCGCGTCCTTGAGGAGGAAGCCGCTCGCGCCGGCGCGCAGCGCGTCGTAGACGACCTCGTCGAGGTCGAAGGTCGTGAGCACGAGCACGCGCGGGGGGTCGGTCATCCTCGTGATGGTCCGGGTGGCCTCGATGCCGTCGACCTCGGGCATCCGCACGTCCATGAGGACGACGTCCGGGTGGTGCTCCCGGGCGGCGAGCATGGCCGCTCGTCCGTCGCCCGCCTCCGCGACGACCTCGAGGTCCGGCTCCGGCGCGAGGATCATTCTCAGCCCGGCGCGCACGAGCGGCTGGTCGTCGGCCAGCAGCACGCGCACGGGAGTCATGCCGGCTCCACGGAGAACGGCAACCGCGCCGCCACCTCGAAGCCGCCACCGGCAACCGGTCCGACCCGTACGTCCCCCCCGACGACGGCGACCCGCTCGCGGATGCCGACGAGGCCGAGGCCGGAACCGGGCTCTCCTTGCCGGCGGGTCCCGGTGTCGCAGACGGTCACGTCGAGCGCGTCCGGGCCGTAGCGCAGCCGCACCTCGGCGCTCGCGTGCTCCGCGTGCTTCAGGACGTTGGTCAGCGCCTCCTGGACGATCCGGTAGGCCGACAGGTCGATCCCCGGCGGTACCGAGGCCGGAGACCCCTCGACCTCGAGCCGGACGGAGAGCCCTGACGAGCGGACCTGCTCCACGAGGGCCTCGAGGTCGGCGAGCCCCGGTTGCGGGGAACGGTCCGTCGTCGGGTCGTCCTCGACGTCCCGCAGGGCCGCGAGGAGCCGGCGCATGTCGCCGAGGGCCGCGGTGTTCGTCTGCTCGATGGCGTCCAGGGCGCCACGGACCTCCGTCTCCTCGACCCGCAGGGACCGGCGCGCGCCCCGTGCCTGGAGGATGCTCACGGAGATGGCGTGGCTCACGACGTCGTGCAGCTCTCGGGCGATGCGGGCCCGCTCCTCGGCCACGGCCCGGCGGGCCGCCTCCGCCTGCTCGGCTTCCAGGCGTCCGTTCTCGGCCTCGAGCTCGGCGACGTGTTCCTCCCGCAGACGCAGGACGAGGCCGGCCAGCCAGGGCATTGCGGTGACCGAGAGGAAGTACGCGACGTCGCCGGTGCTCTCGACCGACGCGGTGCTGTCGCCGAGCAGGAGCAGAAAGGTCATGGTCAGGACGACGAGCGGGGCCGACCACGCGGCGCGGCCCCGCGTCCAGCGGCCGAGGGTCCAGTGGACGAGCAGCCAGGTGAGCAACCAGGTGATGTTGCCGCCGGCGAGGAACGGGGGGTCGATCAGCCCCGTGAGAAGCACCGCGCCCCCGCCGAGGACCGGGACGAGGAGGGGGGCCCTGCGGCGCACGGCGAGGGCGAGCACGAGCCCCGGGACGACCGGCAGGAGCCGCAGCGGCCGGTCGGAGCGGGTGAGGACCTCCACGACCATCACGGCCCCGATCGCGACGGCGATGACGAGGTCCGGGTGCTGGCGGAGCCGGGCCGTGCCCATGAGCGCCGACTGTAGTGGGCACACGTGCCTCCGGCGTCACCTCGGAGGATGACCGCGAGATGGTCCTCGGGGGCGACAGACCGGTCGCTCGTCGTCGTGACGACAGCGCGGAGGGCGGTGTCGCACCGTGGCGGACGTCCGTCACACCATGAGAGGAAGACCGATGTCGTCCACCACCATTGCCACCCGATCCACCGCCCACCCACCGCTGCTCGCGACCACCGTCGCCACGCTCGTCGTCAGCGTCTTCTGGACCGCCTTCGGGGCCGACGGCTGGGGAGAGCTGCTGACGATGGCCGCTGTCCAGGTCGTCGCGGCTGGCGTCGTCCTCGGCGTGGTCGTGCCCCGCCTGCTCCGACGGCAGAGCACGGGGGGTCCGTCGCTCGCCGTCGGGGTCGTCGCCGTGCTGCTCACCCTCCCGGCGTTCTGGTCCGGGGTTCCGCTCGTGCTCGGAGTCGCCGCGGCCGTCCTCGGCAACGCAGGCCGGACCCGCGAGGTGGGGGAGCGCGCCGCGCTCGCCGGCCTGGCGCTCGGGTTGCTCGCGGTCCTCGGCTACCTGGCCCTCTACCTCGGCGACGGGGTCGTCGCCGGACACCACGGGGTCCTCGTCGCGGGCCTGCTCTGAGGTCGGGACCGGGCGCAGGGCGGACCGGCCGGCCCTGCGCCCGTGCCGCGTCGGCGTCGCCGCCGGCCCGAGGTCAGACGCGGCGGAGGACGGCCGTGACCTTGCCGAGGATCGTCGCGTGGTCGCCGTCGATCGGCTCGAAGGCGGGGTTGTGCGGCATCAGCCAGACGTGGCCGTCCCGCCGCTTGAAGGTCTTGACCGTCGCCTCGTTGTCGAGCATCGCCGCGACGATGTCGCCGTTCTCGGCGGTCGGCTGCTGCCGGACGACGACCCAGTCGCCGTCGCAGATGGCGGCGTCGACCATCGAGTCGCCGACGACCTTGAGGAGGAAGAGCGAGCCCTCGCCGACGATCTGCTTGGGCAGCGGGAAGACGTCCTCGACGACCTCCTCGGCGGTGATCGGCACGCCGGCGGCGATCTGGCCGAGGACTGGGACGTACGAGGCCTCGGGGCGCTCGTCGCCGATGCCGGTGACGTCGATGTCCTCCGGCTCGGGGCGGCGGTAGCCCGACCCGGCGCGGTCGGGGGAGACCACCTCGATGGCGCGCGGCCGGTTGGGGTCGCGCCGGAGGAAGCCCTTGCGCTCGAGCGCGGAGAGCTGGTGGGCGACCGAGCTGGGGGAGGTCAGCCCGACGGCCTCGCCGATCTCGCGCATGCTCGGGGGGTACCCGTGCCGGTCGACGGCGTTGCGGATCACCTCGAGGATCTTGCGCTGGCGGTGGGTCAGCTCGCCGCCGTCGCCGCGGTCGGGCATCTCGTGGATGTCGGCGTTCCTCGGACGTGCCATCTCGACCCCTTACGCTGCGGCGCCCGCGCGGTGCGCGGAGCCATGTCGGTGTTTGTGCAGGTCAGACGGTGTGTCGGTGGTGCCGTGCAGTCTGATCCGCATGCGGACATCGTACGGACGTCGAACAGAGAATTCAAACATTCTTTCGACGCGTGTCTTGTCCGCCTCGAACATCCGTGCTACAACTCGTACAGACGTTCTATCGAACACCGGTTCGACGGTCGCCCTCGCGGCCGGGATGGAGGACATGATGAGTGCGATCGCCTGGGAGCCCGCCGAGCTCGGCCACCCCCACTCCGCGGCGCCGCGGCGCCCGCACCTCGTCGTGCTCCCCGGCGGCGGCGAGGCGGCCGTCTCCGGTGGCGGTGCGCTGCGCCTGACGGCCCGCGGCCGGTTGGTCCTCCTCGTCCTCGCGGCGCTCCTCGTCACGGTGCTGCTCGGCCTGCGCGGCCAGGGCAGCGCCACGGCCCTCGAGCCCGACCACGTCGTCTTCGTCGGCGCCGGCCAGACCCTCTCCGAGATCGCGGCGCACGAGCTGCCGCAGCTCTCGATGAGCGAGGGCGTCCTCGCCATCCAGCTGGCCAACGACCTGAGCACCGCCCAGGTCAGCGCCGGTCAGGAGCTCGTCATCCCGCGCGGCTGACGAACCGACCGCGCGGCGGCGCGCACCGCCGCGACGGTCCCTCGCGTCCGAGTCCCTCGACCCGGCTCCGGACGCCGGAGGGCGTCGCCTCCCGTGCAGGAGAGGCGACGCCCTCCGTGCTGTGCCCTGGGAGGGCGCGTCGGGACGGCGCTGCACGACGGCGCGGCGAGCGGTTCGCCGGTGCCGCAGGGTCCTCGCGCAGCGCCGTCGGCCCCGGCCCGGCGACAAGTTCGCCTGTGCCGCAAGGTCCTCGGGCGGCGCCGTCGGCCGCGGCCGCGCGACAAGTTCGACTGTGCCGCAGGGTCCTCGCGTGACGTCGGCGGCGCGTCGCTGCGGTCACGTCCGCCCCATCCGTCACCGACACTCGGCCGAACGGAGGACTCCGCATCGACCGACCTGCCCTATCTGGGGACCCGTGCGGCCCCGACCCGGCGTGGCGGGTTCCGGCGCCGTCGCGCGGCGGCGGAGACTCGGCGCATGCGGACCAGACGGCGCAGCAGCTATCGCGTCACACACCATCCGGTCGTCCAGTGCGGCGGCCAGGGCCGGTGGGTGTGGTCGTGCGGCTGCGGCGCGCGTGGGTCCGTCCTCTCGGGCGGGTGGCACGGCGCCTTCACGGCAGCGCTGGTCCACCAGAGCCTCAGTCCGGGGGAGTAGACGTGCGGCCCGGGGATACACAGAGGGTCCCCGGGTCGCACTCCCCGCCGCCGCCGGCTCTCGCTCCGCGGCGGTGGGGCCGGCGGCGGGGGCGCCGCCTGCAGGGAGGCCGCGGCACCGCATGTCCGGGTGCGCAGCGGTCCCTCCCCTCGTGACCACCGACCGGGCGCGAGGGGAGGGACCGTCCCGTCCTCGTGGACGGGTCCGGGACGCCGGCCGCGGCCTTCCTGCGTGCCCGGGGAACAGGGCTGTGGCGCTCGGCGTTGTGCAGTGATGTAATGAAGTAATCACTGCAAGGAGGCAATCATGCGACACCGACCAGATCCCGACCCGACGAGCGACCCCACGCCACGCGGCGGTGGCGGCGGCTCGTGGGGCCACCGCGGTCCCGGTGGCCGCCGCGGCCCCGGTGGCGGTCCGGGTGGCCGCCGCGGGTTCGGCCACGGCCGGCCCGGCGGCTGGCAGCAGGGTGACCTGCCGAACGCCGACGACGCCGCCAAGTGGTTCACCGGGCGCCTGCCCGACGGCTGGTTCGACGACGTCGAGGTCACCGTCGACCGCGAGGAGATCACGGTCGTCGGCACGCTCGCCGGCCTCGATCCGGCGACCGACGCCGCGGAGGCCGAGGGCCGGGTCAGCCGCTTCCGGGCGGAGACCCGCGAGCAGCGGATGGCCGTCGCCGACGAGGCCCAGGCCCGCTACGGCCGCACCGTGTCGTGGGGCGCCCGGGTCGGCGACACGACGACGCTCTTCACCCACCTCGCCGTCCCGGTCATGACCCGGCTGCGCCAGCCCGAGCGCTCGGTGCTCGACACCCTCGTCGACGCCGGCGTCGCCCGCTCCCGCAGCGACGCGCTGGCCTGGTGTGTCCGGCTCGTCGGCGACCACGCCGAGACCTGGCTCGGCGAGCTCCGCGAGGCGATGACCGAGGTCGACAAGCTGCGCGCCAAGGGCCCGGAGCTCTGAGCCCCCGCCGGTCCGGCCGGGCATCCCCTCCCGGCCGGGCCGGGACGCCGAGCGGCCGCGCTCAGCCGAGCATCCGTCGCATGACGAGCCGCGGCATCCTGCTCGCCACGGCGTCGGTCTCGCCGACCACCTCGAACCCGACCTTCTCGAACATCGAGCGGGTCCCGACGAAGGCCATCGTCAGGTCCATCCGCCGGCCCCGCGGGTCGACCGGGTACGCCTCGACCGCCGGCGCCCCGCGCGAGGCAGCCCACTGCACGGCGCCCTCGAGCAGCGGTGTCGTGACGCCCTGCCTGCGGTGGCCGCTGCGGACGACGACGCAGATGATGCTCCACACCGGCACGTCGTCGACGGGACGGATCTTCGTGCTGTGCACGAGCCGCGGGATGTCCTCTCTCGCACCGATGTTGCACCAGCCGACCGGCTCGCCGTCGCGGTAGGTGACCACCCCCGGCGGGGCGTCCCACTCACAGAGCCGCCGGGCCGCCCGCTCGCGGCTGCCCTCGCCCAGCTCCTCGATCTCCTGCTGGCGCAGCCGGTGCGACAGGCACCAGCAGTGCGTCGCCCGCCGGTTCGGATTGACGACGTCGGCGAAGTCGTCGAAGCGGTCGGGGGTGACGGGGCGGGTCTCCCACTGCACGTCGGCCATGCCTCAGCCAAGCACGGGCCGCGGACATCGAGGGCCGACGCGGGTCCGGCGCCCGGCCGCCACCAGCGGCCGCCGACCCGCGTGCTGGACACGGACTGAACAAGCGTTTAACATGCTGAACATGCGTTCAGCCGATCCTACCGATCCGGACCGCACCGCCCGGGCCGCGATCCGCGACGCCGCCCTCGCCCTCTTCGCCGAGCGCGGCCCCGACGCCGCGACCGTCCGTGACATCGCCGCCGCGGCCGAGGTGTCACCGGCCCTCGTCCTGCACCACTACGGCAGCAAGGACGGTCTGCGCGCGGCCGTCGACGAGTACGCGGCCGGCGCCTTCGACGCGATGCTCGCCCAGCTGGAGGGCGGTGACCTGGCCGACGTCCTCTCCGGCGGCGAGCCGGCGTCCCTCGCCGAGGCGTTCGCGACCGAGTTCCGCGCCGGCTCCCCGCTCGTCCTCTACCTCCGGCGCCTCCTGCTCTCCGGTGACCCGGCGGGCACGGTCCTCGTCCGGCGCTGGCACGCCCTGACCCTGGGCGTGGTCGAGCGGCTCGAGGAGGCCGGCGTCGCCCGCCCCAGCCGCGACCGCGAGGCTCGCGCGGCGCTGCTCCTCGCCGGCGACCTCGCGGTCGTCCTCCTCGCTCCGCACCTCGGGGCCGTCCTCGGCGAGAACCCGCTGACCCCCGGCGGGATGGCGCGCTGGACCGCCGAGGCCACCGACGTCTACCTCCACGGCGCGTTCATCGCGCCGCCGGAGCCCCCTACCCCGACCACCGACCCCAGCACCGACCGCACGGGAGGAGACGCGACGTGAGCACCGACGACGTCATCCGGATCGAGGGACTGGTCAAGGAGTTCGGGGGCTTCCGGGCCCTCGACGGCCTCGACCTCGCCGTCCGGCCGGGGGAGGTGCACGGCTTCCTCGGGCCCAACGGTGCGGGCAAGTCGACGACCATCCGCGTGCTGCTCGGCCTGGTCCGCGCGGACGCCGGCCGCATCCGGCTGCTCGACGGCGACCCGTGGCGCGATGCGCCGCGCCTGCACGCCCGCGTCGCCTACCTCCCCGGGGACGTCTCGCTGTGGCCGGGACTCACCGGCGGCCAGTGCCTCGACGTCCTCGGCGCCATCCGAGGCGGCCTGGACGACCGGCGCCGCGACACGCTCGTCGAGCGGTTCGACCTCGACCCGACGAAGCGGGCGCGCGACTACTCCAAGGGCAACCGGCAGAAGGTCGCGCTCGTGGCCGCCCTCGCCGCCGACGCCGACCTCCTCGTCCTCGACGAGCCGACCTCCGGCCTCGACCCGCTGATGGAGCAGGTCTTCCAGGACGTGGTCCGCGAGCGCCGGGCCCAGGGCGCGACCGTGCTGCTGTCCAGCCACGTGCTCGGTGAGGTCGAGGCCCTCGCCGACCGGGTGAGCATCGTGCGCCGCGGCCGGACCGTGACGACGGGAACGCTGGCCGACCTGCGCCGCCACACCCGCACCGTCGTGCACGCCGTCGTCGACGGCGGCGCGGACGGGCTGGCGGGCGCTCCCGGCGTCGAGGGCGTCGAGACCGAGCCGACGGGGGAGGGGCGCACCGACGTCCGGCTCACCGTCGACGCGGCGCACCTCGACGGGGTCGTCGGCCGGCTGCACGCGGCGGGCATCCACACGCTCACCGTCCACCCGCCGAGCCTCGACACCCTCTTCCTGCGCACCTACGAGGACGACCCGGCCGAGGAGCCCACCGTCGCGACCGGGGCCCGCCGATGACCGGCCTCGGCGTCCTGGTCCGGGTCCGGCTGCGCACCCGCTGGAAGGCCGCCCTCGTCTGGGTGGTGGCGGTCGTCGGGTCGCTGGTCGGCACCGCCGTCTCGGTCGCCAGCCTCTACGACACCCCGGAGAAGCTGCGCTCGTACGCGGAGGCCGTGGTCGGCGACGCCCTCGTGGCCATCAACGGCCGGGTCGAGGGCATCGGCACCCTCGGTGGGGTCGTGCAGGACGAGTTCTCCTTCGTCGCCGCGCTCGCCCTGCCCCTGCTCGGCGTCTCCCTCGTCACCGCCGCGACCCGCCGCGAGGAGGAGAGCGGCCGGCTCGAGCTGCTGCTCGCAGGGCGCCTCGACCGTCGCGCACCGGTCGCGGCAGCGCTCGTGGTGGCCGTCGGCGCCGTGGTGCTCGTCGTCGTCGGGTCGGCGGCCGGGATGGCGCTCGCCGGCATCCCGGCGGGCCGGGCGAGCCTCTACGCGGCGTCCCTCGGAGCGCTGGCGCTCGTGTTCGCCTGCCTCGCAGGGCTGCTCGCCCAGCTGGTCCTCCACGCGCGCACGGTGTGGGCCGTCTCGCTCGGGGTGCTGGCGGTGGCGTACGTCCTGCGGGGAGTCGGCGACGTGCGCGGATGGTGGCTCGCGTGGCTGTCCCCGCTCACCTGGGTCGAGCGGTCGGCCCCGTTCGGCGAGCCCCGGTGGTGGGTCCTCGCCGTGCCACTCGGTGTCTCGGCCGCGCTCGCCGGCGCGACCGGCCTCGTCGCCCGCCGGCGTGACCTCGGCGCGGCCCTCCTGCGCGGCGGGCCCGGCCCGGCGCGGGCCTCGGCAGGACTGCGCCACCCGGTCGGGCTGGCCCTCTCGCTGCACCGCTCGGCGTTCCTCGGCTGGCTGGCCGGCGCGGTGGCGCTCGCCGGCGTCATGGGCGCGCTGGCCAACGACGTCGTCGCCGCCATCCGCGGCAACCCCGACGTCGCGCGGCTCCTCGCGCCCGGCGACCGCCCGGCCGACGGGTTCCTCTCGGTCGTCCTGCTCTACCTCGCCGTCCTCGCCACGGGGTATGTCGTGCAGTCGCTCGGCACGCTGCGCCGCGAGGAGACCGACGGCCGCCTCGAGCCGCAGCTCGCCGGCACGGTCGGCCGGGTGCGCTGGCTCGGGGCGCACCTCGGCGTCGTCGCGGCGGGGCTCGTCGTGCTGCTCGGCGGCTCCTCCCTCGTCCTCGCGCTGGCGACCGCGTGGTCGACCGGCGACTCCGGGGCCGTCTGGCCGGTGGTCCGCGGCGGGCTCGCGTACGTGCCCGCGGCGCTCGTCGTGGGGGGCATCGCGGTCGCCCTGCTGGGGATGTTCCCGCGCGCGCTGCCCGCGGCCTGGGCGGTGGTCGGCCTCGTCGCCTTCGTCGGCTTCCTCGGGGCGGGCCTGCGGATGCCCGGCTGGCTGCTCGACCTGTCCCCGACGACGCACGTCGGCGACCCGCCGGTCGGCCCGGTGGCCCTCGGCGGCGTCGCCGGGCTGGTAGCCGTCGCGGCGGTGCTGCTCGTGGCCGGGACCGTCGGGTTCCGGCGGCGCACCGTCCCCACCGGCTGAGCCGGCCGTAGGGTCGGCGACGTGCGTGTCGTCAGCCTCGTCCCGTCGGCCACCGAGATCCTCTTCGCGGTGGGCGCCGGCGACGACGTCGTCGGCGTGACCTTCGAGTGCGACCACCCGGCGGAGGCGCGGTTCCGGCCGGTGGTGTCGACCTCGGCGCTGCCCGAGGGGCTGGCTCCGGCGGAGATCGACGCCGCGGTCCGGGCGGCCGTGGCCCGTGGCGAGGACCTCTACCGCCTCGACGCCGGGGCACTCGCCGGGCTCGACGCCGACCTCGTCGTCACCCAGGACCTGTGCGCCGTGTGCGCCCTCGACGTGTCCACGGTCGATGCCGCGCTCGAGCACCTCGGCTGCCGGGCGCAGGTGCTCACGGTCGACCCGCGCACGCTCGAGGACGTGCTCGGGTCCATCCGGGCGATCGGGTCGGCCGTGGGGCGCGCCGGCGAGGCATCCGCGCTGGTGGAGTCGCTCCGGGCCCGGCTGGCCGCCGTGGCCGCCCGGGGGGCCGGCCGTCCACGGCCGCGGGTCGTCGTCCTCGAGTGGACCGACCCGCCGTTCGCTCCGGGGCACTGGATCCCCGAGATGGTCGAGCACGCCGGCGGCGAGTGCGTCCTCGGCCGGGCGGGGGAGCGCTCGCACGCCGTGACCTTCGCCGACGTCGCGGCGGCCCGTCCGGACGTGGTGGTCGTCGCCCCCTGCGGGTACGACCGCGCCGGGGCGCAGGCCCAGGCCGACGCGCTCGTGGCGGCGGGGTCGCTGCCGCCCGGGGTCGTGGTCCACGCCGTCGACGCCGACGGCGAGTGGGCCCGTCCGGGACCGCGGCTTGTCGATGGCGTCGAGGAGCTCGCCGCCCTCCTCCATCCCCGGGCGTGACGCGGCCCCGTCGGGCCGGCTCAGCTCGACGGGGCCGTGGTCGGTGTCCCCGGGTCGGTCGGTGCCGACCCCGCGGAATCAGTCGTGGTGCCGGTGCAGGTCCTCGCGGTGCGGCGCGGTGCCCCGTCGGCCGAGGGCGCTGACCCCGGCCATGAGGAGGTCGAGCAACGGCGACGGGGTGGTCTCCCCGTCCCGGCGCGACGCCGCGCACTCGGTGAAGCGGCCCAGCGGGCCTTCCATGGTGTAACCCATCACGCAGTCCTCCCTCATGCGTTGTCCCTGCGTCGGTATGACGTTCTCCACGATGACACCAAGAGCGGGTAAAGACGCTACGGATTCCGTCGGCCCCGGGTGAACGGCGGCGACGACTGGCCGAACGGATGATGCTGCCGTCGTGCTCAGCGGGCGTGGAAATTGCTGCCGGGTGGGCGAGGGCGACGACGGCGGCTTCGGTATCAGCAGGTGGGAGGGCGTCCTCCTTGGTCGCATGAGGACCATCCGCCGGCGGACCGCCCGCCGTACCCACCACCCGGCCGTCAGCTGTGACGCGCTCGGACGGTGGCACTGGGAGTGTGCGTGCGGCGCCGGCGCCCGCGGCGGGTCCGGTCACGTCGACTGGCACTGGATGGTCACCGCCGCCCTGGTCCACCAGAACGCCAGCCCGGGGGAGTGAACCGGGCCGGGCGTCAGGTGGGGGTGCCGGGCCGCAGCTCGACCGGCGTGGCGGGGGAGACCCGGGCCACGGCCTCGCGCACGGCGAGCTGCTCACCGGGCCGGAGCTGCCGGGTGTCGCGCAGGAGGTACGGCGAGGACGACGTGCCCCGGGGCATGGTGAGGCGCACCCCGAGCCGGCCCCCGGTCTGGCCGGGGCCGGTCGGCCCGAGGACGACGACCGCGGCCACCTCGCCCCACGGCACGACCTCGGTGACGAACGCGCCGCCCTCGAGCGAGCCGAGCACGACCCCGAGGGGGCCGACCGAGAAGGCGGGTGCGGTGGTGGAGCGCATCGCGAGGAACCCGAAGGCGACGAGGACGACGCCGAGCCCGAGGCCGCCCCGGAGGACCGCGCCGGCGGCTGGGGACAGCCCGGCCAGGGCGACGAGCCCGGCGGCGAGGCCGACGGCGACGGCGAGGATGCCGGCCGCGGCCGCCATCCGTCCCATCCGCAGCTCCTGCGCGTCGTCGACGTAGGTCGGCGTCCCGCCGAGCAGCGCCTCGATCTGCGTTGCCGCGCTCGTCGGCCCGGCCTGGGCGCGGCGCTCGAGCGGTCCGGCCAGGGTGGCCACGAGGCCGCCCCGCACGGGCTGGGTCGTCGTCATCGTGGGTTCCCTCCCGGCCGCACCCCTCGCGGCCCAGCACAGCATCCCCGACGACGGCACCCGCGCGCGGGCGATCGCTCGCATTCGTGAGCGATCCCGTGCGCGGGGCACGCGATCCCTTGCGCCGGGCAAGGAATCCCTTGCGTCGGGCACGGAGTCCGGGGCACCACCACATCTGGTGGGCGACCCGCGCCCGGGCCGGTCCGGCCCCAGCCTCGCGACCCCCAGATCTGGTGCCACACCCGTCACACCAGCCCCACGGATGGTGTTCCGACACGCCGAGCCGCGCCACCCCGACCCACCCCGCACCCGCTCTGACCTGCGCAAACAGCCGAACGGACGATCTTTACCCCCGCCTTCTTGCGTCGCAGGTCACACACGATGCATGATGAGCACAACATCTAGTGGTTACACCGCTGTAGTTCGTCCACATCTTGTGCACACGAAATCAGGGTCATCCACAGGTTGTTCACACGAGAGTCCACCAGTTCGTCCACAGGAGAGGGGGCCGAGGACCATGCACTGCCCGTTCTGCCGGCACACCGACTCCCGGGTCATGGACTCCCGCACGACCGACGACGGCGCGGCCATCCGCCGCCGCCGCCAGTGCCCGGAGTGCGGCCGCCGGTTCACCACCGTCGAGACCGCGAGCCTGAGCGTCGTCAAGCGCTCCGGCGCCACCGAGCCGTTCAGCCGCGCCAAGGTCCTCGTCGGCGTCCGCAAGGCCTGCCAGGGCCGCCCGGTCACCGAGGACGACCTCGCCATCCTCGCCCAGAAGGTCGAGGAGTCCATCCGCAGCGCCGGCTCCGCCGAGATCGACGCCCACGAGGTCGGCCTCGCCGTCCTCGAGCCGCTGCGCGAGCTCGACGAGGTCGCGTACCTGCGCTTCGCGAGCGTCTACCAGGCCTTCGACTCCCTCGAGGACTTCGAGTCGGCCATCACCCTCCTGCGCGCCGAACGCGAGGCGACCGCGCAGGAACCGCAGGCCACCACGCCTGTCGGACCCCAGCAGTAGAACAGACACCAGGTCACCACCGCCCTCAGAGGGGGCAGAAGGAAGGGATACGCATGACCGAGACCGCCGGAGCACGTGCAGGTGCCCGCAAGTCCCCGCGCGCCAAGGGGGTGAAGATCGAACGGATCTACACCACCCCGGGCGTCCACCCCTACGACGAGGTGACCTGGGAGAAGCGCGACGTCGTCCAGCAGAACTGGAAGACCGGCGAGACGATCTTCGAGCAGCGGGGCGTCGAGTTCCCCGACTTCTGGAGCGTCAACGCCTCCACCATCGTCACGACGAAGTACTTCCGCGGCGCGGTGGGCACGCCCGAGCGCGAGACCGGGCTCAAGCAGCTCATCGACCGCGTCGTCCTCACCTACGTCAAGGCCGGCAAGGACTTCGACTACTTCTCGAACGCCGAGGACGCCGAGATCTTCGAGCACGAGCTGACGTACGCCCTGCTGCACCAGGTGTTCAGCTTCAACTCGCCGGTCTGGTTCAACGTCGGCACCAAGAGCCCGCAGCAGGTCAGCGCCTGCTTCATCCTCTCCGTCGACGACTCGATGGACTCCATCCTCAACTGGTACAAGGAGGAGGGCTTCATCTTCAAGGGCGGCTCGGGCGCGGGCCTCAACCTCTCGCGCATCCGCTCGTCCAAGGAGCTCCTCTCCTCCGGCGGCACCGCCTCCGGCCCGGTCTCGTTCATGCGTGGTGCGGATGCGTCCGCGGGCACCATCAAGTCCGGTGGCGCCACCCGCCGCGCGGCGAAGATGGTCGTCCTCGACGTCGACCACCCGGACATCGTCGAATTCGTCGAGACCAAGGCGCGCGAGGAGGACAAGATCCGCGCGCTGCGCGACGCCGGCTTCGACATGGACCTCGGCGGCAAGGACATCACCTCGGTCCAGTACCAGAACGCGAACAACAGCGTCCGCGTCACCGACACCTTCATGCGCGCGGTCGAGGAGGGCACCGAGTTCGGGCTCACCTCGCGCAAGGACGGCTCGGTCATCGAGACCATCGACGCCCGCGAGCTGATGGGCAAGATCGCCAAGGCCGCGTGGGAGTGCGCCGACCCGGGCATCCAGTACGACGACACGATCAACGACTGGCACACCAACCCCGAGACCGGCCGCATCACCGCGTCCAACCCGTGCTCGGAGTACATGTCGCTCGACAACTCCTCGTGCAACCTGGCCAGCCTCAACCTCCTGAAGTTCCTCAAGGACGACGACACCTTCGACGCCGTCACCTTCCAGAAGGTCGTCGAGCTCGTCATCACCGCGATGGACATCTCGATCTGCTTCGCCGACTTCCCGACCGAGCCGATCGGCAAGACCACCCGCGACTACCGCCAGCTCGGCATCGGCTACGCCAACCTCGGCGCGCTGCTCATGGCCACCGGCCACGGCTACGACTCCGAGGGTGGCCGCGCGCTCGCTGCGACGATCACCTCGCTGCTCACCGGTGCCGCCTACAAGCGCTCCGCCGAGATGGCCGCGGTCGTCGGCCCGTACGCCGGGTACGCCCGCAACGCCGACGCCCACAAGCGGGTCATGCGCAAGCACGCCGCCGCCAACGACGCCGTGCGCACGCTCGGCACGATGGACAAGGACATCCACCGGGTCGCCACGAAGGCCTGGGACGACGTCGTCAAGCTCGGTGAGAAGAACGGCTACCGCAACGCGCAGGCGTCGGTGCTCGCCCCCACCGGGACCATCGGCTTCATGATGGACTGCGACACCACCGGCATCGAGCCCGACTTCTCGCTCGTGAAGTTCAAGAAGCTCGTCGGTGGCGGCTCGATGCAGATCGTCAACCTCACGATCCCGCGGGCGCTGCGCAAGCTCGGCTACCCGGAGGAGACGGTCGAGGCGATCGTCGAGTACATCGCCGACAAGGGCCACGTCATCGACGCGCCGGGCCTGAAGCCGGAGCACTATGAGGTGTTCGACACCGCGATGGGTGCGCGGGCCATCTCCCCGATGGGCCACGTCCGGATGATGGCGGCGACGCAGCCGTTCCTCTCCGGCGCGATCAGCAAGACGGTCAACCTGCCGGAGACGGCGACCGTCGAGGAGATCGAGGAGGTCTACGTCCAGGGCTGGAAGCTCGGCCTCAAGGCGCTGGCCGTGTACCGCGACAACTGCAAGGTCGGCCAGCCGCTCTCCGACGGCGGCTCGACGGCGAAGGACAAGGCCGCGGACGCGGTCAAGGCCGCGACGGCCGAGGTCGTCGAGAAGGTCGTCTACCGCCCGACCCGCGAGCGGCTCCCGAAGCGCCGCACGTCGCAGACGACGTCGTTCGCCGTGGGTGGCGCCGAGGGCTACCTCACCGCCGGCACCTACGACGACGGCCGCCTCGGCGAGGTGTTCCTCAAGTTCGGCAAGCAGGGCTCCACGCTCGCCGGCGTCATGGACGCCTTCTCGATCGTCACCTCGGTCGCGCTGCAGTACGGCGTGCCGCTCGAGACGTTCGTCGAGAAGTTCACGAACATGCGCTTCGAGCCGGCCGGCATGACCGACGACCCGGACGTGCGGATGGCGCAGTCGCTCATGGACTACGTGTTCCGCCGGCTGGCCCTGGACCACCTCGACTTCGACACCCGGTCCTACATGGGCATCCACACGGCCGAGGAGCGGGCGCGCCAGCTCGAGACCGGCTCGTACGCCCCGGTGGACTCCGAGTCGGACGAGGAGCTCGCCGAGGGGATCGAGTCCCCCCCCGCCGGGATCCGCGCCCCGTCGAAGAAACACGAGGAAGCTGCTGCCCCCCCCCCCGCGGCTGCGGAGTCGGCGTCCGCCGACGCCCAGTCCGCGGCGACGACGGCGTCCGGCTCCGGCGCGGCCTCGGCTCGTGAGGTCTCCTCGGAGATCCACAGCTCGGCCGACCTTCTCGCGGCGTTCGGCAACTCCAAGGCCGCCGACGCCCCGATGTGCATGACCTGCGGGACCAAGATGCGCCCCGCCGGCTCCTGCTACGTCTGCGAGGGCTGCGGCTCCACCAGCGGCTGCAGCTGATGTCGAATCTCACTGGGATGTCAGTGGATTCGCACTGAAATGTCAGTGGAATCGCACGAAGGTGTCAGTTCTGTCGCACGAGAATGTCAGTGACTGAGCGGATACCTGAGTGCAACGCCGAGGGGCGGATCGCGGAAGCGGTCCGCCCCTCGGCGTTCGTGGGTACCGTGTCGACTAGTTGGGATGTGGAGGTTGTCATGTCGCGATGGCTGCCACCGGCAGGTGGAGGCTACTCAGGTCGTCCTGCCACCGAGCGCATGAAGGTGAGGAGGAAGGGTGAGACGCCGCCACCTCGTCAGGTGGTCAAGCCGCCCAACGGCCCGTCCGGGGTGTCCCGGGCGAAGTGAGTGCTGACGTGTGGCGAGGACTTGTCTGCCCGGGTGTAGGTGTCGATGTGCTTCGCATGTGCCGGTGATGGCGAGCAAGGTCTGGCAGAGGGTGGGGGAACACGAAGGCGGTCTGCTCGCCGGGCTGCCTCAATCGCGCGCCGTTGCCGAGATGATCTGTGACGATCTGTTTCGTTGATGACGAACGGAAGGGTGGAGCGCATGTCGGCGCGTGGGACCGTAGTCGGCACTGACGACTTTGGCGCGGAGCCTTGGGTGGATAGCGACTGGATCACGGTCGCTGATCGACGGTACAAGGTGACCGTCGTGCCGAGCCGAACCCCTGATTGGGTGGTCAGTTGGTGCTCGGACGGGTTGGTGTTGGGCATTGTTGGCCTCTTCGTCATGTGGAAGGTCTCCCGCAAGACGCGCACCCTTGCAGCACGGGTCTACTGGCAGAGGAACCGCTGGTACAACGGAAGGCACCACCGGTTGGTCAGCGAGGAGTTCCCGACCGAGCACGCCGTGAACGCGCGTGCGGCGCAGTTCGTGGACTCGCTGAAGGCCGGAGTTGTGCCTGCTTCGTTGGGGTAGGCGAGTGCGCCGTCAGGCCCGATAGCTATTTACGGGTCTGAGTTACACAACTTTACGCAGCGAGAGTTGGCATCGGCCCGGCGTGGTTCACCGCTGCTTGGGCGGGCGCGTAGGGGTGCGCCAGTCGTTGTCGGTCGACTCCATGAGGGCAAATCTGAGGTCGTCCGAGAGGGCGAACCGGTCGGGGCCGGATGGGACTGCTGAAGGTTCGGTTGACACCTGATCTGTGGGGCCGGGAGGTCCCGCTG
>OEIU01001047.1_pt1 | contig 20219 bp, 18 predicted proteins | sample 1539221 | NCBI WGS metagenome assembly OEIU01 (sample SAMN03792071, study PRJEB22550) | activated sludge metagenome | feature: wastewater treatment plant; material: activated sludge; isolation source: Wastewater treatment plant of a petroleum refinery complex | place: Argentina: Zarate | collected...
GCGGGTTCGATTTTCTGGGTCCCCCGCACCGCGGGGGCCGCGTCGGGGGATTCTGCGGGATCCTCGCACCCGCCCCGGAGTGTCGGGGTGCCCGCCCCGCCACGGGGTGTCGGGGTGCCCGGCCTGCCTCCCGGCCAACCGGTGAGGGTTCCTTGCAACGCGCGGAAGACCTCGAGGTTGATGCCGTAGGCCCCGCCTCGCGCGGCGAGCAGGTCCTGCAAGCCGTGCTCGATGTAGTGCTCGTCGGTGAGCGTGAGGATCGGTCTGCCGACGATCGTGGAGAGCCAGATCACCGCGCGGCGCGTGGTCGCGACATCCCACGCTCCCCCGCAGTCTTCGATGGGGCCGAGAAGCCAGGGCGTCTTGAATCGCGTGAGCTCGGCCGCGGCGGCGGGGTCGAGGACGATGCTCGCCGAGGGGTGCCGCTGGAGGAAACTGGCGGCGACGGTGGGGGCGGCGTCGCCCTCGACGCTCCGGCGGATGATCGCGGCCTTGTGCTCGCCGAAGGCCAGCAGGACGACCCGGCGGGCGTCGAGGATGGTGGCCACGCCCATGGTGATGGCCGTGCGGGGCACGTTCCGCTCTCCGAAGAAGTCGCTAGCGGCGTCCATCCGCGTCACGCGGTCGAGGGTGATGAGGCGGGTGCGGCTGTCGCGCGGGGAGCCGGGCTCGTTGAAGCCGATGTGGCCGGTGCGCCCGACGCCGAGGATCTGGATGTCGATGCCGCCGGCCTCCCCGATCGCCCGCTCGTATCCCTCGCACCACGCACCCACGTCCGCTCGCCGGATGGTGCCGTCGGGCACGTGGATGTTCGGGGGGTCGATGTCCACGTGGTCGAAGAGATACTCCTGCATGTACCGGCGATAGGACTGCAGATCGTCGGGCCGCATGGGCCAGTACTCGTCGAGGTTGAAGGCCACCACGTTGCGGAACGAGAGTCCCTCCTCCCCGTGCAGGCGGACGAGCTCGTTGTAGACGGCCGTCGGCGCCGAGCCGGTGGCCAGGCCGAGCACGGCGGCGCGACCGGCCGCGGCACGCTCGCGGATCAGCGCCCCGATCTCGGCCGCCACCGCCTTGCTCGCCGATTCGCTCGAGGCGTAGACGGTGACGGGGATGTGCTCGGACTTGGATCCGGCGTGCCGATGGGCCTGGTGCCGGGGAATGTGCGAGGGAGGCGGCGGCTGGCGGGAGGTCACTTGCTGCTCCTTGCGAGCGCGGCGTCGGACGCGTGTCCCCGCCCTCGCTGGCCGAAGCGTAATGGCCGGAATCATCTCCCGCCAAGTGTGAAGGAACTCTCAGGAGCGATGGATAGACCGGCTCGGCCTGTCGGCGGGCCCCGGCCCCGCGACCACCGGACCTTCCCAGGGTGGGACCGGACGGTCGCCCGGGACCGCCCAGACCCGCGCGGCTCGGGAGGCCGAATGCAGTCGCCGGTCGGAAAGGACTCGGCGGCACGGGCGCGCCCTTTCTCGGCCCGCCCTTGTGGCGCGCCGCCCGCCAGCGATCGCCGGCGCGGCGACCCACGGAAGTCCCCGGGTTGGGAGGTGCGCACGGGCGCACCGCTTGACCCTTGGCGCGCGCTCGATATTATACATATCTGTATCTCAATATATACCATAAGCCCGGGCCACTCGACATCGGCGGAGCGGGGGTCCGGCAACCAAGGAGCGGAACATGGAGCCCGAACTGACCCCGGAAACGACCGTCGCAACGATCGCCACGAGCGTCCCGGGGGCCGCGAGTCTCTTCGAGCAACTGGGCATCGACTACTGCTGCGGCGGGACCATCCCGCTGGGCCAGGCCTGTCGCAAGCGCGGGCTGGACCCCGCCGAGGTGATCGTCCGCCTGGAGGCGGCCGCGCAAGACCCCGCCCCGGGCGGGAGGGATTGGGCGGGCATGAGCCTGGCCGACCTGACGGCCAACATCGAGTCGGCCCACCACCAGTACCTCAAGGACGAGCTCCCGCACATGCGGCACCTGAGCCGGAAGGTGGCGAAGGTCCACGGGGAGGCGCACCCGGAGCTGCGCGCCCTCTCGGAGGAGTTCGAGCGATTCGCCGACGACATGACCTCGCACATGGAGAAGGAAGAGCGCGTGCTCTTCCCGCTCATCAGGTCCATGGAAGCGGGCCGATCGGGCGGGCCGATCGCCGTGGACCACCCCATCCGGTGCCTGATGCACGAGCACGAGGACGCCGGCCGGTCTCTCGCGGCGTTTCGGTCGCTCACGGGCGGCTTCTCGCCCCCGATGGGCGCGTGCAACAGTTGGCGGGTGCTCCTCAACGACCTGGAGCGGCTGGAGCGGGACACGCACGAGCACGTCCACAAGGAGAACAACATCCTCTTCCCGCGCGCCCTCGCGCTCGACGCCCCCCCGCGGGGCGCGGCCTGAGCCCGGCGCGTTGGCTTGTCAGGAGCGGTCCGATGGTGTACATGGTGCTGGTGCTCCTGCACCTGCTCGGGGCGTCGGTCTGGATCGGCGGGCACATCGTGCTCGTGAGCGTGGTCATGCCGACGGCCCGGCGGGAGCGCGACCCGAGGCGGATCGTCGAGTTCGAGCGCGGCTTCGGCAGGGTCGGCATCGTCGCCCTGATCGTGCAACTCGCCACCGGGCTCTGGCTCGCGGACCGCTGGTTGGGCGGTTGGCCGAACATCCTTCGCCAGCCGACGCCCGCCTCGCACCTGGTGCTGGCCAAGCTCGGCCTGCTCGCGGCAACGCTGGTCTTGGCCGGGCACGCCTATCACCGCATCCTTCCCCGCTTGGATCGGGCGCGAATGAGATCGTTCGCACTCTACGCCTGGGCCACCACTATTCTGGCGGTGCTGTTGCTCATCGTTGGAGCATCCATTCGCCTTGGCGGGCCGCTCTAGGCGGCGGTGTGGAGGAGATCACCCATTTTCCCGAACGTGCGATGCGCCGCCCCCGACCGGACGCCACCGGGATCTGCCGGCGTGCCGGGGCCGGACCGACCGACCGATCCGCGCCCCCTCGCGGATTGCTCCCGGCCTTGCCCCGGCGACGAGCCGCCGACGCCCGAGGACCATCGCGCCGTTCAACTCCTCTGCGACCTGGGAGTCGCCCTCTGCGAGTCCGGCACTCCGGCCCATCGCCTCGAGGACGCGCTGACGAGCGCGGCGGCCGTCCTGCGCGTGGAGGCCTGCTTCTTCGCGATGCCGACCGCCCTCTTCGCGTCCTTCGACCGGCTCGGCCCGGGGAGCGCCCGCCTGCTCCGCGTGCAATCGGCCGACACCCACCTCGCTCGCCTCATCGAGCTGGGGAGCATCCTGGATGACGTGCTCGCCCACCGCCTCCAGCCCGCCGAGGGAATCCGCCGCATCGCCCTGGCACGCACCCGGCCCTCTCCCTACGGACGCATCCTCACGGTCGCCTGCTTCGCCTGCGTCGCCGCCTGTTCCACGCGGTTCTTCGGCGGCGGCCTGCGCGAGGTCGCCGTGGCGCCCCTGGCCGGGCTGGCCGTGGGCTTGCTCACCGTGTTCGGCGGCTCGCGCCTGGCCCGGCTGACCGAGTTTCTGGCCGGCGCCGTCGCGGCCATGGTCGCCGTCGCCGCCGCGGCCCTGCTCGACGGCGCCTCGGCCCGCTCCATCATGCTCGGGGGCCTCATCGTGCTCATCCCCGGCCTGTCCCTCACACTCTCCGTTACCGAGCTGGCCACCCGGAACCTGGTCGCGGGCACGGCCCGCCTCATGGGCGCTCTCTCCACGTTCGTCGCCATCGGGTTCGGTGTCGCCACGGGCCAGCAACTGCTCCGGCACGCCGCGCGGCTCCCCGTGGCGTCGCTCGAAGCGCCGTCCACCCAAACCGTGCCCCCCGCGTGGACCCTGACGGCCTCGCTGGTCATCGTTGCCCTCCCGCTCACGGTCCTGTTCCGCGCAAGGGCGCGCGACGCGCTTGTCATCATGGGCTCGGCCTTCCTCGCCTTCTACGGCGCCCGGGTCGGCGCGTGGGTGCTCGGCCCGGAGACCGGCGCCTGCATCGCGGCCATGATCGTCGGCATCGGCGCAAACCTCTACGCGCGGCTCACGGGCAATCCCGCGGCGGTCCCGCTGCTCCCGGGCGTCCTTCTGCTCGTCCCGGGAAGCGTCGGTTTCCGGAGCGTGCAATCGTTCGTCGCCAACGACGCCCTCGGGGGCGTGGCCACGGCGTTCGAGATGATCTACATCGCCATCTCCATCGTCGCCGGTCTGCTCATCGCCAATGCCGCCATGCCCTCCAAGCGTCCGTTGTGAACATCGCCGTGGCGCCCGATCGCGTGCATGTGCACTCTCGAGCGGATCCGCGCGAGGGTCCGTCCTCGCGCGGGCATCCTGCGGTTGAGACTCATCCGCACCGGGGTCGAGGCCGTCGCAAACGGCGCCCCGGTTCGGCCGACGGCACGCCTTCCCGGGCGAACACCTCTCGCTCGTCGCCTCGAAGCAACGCGGCGCGGCGATCAACACTCCGCGCCACCGGACCGACGGTGCATCGGCCCGCGGATCGGGGCACCGGTCGTTCGGGCGTGGAGTTCCGGCCCCGCCGTCGGTATCGAGCGGGCCCTCCCGCCGGCAAACGGGGGCACGCTCCGCGTGCTCATCGAGAAGGGCTTCGAGCGCCCGCTGGGCCGAAGCGACGAGCCCCAGATTGGCGATTGTCCCCATCCCGGTCGCCGGAACGCCCCAACGCCACCGTGACCACGCGAGGCTGATAGACTCCATCGCGAGATTCGAGACCAGGACCCCGCCCGAACCAGGAGGTTTGCGTGACGCTCATGGGTAGAGAAGTCCTGCGTTCCATCGCCCGCGCGGTTGTCGCCACGCTGCTGCTGGCCGGGCTCATCGCCATCGGCTCCCGCAATCTCGCGCACTTCGACGCCGCGCTCGTCGGCTACACCTTCGCCACCCTGTTCGCGGTCTTCGCGATCGTGTATCGCTATTCGATGTGGCTCCAGCGTCCGCCCACGGCCCTTTTCTGGAGGCGGGGCTGGCAGGTTTTCTTCTCCCGCGGGCGAATCCTGCGCAACCTGGGGAACTGGCCCAGGCGGCTGGTCGGGGCCTTCGCCCTCAACAACTTCATTTTCAGGCGCAGCCGGCCGAGATGGGCCGCGCACTGGCTCATCATGTGGGGGTGCCTGGCCGCGGTCGCCATCACGTTCCCGCTGGTGTTCGGCTGGATCCACTTCGAGACCCCGCCCGGGGATTTCGAGCGGTACACCGTCTTTGTCTTCGGGTTCCCGGCGTTCGGCTTCCGCATCGGCGGCCTGGTGGCGATGGTGCTCTTCCACGGCCTGGTCTGGTCGTCGTTCCTGGTGATCGCCGGCGTGATGATCGCCATGCGTCGCCGCATGCGTGACCGGGGCGCCGAGGCGGTGCAGCAGTTCGGCGAGGACTTCCTGCCGCTGATCCTGCTCTTCGCGGTGAGCATCACCGGGCTGATGCTCACGGCCAGCTACACGTGGATGAGGGGATACGCCTACGACTTTCTGGCGATCATCCACGCGGGGTGCGTGATCTTCACGCTGCTCTGGCTTCCGTTCGGCAAGTTCTTCCACATCTTTCAGCGGCCGGCGCAGCTCGGGGTGGCGTTCTACAAGGACGCCGGCGTCGCCGGCGAGCAGGCGATGTGCGCCAGCTGCTCGCGGCCGTTCGCCTCGAAGATGCACGTGGAGGACCTCATCCGGGTGGAGCGGGAACTGGGATACTCCTACCAGATGCCCGGTCACCCCGCCGAGCACTACCAGCGGATCTGCCCTCGATGCCGTCGAGTCGGCATGGCCCTGGCCCAGGGCCGCCTGTGGCAGGTCGGACGCGGGCGCGAGGCGACCGAGCGCCCGGGGCTTGTCGATGTCGCCGCGTTCATGGACCCTGCCCCGGCGGCCACGGAGGCGACCCGATGACCGGCGAGCACGACCGCCTGCGTGAACCGCCCGCCGATCGCCTGGCGATCCCATTCGCGGCGATCGATCGTCGCGCCGCCGCCGGGGAACTCCGGCGCCGGCGGGGTGCGTCGGGGCGCGGCCATCGACGGAGGGCCCTCGCACCCCGCGGAGGAACCGCCCCGGCGCTGCGCGGGGCGGGTCCGACGACGCGCTGGACCGGTGGCGTGTTCGTGGGGCCACTCGCGCATCACGCCGTGCGTGCGCTGCGACCGGCCGCGACGCACCCGACCGAGGCGCTCCATTCAGATCGGCCAGTCACATGACGACCCCTCCCGCCAATCTTCTCCGGGTTCTCGACCGCTTCGGGCCGCATCTTGCCCGCTCCGGCAGCGCCCATCTCGCCACCGATTCCGAGCCCGACCGGCTCGTCAAGACGCACTGCTGCTTCTGCGGCCAGCAGTGCGGCATCCAGCTCAAGGTCAAGGACAACGTCGTCACCGGCTTCGAGCCGTGGTACGAGTTCCCGTTCAATCGGGGGATGCTCTGTCCCAAGGGCGTGAAGCGCTACCTCCAGGGGGCCCACCCCGACCGGCTGCTGACCGCGTTCAAGCGCGACACGAGCGTGCCCGAGGGGTTCAGCCCGATGGGGTACGGCGAGGCCATCAAGCGCGTCGCGTCCGAGATCGGACGGATCCAGAGCGCGCACGGGAACGCCGCGATCGGTGTTCTCAGCGGCGCCAGCCTCACCACGGAGAAGGCGTACCTCATGGGCAAGTTCGCCCGGGTCTGCCTGAAGACTCCGTACATCGACTACAACGGCCGGCTGTGCATGGTCAGCGCGGGGGCGGGCAACAAGAAGGCGTTTGGCATCGACCGCGCCGCGAGCCCATGGAGCGACATCCCGAAGGCCGAACTCATCTGGATCAGCGGCGCCAACGTCGCCGAGTGCGCCCCGATCACGACCGAGTATGTGTGGCAGGCCCGCGAGAACGGGGCTCGCATCATTACGGTCGACCCGCGCATCACGCCGCTCAACCGCACGTGCGACCTGTTCCTGCCCATCAAGCCCGGGCGCGACATCGCGCTCTTCAACGGCGTCCTGCACCTGATGATCGAGAACGGCTGGATCGATCGGCCGTTCATCGACAACTTCACCGTCGGCTTCGACAAGGTCGCCGAGCACGTCCACGACTGGACGCCGGCAAGGACCGCCGACGTCACCGGCATCCCCGAGCGCCTCGTCCGCCAAGCGGCCGAGTGGTGGGGCGTCGCCAAGTCGAGCTTCCTCATGCACGCCCGTGGGATCGAGCACCACACCCACGGCGTGCAGAACGTGCTGGGGGCGATCAACATGGTGCTCGCGTCGGGCCGCATCGGGCGCGAGGGGTGCGGCTACGGCACCATCACCGGGCAGGCCAACGGCCAGGGCGGGCGCGAGCACGGGCAGAAGTGCGATCAGCTCCCCGGCTGGCGCGACATCGCCAACCCGGAGCATCGGGCCCACATCGCGAAGATCTGGGACATCGCCGAGCCGGACATGCCCGGCCCGGGCGTGGACTGCTACGAGATGATCCGCAAGATCGACGCGGGCGAGATCAAGGGCCTCATATCGATGTGCTTCAATCCCATGGTCTCGCTCCCGGACAACAACTTTGTCGCTCGTGCCCTGGGCAAGCTCGAGTTCTACGTCGCCATCGACTTCTTCATGAACGAGACCGCCCGGCACGCCGACATCGTCCTCCCCGGCTCGCTCCAGGAGGAGGATGAGGGCACGGTGACCCAGATCGAAGGCAAGGTCATCAAGATCAACAAAGCCGTGGACTGTCCCGGCGACGCGAAGCAGGACTGGCGCATCATCCAGGACATCGCCGCGGCGCTCGACCGGCCCAGGGGCTTCACGTTCCAGGAACCGCGGGCCATCTTCGACGAGCTCCGCACCGCGTCCAAGGGGGGCGTCGCCGACTACTCGGGCATCACCTACGAGAAGATCGAGCGGCAATACGGCGTCTGCTGGCCCTGCTACAGCCAGAGCCCGGACGGCAGGCCCATCGACCACACCGGCACGCCGCGCCTCTTCGAGCCGGGCTCGTGGAACCCGGTCGCCAAGGGCGCCGGCCCGTACTACTTCCCGGATGGCAAGGCCCGCTTCAACGTCGCGCCGTACACGCCTCCCGCCGAGGATGTTGACGCCGAGTACCCGCTCATCCTCACGACCGGGCGCGTCGTCAGCCAGTTCCTCTCCGGCACGCAGACCCGGCGCATCGGCCCGCTGGTGGACCAGTACCCCGAGCCCCGGATCGAACTCCACCCGCGGTTGGCCCAGACGCTGGGCATCCAGGACAACGACTGGGTCACGGCCGAATCCCGGCGCGGCGACTGCACGCTCCGCGCCATGGTCGTGACCACCATCCGCCCCGACACCATCTTCATCCCCTACCACTGGCCCGGTCGCAAGAGCGCCAACCAGCTCACCATCTCGGCACAGGACCCGATCTCGAAGATCCCCGAGTACAAGGTGTGCGCGGTGCGCATCCGCAAGGCGGACGGCCCGCCGGCGTGGGCGGCCGAACTTCAGCCGCAGCAAGGATAACTTCCGCACGATCAACCGGAGCCGCCATGCCAGTCCCCAGCCACCTGAACTTCTACATCGACCCCAGCCGCTGCATCGGCTGCCAGGCGTGCGTGCAGGCGTGCACCGAGTGCGAGACGCACAAGGGGCACTCCATGATCCACCTCGACACCGTGGACCGGGCCCACTCGACGCAGACGGTTCCGGTCATCTGCATGCACTGCGACTCGCCGACGTGCGCCGAGGTCTGCCCGGCCGACGCGATCAAGCGGTCGCCCGACGGGGTGGTGCAGTCGGCCCGCAAGCCGCGCTGCATCGCGTGCAACAACTGCGTGCTGGCGTGCCCCTTCGGCGTGCCCAAGATGATGTCGGACTTCGAGCTGATGATGAAGTGCGACATGTGCTACGACCGCTCGTCGGTGGGGCTCAAGCCGATGTGCGCCAGCGTGTGCCCCAGCCAGGCGCTCTTCTTCGGCACGCGCGAGGAACTCGAACTGGCCCGCCCGCAGTCGGCGCCGATCGACCGCTTCAAGTTCGGCGAGCAGACGATCACCACCAAGGTCAAGATGATGGCGCCCAGGCGGGCCTACCCCGAGCACATCGACGTGACCGCGGCGCTCGACCCCAACCCGCCCCCCCGCACCGTCCGGCTCGGCGTGCTCAACGGGAACCACTGACCGACCGCACTTCCGCCCTGGAGTTCCGCATGGCCCACGATCTCAAGCTCCGCGTCCTGACCCCCGATGGCCGGCCGTCCGACGAGCAGCCCAAGTGGCGCAGGGACTTTCCCATCGACACCGCCGAGGACAACTACGTCGCCCGGCGCGACTTCACCAAGTTCATGGTCCTCATCAGCGGCTCGTTCGTCGCCGGTCAGGCGTGGATCGCGCTCAAGACGCTCGGGGGCGCCAAGTCCGGCGCCGGGCGCGCGGAGATCGCCCGCGTGGATGATCTGGCCGTCGGGCAGGCCGCGGTGTTCTCGTACCCGCGCGAGCACGACACCTGCCTGCTGGTCCGCTCCGGCGAGCGGGAGTTCCTCGCCTACAGCAACAAGTGCTCGCACCTCTCGTGCGCGGTGATCCCCGATGTGAAGACCGGGCGGCTGCTCTGCCCGTGCCACCACGGCTCCTTCGACCTGGCCACCGGCCGCCCGCTCGCCGGGCCGCCGCGCCGCCCGCTCGCCCGCATCGTGCTCGAGGTGCAGGGCGGCACCGTGTACGCCACGGGCGTGGAAGAGAGGACCGTATGAGCCGGCCCCCAACCCCGACCCCGTCGCCCGCTCCCGCGGCCCGCCGCCGACCGCGCGAGACCCACGCGCCGGTGGTGTACGGCATCCTGAGCATCGTGCTCATCCTGGCCCTGATGCAGCTCTGGCTCCTGACCGCGACGATGAACGCCTACCTGGGCGGAGACCACGCCGTGGCCTGGCCCGCGCTGGGGGCGAGCCTCGTGTGCCTGCTGCTCAACCTCGGGCTGCTCCGGTATCTCTACCTGCTGGGGCGGTCGTGACGACCGGCGATCCGGCCACCCTTCCCCTTCCCCCCCGCGACCGCGGGCGGATGCCCGGCGCCATCGATCGCGCCGCCGCGGACCTGCTCCCGGCGTACTTCGCCCTCGTCATGGCCACGGGGATCGTCTCGCTCGCCGCGTGGATCCAGGGCTTCGCCACGCTCGCGCGGGGGATGTTCTGGCTCAACCTGGCGTTTTTCGTCGCGCTCTGGGGGCTCACGGCCCTGCGCATCGTCCGCCACTGGGCGCGGCTCCGGGCGGATGTGAGCAGCCACTCCCGCGGGGTCGGGTTCTTCACGGCCGTCCCCGGCGCGTGCGTGCTGGGATCGCAGGCGCTCTTGATCGAGGACTTCGCGACGCTCGCCTGGGTGCTGTGGATCGGCGGGGCCGCGCTCTGGGTGCTGGTGACCTACGCGGTGTTCACGGCGCTGACGATCAAGGCCGAGAAGCCGCCGCTGACGGAGGGGCTCAACGGGGGTTGGCTGGTCTCGATCGTGGCCACGCAATCGGTTTCGGTGCTCGCGTCGCAACTGTCAACCCACGCGGGGACGGGGCACGAGGCGCTCCTGTTCGTCGCCCTCATCGCCTGGCTCGGCGGGGCGATGCTCTACGTCTGGATCATCTCGCTGATCTTCTACCGGTACACGTTCTTCCCGTTCAGGCCCTCGGACCTGGCGCCCCCGTACTGGATCAACATGGGCGCGATGGCGATCTCCACGCTCGCGGGATCCATGCTCATCCTGAGCGCGTCGGGCAGCCCGCTCATCGGCGAGCTGCTCCCGTTTGTGAAGGGCACCACGCTGCTGTTCTGGGCGACGGCGACGTGGTGGATCCCCATGCTGCTCATCCTCGGCGTCTGGCGGCACATCGTGAAGCGATTCCCCCTCCGCTACGACCCGCTCTACTGGGGCGCCGTCTTCCCGCTGGGAATGTACTCGGTCGCGACCGCCCGCATGGCCGGCGCCATCGACCTGCCGTTCCTGAGGGCGGTTGGGCCGACGTTCTTCTACGCCGCGATGGCCGCCTGGCTGCTCACCCTCCTGGGGATGGGGCATCGGCTGGTCACCAGGTCCGCCGCGCCACTCGCTCGGGGCTGACCCGCGGGCGACCGTTCGGGGCCCGCGCGATGCCCGCTCGCGCGGCCCGCGTCCGTCGGGGATCACGCCGGCCCCGAAAGCCCCCGTCTGGCCCGCATCTCGGAGCCGACCGCCGCGAGCTCCTGGTCCGACAGGAGCGTGCCCGCGAGCGGGAAGACCTCCGAGTCCTCCGTGTGGATGTGGGCCCGGTAGATGTCGCGCAGGGACCCAAGGAGCGTTTCCAGCTCGGCTTGGCGTTCCCGCGCCAGCGACCCGGCACGCAGCCACTCGTCGAACAGGGCGTCAACCCGCTCGTGGAGGGGGGTCGCCCGCTCGTGGTCGTCCTCGAGCCGTTCGACGACCTCGCACGACCGGCCCTTCGCCGCCGCCGCCGCCCTCATCCGCGGGAACAGCGATTCCTCCTCGTCGGCGGTGTGTTTCGGCGCCGCGTGCGCAAAGTACCGGCGGGCCTTGGTCACGGCCTCGGCCGCGTCGGGCGGGAGCGCCCCGTGGGCATGGTCGCCGGCGACCCGGAGCATCACGCCGAGGAACCGCTCGATCCGGCGGTGACAGTCCGACAAGAGTCCGAGCGGCTCATCGAAGCCGTGGTCGGGTGTGTGCCCGAGGATGTGAAGCATGACGGCCTCCCCCTCATGGTATCACCGGAAAGTCGCGCCGGGCGCGACGCGCCGACCGGCGCACCGGTCGCGCTGGCCCCCATCGCCATACTGTTCGCCGTCGCGACAAGGAGCAACGGCGGATGGACGACAACGGCGAGGTCGGCGTGGGGGGCAAGCCCGGTCATGGCGTCAGACCCCTGCCCGTGTCGCCGTCCCTGGAATCGGTCATCGCCTCGGCGCAGGTTCCGGCCGACAGCCTCTCGCTCCTCGACCGACACACCGTCAGGCTGAGCCTCCTGTGCATCGGCCTCGGCGCGGTTGCCGCGCTCTGCGCCCAACTGCTCATTCACCTCATCGCCCTGATCACCAACCTGTCGTTCCACGGCAGGCTTTCGTCGGCCAACGTCTCCCCCTCCTCGAACCAGCTCGGGCTCTGGGTGATCGGCGTTCCGATTGTCGGCGGGTTGATCGTCGGGGTGATGGCGCGCTTCGGGTCTCGCGCGATCCGGGGCCATGGCATCCCGGAGACCATGGAAAAGGTGCTCCTGGAAGGCAGCCGCATCCCGCCCCGCGTGACGCTGCTCAAGCCGTTGTCGGCCGCGATATCGATCGGGACCGGCGGCCCCTTCGGCGCCGAGGGGCCGATCATCGCGACGGGGGGCGCCCTCGGGTCGGTGCTGGGCCAGCTCCAGAGGATCACCGCCGATGAGCGGAAGACCCTGCTCGCGGCGGGGGCCCCGGCGGGGAGGTCGGCGGCGTCGTGGGCGCCGGTCTCCGCCGTGCTCCTGGCGATCGAGCTGCTGCTGTTCGAGTTCCGGCCCCGGTCGGTGATTCCAGTCGCGCTGGCGTCAACGGCGGCGGCGGGGGTTCGGATGCTCTTCGACGGCGCCCACGCGGCGTTCCCGATGGCGGACGTCTCGGCTCCGAGCGGGATGGCCCTGGTGTGCTACGTGGTGTTCGGCGCGATCATGGGCGTCGCCAGCGTGGGCGTCACCCGCGCGGTGTACTGGATCGAGGACGCGTTCGAGAGGCTCCCGGTCCACTGGATGTGGTGGCCGGCCATCGGGACGCTGGCCGTGGGGGTGTGCGGGTACTTCGCGTCGCGCACGCTCGGCGTCGGGTACGACGTGATCACCGACATGCTCACCGGGTCTCTCGCCGTGGGCGTGGTCGCGTGGCTGTTCCTCATGAAGTTCCTGTCGTGGTCCATCTCGCTGGGGAGCGGCACCTCGGGCGGCACGCTGGCCCCGCTGTTCACCCTCGGGGGCGCGCTGGGCACGCTGCTCGGAGTGGCCGGAGCGGCCCTGCTGCCCGCGGCGGGCATCGACCCGCGCATCGCGGCTCTCGTGGGCATGGCGGCCATGTTCGCGGGCGCCTCCCGGGCGCTGCTCACCTCCGTGGTCTTCGCCTTCGAGGTGACCCTGCAGCCGATGGGCCTTCTCCCCCTGCTCGGAGGGTGCGCCGCGGCGTACATGCTCTCCTCGTTGCTCATGCGGGAGAGCATCATGACCGAGAGGCTCGCCCGGCGCGGCGTGCGCGTGCCCAACGAGTACCACCCGGACCCCCTGGCACACCTCTGGGTCAGGGACGTGCAAACACGCGATGTGGTCGTGCTCGACGAGACAAGGACTCTCGGGGATGTGCGACGCTGGATCGCCAGCGGCGCACCCGGGTCCGGGCACACCGGTTTTCCGATCATCAGCAAGGACGGGCACCTGATGGGTGTGTTGACCCGGCGCGACCTGACGGGGCCGGAGACACGCGGCGACGCGGCGTCCACCCTCGGCGCCATGATCCGCCGCCCGCCCGTCATCGTCTATGACGACTGCACGCTCCGCGACGCGGTGGACCACATGGTCAATCACGACGTCGGACGCCTGCCGGTTGTTCGCCGCGACCAACCCGGTCGGGTCGTCGGGATTGTCACCCGCAGCACGGTGCTGGCCGCGCACCGCGGCCGGATCCGGGAGATGGAACGCAACGAGCCGCACCTGCGAGTGCCGGGTTGGAGCCGGAACTCGCCCAAGCGGGGTTGACCGCGACGCCGCAGGGGTCTCGCGTGCGAACGCGCTCCGGGACCCTCGTGGGGCCGGGTGTGTCGCGGCCGGGCGGCCGCGCCAGAGTCGTGCAAGCGCAGTGGGGGGGTTGCGCCCGCCCGAGATTGGGGAAGTTTCCGAGTAGAGGCGGTCCGCCCCTTTGCCACGATACTCACATCCTCGGGGCGACCGTCCCGGGCGGCTCACGGCGCGTTGCCGGTCGGGCCCAGGCAGCGCGCGGACCCGACGGGCGAAGGTAGACCAATGACGATAATCAGCACACCAACCATCCACTCGAACGGCACGTCGGTTCATTCCGATCGCCCGGACCCTCACGCGCACCACGACGGCACTCCGCTCACGCTCTTCCGGCGCGTGCAGGATCAGTTCGAGCGGGGCGCCGACACGATTGGGATCTCATCGGGAGTCAGGAAGATCCTCGCCCATCCGATGTGCGAGCTGCGGGTGACGTTCCCGGTGCGGATGGACGACGGGCGCGTGGAGACCTTCACGGGGTATCGCGTCCAGCACAACAACGCCCTCGGGCCGTTCAAGGGCGGCATCCGCTACCACCCCGACGTAAGCATCGACGAGGTCCGCGCCCTGGCGGCGTGGATGACGGCCAAGTGCGCGCTGGTGGACATCCCGTTCGGCGGGGCCAAGGGGGCGGTGCAGTTCGACCCCTCGCGGGTGAGCAGGTCCGAGCTGGAGCGCATCACCCGCCGCTTCGTGTACGCCCTCGGCAACAACATCGGCCCCGAGTACGACGTGCCCGCCCCGGATGTGGGCACGGACGCGCGAACGATGGCCTGGATCGTGGACACGTACGCGGCGGGCCTTGCGCCGCAGGAGCGACACCGCGCCCTCGCGGTCGTCACCGGCAAGCCCGTGAGCGCGGGCGGCTCCGTCGGGCGCGAGAAGGCCACCGGCCAGGGGGTCGTGGACCTCATCGTGCTGTGGGCCGGCGAGAACGGTGTGCGGCTGACCGACATGACCTACACGGTCCAGGGATTCGGCAAGGTCGGATCGTGGGCCGCCCGCATCTTGAAGGGCCTGGGCGCGACGCTTGTCGCGGTGGAGGACGTCACCGGCGCTGTGCGATCGCGCGCGGGCATCGATCCGGACGCTCTCGCGGAGCATGCCCGGAGCAGGGGAGGCGTGAGCGGCTTCCCCGACGCCGAGGCCATCACCCACACGGAGTTCTTCCAGGTCGCGGCCGATGTCTTCATCCCCGCCGCGATGGAGAACCAGGTCACCGCCGAGACGGCCGGCCTGCTGAACGTTCGGCTCGTCGCCGAGGGCGCCAACGGCCCCACAACCCCCGAGGGTGACACGGTGCTGCGCGAGCGCGGGATCGATGTGCTGCCCGATATTCTCTGCAACGCGGGCGGCGTGATCGTCAGCTACTTCGAGTGGGTGCAGAACCGCGGCGGGGCCGCCTGGAACGCGGCGGAGATCGACCGCCGCCTGCGGGAGATCCTCGCCGGCGCCTACCAGCGCGTGAAGGCGATGGGCCAGGCCAGGGGCGTCGATCTGCGCACCGCGGCGTACGCGGTCGCGCTCTCTCGGCTGGAACAGGTGTACGTGGAACGCGGCATTTTCCCGTGAACGACGGGTCGAAGGGACACCAGACATGAACAAGCGAACCATCCATGTGACCGAGGGCGACATGCACCGTCTCCGCGAACTCATCATGTTCGCCCGCGGACGCGACGGCCGCGACCAGCCCTACCTGGCCGCTCTGGAGTCGGAGCTGGACCGGGCCGTTGTGCTGGCTCGGGAGCAGATCGCGCCCGATGTCGTCACCATGAACTCTCGCGCCCGGCTGCGCGACGGCGTGCGAACGTGGACCATCACGCTGGTGTTCCCCGACCTGGCGGACGCGGAGAGCGGGAGCATTTCGGTCCTCGCCCCGCTCGGAGCGGCCATCCTGGGATGCCGGGTGGGCCAGACCGTTGACTTCTCGGTCCCCGGCGGCGAGAGCCGATCGTGCGAGATTCTTGGCGTCCTCTACCAACCAGAGGCCGCGGGCGATCGACACCTGTGACCGGGCGGCGCCGCGGCCGCCCCCACCGGAGGCCCATCCCCGATCCAAGAGCACCGGCAAGCGTCGGCGCGCATACACACACTCACACCCACCGAAGCAAGGAGGCACCGATGCCACCCCCCAGAACCATTGTGAACCGTCTCGATCGAACCCGCCTGGAAGCCCACCTCGCCGACGCCGGCCCCTATGGGCCCGCAACGCGACTTCGCAGCCTGCTCGAGCGAGCCGTGTCGGTCGCGCCGGATCGGGTGCCGCCCAACGTGGTGACCATGAACTCGAGGATCGTCGTTCGCGATGGACGGGGCGACGATGCGGACGTCTATGTGCTGGCGTACCCGGACTACAAGGGCTCGCAGGCCGTGTACGTGCTGTCCCCCCTGGGGTCGGCCCTGTTGGCCGCCCGCGAAGGGGAGAAAATCGAATACCTCGGGGCGGCCGGAACACGGGGCGCGATCGTCGAGGCCATCGAGTACCAGCCGGAGCGGTCCGGCGACCTGGACCTCTAGCCCGTCGTGCGCGCCGGGGTGACGCGGATCCGGACGCGGTCGCGACGAACGGTCGTCGCCCGGCGAACACCCTTCGCCGCACGCGTGAGGAAGACCAGAAGGCCCAGATGAACCGACGCCCGAATGGGCTACAAGGAGCGCAGCATGCAGACAATGGCGATCCGAATCAACCCGGGCAACCTCCGGTCCAGCGACGCGATCGCGGCGTGGACCGAGCGGAAAGTGCGAACGGCGCTCCGCCGGTTCATCTCGCGGGTGACCCGCGTCGAGGTCCACTTCGCGGACCTCAACGGTCCCAAGCAAGGGAAGATGGACCTGCGCTGCGCCATGGAGGCCCGCTTCAACGGCCGCAAGCCCCTCGCCGTTGAGCACCGGGCCGAGGACCTCTACGCCGCCATCGACGGGGCGGCCCGCAGGCTCCGCGCGGCGATGAGCCGGGCGGTGAATCGGGTCAACAGCCGCGCCCAACGCATCGCTCGCACGCGCGCTCCCGGGGTCGAGAGTCTGGCGCTGCGGGCCACGCCCTCGCGTGAACCGTCGCGGGGCACGTCCTCCCCGCGTGCTCATCGCGGCGCGGGCGAGGCCCCCGAGTAGGCCGTTGCCGGAACGGCAGGTGGGGGCCGCGATAGAAGATGCCGACCGCCCGGAGGATGGCAACGCCGTTCGCCGACCGGCCGGGATCTCGGGGTGCGCGGCGTATTCCGTCGAGCCGACAGGACATGCGGGCGAGCGTGTCCGCGGTGCGCTGGGTGGCGGTCCGGCAACCAAGGCAAGGCGCCACACCCGGGCGGCAGGCCCGCGTCGGTTGGGGCATCTGCGCCCAGACCCGGACGGGCGTCTTGAGCGGCCTCGAGCGAGCGCGGCGCGATGGAGCACGACGCCCCAACATCCCGCGCGGCGATCGCGCGAGCGAGCACTTCCGACCGCTCGCCGCCGCGGGGGCGGGGCGCTGTCGCGCCGTTCGGCGCCGCGAACAACGGTCGATGTGTCGGCGAGCGGGTGCCCTAACATAGCCCCGCGATGAACGGGTGACTTCAACGAGGCGCTTCGGTACCGGCCCCGAGCGCGCGAGCAACACGAACGAAGAGAGAGCCGCCGCGGTTCACGCCACCCTCGGCCCCGCCCACGGGGAGGAATGGCCCCGTGGGCGTGAGGCGGCGAGGGCGCCCCGGGCCGGGCAGTGAGGAACGGCGATCATGACTTGGGACATTCTCATCGGCTGCATGGTCATCATCATCGCGCGCATCGGCGATGTGTCCCTTGGAACCATGCGCACCGTGGCGGTGGTCAGCGGCCATCGCGGCCTGGCATGGATTTTCGGTCTGCTCGAGATCATCATCTGGGTGTTCGTGGTCTCCTCCGTGATCTCGCACATCCGCACCGAGCCGGCCTACGGCGTCGCCTTCGCCGTTGGGGCCGCGACCGGCAACTTTGTCGGGGTGACGCTGCAGCGTTGGCTTCCGTTCGGCGATCAGGTCGTCCGCATCTTCACACGCAACGGCGTGGCGCTCTTCGACGGCCTCCGCCGCGATGGCTTCGGCGTCACCAGGTTCGAGGGTGTGGGCCGGGATGGTTCGGTGTCGATGCTGTTCGTGCAGGTGCGTCGCGCCCGCGCGGTCCTCGTCGTGCGCGCCGCCCGCAGGCTCGACCCCGGGTGCTTCTACACGATCCACGACATCCGCGGGGCGCACCCCGCCCTGAGCAACCTCGTGCCCACCAGTGTCACGCCATGAAGCGTCGAATCGCGGGCGGGGTGGCCGTTGCCCGAGACTCGAAGAGCCGCGCCCGCGCAGACCACCGAGGAGAATCCCATGAACGACGTCCGGAACATCGTTGTCGCCCTCGACTTTTCGCCCTCCTCCCGCGACGCCCTGCGCCAGGCCCAGCGCATCGCCGCCTGGGGCGGGGCGACGCTCCGGGCGATCCATGTTGTCGATGTGCCGGCCTTCAGGCCGACCCCGCCGGCCCTCTTCCCGTTCCCCCTGCCGACCCAGACCGACCTCGTCGAGGCCGCCCGGGACCGGCTCGAGGAGTTCACGCAGGGACTCGGGGGCGGCGGCATGCCCGAGGTCGAGTTCCGCGTCGGCAGCCCGGCGATCGAGATCGCCGAGTACGCCCGCGGGTCGGACCTGCTCGTGATGGGGACGCACAGCGTCCACGACGAGCGGAGGGGCGTCGGAACGATCGCCGCCGCGTGTGTCCGGCGCGCCGACTGCGGGGTGCTCCTCGTGCAACGCGGCCAGGACGGTCCGTTCCGCAAGGTCGCCGCGTTCGTGGACTTCTCGGAGACCTCGCATGAGGTTCTGGAGAAGGCCATCCGCGTCGCCGCCCGGGACGGGGCCTCGCTCTCGATCGTGCACGTCTACGACGATCCGTGGTCCGGCCGGCGGCCCGGGGGCGCGGTCGCCGACAACATGCCGGAGTTCCGGGCCAAGTACCGGGAAGCGGTCGAGGAGCGCCTGCGGAGTTTCTGCGAGCCCGTCGCCCGCGAAGTCGGCGCGCTGAGGGCCGTCTATCGGGGCATCGAGCACAACCGCGGGTGGGAGGGGTACGCGTGGGGACTGGTTCGGTTCATCCACGATGAGGAAGTGGACCTTGCCATCCTCGGAACTCGCGGCAACTGGAATCCCCGTGACTTCCTGATGGGGTCCACGGCGGAGCGAGTGGTTCGGGACGCACGCTGCTCGATCATCGCCCTCAAGGGCGCGCGCGTGGCGAACCGTCCCGAGGCGGCGTCGCCGCCGGAGGCGAGCTGACACGCCCGCGCGCACCGCGGGAGGTTGCGTTCGGCCTGGAAACCGCGGACCGCCCGCGCCGCGATCCTCGGTTCCGCACCCGCCCGGCCCCTCGGCTCTCAGGCACGCCCGAGCTTGCCGATGACCGCGTCGAGCTTGCTCTGCATCTTCGTGATCGCTCCGCGCAGGGCCTGGTCGTGGGACGCGCCGCGGTCGGTCGCGCTCATCGGGTCGCGCCCGGCCAGGCGGACCTCGATCATGCACCGCTTGTCTATCCCGCCCCCCTTGGCCGCGCTGTTCTCATCGTTCAGGTGGACCTCGACCCGCGTGATTCGGTCGGCGAAGCGGGCGAACTTGTCCTCGATCAGGGCCTGCACGGTCAGCGTCAGGGCTTCGGTGCCGCGCGTCTCGCTGTCGGTGTTGACTTGGATGAGCATCGTGAGTGGTCCCTTTGCGTGCGAGCCCGGTGGCGGGAGGATCGTGCGAAACGCCGACGTTCGGCGCGCGGCGTGGCACAAACGCCGACGCGGGGGATCGTAAGCGTCCACCGCCGCGCCCGCGCGATCGGCGCACTATCCGTTCTTCGAGTCGCGCCGGGCCTGGCGGCGCCTGCCGATGCCCGAGACGTGCCCGAGCAACCGGCTCTCAAGCCCGGCCCGCTTGATCTGGGATTTCTTGACGCGGGCGTTGGCCGACCGCCGCTCGGAACGGTCCGCCAAGAGAGGCGTCGAGCGCGCCGACTTGCGAGAGGCCGACGCGGACCGCTTCGCCGCCCGCTCGGGCCCCGGACCCCGGCCAGCGCGCGGCTTGGGCGTCCGTTTGCTCCCCCCTCGCGCCGGCGCCTTGGCGGCGGGCGCGCTGGGCGCCGCACGCGAGGCCGACTTTTTCCTCGCCGCGCTCAACGCACGCCCCAGCCTGCCCGCGGCGGCCCGCGATGAACCCGGCGGTCGGCGCGTGCTGCCGGGAGTCACGCCGCCGATGACCAGCGGAGCCCCCGGTCCGACCACTCCGGCACCCCGACTCCCCCGCTTCTTGGCGCGTTTCATCGTGATCTCCCTGCCGGCGGTCGGGCGATGTGCTCGAGGTGCCTGGTTGTCATGGTGGAGTCGTTTCTGGCCCCGCGGCCCGTTGGTTCTGCCTGCCACGATCGTAGCGTCTCTGAAGTCCGAATCGTCGTCGCGGTAGGGGGGAGGGCAGGGCCATCGCATTATCGAGCAAGAACGACGCGATGATGGCGCAGGGATTGCGG
>OEIU01001048.1_pt1 | contig 20198 bp, 12 predicted proteins | sample 1539221 | NCBI WGS metagenome assembly OEIU01 (sample SAMN03792071, study PRJEB22550) | activated sludge metagenome | feature: wastewater treatment plant; material: activated sludge; isolation source: Wastewater treatment plant of a petroleum refinery complex | place: Argentina: Zarate | collected...
ACACGCCGGGCAGAGCAGGCAAATTTTTTAAATTTACTTCTAAATTTGAGTTCATTAATAACTAAAATTTTTCAGGATACGAGGTGATTAAGAAAAAATATGAAACAAAATTAAGACAATTTGATTGCGAAACAAATAAATGGTTTTGAAAGATTTTAAATAAAAAAAAGCCGGAATTCTTAAACTCCGGCTTAATATTTATCCTTATTTTAACAGTATAAAGACTTCTTACTTCAACATTAACATTTTAGCAGTTTTTATAAATGTCTCATTATTCTCAAGAGACTTAATACTTATTCTATAAAAATAAACTCCGCTTGTAACGGGATTACCGCTCTCATTTTTTCCGTCCCAAACCAATCTGTTATATCCTGCTGACTGAGAAGGCACAGTGAAGCTTTTAATTTCCTTGCCCATTAAATCATAAATTATTATTTCCACATAAGATTGATATGGCAATGCATAACTTATTGTTGTACTTGGATTAAATGGATTGGGATAGTTCTGATTTAACTTAAAATTTTTTAGTAGGTTTAGTCTGTCGTTTTTTATATCAGTCAATTCTTTATAAGAATATAGATAAACTTTACCTTGTGGATTAACTGTGTTAGGATAATTAGGAGCAAAACTAAAAATTTCATCAAATCCATCATTATTTAAATCTCCAACTATACAAATATATTATGTTGAAAATCTTAATGAGTCATCTAAAATTATATCGGGATTTATATCAAAATTTTCACTGCCAAAGTAAACATTAATCTTTCTGTCATATCCGATAACGAGATCATCGAAACCATCACCATTGATATCTCCACCTGTATCAAGACTGTAACCATTGATAACAAGAGGTTGATTTAATAAATCCTTATAAATAAATATATATTCATATCCTTCTACACAAAAATCAATTATTCCATCACCATTTAGGTTCCCAATATTCTTTATACTTTTACCAAAGTCCTGCCCAATATTATTTGCAGTTAGAATGGTATCAACTTCAGAGTCCATTGGATTTCCGCCATAACAGATGTAGACTTTTCCCGGATTATTTCTTGATAATATATTTGGTGCACCAAAAGCTATATCTTCTAAACCATCATTATTTATATCTCCAATATTTGCTACACTTTCACCAAAAAAATCGCCCAATGAGTCGCTTGTAAATGTCAGACTTCTATCAAAGGATATTGTATCACCTCCCCAGAACAAATAAACATAACCTAGTCCGTTAGTCCAATTATATGTTGAACTGATTGTAAAATCATCATATCCATCTTTATTTAAATCTCCAACTTTTGCAACGACGCTACCAAAACCATCATGTATCCAGGGTTCATAAAATTCTGCAACGGGAATTGTATTAATGGAAGCACTACCATAATACAAGAAAACTTTACCTTTATCAACACCGCCATCTCCAAACCTTCCCGAAATAGTAAAATCATCATATCCATCACCATTTACATCACCAATTTCTGCCGCATTACCCAGATCATTTAAGGCATCAGTACCAGGATAATGAAAGATAACATCTGGGATTAAATCAAGACTAGCCGAGCCAAAATATAATTGGGTTATACCCTGGTCATTTCTTGTTTTACCTGTCCTGGAAGAAACCATAAAATCATCGTAACCATCTCCATTCACATCACCGATCCTATTTACATTTGTTATCCTTTTATCATAAGATTCACCAGTTATTGAACCTATCAGATATAGACTATCCTGTGCTTTAATATTGGGGGTGTAAAAATATAAGAATAAAAAGACGGTTAAAAATTTAATTTTCATTTTAATGTTCCATAAAAGATGTTTTTAATACTTTATTTTTTAGCTCTATGTAAAACCAGTTGGAAAAAAGAATTGATTGTTTGGTTGATTAAATTTACAAGAAAAAAGTTGAATGAGATATATTCGTGCTTCATACAATAGAAGTGGTGCATAAAAAGGCAGCTCTAACATTTTTCTCTCCGCGCAACAGAGAGAGAGAGAGAGAGAGAGTAAAATCGTGCCAGAATATTTTGATAACTCTAATCACGAAAACCTCTAAAGTTTACAGTATGAATTAAAGAAATTCGCTCTTTAAAGTCAAATTAATTTTTGCTTATCATTTACTTTTTTATCAATTAAAAAAGTCCCGCAAAAATCGGGGCTTGAATAAATTGTTTTAGTTGTTACTTCATAACATAATAATTTTTAATTGAAGTGTGTATTAAAAAATTTATTCCGGCAGTACCATATTTTTTTGTATTACAACGATACCTGTCTCAGTTACGGTAAATTTTTTCCTGTCGCCGTCAAGATCAAAACCAATTTCATAACCTTCGGGTATTTTAACATTCTTATCGATTATAGCTCTGCGAATCCTTGCATGTCTTCCAACCACAACATTATTCATAATTATAGAATCAGTAATATATGAGTAACTATTAATCTTTACATTTGGACCAAGCAAAGATCTTTCAACCAAACCTCCGGATACGATTGTACCATCGCAAACAAGTGAGTTAAGTGTTCTACCAACTCGTTCACCTTCGTGCGAAACAGTTTTTGCCGGTGGATATTGATGTTGATGCGTTCTTAAAGGCCATTCCGGATCGTAAAGATTAAACTCCGGTGTAACACTTATCAAATCCATATTTGCAGCATAGTAGCTATCAATCGTACCAATATCTTTCCAATAGGGCTGACTTTTTTTATTCTCATCCAGAAATTTATATGCAATAACTTTATGTCCGGTTTCAATCAAGTAAGGAATTACATCATGTCCAAAATCATGATTTTTTATTTTCTTTGCTTCCATTTCAAGAAGAACATCTTTTAAAGTATTTGCATTAAAAACATATATTCCCATATTAACAAAGGAGTAGCCCGGATTATCAGGAATTTCAGGTGGTTTAGAAGGTTTTTCAATAAATGAATTAACGTTGTACTCTTCATCAACTCCAACTATACCAAATCTCGTTGCTTCTTCTTTTGAAACTGTAATTGAAGCTATTGAGAGGTCGGCGTGTTTATCAATGTGATTATCAAGAAATCTTAGATAATCCATTTTGTATATATGATCGCCGCCAAGAATCAGAACCCATTTAGCTTTTTTATCTGAAACCAAATTAAGGTTTTGATGGATTGCATTTGCTGTTCCTAAGTACCATTCGTTATTTAATTTTCGTTGTGGTGGAACAGAGTAAATAAATTCTCCAAGCTCGGGATTAAAAATACTCCATGCCTCGTAAAGGTGCATGTTTAGGGAATCGGACTTATATTGAGTTAAAACATAAACTCTTCTTAAACCAGAGTTTAAACAGTTTGACAGAGCAAAATCTATTATTCTGTATTTACCTCCAAATGGAACTGCTGGTTTGCCTCTAAATAGAGTTAGCGGGGAGAGTCTTTCCCCTTGACCGCCGGCTAAGATTACAGTAATTGTATCTCTTAGTACTGAAGAACCGGGTGATACCATATTCTCTCCAAAATTTGTACTAAAATATATTGAATTATGATTTGTTTGGCAATTAAACAAATCATTAAATTTTTTTTAACTTTGATGAACAATTTTTGGTTATTAACTATTTCTCTTTACAATTTATTCTTCAAAAGTAACAATGAAACTATATTTAACGATTATTTTTTTCGTCTTTTCTAATTATTTACTGACTTTTGGTGCTGTAGATGGAGACAAAAAAAATTTAGTTTCTGCTATTCAAAAACAGTTAGATGTTCTTCATTATAATTTGAAAATTAATCTTTTAACAGATAAAAAAATAATTGAATGTGTGGATGAAATTACCGCAATACCTACTATTAAAGATTTGAAGCAGATTGAATTTAATATTTATGATAATCTTAATGTTAGTGAAGTTTTGTTAAACGGACTTAACTCTGATTATTCAAGAAAGAACAACAAAATTTTTATCAATTCAATTCAAGAACTTAATGATACTTTTGTTGTAAAAATAAAATATAGCGGTAAACCAAAACGGGCAGGACTTGATGGCTTTGTCTTTGGAGAAGTGAATGGTACAAATTTAATTTATAATATTAGCGAGCCAACTTACGCATCCACCTGGTTTTTGTGCGATGATGATCCTGCTGATAAAGCTTTGCTTGATATAGAAATTACTAATGATTCGCAATTTGTATCTGTATCAAATGGAATTCTGGAATCTGTAAAAACATTAAATGATAAAAAAACTTATCACTACAAAACACTGTATCCAATCTCGACTTATCTGGTTGCTGTTTACTCTGCTCCTTATGTTTATTATAATGATATTTACACCGGACTTGAAGGCAAAGATTCAATGAAGATTGAGTATTTTGTTTTACCCGAGCATCTTAAATATGCTAAAGTTGATTTTGCTGAACATGAAAATATGTTAAAAGTATTTTCAAAATTATTTGGCGAGTATCCGTTCATCAAAGAAAAATATGGCGTCGCAGAGTTTCTTTGGAACTTTGGTGCGATGGAAAATCAAACTATAACAGGAATTGGATATAATTTTTTAAACGGTAAAGATTTTTTTAAGGATACTTACGTTCATGAGCTATCACATCATTGGTGGGGAAATTCTGTTAGTCCTAAAACCTGGAATGATATTTGGCTTAACGAAGGATTTGCAACCTATTGCGAAGCACTTTATGCCGAAGCTGTAAACGGTAAATCCGCATTAACTGCTAAAATGATGAGTAAGTTCAGTGAAAATTTTCGCGGCACATTATACGCTCCCAAAGATCTTTTTGGCGAAACAGTTTATGATAAAGGTGCTTGGGTTTTGCATATGTTAAGATTTGAAATTGGTGATAGCAGCTTTTTTCAAACTCTTCATAAATACTATGGGCGTTATAAATATTCAAACGCTTCAGTTGAAGATTTTATCAATGTGTGCCAAGAGGTCTCGGGAAAAAACTTAGAGAAATTTTTCGATCAATGGGTTTTTACAGGTACTGAAATTCCTTTTTGTGAATATTGGTATTCAATAGAAAAAAATGATGATAAAACTTTTTTGGATTTTAGAATTATTCAAACTCAAGCTGATTATCCTGAGTTTCATTTTCCACTTGAGATTAAATTAAGTTATAACGATGGATCATCTGAGATAAAAAGAATAGAAATTAATTCTGTTAAACAGGAATTACATATTGAAATCCAAGAGGATTTGAGCGAGGTATTAATTGATCCGGATTATCACTTACTTGCAGTATTTAAGCATACACAGTGAGTAAAAGAAACGTGTTTTATTTCTTTTTACATATCACTAAATTTCGAATAAATAAAAACGATTCAGTGTGAATAAAACTTATCTGTTCATCTCCGATATACATCTTGGTCTTCAATCCAAAGAGATTGAAAACAAAAAAGAAAGATTACTCGTAAAATTTTTGGAGTTTGCAAAAGATAATTGCGATGAGCTTTTTATTGTCGGTGATCTTTTCGATTACTGGTTTGAATATAAACATGTTTATCAAAAAGGATTTTTTAGAACTTTAACTGCTTTGCAGGATATAACAGAAAAGGGGATTAAGGTTCATTATTTTATAGGTAACCATGATTTTTTTCACAAGGATTTTTTTGAAAAAGAAATTGGAGTAATCCTTTATCACAACGGGCAGCAATTTATTCTTAATGATAAAAAATTTTTTATCGGACACGGCGATGGACTTGTAAAAAATGATCTTGGATACAACATTCTTAAAATGATTTTGCGCAACCGTTTTATACAAACTCTTTATGGAATAATTCATCCTGACCTTGGCGTAGGGCTTGCAAAATTCACAAGTCGCTCAAGCCGGGATTACACTACCCAAAAAGATTATGGTGAGGAAGATGGATTGTTAGATGCCGCCAGAAAAAAAATTGATGAGGGAAATGAGTATGTAATTTTTGGTCACCTGCATAAAAAATGTTTTGTAAATTATAAAAACGGTAACTACATTAACCTTGGCTCGTGGATAGATAATCCTTGTTATGGTGTGTTTAAAGACAATTTTGAAATTAAAGAATTGAATTAGAAAAAATTTAAATGGCTAAAAATAAAATCAACAAAAAAAACAATAAAAGAACTAAGTGGATAATTATAGGTTCTGTATTATTTATTTTTCTTGCTCTATCGATCTATACAATAAGTGGATTGCCTTCGTTAGATGAATTGGAAAATCCAAAACCCGTACTTGCAAGCCGTGTATTTTCATCAGATGGCGAATTGATTGGACAATATTTTATTGAGAACAGGATTGAAACACACATTGATAGCTTGCCGCCTTATGTTGTTAAAGCTTTAATTGCAACCGAAGACAGAAATTTTTATAATCATTGGGGTGTTGATGTTCCGCGGTTCTTTAAAGCAATGGTTAAAAATCTTTTTTCACTTTCATTGCGTGAAGGCGCAAGTACAATTACTCAGCAGCTTGCAAAAAATTTGTACTCTCTTAAAGAAGGACGAGAAAATATTTTAGATAAAGGTGTTAGAAAAATCAGAGAATGGATTTCTGCTATTCAGATTGAAAAAACTTTTACAAAAAAAGAAATTGCTGAATTATATCTTAACGTTTCATACTTTGGAAGAAGCGCTTATGGAATTGAATCAGCATCTAAAGTATATTTTAATAAACCGGCAAAAGATCTAACACTTCCCGAAGCCGCACTTTTTGTTGCGCTTCTAAAATCATCTGAAAATTATGACCCGGTAAGAAAATATGATAACGCATTAAAAAGACGAAATATTGTAATGAAAAATATGGTTGATACAGATATGCTTAGTGAAGCCGAGTATCAAAAACTTAAACAACAGCCAATTCAACTTGCCTCTGAAAGCTTGACGCATGTGCAATCAGAAGCTCCGCACTTTTTAGAATATGTTCGCCAGCAGATGACAACATTGGCAGATAAATATGGCTATGATCTTTACAGGGATGGACTAAATATTTACACATCACTGGATATGCGAATGCAAAGGATTGCCAATCGATCCGTTGCTAAACATATTAAAGAATATCAGATTTTATTTGATAAAAACTGGAACTGGGATAAAAATAAAAGTTTGCTTGCTGATATTTTAGACAAAGCAATAAAAAATGATTCACGTTATAAAGCAGAAACATCAGCCGAAAATCGTGCTAAGATTTATAACAAACTTAAATATGATGCTGATTTTGTTAACGCAGTTAAAAAGTCTGCTGCAAAAGTTGAAGTAGGTTTTACAGTAATTGATCCTAAAACAGGCCAGATCAAAGTACTTGTTGGCGGCGAGAATCAAAATTTTGGAAGAGGACTTAATCACGTTACAGGAATACGAAGACAACCGGGTTCGTCTTTCAAACCATTTGTTTATGCTACTGCAATTGAGAATGGCTATTTTCCTGCCTACACTGTTTTGAATCAAAAATTTGATTACAATGGTTGGTCACCATCAAATGCTGATAATGAATATTCTGGCTATGAAACTTTGCGCTGGGGATTAGCAAACTCGGTAAATGTAATTGCTGGCAGGTTAACAATCAGTGATATGGCACCGCCTTATCAGGTTGTAAGGTTAGCTCAGCGAATGGGAATAAAATCCTACCTTGATGCATATCCTTCAATTGCATTAGGTACGGTTGAAGTATCACCACTTGAAATGGTATCTGCATTCGGAACATTTGCCAATGATGGTGTTCACATTGATCCAATTTCTATTCTAAAAGTTGAAGATAGAAATGGAATTTTAATTGATGAATTTAAACCCGAGTCTGTTCAGTCAATATCACCGCAAACTGCATCAATTATGGTTGATATGATGTCTGATGTTGTGAACTATGGAACGGGCGCTGGTGTTAGAAGATATTTTCAATATCCTGCAGCAGGTAAAACAGGAACAACACAAAAATTTTCTGATGCCTGGTTTGTTGGCTTTACTCCTGATTTAGTTGCCGGTGCGTGGGTGGGATTTGATGATCATCGGGTTAAGTTTACGAACTGGTACGGACAAGGCGCCAGAGCAGCTTTACCAATTTGGGCAATGTTTATGGAAGGAGCTTACAAAGAACTAAATCTTCCTGTAAAGTATTTTACACTTGCAGATGGAGTTGAGATGGTATCATTTTGTAAAAAAACTATGCAGCTTGGCGATGCTAGATTAGCAACAGATGCCTGTCCCGAGAAAGTTACTGATCTTGTGAATTCAAGTAAGCTGCCTCCTTATTGTGAAATTCATTCAGGCAGTGGTGGAAAAATCATACACGAAAATAAAGAAGGGGATACCGGCTGGTAATTTTTAATGAACAATTAAAAATTAAAAATGAAAAATTAAAAATTTATGCTAATGTAATATCTTTATTAATTTTACCTGATTGTATAATTTTCTTAATCCAAAATTGTTAATTGTTCATTTTTCATTGTTAATTGAAAAAGCCCGGATGGCGGAATTGGTATACGCGCTAGTTTCAGGAGCTAGTGAGAGTAATCTCTTAGGGGTTCGAGTCCCCTTTCGGGCACAGCGAAAAAATCAATTAATAAAAAAACCTCTCAATTGTGAAAGGTTTTTTTATGATTCATTGAAAATTGTCCCCCATTTTTAAATTATTAAGACAAAATCCCTGCTCCTTGTGATAGATAATAATTTTTCTCGTTCGGAAATTCATAGCTCTGAACAGCGTCGTTCAAAGAATTATATAGATTGAACACATTCAGCGTCCCTGATTTTTCCATTAATGTTTTAGCAACTTCAGCAGGTTTAACTAATCGTATATCTCCGCCAATTTTTGCGCTTGCCTTTAATGAAAGAACAAGTACACCAAGAAATGTTGAGTCAATAAATTCACATTGACTCAAATCAACAATAATCTTTTTAATTTTATTTTCAATATCGTTTTCAAGGATTTTTTTTAACGCTGCAGCTTCTTTATATGTTGCCCTACCGAGGTTAACGACCTCTACAACAACATCATAAATTTGCAATTTTTCGAAATCTTCTGTTACTACTCGCATAATAGCCCTCTTCGCTTAATTTTTTCCCCAGGTAAATGAAATAGTTTAAGTAAGCACCACCATGATTTAACAAATACTATTCCATACTTTTGAGTATTCCTTTTTGTATTTTTAGCCATAAAATAGCAAGGTTGCCTCATTCTGATATTAAAAAGGCAGGATTAGTTCATTTTGAAATAGTTTTTTACCAATTTTTTGTGAGGATTTTTAAGTTAAGTTGAGTGATAATATTGAAAATAAAGTGCTTACTTTAACAGCGGATCACTATGAAAATTTTCCGGTTGCCTCGTTTTTAATTTCCCATGAAATTAGAAAAGATATTGCAATAGTTTATTGGTTTGCACGTACCGCAGATGATCTGGCTGATGAAGGAGATGTAAGTGCCGATGAAAGAATCAACAAATTAAATGATTTTGAAAATGAATTAAGAATGGCTTTACAAAATCAATCGCAGAACAAATATTTCATGTCATTAAATCAAACCATTATTAAAAGAAATTTAACCTCACAGTATTTTTTTGATCTGCTCTCCGCGTTCAAGCAGGATGTTGTAAAAAAAAGATATAAAGATTTTAATGAAATTTTGGATTATTGCCGAAGATCCGCAAATCCAGTTGGAAGAATTGTACTTGAGATAAATAACATAAAGGATGATGAAGTAAATAAATTATCTGATAAAATTTGTACTGCTTTACAATTAACCAACTTTTATCAGGATACAATAATTGATTATCACAAAGGAAGAATTTATTATCCGGTAGATGAGATGCAGATTTTTAATGTTGATGAAAATATGTTTAAGTTGCAAAAAAATAATTCACAAATTTCTCAGTTAGTAAAATATCAAGTTGATAGAACTCAGTTATATTATAATGAAGGTAAGAAAATTCTTGATCACCTAAATGGAAGACTAAAGCTTGATATCAAATGGACTATTTCAGGCGGTGAAAAAATTTTGAGCAAAATCAGAAAAAATAATTTTGATGTGTTTCAGAAAAGACCTAAACTTAATAATATTGATTATATTGCATTATTATTAAAAAGTATTTTATAGAATGTCTGAATCAGCAAAAGAAATATCTAAAGAAAGTAAAAGCAGTTTTTACTATGCATTCAATTTGCTTCCTGAACAAAAGCGGGATGCTATGAATGTTGTTTACGCATTCTGCCGAAAAACTGATGACATTGTTGATGCTACCAATGATTCGCAGGATGTTAAATATGATAAATTACGTAAATGGCGGATTGAATTTGAGCGTGCATTTACAGGACATTCGGAGTTCCCTTTGCTCAATAAACTCGGTAAAACAATTTCTAATTTTAACATCCCACTCGATCCTTTTTTTGAATTGATTAAAGGAATGGAGATGGATTTACAAAAAGACAGATACAAATCCTTTGATGACTTGCAGCTTTATTGTTATCGTGTTGCGTCAACGGTTGGATTGATGTGTATTGAAATTTTTGGTTATAAAAATCCTTCCACAAAAAACTTTGCTGTTGATCTGGGAATAGCACTACAGCTTACAAACATTCTTCGTGATATCGGCAAAGATGCTGAGCAGGGAAGAATATATTTACCTCAGGAAGATTTGCAAAAATTTAATTACAGTGAACAAGAATTGATGACAAGAGCATATAACGATCGGTTCAGAGAATTAATGATTTATGAATCCGGAAGAGCAAAAAGATATTTCAACTCCGCTACTTCTCATCTCGATCTTGATGATAAAAAAACGATGTTTGCTGCCCGGGCTATGCAGCACATCTATTATAAAATGCTTGAGAAAATCATTGCCGCTGATTATGATGTTTTTAACAATAATATTAAAGTTTCAAAAATTGAAAAAGTAGGAATCGCTTTAGGCGTTTGGGCAAAGTACAATCTGATTTACTAACTTATGTTACGCACATTTAATAAAAACCTTCGAGGTTTTCTGAAATAATTAAGAATTTTTCTATTATTTTAACAACATTATTGGCCAAACCTCGAAGGTTTCACAGATTTGCGTAAGGTGAGTTACTAATGAAAAAATGTCTTATAATCGGAAGCGGAATTGCTGGCTTAACTGCCGCTTCAATCTTATCATCAAAAAAAATCCCCGTAACCATTTTAGAATCTTCTCCCAAATTTGGTGGACGCACATATTCATTTAAAGATTCTGTATCGGGTGAAACGATTGATAATGGGCAGCACATCCTTATGGGATGCTATGATGAAACTTTGTCTTTCATAAAATTAATTGGTGCAGAAAATAATTTTTTATACCAGGATAATTTATGTGTAAAGTTTTTAACAAATGATAAAAAAGAATTTTCTATCTGTGCTTCTTCATTACCATATCCGGTAAATCTTTTATTTGCATTATTAGATTATAATATTTTTGACTTTATAGATAAAATGAGATTTATCGGGTTTGTATTAAAACTGCCATTTATAAGCAAAAGATCTTTGCAAAATTTGTCCGTTAGCGATTGGCTTGAGAGAGAAAATCAAAATGAAAAAATCATTAAATCATTTTGGGAAATTTTATGTGTTGGGGCTTTAAATACTAATACGCAAAAAGCATCAGCAAAAATATTTTATGATGTATTGATTAAAATATTCTTCACTGGAAATTTTGCATCAACCATCATATTACCTAAACATGGATTAAGTGAAAGCATTATTGATCCGGCAATTTCATTTATTAATAAAAATGGTGGAAGCGTTATCCCATCAGAGACGATAAGAGAATTCATTTTTAAGGATAATAAGTTAGTTCGGATAAACTCAGATAAAAATAATTATGAGGATTTTGATTTTGTTATCTCGGCAATTCCATTGCATGCTTTACAAAAAATAATTCCGGCTGAATTACTAAATATTAAATTAAACTTATCATACTCAACTATTTTAAATATTCACATCTGGGTAAAAGAAAATCCGGTAAGAGAAAAATTTTATGGATTGATTAACTCCCCATTGCATTGGATTTTTAGACACGATAAACATTTAAACATTGTAATTAGTGACGCTGATGAATTATCCAAAAAAACTAATGAAGAAATTATTGATATGACGATGATTGAATTGGAAAAGTTTACAGAGATTAAAAAACAGCTTATTGATAACTACAAAATCATTCGTGAAAAAAGAGCTACATTTATTCCGGATAAAAATATAATAATTGATAGGCCAAACAGCAGAACAAATATTAATAATTTATTCTTAGCAGGGGATTGGACAAATACTGGTTTACCGTCCACAATCGAAAGTGCTGCCAAAAGTGGTAGAATAGCTGCCGAGATGATTCTATCAGAAATAAATAACTTATGTTACGCACATTTGATAAAAACCTTCGAGGTTTTCTGAAATAATTAAGAATTTTTCTATTATTTTAACTACATTTTTAGCTAAACCTCGAAGGTTTCACTGATTTGCGTAAGATGACATAAATAATTAATCTTTACCAAAAATTTAATTTTATGACTGAAAAAGCACACAATTATATACAGAAGTTGGAATTACAAAAACATCCTGAAGGTGGATATTACCGGGAAATTTATCGCTCTGCTGAAATGATTTATATTGATGCACCTGATAAAAGATTGAAAAGAAATTATTCTACCTCTATTTATTTTTTGCTGGATGGTAAACAAGTCTCTAAATTTCATAGATTAAAATCAGATGAGCTCTGGCATTTTTATGATGGTAGTTCAATCATTATTCATATGATTGATGAAATTGGTAATCATTCTCAGATAATTTTGGGGAATAAAATTGATCAGGGTGAATTATTTCAAACTGTAATCAAAAAAAATAATTGGTTTGCTGCCGAGCTGGTTGATAAAAAATTTTTTGCCTTGGTTGGTTGCACAGTTTCACCCGGATTTGATTTTTCTGATTTTGAATTTGGTAACAGGGAAGTACTCATTGCTCAATACCCAAAGCTAAAGGAGTTAATTACAAGATTGACTTAAAAGGTTATTACCATATTTTTCTGAGAAAAAAAAATACCTTCATTTATTAAGAACTATTAGATAAGTTTAATTTGTAATTAGAAGAAGGCACTGTTTGATTGAATTTAAGACTGATTTTAACTAATTTCTCACACCAAAAAATAAAATATAGGAGCCATATCGGACTATACTCTACTGATTTATTTTGTATCACTTTAGTCAGGATTTCTGTATCAAACACAAAATAAAAAAAATCACTATTGAAACAGTTCGTATTATTTTAGTTTCAGTTGTGATATTTTACGCGGGTATCAATCTCGGTTTTGGTTCCGGATTTGAATCTCAGGTTAACGAACAGATGCTTCAATCTGCTTGTTTTAATCTGCTATCTGATCTAAGAAATATTAATCTTAAAGATCAGGAAAATTCAAATTTAGTCCATTCTACAAATAGTGTATCCAATCAAAACGAATTAACTCTATTAAACACACCTGCTATTCCTGATTCCCCGGATGTTAAAATCCCAGATTCTCTTTCATCATTTCCGGATTCAAGCGCTATTAGAAAATTAAATGATTCAACAAGTGCATTTGGTAAATTAAAACTAAAAGTTAAAGATTCATTAAAGGTTAAGATCAATGCTGATTCTCTAAAACTTGTTAAAATGTCACTTGATTCAACAGACCGTTTAAAATATTTCCATTATCAAAGAGAAGATCTCCCTTACGTATCGTTAAAACAAAAAAAGAAATCTAAATTTTTTGTTGAACCATCTCCAACACTTAAAACAAGAACAATTACTATCGATTCAACAGGAAAATTTGTTGAGATTAAAGAAATGATTGGAGGTAAACCAAATAAAATTATTTTAAGGTTGCCAATTGAAGAATATCTTGCTCTTAGATTACAAGCTGATGAAAGAAAAAAATGGGAAGCACTTGGTTATGCTTATGAGCTTAAAAACAGCAAATTAGGTTTAAATGAACTGATAAAAAGTTTTACCGATTTTGAAATTCCGCTGCCGAGTGTTGGTGTATTAAGCATTTTTGGAGCGCCTAAAATCAGTTTAAAGATTGGCGGTTCGGTACAAATTCATGGTGCATGGAGAAACGAAACAACTGAAGGTATTACTGCATCACGGCTTGGCAATACCAGAAATGAGCCCGACTTTAAACAACAAGTTCAGATAAATGTTAACGGAACTATTGGTGATAAACTTAATATTGTAGCCGACTGGAACACTGAGCGTACTTTTGAATATGAAAATCAATTAAAAATAAAATACACCGGATATGAAGATGAAATAATCCAGAGTATTGAAGCAGGAAATGTTTCGCTTCAAACTTCTCCGCTTGTTGGTGGAAGTGAAGCGTTATTTGGTATTAAAGCTCAATTAAAAATGGGACCTTTTTCGCTAACCACTATTGCAAGCCAGAAGAAAGGTGAAACTAAGGAAGTTGCTGTAACAGGCGGAACAACAGAAGTAACTTTTTCTAAACGTGCTTTTGAATATTCTACAAACCATTATTTTATTGATACTGTTTATGCATCGCCTTCATTAAATGTATTTAATAATTATTATGGTAACCCAACACCTCAGGTACGAAGTGATCTGCTTGTGGTTGATATTCAGGTTTGGAAATCTATAGATCAAATAACAACTGATAGATCAAAAGAAAGAAATGCTAACGTATATATAGATTTGCCTCAGAAACCAGCAGGTGGATACGACGAAAGCTATCGGGATTCCAACATCGTTCCAATTGAAGGACAAAAAACTTTTGGAAGATTTCTACTCCTCACTCCTGATGTAGATTATACACTTCATCCGGAAACAGGATTTATTACTCTTAAAACATCTATCAACGAACGAGAGATGATAGCTGTTGCATACAGACAGGAAAGAGGACCGGGACCGGCAGATGATGCAATCTATGGTGATTTTCTTGAGCAGGGCGATACGAATACAACCAGAATATTAGTCCTAAAATTGGTTAAACCGGCTAACCTTCAACCTAAATTTAAAACCGCCTGGAAGTTGCAATTAAAAAATATTTATCCAACAGGCGTAAGAAATATAAAGCAAGAAGGTTTTGAGTTTGATATTAAAAGAGAAATTGAAGGACAGGAACCTACCAGCGAATATGGCACTAAAAGATTTTTAAATGCCTTTGGCTTAGATCTGTTAAATGCGAGCAGTCAACCGCCGCCGGATAATATTTTCGATTTTCGTCCTTCAATAACAATATTCCCTGAAACAGGTGAAATAGTTTTTCCCACATTGCAACCATTTGGTAAAGACTTACCCGAAGGACTGCCGCCTGAGTTTAGGTATGATGATGTTTATGATACCACTAAAACTTTTGCGCAGCAAAATAACACTGCAAATAAGTGGGTGCTGGTCGGAAAAAGTAAAGGAACTTCTTCTTCATCGTACTCACTTGGGTTTAATATTGTAGAAAATTCAGTAAAAGTTTTGCTTAATGGCCGTGAGCTAACTGCTGGTTCGGATTATGTTGTAGATTACAATACCGGTCAGCTTAACATAAGAAATGATGCGGCGCTTGTACCCGGTGCAGATTTAAAAATTACTTATGAACAAAACGATCTTTTCCAGCTTGCCTCAAAAACTTTACTTGGTGCAAGAGGAATTTATGAGTTTTCTAAAAAAACAAAACTTGGTTTCTCAATCCTAAATCTTAATCAGCAAACTCTTAGTGATAAAGTTAGAATAGGTGAAGAACCTTTAAGCAATACAATTTACGGTCTTGATTTTTCTACCAGTGCTGATCTGCCTTTTGTTACTAAAATGCTGGATAAAGTTTTTTCAACCAGAGAAATGTCCACTTTTAATTTTACGGGTGAGTTTGCCTACATCAACCCGGATCCAAATACTAAGAAAAGTACAATCAGTTCTGATGGTGGAAAAAGCATTGCATACATTGACGATTTTGAAGGTGCTAAGAGAACCATTCCCATCGGTGTTTCATACACATCATGGAAAGATTTAAGTGTGCCGGATCGTTTGGAATTTAATCCTATTAATGGAAATCAGGAATATACGCTTGCACAAAGACAAGAATTGATGAAGCATAAAGGTAAAACATTCTGGTTTACAGAAACACCTTCGCGTGTAACAGTGCAACAGATATATGGCGATAGAAAACAAGTAGCAAAAGCTGACCAGCAGGTTACGGTTATGGATGTAGTATTTTTACCTGATACTCCCGGAACTTATAATTGGCATTCTGAACTTCAGGATAGAAAAAAATCCTGGGGCGGAAATATGAAATTACTTTCATCCACTGCAAATAATCTTGTTGAAGAAAATATAGAGTTTATAGAATTCTGGGCACAGATTGTTGATGCGCCGCAAGGAGCAAAACTAAAAATTGATCTTGGCAGAATAAGTGAAGATGTTATTCCTAATAACAGATTAGATACTGAGGATAAAGATTTTAATGATGCAATTGATGCCGCAGGTAAGGAAGATACAGGAATTGATGGCTTAACAGATGATCAGGAAAGGGCTACATATAATAGCACCAAATCGGATCCCAGTGGTGATAACTTTTTCTTCCAGCGCGGCAGTGCACCTTATCCTTATGATTATTTTAATATAAACGGTACTCAGGGCAACGCTATCTTAACTGATGTCGGAAGAATTCCTGATACAGAAGATTTAAATCATAATGGAAATCTTGATAGAGAAAACAGTTACTTTAGATATGAAATTCCACTTGATACCAGTTCATCAAATCCATTTCGCGCCGGCGGAGGATTGACTGATCAGGGTTGGTATCTATTTAGAATTCCTCTTAAAGATAGTTCATTATCAGTTGGTAACCCAAGCTTTTCAAATGTTGAAACCATACGAATGTTTATTGAAGGTGTTGATAGTTTGGTTCACTTCCGCATTGGTGAATTTAATCTTGTTGGCAGCCAATGGCAGAAAAATCTTCCAAAAGCAATCGTAAATACGGATACAGTTTTATCTATCTCTGTTGTAAGTCTTGAAGAAAATCCTGATTACACAAGTCCTCCCGGAGTTTTTCAGGAAAGAGACAGAACAAGACCGGATGAAAATATTTTACGAAATGAACAATCCCTTTCATTAATCTTTAACGGCTTACCCGATGGACAATCCCGCGAAGCAGTAAAATATTTATTCAGACCGTTGGATGTATTTAGTTATAAGCAAATGAAATTATTTATTCATGGAGATAAAATCAATCTACCCGGTTCGATTGCATATAATGATACTTTAGGCGGCACTTATAATTATTCATCAGAAGTTTATTTCAGATTTGGCGGCGATACAAATAACTATTATGAATATCGACAACCGGTTTTACCCGGCTGGAATGAAATCACAATTAATTTTGATGAACTTACTGCCATCAAACAAATTAGAGATTCTTTATCACAAACATTAAGAATTCCTGTTAAAGGCAAACCTGGACATTTTTATATCTTGAAAGGTAATCCAACACTAACCACAGTAAAATTTCTTTCTGTAGGAGTTCTTAATCTTAATAATTCATTCAATCCTGGTCGCCTATCCGGTGAAGTTTGGGTAAACGAATTAAGAGTTGTTGGAGCTGATGATTCTCCCGGCTGGGCGTACAGCATGTCCTCATCAGTTAAGCTTGCTGATTTTGCTACAGTATCTTTTAATCTTAGCAAAAAGGATCCCTACTTCCACAGATTATCAGATAGGTTTGGTAGTAGAATTGATCAAAGTAACTGGTCAATTTCAACTGATGTAAATATTTTAAAAATTTTACCAATTAACTTGCCGGAAAGTAATTTACGTTTAAATTATTCGCACACAGAACAGATTGGCCGACCATTATATATTCCGGGCAGTGATGTTAAAGTTGATGAAGCTGTGAACAGACAAAGAGATATTTATTCAATAGATACAACAGGTACTATAAAATCTCCTGAACAAATAAGAGAAGAAACGGAAACACAAACCATTTCTGATTCCTGGTCTGCATCTAATATTAAGATAAAAATACCAAGCAGATATTGGCTTATTCGGGATACATTTAATGCTTTAAGTTTAGGATTCAATTATAATAAAAGCTTTAGCCGAAGCCCAACGGTTCTATCTAATACAAGCTGGATTTGGAATGCAAATTTAAATTATGGATTGTCTTTAAGTCCTGATTATTTCTTTAAACCGGCTGATATACCTGTTATTGGAGTGCTGTTTGCATTACTTAAAGATTATACAGGAACTAAAATTTATTTTACTCCGCAAAATATTAGTTTAGCATTAACAGCCCGAAGGAATCAAAACACAAGTATATCCAGACCAAGAATAAATCCTGTTACCGGTCAATTAACTCCAGCAAATGAAGTTTCATCAAGAGATTTTGTAACAACACGCGGATTTAATTTTTCCTGGAAAGTAACTGAAGGAGGTTTCTTAAATATTTCGACAAGTTACGCTTTAAATATCAGTTCATCTCTTGCATATTTAGAAACTTATCCTGATGGAACACCCAGACCCGAAAGTGAAATCTGGAATGAAATTTTTGGTGGTGCCTTCTTCGGAAGGGATAATCGATATCAACAAAATTTTGATATCAGAACCGCGCCAAGATTACCATCACTTTTCGATTTGAATAAATTTTTTACTTTAACTGCAACTTATTCTGCCGGCTATCAATGGAATTATGATTTTAGGCAGGAAGATATTGGAAGAAGCGCCGGATTTAATAATAGATCTCAGGTTGGATTATCAATGAGATGGAAATCATTGTTTGAACCATTATTTAAAGATGAAGTTAAAAAAAATGAAACAACTTCAAAAACAACTTTAGACAGAGAAAAATTATTACAGCAGGAGCATAAAGTAGCTGCGGTTGATTCATTAGGAAATCCAATTGTGTTAAATGACTCAACAAAATTAATTGATTCAACTTCAATAGTTGAACAAAATAAAATTGCACCAATTACACAAGCTGTTCATTATCTTGTTGCAGCATTAAAGTATGTCCTTCTCGATTATGAAGTTATTTCTTTTAGTTTTAGTAATGATAATACATTATCAAAATCAGGTATTAAGGCAGAAGGAAGTGGATTCAGAAACTTTTTCGGATTATTTTATGACCAAAATGCCGGACCAACACGAGGATTTATGTTTGGATTAAGTGGCGATGTAGGACCACGAGTTTCAAAGCAAGGTACAAATCTTAATGATGTATATTCTCAGAAAAATAGTTTTGATTTTAAAACTTCAAGACCATTGTGGGAAGGTGCTAAAGTTGATATAACCTGGAGATCAGGATGGTCAATAAATAAAAACTCCACACTTACTGTTGATAATGATGGTTCAATTTTCGTTTCCAGTATAAGCGCATCGGGTTCTATTTCAAGATCATTTTTAACGCTTCCGCCTGTGCTGATATTTTCCGCATTTAAAAGTGGTATTAAGCATGTTGCTGAATTGTATGATCCGAAAGATCCAAATAGCAGTTTATCAAATGCTTTTATAAAAGGTTTTGAAACATTTCCGGTGCTTGGCAATCTTAGTTACCTTGGAAAGTATTCTAAATATATTCCAAGACCAAACTGGCGTCTTACCTGGGATGGACTTGAAAAATTATTTTTCTTCAAATCAATTGCAGATAAAATTTCTTTAGAACATTCTTATTCATCAACTTATACCGAAGGTTGGAAGTTAAGCCGAGATGGAAAAGAAGAAGTTCAGGTGCAAAAGATTGAATATGGATTTGCACCGTTAGCAGGACTAAACTTAACTTTTGGGCAGTTATGGGGCGGCAATCTATCGGGTAATTTAAAATATTCTACCAGAACCAGTTACGATTTGGGAGTTACCACAAGTAACATAACCGAAAATTTTTCTAAAGATATTGGATTTACAATACAATATTCAAAATCAGGATTTGAGCTGCCGCTATTTGGTGTTGCTTTGAAGAACGATATAGAATTTAGTTTAGCATATTCAAGTACAAGAAACGCCGCAACAAGATACAATATGCTTGATTTTAAAGAAGATGGAATCCCGCAAGATGGAACAACCAGAGTTACAATTGAACCGCGAATTAAATATACAATTAGCGCTAAAGTAACTTTATCTATTTTCTATAAACGTTCTTCTGTTAAGCCGGAAGGTGCCTCAAGAATTCCACCCACCACAACTAATGAAGCCGGGCTGGATGTTAATATTTCAATTAATTAAAAGGATGAATAATTTATTAACTTATGTTACGCACATTTGATAAAAACCTTCGAGGTTTTCTGAAATAATTAA
>OEIU01001049.1_pt1 | contig 20181 bp, 12 predicted proteins | sample 1539221 | NCBI WGS metagenome assembly OEIU01 (sample SAMN03792071, study PRJEB22550) | activated sludge metagenome | feature: wastewater treatment plant; material: activated sludge; isolation source: Wastewater treatment plant of a petroleum refinery complex | place: Argentina: Zarate | collected...
CGGGGATGCGGCCCGGGCCGGGCCGTCCGCCGGGCCGGGCGGCGGGGGTGGGGGTGGTGGGGGTCCCCTCGGCTGGCGGTTGATAAAACAGCGCCCGCCCCCCGCCGCCGCTCCAGCCCACCAGCACGATCTTCTCGTATCCCCATTGTTCTTTCGCATGGCGGATGTAGGCGCCCAGATCGAGGATCACCTTCTCCATGATCAGCGCCGTGTCGTTCTTCGCATACCGGCTGGCGGCGCACAGCACGTGAGCGCCGCGGGCGACGACGCTGCGCGGCACCGGCAGAAGCTGCAGCGTCGATGCCGGATGCATGAACACCAGCAGCGTCTTCGAGTCGCGCCCTGCGGGGCGCAGCAGCAGCCCTTCGAGATTCACCGCTCCCTGGTTGCCGGAGAATCCGTAGGTTTCGTTGAACACGGCCCGCTCTTCGTACTGGATGTGGACCCAGTCGGTGCGGATCGGGTAGACGGGGGCGTCATTCATGCGTGGCTTCGGGTCCGGGTGGCAGGCGCGTGCGTCATCAGTCCAGCTTCAGGCCCAGCTCGGTGACCAGCGGCCGCCAGCGCGTCGCTTCGGAGGCGATGAATGCGCTGAACTGCTCCGGCGTCGTGCCGTAGGGTTCCATGCCCAGGTCGGTGAAGCGTTTGGCGATGTCCGGCAACTGTAGCGCCTTCCTGATCTCGCTGCTCAACCGCATGACGATCTCGGGCGACGTGCCGCGCGGCGCCGCGATGCCGATCCACGCATAGGCCTCGACGCCGCTGAATCCCTGCTCGGCGGCGGTCTGCGCGTCGGGAAGCTGCGGCAGCCGCTGCGCGGTCAGCACCGCCAGCGCCTTGATCTTGCCGGCGCGCAGGTTCGGCAGCGCGACGATCGAGTCGATCGAGATCAGCGGCACCTGTCCGGCGAGCACGTCCTGCATCGCCGGTCCGGCGCCCTTGTACGCGATGTCGGCCGCATCGAAGCCGGCGCGGCGCTTCAGCCGCTCCATCGCCAGATGGTGGAACGTGCCTTTGCCGGCCGACGCATACGACAGAGGCGTTCTCTTCGCCTCGGCCACCAGGCCCCGCAGGTCGTTCGCCGGAAACGAAGGATGCGCGGCGATCAGCAGCGGCGCGCGGACCAGCGCGGACACCGGCACGAAGTCCTTGTCGGGATCGTAGGGCAGCGTGCGGAAGAGCTCGGTGTTCAACACGAACGCGCCGCCGTCGCTGCCGAACAGCGTGTAGCCGTCGGCACCGGCCTTCGCAACCGCGCTGGCGGCGATGATCGATGCGCCGCCCGGCCGGTTGTCGACGACGACGTTCTGGCCCAGCGATGCCGTCAGCGCCGGCGTCAGCGAACGGACGACCACGTCGACGCCGCCGCCCGCCGCGAAGCCGACGATGATCGTGATCGGCCGGACCGGATAGGACTGTGCCCAGGCTCCCGAGGTCACCGTCGCCGCGGCGGCGCCCGCCAGCGTGCGTCCGAATGTCCGTCGATTCATCGCCATCATGTCGTCTCCATTCTTATGTCTTCGTGTCTTCGTGTCTTCGTGTCGTCGTGATGCGATCGCGCCGCCCCCCGGGGACGGCGCGCGCTACCAGGTCACGTGGAGCGCGCGCAGCGCATGCATCGCCGTGTTGGGCACGTAGTCGAATCGCTGCCCGTCGGCCAGGCGGATCGCCGGAATCCGGCGTGCGACGCCTGCGACCATCAGCTCGACTTCCTGCCGCGCCAGCGGTGCGCCCATGCAGTAGTGCGCTCCGAAGCCGAAGGTCATGTGCTGCGCGGCGTTCTTGCGGTCCGGATCGAAGCGCTCGGGATCGGGGAACATCTCCGGATCGTGATTGCCGGCGGCGAACACCAGCAGCAGCCGGCCGCCCGCCGGAATCGCGATGCCGTCGAGCTCGACGTCGACCTTCGCCCGACGCCGCCATGCGTGCACCGGCGGATCGAAGCGCAGACCCTCCTCGACGACCGGGGCGATCGGCTGCTCGCCGCGGCAGATCCGGTCCCACAACGTGCGGTCCGGCAGCAGATGCCTGAACAGGTTGGTGGCCGCATTGGTGGTCGTCTCGTGGCCGGCGAACAGCAGGTTGAACACCGTGCCGCTGATCTCGTGCAGCGACATCGTCGCGTCGTCGCCGTCGCGCAGCCGGATCAGGTCGCTGACGTAGTCGTCGCCGGGCCGTTCGACCCTGTCCTGGACCAGCGCCTTAGCGTAGCGGAAGAACTCGACCGCATTCGTCGCCTGCCGGACCTGCTCGTCGTCGGTCGGCCGGCCCCATGACATCACCAGACGGCTGTCCGCCCAGCGCTTGATCGTCGCGACGTCGCTGCGCGGCACGCCGAGCAGCTCGAAGATCACCAGCGCCGGGACCTCCCAGGTCAGCGCGGCCAGCAGGTCCGCCGGCGGGCCCCGGTCCAGCATCCGGTCGAGATACTCGTCGACGGTGCGCTCGATGAACGGCTGCAGCGACAGCAGTCGTGCGCGCTGCAGCGGCTGAGCGAAGAACTTCCGATAGCGGGCGTGCGACGGCGGGTCGTTGTTGACCAGCATCGGCGGCACGTCGTACTCCGACCGTTCGATGACTTGGCGGGCGTGGGGACACAGCGGCTTCAGTGGATCGGACACGATCAGCGCCGAGAAGCGCGCCGAATCGGCGAGCACCCGCTTGATCGTCGGGCCGCGGGTCACGACCCAGGTGCCCAGGTCCGGCGAGAAGAACACCGGCTCGCTCTGGCGCAGCGACGCCAGCATCGGAAACGGATCGGCGAGGTACTGAGCGCTGAACGGGTCGTAGCGAAGGCTGGCCTCGGTGATCGGGCCGGCCTGAGGGCTCGCCGCTTCGGTGGACAGGGCACGCAACGCTGGTCTCCTCGCACGGCGGGCCGGTCGGCACCGGTTCCGGCATTGATTACTTATAGAGTAATCTAATTCCTTGTACGTTAATCGTCAAGATGCTGCCTCCTCCCGGGCAGTTCGGCCGTGCGCTAATCTGACGACCATGAACAGGCTCAATTCCGCACGCGTCGCCGACGCGGGCGACTACGATGACGAAGGTCCCGAGCTTGCGAAGTCGGCACAGGGGGGCGTCCAGGCGGTCGATACCGGGCTGCGGCTGCTGGCCGCGCTGATCGCGCTCGGTCCGGGCACGATGCTCAAGACGCTGTCCGATCGGGCCGGCGTGCCGCCGCCGCAGGCGCACCGATATCTGGTCAGCTTCTGCCGCGGCGGGCTGGTCGCCCGCGACCGCGCGACCGGTCGCTATTCCCTGGGGCCGCTCGCGCTCGACATGGGGATGGCGGCGCTGCGTCAGCTCGACGTCGCGACCATCGCCACGCCGGCGCTGCGCGAGCTGCGCGATGCGCTCGGCTACACCGCGTGCCTGGCGCTGTGGGGCACCAAGGGGCCGACCTTCGTGCAGGTCGTCGAGACCACCGCGGACATCATCATCAGCGTTCGACCCGGCTCGGTGCTGCCGGTGCTGAACTCGGCCACCGGCCGCGTCTTCGGCGCCTACCTGCCGGCCGCCCAGGTCGATCCGCTGATCGGCGCCGAGCTCGACGCGATGCGCGGCCGGCGCTCGTCGCGCGCCCGCGCGACCCGCAAGTACGCGGACAGCCTGTTCGAGGAGGTTCGCCGCTGCGGCTTGGGCATCGTCGACGGCGATCTGAACCCCGGCATCCAGGGCGTCGCCGCACCGATCTTCGACTATACCGAGGCGCTGGTCGGCGTCGTCACCGTGATGGCCAGCGTCGGATCGTTCGAACCCTCACCGGATGCGCAGCCGGCGCGCGCGGTCAGAGAGATGGCCGGCGAGCTGTCGCACCGGATGGGGCGGCGCTGATCGGCTTCGACTCGTGAGCGCCTGCCGCCGGTCCGAGTTCAAGACGTCAGCATCGCGACCGGAAAGTCGGCCAGCAGCTCCGTCAGCCGTAGCGACGCGCTGCCGAGCTCGATGCGTCGGCCGCTGATCGCATCGGTCAGCGCCGCATGCCCGCCGGGCGCGCCGCCATCGGGCCACACCAGCTCGGTGTCGCCCCACACGGCGCCGACCGGCAACTCGCCGACCTCGGGCGCCAGCGACGCATGGAGCCGCGTCGCGACGACGATCACCACCGCGGAGCCGATGCAGCGGGCGAACGCGATGCCGTGGCGGGCCTGGCCGCCGCGCAGCTCCAGCGGCAGATAGGGTGCGTCGCGCAGCATCGCCTCGTGGCGGCGCCGGACCTGCAGCGCGCAGTGCACCGTCCAGAACTTGGCCATGCCGTTGGTCACGCCTTCGAGCAGGCGGCGCAGCGCGGCGCGCCGATCGGCGAGCCTCGCGATGTCCTCGGCGCGGCTCAGCATCACGATGCGGCGCTGGTAGTCGACCGGACGCCGGTTGTCGGGATCGACCAGCGACAGCTCGGTGGTCTCCTGGCCCTGGTAGAAATCCGGCACGCCCGGCGACAGGCTCTTGAGCGCGGCGATCGTCAGCGCGTTCAGCGAGCCGAACCAGGCGAACACCGGCGCATTGGCCTCGAGGTCGGCGAGGAACAGGTTGCTGTCGCGGCGCTCCAGCAGCGCCCGCACGAAGCCGGTCAGCGCCGTCTCGTACGCGGTGTTCGGGCTGATCCAGCTCGTGACGAGCTTCGATTCGCGGACCGACTTCAGCATCGTCGCTTCGATGCGGGCGGCATAGGCGGCCAGCCCCTCGTCGTCCAGCGTGCCGTCGGGCAGGCTGCCGACCAGCGTCTGATACAGCAGGTACTCGTCGTTGCGGCTGGGCGCCGGCTGGCCGTCGACGGTGCGCTTGTGGCGGCGGTTCAGCCGGGCCCAGCGCCGCACCGTCAGCCGCCAGGCGGCCGGCCGCTCGCTGATCACGTCGATCCGTGCCCGCACGTCCTCGGAGCGCTTGGTGTCGTGCGTCGAGGTGGCGATCATCGTGTGCGGCCAGTGCTGCGCACGGTCGCGGCTCGCCGCATGGAATGCGTTGACCGAGAAGCCGAACTGGTCCGGTTCGCCGCCGACCTCGTTGACCGAGATCAGTCGTTGGTGCCGGTAGAACGCGGTGTCCTCGATGCCCTTGGCGGCGACCGGCGCCGTGTACTGCTGCAGCCGGTTCGCGAACGCCCGATAGCGGCCCGACAGCTTCGCGGTCGCGCCGGGCAGCGGCCGGGCGAGCAGCACGCGCCGCAGGAAATCGAACACGCTGGCGTCGGCCGCCAGGCTCCTGCGCCGCGCGCGGCCGATCGCCCAGTCGATGAAGCGGCGGTCCTGCGCGCTGACCTTGTCGATCACGTAGGTGCGATAGACCGGGAATGCGGCGACCACGTCGGCCAGTGCCCGGCGCAGCGAGTTCAGCGTGAAGTCGCGGGTGCGGCGGTCGTCGCGCGCCAGCCGCAGCAGCTCGTTGGCCAGCACCGTGAGCTGACCGGCCAGCGTGCCGGCCATCACCACGTGCTTGCAGCGCCAGGCCAGCTCGTCGAAGTCCTCGGCCTCGTCGCGTGCGAAGGCGCGCCAGACGCGGTCCAGCCGCTGGCGGGCATCGCCGTCGATCATCAGCCCGTTGACGATGTTGGCGAAGCGGTAGCCGGTGGTGCCGTGCACCGCCCAGTCGGCCGGCAGATACTCGTGCGCGGCGGCGATCTTCTCGATGACGACGTACAGCGGCCGCCGTTGCGCCGACCTGCCGGCTGCGGCGTACGCGCTCTGCAGCCGTTCGAAGTAGCCGGCCGGATCGGCCAGTCCGTCGGGATGGTCGATGCGCAGCCCGTCGATCGCGCCCTCGGCGACCAGCGACAGGATGAAGCGATGGGTGGCCTCGAACACCTCGGGCCGTTCCATCCGCAGGCCGGCGAGCTCGTTGATCTCGAAGAAGCGCCGGTAGTTGATCTCGTCGGCGGCGACCCGCCATTGCGCGAGCCGGTACGGCTGCGCGGCGATCAGCGCATCGAGCGCATCGAAGCTGCGCCGCTCGCCGACGGTGCCGTTGTAGCGCGTGACGGTATCGGCCAGCGCCTGCGCCAGCGCCGGCTGCGCGGCGACGAGCTGCGCGAGCCGCTGCTTGAGCGCCGTCTTCTCGCGCTGCCGCAGCGCCCGGCGCGCGCTGTCCTGCTCGCCGTGCGGCGGCAGCCGCGCGAAGCGGTCGGCCAGCGCGATCAGCTCGGTGACGGTGCGCGCCGGCGCGGCATTGGCGCGCATGGCCCGCAGCGCCAGCCGCAGCAGATCGGCATAGCCGGCCGGATCGACCGGCAGCCGGTGCTCGTAGTATTCGATCGTGAAGTAGCCGCGCTGCGCATCGAAGGCCAGCTTCAGCTCGCCGCGTTCGAGCACGATGCCGTACTGATCGCCGAGGATCGGCAGCAGCACCCGGCCGTACAGCGCCGGATCGGCCGATTCCCAGTCGATGTCGAAGAACTCCGCGTGGGCCGACGAGCGGCCGTTCTCCAGCACGTCGAGCCACCAGGCGTTGTCGCCGCCGCCGACCCCCATGTGGTTCGGCACGATGTCGACGATCAGGCCCATGCCGTGGTCGTGCAGGGTCTGCACCAGCCGGTCGAAGTCGGCCCGGTCGCCGATCTCCGGATTCAGCGAGTCGTGATCGACGATGTCGTAGCCGTGCAGGCTGCCGGCGCGCGCCCGCAGGATCGGCGAGCAGTACAGGTGGCTCACGCCCAGCCGCGCCAGATACGGCACCAGCGCGGTGGCGTGGACGAACCGGAAGTCGCGGTGCAACTGCACCCGGTAGGTCGCGCGCGGAATCTTCGTGGCCGCATCGGCCGGCCGGTTGACCGCCGGCGTGGTCATGCTGCCCCCGAGGGCCTGCGGCCCTGCCCGCCAACGGGGCCAGAGCGGCTTCGGAACGGCCGTGCGCCGCTCATGGCCGGGCCAGCCGGCAGATCACCGACCACGGGGGCAGCAGTGCGCCGGCCGTACCGCCACCGCCAGCCGGGTCGCTGGCGTACACCGCATCGCCGTCTGGCAGCGTGATCGCCGCGGGCGCATCGCCGAGGTTGGCGACCAGATGCCAGGTGCCGCCGCCGGCGATCGGCCAGCTCAGCCGCATGCAGCCCTGCGCATCGACGTCGAAGGTGCCGGCGCCGATCGCCGGCAGCCGCGGCATCAGCGCGTCGCGGCGGGCCGCGAGCAGCGTGCGGTACAGCTCCAGCCAGTCGCGGTGACCGGCCTGCGTGCGCTCGTCCCAGCGCAGCTTGCTCCGTTCGAAGGTCGCCGGATCGTTCGGGTCCGGAATCCGGCTGCGCAGCGCCGGGTCGGCGAACCGCGCGAACCGGCCGAACTCGTTGCGCCGCCCCTCGGTGACGGCATGCGCCAGGTCGCCGCTGAAATCGCAGAAGTACTGGAACGGCGTGCTCGCCGCGTATTCCTCGCCCATGAACAGCATCGGCACCGCCGGCGCCAGCAGCACGCAGGCGACCAGCGCGCGCAGCCGCGCCTCGTGGCCGCGTTCGGCGGCCAGCATCGCGATCCGTTCGCCGAACGCGCGGTTGCCCACCTGGTCGTGGGTCTGGGTCGAATCGACGAAGGCGAGCGGCGGCAGATGGGCCGACGGGGTGCCGCGCGGCTCGCCGTCGCGGAACCCGGACGGGTCGCCCTGGTAGGCGAAGCCCTCGGCCAGCGCGCGCGCCAGCAGCCGGCGCGGATCGCCGGCATAGTCGGCGTAGTAGCCGTCGGTCTCGCCGGTCACGAGCACGTGCAGCGCATGGTGCACGTCGTCGTTCCACTGCGCATCGGCCAGCAGCGGCGCGCCGCTGGCCGGATCGCGGGCGAGCCGCCGCGCATCGTTGACGTCGTTCTCCAGCACCAGGTGCGCGGGTCGCAGCCGGCCCGGGCCTTCGCGCACCGCGCGGGCCAGCTCGTCGACGAAGTGCCGCGCCGAGCGGTCCGGCATCGCGTGCACCGCGTCCAGCCGCAGGCCGTCGAAGCGGAATTCCTCGAGCCAGTACAGCGCGTTGTGGATGAAGAAGTCGCGCACCGTGCGGCTGTGCTCGCGCTCGAAATTGATCGCGGCGCCCCACGGCGTGTGCTGCCCCTCGTCGAAGAACGGCTTCGCATAGACGTGCAGATAGTTGCCGTCGGGCCCGAAGTGGTTGTAGACCACGTCGAGCAGCACCATCAGGCCGCGGGCGTGGGCGGCCGCCACCAGCCGTTTCAGGTCGTCGGGCCGGCCGTACGATGCATCGGGCGCATAGGGCAGCACGCCGTCGTAGCCCCAGCCGCGCCGGCCCGGGAAATCGGCGACCGGCATCAGCTCGATCGCGGTGATGCCCAGCGCCACCAGATCGTCGAGCCGTTCGATCGCGGCGGCGAAGGTGCCGGCCGGCGTGAAGCAGCCGACGTGCAGCTCGTAGATGACCGCCTCGTGCCACGGGCGGCCGCGCCAGCCGTCGTCGGGCCAGTCGAACGCCTCGGGGTCGGTCAGCTCGCTGGCCGCATGCACGTCGTCGGGGTTCGAGCGGGACGCCGGGTCGGGCACCAGCAGGCCGCCGTCGATCCGGAACGCGTAACGCGTACCGGCCGTCACACCGGCCACCTCGAGTTCGAACCAGCCGTCGGGCAACGGTGTCATCGGCCGCACATCGGCGGCAAGCGACGGCCGGGCCGGAACGGCAGGGCCGGCCGCGGCGGAGGGGCTGACACCGGCTCCGGCCGTGGCAGGCCCTGCGGCCGTGCCGCCGTCCAGCACGAGCTGCACGGTGCGGGCCGACGGCGCCCACAGCCGGAAGCTGGCGCTGCCATCACCTCGCGGGCTGGCTCCGAAGGGCATCGAGTGACGGTACTTCATCGCGGCGTGCTCATGCGGGTGCGCCGGTCCGGCGATGCGCGCGCAGGCTCATTGGTCGTCGCGCTGCCGGTAGCGGATCAGCGCCAGCGAGCGGCCGGCCAGCGTGTAGGGCGCGGCGGTGTCGAACTGCGCGTCCTCCAGCGGATCGTCGCAGGAGGTGTCGATCAGCCGTTCGACCCGCCCGAGGTGCAGCGCCGGCGGCAACGTGAAGGTCACCGGGTCGGCCGATGCGTTGAACAGCAGCACGAAGCTGTCGTCGCGGATCGGCCGGCCGCGGCGGTCGACGTCGGTCAGCCCGTCGCCGGACAGGAACACCGCCCGCGCCCGCGCGAAATCCTGCTGCCAGGCGTGCGCGGTCATCTCCTGGCCGTCGGGCTGCAGCCAGACGACGTCGCGGATCTCGGTGCCGTACAGCGGCCGGCCCTGGAAGAAGTCGCGCCGGCGGAACACCGGATGGCTGGCGCGCAGCTCGATCATCCGGCGGGTGAACTCCACCAGCGCCTTCTGCTCGGCCGACAGGCTCCAGTCCACCCAGCTCAGCTCGTTGTCCTGGCAGTAGGCGTTGTTGTTGCCCTGCTGCGAACGGCCGAACTCGTCGCCGGCCAGCAGCATCGGCACGCCCTGCGACAGCAGCAGGGTGGCGATGAAGTTGCGCTGCTGGCGGGCACGCAGCGCGCGCACCGCCGGATCGTCGGTCGGCCCCTCGACGCCGCAGTTCCACGACAGGTTGTGGTCGTGGCCGTCGCGGTTGTCCTCGCCGTTGGCCTCGTTGTGCTTGCGGTCGTACGACACCAGGTCGGCCAACGTGAAGCCGTCGTGGGCGGCGACGAAGTTGACGCTCGAGTACGGCCGCCGGCTGCTGCGGTTGTAGAGATCGCTCGATCCGGTCAGACGCTGCGCGAACTCGCCGATGACGCCGCCTTCGCCCTTCCAGTACGCGCGCATCGTGTCGCGGTACTTGTCGTTCCATTCGGCCCAGCCGACCGGGAAGTTGCCGACCTGGTAGCCGCCCGAGCCGAGATCCCACGGCTCGGCGATCAGCTTCACCTGCGACAGCACCGGGTCCTGGCGCAGCACGTCGAAGAACGCGCTCAGCCGGTCGACCTCGAACAGCTCGCGCGCCAGCGCCGACGCCAGGTCGAAGCGGAAGCCGTCGACGTGCATCTCGGTGACCCAGTAGCGCAGCGAATCCATCATCATCTGCAGCACCTGCGGATGCTGCATGTTCAAGGTGTTGCCGCAGCCGGTGAAGTCCTGGTAGTAGCGCGGCGCATCGGGCTGCAGCCGGTAGTAGGCGGCGTTGTCGATGCCGCGGAACGACAGGGTCGGCCCCAGCTCGCTGCCTTCGGCGGTGTGGTTGTAGACCACGTCCAGGATCACCTCGATGCCGGCGGTATGGAGGCGCCGGACCATGGACTTCAGCTCGATGATCGAGCCGGTGGCGAGATAGCGCGGGTCGGCCGCGAAGAAGCCGATCGAGTTGTAGCCCCAGTAGTTGCGCAGGCCGCGGTCGAGCAGATGCCGGTCGTCGGGGAACGCATGGACCGGCATCAGCTCCACCGTGGTGACGCCCAGCCGGCGCAGATAGTCGACGACCGGCGCGCAGCTCAACGCCGCGTAGGTGCCGCGCTGCTCGGGCGGCACCTCGGGGTGGCGCTTCGTGAAGCCGCGCACGTGCACCTCGTAGATCACCGTCTCGTGCCAGGGCACCGCCGGCCGCCGGTCATCGCCCCAGCTGAACGCCGATTCGACGACCTTGCAGCGCGGCATGTAGGGGGCGCTGTCGCGCCGGTCGATCGACAGGTCGGCATCGCCATGGCCGATGCGGTAGCCGAACAGCGCGTCGTGCCAGCGCAGGCTGCCGACGATGTTGCGCGCATAGGGGTCGAGCAGCAGCTTCTGGCTGTTGAAGCGGTGGCCCTGCCGCGGCTTGTAGGGGCCGTGGACGCGGAAGCCGTACAAAAGGCCCGGCCGCGCCTGCGGCAGGTAGCCGTGCCACACCTGGTCGGTCTGCTCGCGCAGCGCGATCCGCTGCACCTCGTGGCGGCCGGTGGGATCGAACAGGCACACCTCGACCCGTTCGGCCGATTCCGAGAACAGCGCGAAGTTCACGCCCAGGCCGTCCCAGGTGGCACCGCGCGGGTAGGGTCTGCCGGGCCACAGTGCGTCGAAGGTCGCCGGATTGGCCACCGCTCAGCGCCTCATCCGGTCGCCGGCCGCCCCGCCGGCCCGTTCCGGCGGCCGCTGGGCGACGTCGCTGCGGCGGTCGCGAGGGAACCAGCGATCGATCAGCTCGGCCGCGCGGTCGCGCGCGCCCAGCCCCAATGCCAGCGCGACGCCGACGACCAGCCCGGCCAGCAGGATCAGGAAGGTCTGCTGGATCAGCCCGTGGCCGATCTCGAGCTGGTCGATCGCCAGCAGCACGACGAACAGCAGCACGCCGTAGTGCGCCACCCGCCCCAGCAGGTCGGCATCGCTGACGCCGGCCGCGCGCAGGTAGCCGTTGACGGCGCCGCCGACGAAGCGGGCGAAATAGGCGCCGAACACGATCAGCAGCAGCGCGATCAGCAGCCGCGGCAGGAACAGCACGACGCGGCTCAGCAGCTCGGTGACCTGGGCCAGCCCGAGTCCGTTGAACGCGACGATCAGCGACGCGAAGATCACCAGCAGGTAGGCGACCAGGCCGAACAGGTCGACGGTGTCCTTGGTGGTGCCGCCCTGCTGCAGGAAGCGGTCGATGCCGGCGCGGTCGCTCAGCACATGGAAGTTCAGCGCCCGCAGCGCCTTGACGACGCTGAAGCGGGCCGCCTTGGCGAGCAGCCACCCGATCAGCAGCACCACCGCCGCCACCGCCAGCCGCGGCAGGAATGCGCCGACCTGCAGCAGCAGGCCGCGCAGCGGCTCGATCAACACACTGATCTCTTCCATCGGAATTCCCCGTATCTCGATCTCGCTAGCCCGTCGGCAGCGAAGCGGCCAGCGTGGCGATGCCCGACAGCGGCACCGGCACCCAGTCGGGCCGGTTGTTCATCTCGTAGCGCAGCTCGTACAGCGCCTTCTCCAGCTCGAACAGCTCGAGCAGCGCCTGCGCCTGCGTGAATGCCGTGTCGTCGGCATAGAGGCCGCCGGCGACCACCACCTCGCGGTAGGTGTCCAGGAACTCCTCGCGGCTGCGGCGCTCCCACTGGCGCGCGATCGGCGCCAGCCGTTCGATGTCGGCGCTGTTGTTGGCCGCCTGGTGCAGCGCGGTGTGACGGGCATAGTCGAACGAGCGCAGCATGCCGGCGACGTCGCGCAGCGCGCTGTGCTTGATCCGGCGCTCGGCGATCGGCCGGTTCGGCTCGCCCTCGAAGTCGATCAGCATCACCGCCCCGCGGCAGATTACGATCTGGCCCAGGTGCAGGTCGCCGTGCAGCCGCGTCTTGACGCCGGCCGCCTGGATGCGGTCGGCGAGCCGGCCGATGTGCGCGAGCAGCGCGCGGGCCGACTGCTGCACCATGCGGGCCAGCCCGCCCACCGGTTCGGCATAGCCGGACTGCTGCCGCGCGAGCTGCGCCAGCGTGTGCGAGCACTCGTCGCGCACCGACTGGCTCCACGCGGCGAGGTCGGCGGGCTGGATCGGCTCCGGGTCGAACGCCGGGTCGCCGGTGCGGCGGGCCAGCGCGAGGTGCAGCTCGCCGACCGCGCGGGCGATCACCCGCACCCGCTGCGACAACGTGACCGCGCCTTCCTGCTGGCCTTCGTTGGCCGGATCGACGGATTCCAGCAGCCGCGCCAGCAGCGCCACCGTGTAGGCCCAGGCATCGCCCTGGTTGGTCACCTGCGGCTGCAGCAGCGCCACCGTCGTCGGCACGCCAGCCGCGCTCAGGTACTCGAGGCTGCCGGCCACCGGCACGCAGTGCGCATAGCCGACGACGTCGCACAGGTGGCGGCCCATCTCGACCTCGGGATTGACGCCTTCCTGCAGCCGGCGGTACGCCTTCAGGAAGATCCGTTCGCCGACCAGGCTGACCGAGTTGCTGCTGGTGGTCAGCCGGCGCAGCGGCTGCGGCCCGGCGAGCGCGTCGCCGATCACCGACTCGAAGGTATTGCCCGCCGTGAAGCGCAGGCTGCCCTGGTCGGCCTTCAACGTGCGGCCCGCGCCCATCGCCGCCACCACCGCGCGGCAGAACGCCTCGTCGGCCATCGCGTCGCCGATCACGCCGACCAGCGCCTGCTCCCGCACCTTGCAGACCGCCACCTCCCACACCAGCCGGGTCTGCTCCTCGTCCTGGTCCTCGAAGGCCATCGCCAGCGGCATGAAATAGCGCGCCTGGCCGGCCACCGTGCCGACCTCGGTCATCGTCATCAGCCAGGTGCGGCCGCCTTCCTCGATCAGCGCATGATCGGTCAGCGCGACCCGGGTGATCGCATCGGCCTTGGACGCATACCAGCGCTGCCGTTCGACGAACGGCGGCAGCAGCTCGTTCTCGAACTGCTGGCGGGTCTTCTCGGCCATGCCGATGCGCCACGGCACGACCTTGTGGCGGAACAGGCTGTTCCACAGATCGAACAGCACCAGCACGGGCAGGTCCTCGACCGGCAGCGCCTCGGTGTGCCAGGCCGGCGGTTCGGCATCGGTCGACAGCCGGAACCAGAAGAAGCCGTAGCCCGGCAACGTCAGCAGATAGGGCAGATCGCCGATCGGCGGGAACGCGGTGCGCCCCATCATCTCGACCGGCACCCGGCCCTTGTAGGCGCGCAGCTCCAGCTCGACCGGCTGGGCGGCGCGGGCGACGTTGGCCACGCACAGCACGACCTCGTCGCGATACTCGCGCAGATAGGCGAGCACCTTGCGGTTGCCCGGATGCAGCATCGTGAAGGTGCCGCGGCCGAATGCCGCCGACGTGCCGCGCACCGCCAGCAGCCGGCGCATCCAGTTCAGCAGCGACGACGGTTCGCGGCCCTGCGCCTCGACATTGACCGCGTCGTAGCCGTAGATCGGATCCTGGATCAGCGGCAGGTACAGCCGCTGCGGGTCGGCGCGCGAGAAGCCGCCGTTGCGGTCGCTGGTCCATTGCATCGGCGTGCGCACGCCGTCGCGGTCGCCGATGAAGATGTTGTCGCCCATGCCGATCTCGTCGCCGTAGTACAGCACCGGCGTGCCCGGCATCGACAGCAGCAGGCTGTTCATCAGCTCGATGCGCGCGCGGTCGTTCTCCAGCAGCGGCGCCAGCCGCCGGCGGATGCCCAGGTTGATCCGCGCGCGCGGCTCGGCCGCATAGGTCTTGTAGAGGTAGTCGCGCTCCTTGCTGGTGACCATCTCGAGCGTCAGCTCGTCGTGGTTGCGCAGGAAGATCGCCCACTGGCAGTGCTCGGGAATCTCCGGCGTCTGCTGCAGGATCTCGACGACCGGGTGGCGGTCCTCCTGCGCGATCGCCATGTACATCCGCGGCATCAGCGGGAAGTGGTAAGCCATGTGGCATTCGTCCTCGTCGCCGAAGTACTCGCGGACGTCCTCCGGCCACATGTTGGCCTCGGCCAGCAGCAGCCGGCCCGGGTACTTCTCGTCGACGCGCCGGCGGATCGCCTTGATGACGTCGTGGGTCTCGCGCAGGTTCTCGTTGCTGGTGCCGTCGCGTTCGATCAGGTACGGCACCGCGTCGAGCCGGAAGCCGTCGACGCCCATGTCGAGCCAGAACTCCATCGTCTTCAGCACCGCCTCGAGCACCGCCGGATTGTCGAAGTTCAGATCCGGCTGGTGGCTGAAGAAGCGGTGCCAGAAGTACTGCTGGGCGACCTCGTCCCAGGTCCAGTTCGATTTCTCGGTGTCGGTGAAGATGATCCGGGTGCCGCTGTACAGCTTCGGATCGTCGCTCCAGACGTAGAACTCGCGTTCGGGCGAGCCGCGCGGCGCGCGCCGCGCCGCCTGGAACCACGGGTGCTGGTCGGAGGTGTGGTTGACGACCAGCTCGGTGATGACCCGCAGGCCGCGGCGGTGCGCCTCGGCGACGAAGCTGCGGAAATCGTCGAGCGTGCCGTACGACGGATGCACGTCGTGGTAGTCGGCCACGTCGTATCCGTCGTCGCGCAGCGGCGACGGATAGAACGGCAGCAGCCAGATCGTGTTGACGCCCAGCGCCTGCACGTGATCGAGCCGTTCGGTCAGGCCGCGGAAGTCGCCGATGCCGTCGCCGTTGGCGTCGGCATAGGCCTTCACGTGCAGCTCGTAGATGACCGCGTCCTTGTACCAGTACGGATCGCCGAACTGCGCGGTTTCGGGAGGGGCCGTTGCCAGCTCGATCGTGGTGTCGGCGGGCGCCGGTTCCACTGTGATCGCGGTGTCGGTCTTGGGATCCCGCATGTTCTTCCGGAGCATGTCGGTCAGAGGAAATAGTCGAAATCGTGCTCGCGCTTGAGCCGGGCCCGCACCTGCATCAGGTGCAGCGGGCTGCGCTCGGATCCAGGCTCACGTAGTTGCGTTCGCCGTGCCACATGAAGCGCGCGCCGCTGATCAGGTCGTGCATCTGGTACGCCTGGCCGGGCGGCAGCGCGAACAGCTTCGTGTCCAGCTCCAGCCAGCCGCTTTGCACATGGTGCGGATCGAGGTTCACCACGCAGACCACCACATTGTCGCGCGTTGCATCGAAACGAGCGTAAGCGATGAGCTGGTCGTTGTCGACCGGCAGGAAGCGCAGCCCCTCGTTGCTCTGCAGCGCCGGGTTGTCATGGCGGGCCTGGTTCAGCACCGCGATGAAGCCGGCCAGCGAATCGGCGCGGCCGCGGTCCCACAGGCGGCGCTGGTACTTCTCGGAATCCAGATACTCCTCGCTGCCTTCGCGCACCGCCTCGTGCTCCAGCAGCTCGAACGCCGGCCCGTAGATGCCGTAGCTGGCCGACAGCGTCGCGGCCAGCGCCACCCGCGCGGCGAACATCGGCCGGCCGCCGTACTGCAGCGCGGCCGGCAGGATGTCGGGCGTGTTGGGCCACACGTTGGGCCGGAAGTATTCGCGGCCCGGCCCGAGCGACAGTTCGGTGAAGTACTCCTGCAGCTCGGTCTTGCTGTTGCGCCAGGTGAAGTAGGTGTACGACTGCGAGAAGCCGAGCTTGGCCAGCCGGTGCATCACCCGCGGCCGGGTGAACGCCTCCGACAGGAACAGCACGTCGGGATGGCGGCTGCGCACCCGGTCGATCGCCCATTCCCAGAACGGGAACGCCTTGGTGTGCGGGTTGTCGACCCGGAAGATGCGCACCCCCTGGCCGGCCCAGTACTCGATGACGCCGGCCAGCGCCGCCCACAGCCCGCGCCAGTCCGCCGTCTCGAAGTCGAACGGATAGATGTCCTGGTACTTCTTCGGCGGGTTCTCGGCATACTGGATCGAGCCGTCGGGGCGATGGCGGAACCACTGCGGATGCTCCTTGACCCACGGATGGTCCGGCGCGCACTGGAACGCGATGTCCAGCGCGATCTCGATGCCGTGCTCGGCGGCGCGCGCCACCAGCCGCCGGAAGTCCTCGATCGTGCCCAGCTCGGGCAGGATCGCATCGTGCCCGCCCTCGGCGGCGCCGATCGCCCAGGGGCTGCCGACATCGCCCGGCTGCGCCTCCAGCGTGTTGTTGCGGCCCTTGCGGCGGCTGCGGCCGATCGGATGAATCGGCGGAAAGTAGACGACGTCGAAGCCCATCTGCCGGATGTAGGGCAGCCAGGCTTCGCAGTCGGCGAAAGTGCCGTGGCGGTTCTCGTCGTCGGAGGCCGACCGCGGGAAGAACTCCTACCAGCTCGAGAACCGCGCCCGTTCGCGCTCCACCGTGACGCCGAACACCTGCGGGAAGGTGTACGCATGGGTCAGGTCGGGATGGCGCTGCGCGACCGCATGGGCGGCCTCCGAAAGGCCGGCCTGCTTGATCGCGTCGGCGCTCGCCCGCTCGTCGCGGGCGATGCGTTCGAGCTCGGCGGCCCACTGCTCGAGCGCCGAGCTGTCGGCCGGACGGCTGCTGCGGCCGGCCGCCGCGCGGGCGAGCTGCGCGCCGCCCAGCGCGCTCGTGCGCAGGTCGTCGCGATCGACGCGGCGCGCGAAGTCGTGCCGCCACGACAGATACGGATCGACCCAGGCGCAGACGGTGTACTGCCAGCGGCCCATCTGGTCGACGACGAACGCGGCGCTCCAGCGATCGTTGCCCAGCGCGCTCATCGCGCTCGTGTGCCAGGCGCTGTCGCCGGCGCGGCGCCACAGCAGCGCTGCCGCCACGACGTCGTGGCCGTCGGCGAAACAGTCGGCCTGCACCTCGACCCGGTCGCCGACCGTCCGTTTGACCGGGAACCGGCCGCCGTCGATCGCCGGCGTCACCGATTCGATGACGACCCGCATCCGGCCGTCGGCGAGCGCGATCGGTTCGACGATGTCACGTCCAGCGCCGGCAGCGATCATTGCAGTTCCTCCACGTTGCACAGACAGCACCGGCTTGGCATGAACCGGCTGCCACAAGCTGCCGCCGCGGAACCGGCTTTGCCGGGCCGCTGGCGGCGCCCCCCGGGGGGAGGCGCCGAAGGCGTTTCGGGGGGGTCAATTACTTTCCTCGGGTTGCAGCACCAGCACGCCCAGCGGCGGCAGCCGCAGGTTCAGCGACTGATAGCGGCCATGCGCCGCAACCGGCACCGCATCGACCCCGCCGTGGTTGCCGACGCCGCTGCCGCCATACCAGGTGGCGTCGCTGTTCAGCCGTTCGCGCCAGCGGCCGCCGCGCGGCACGCCGACCAGGTAGTTGTCGCGCGGCATCGGCGTGAAGTTCTCGACCACCAGCACCTGCGAGCCGTCGCGCGCGCGGCGCAGGAAGCACAGCACGCTGGCCTCCGCGTCGTTGCAGTCGATCCATTCGAAGCCGGCCGGCTCGAAATCGATCTCGTGCAGCGCCGGCGTCTCGCGGTAGAGCTGGTTCAGATCGTGCACCCAGCGCAGCAGGCCGCGATGACCTTCGTCGTCGAGCCGCCACCATTCGAGCGTGCCTTCGTGCGCCCATTCGGCGCGCTGGCCGATCTCGCCGCCCATGAACAGCAGCTTCTTGCCCGGATGGGCCCACATGTGCCCGTACAGCAGCCGCAGGTTCGCACGCTGCTGCCAGTCGTCGCCCGGCATCTTGCCGATCAGCGAGCCCTTGCCGTACACCACCTCGTCGTGCGACAGCGGCAGCATGAAGTTCTCGTTGAACGCATAGACCATCGAGAAGGTCAGCTCGCCGTGGTGCCAGCGGCGATGGATCGGATCTTCATGGAAGTAGCGCAGGGTGTCGTGCATCCAGCCCATGTTCCACTTCAGGCCGAAGCCCAGGCCGCCCAGGTAGGTGGGCCGCGACACCATCGGCCAGGCGGTGGACTCCTCGGCGATCACCTGCACGTCGGGGTGGTCGCGATACACCGACTCGGTGAGCTGCTTCAGGAACGACACCGCCTCCAGGTTCTCGCGGCCGCCGTAGCGGTTGGGGATCCATTCGCCGTGCTTGCGCGCATAGTCCAGGTACAGCATCGAGGCCACCGCGTCGACGCGCAGCCCGTCGACATGGAATTCGTCGAGCCAGTAGTGGGCGCTGGACAGCAGGAACGAGCGCACCTCGTTGCGGCCGTAGTTGAAGATCGACGAGTTCCATTCGGGATGGAAACCCTGGCGCGGATCCTCGTGCTCGAACAGGAAGGAGCCGTCGAAGCGGGCCAGGCCGTGGGCGTCGGTCGGGAAGTGCGACGGCACCCAGTCGAGGATCACGCCGATGCCGGCCTGATGCAGCGTGTCGATCAGCAGCTTCAGGTCGTCGGGACTGCCGTAGCGCGAGGTCGGCGCGAAATAGCCGGTGGTCTGGTAGCCCCAGGAACCATAGAACGGATGCTCGGTCAGCGGCATCAGCTCCACGTGCGTGAAGCCGGCTTCGCGCACGTGGTCGGCCAGCGGCGCGGCGATCGCGCGATAGCCGAGGAAGCCGCCGTCGGCGGCGCGGCGCCACGAACCGAGGTGCACCTCGTAGACCGACATCGGCGCATCGAGCGCATTGCGGCGGCCGCGCTGCGCGAGCCACCCGTCATCGCTCCAGCGGTAGTCCGACGGGCCGCAGACCAGCGACGCGGTGGCCGGCGCGACCTCGGCGGCGCGGGCGAACGGATCGGCCTTCAGCAGCCGCTCGCCGTCGCGGGTCACGATCGCGAACTTGTAGCGCTGACCGGGTCGGGCGGCCGCCACCGTGCATTCCCAGATGCCCGAGCTGTCCCAGCGCGGGCGGGCCGGATCCGCATCCTCGCGCCAGTCGTTGAAATCGCCGACCACCGATACCGCGCGGGCATTCGGCGCCCACACCGCGAAGTGCGCGCCCGTGCCGTCGGGCCGGCAGCCCAGCCGCTGATACAGCCGGGTGTGCGTGCCCTCACGGAACAGATGGATGTCCTGCTCGTCCAGGTTCGGTGTCGAATGGGCGTTCATAGCGGCATCATCTGGCGGGTGGCCCGCACCGGGAGCCATCGGGTTCTCGATGGCTCCGCTGGCGGGGACCCACGTCGAAAGCAGCCACCGTGCCCGGCACTGCCTGCGGTTCCTGCAAATGCGGCGCGGTGGCCTCGTCCTTCGACATGTGGCCGCCGCGGTCGGCATCGTAACAGGCGATCGGGCTTGCGGGACAATGGCTGCCTTTCGATGAGGAGAACCGGATGTCGACCCGACCCCGCCAGTCGCCGAGTGCCGTGACCACAGTTCCGCCGGCGCCCGCCGCCGAGGCGCTGGCCCATTTCGAGGCGGCGCTGCGTTTCGAGACCGACTGCTGGGACGTGCACGATGCGATGTCCCGCGGTCCGGCCGATTTCGTGCTGCTGGACGTGCGCAGCCCCGAGCTCTATCGCCGGGGTCACGTGCCCGGCGCGCTGAATCTGCCGCACGGCAAGATCATCGAATCGACGATGAAGCGGTTCGCCGACGATGCGGTGTTCGTCGTCTACTGCGCCGGGCCGCACTGCAATGGCGCGCACCGCGGCGCGATCCGGCTGGCGCGGCTGGGCCGGCCGGTCAAGCTGATGATAGGCGGCGTGACCGGCTGGGTCGACGAGGGGTTCCGACTCGAAGCGGGCGAGGAGCCGGGGCTGGCGGACGCGGCGGGCTGACGGCCGCGAATCGCTGCGCCGGCAGGCCGTCGCGCCGGCAGGAGCCGTCGCGGCGGCGGGAGTCGTCGCGCCGGTGGGGATCGCCGCACCGGCAGGAATCGCCGCCGTGCCGGCCTGCCGGGCTCGCGGGTTGCATGACGCTCCATCGGGAGATCCGGCGGGTACGGCGCCATCGTTTCACCTGATGACAATCGAACGGATTCCGCACGGGCTGTCATCGGCCTGCCGGAGGTTCCTGCTAGGAGCCTGTCGGGGTTGAAACCTGCCCGCGTGAGTACCTTATCGGGTCGCAA
>OEIU01001050.1_pt1 | contig 20177 bp, 16 predicted proteins | sample 1539221 | NCBI WGS metagenome assembly OEIU01 (sample SAMN03792071, study PRJEB22550) | activated sludge metagenome | feature: wastewater treatment plant; material: activated sludge; isolation source: Wastewater treatment plant of a petroleum refinery complex | place: Argentina: Zarate | collected...
GGGGGGTGCTTTGGAGGGACGGGTTTGTGCGCCGGGGGCGTCCATGTCCCCGGTTTGTGCGTGGGGAGCATCGGCGGAGGGCTTGAGTGGGCGCCCCGGGCTGTGGACGAAACCGAGGGCATGCTCCGGATCGGCCTACTTCACCGCGAGCCGGTTCTCCGTCGCGATGTCGGGGAGGGCCTCGAAGTCACGATCGGTCGTGGGCACCGCCGGTTTGTGCCGGCGTGTGAGCGCGATGAAGGGCAAGGGAACAGAGATGCGCGGCGCGGCGGTTCGGAGGCGGCGACGTCTTGGCGTGTAGGAGTCGGAGGGCTTCATGCGAAGTTCCCACCATCGGGACAGCCATCGCTTGGCGCGAGGGGCGGATCTTGGAGCGGGCCAGTCGCGGGAGCCGTGGAGTCTCGGGGCGCGAGAACGGCAAGACTCTTGTCTGACGGGGAGGGTCGTGCCGAAAAACACGAAAGCCTGGTCGGCAATAGCACGTATGCAGCAGGCCCCATGTGGGGTCCGTTGGTGGACGATCCGGCCGGCCCACGGCGCGTGACCGCCGAAGGCCGTGCCGACGAGGCGGGCGGAGAGGGCGATGATGGCTGGCGCGGCGTGCCCGTGAGCCGGGGCCGGGCGGGGAGAGCCGGGCTTGATGAGCGGCCGTCGCGCCGGCGTGCCGGGCGTCGGGCCCCCGCTCGATCACCCGCCCTTGATCTTCCGCGCCACCTGCTTGGCCCGGATCACGTGGCGTCGAACGAGCGTGCGCATCGGATGGCTGGCGGCGTCCACGAGCTGCTCGAGCATTCTCGGGTGCACGACGTCGAGGGCGCGGGTCCGGGCGTCCTCGACGAGGCCCTGCAGGTCCGGGCGGGTGGCGAGGAGCGGGTCCGACAGGAACAGCAGGGTGTTCTGGCGGTACCACCACTGCACGTCCTCGTTGTCCCAGATCCGGGGACGGACGGGGTCCGCGACGCGGTAGCCCCGCGCGGCGAACTTCTCGGCCCAGTAGCTCTGCCACTGTTCGTTGACGTGGTGGTTGCCGCCCTGGGCCGGAACGGCGGCGGAGAACAGGACGGCGGGGGCGAGGTTCGTCAGCGCCTGAACAAACTGGTCCGCCACGGACTCGGGGAGATGCTCGGCGACCTCGAGGCTGATGGCCAGGTCGAAGGTTCGATCCAGGGTGAGCGGCTTGGTCAGGTCGTGGGGCGTGAACCTGTCGGCGGGGATGCGGAGCATGGACCGATCGACGTAGTCTCCATCCACGCCCATGACCTCGGGCACGCCGCTCTTGCCGAACGCCGCGGCCCATCCGGCGAGGCCACACCCCACGTCGATCATGCTGGCGGGCTTGAGCAACTGGGTGACGATGGGGACGACGATGGCGGCGCTGGCCTCAGAGGTCGTGACCTGTCCGGCAAACCAGCGCTTGGTGTACGTCATAGAAAGTGGGCCTCGTGCGGACAATCGGCCCGCGGGTGCGTTGAGTTTACGCCGGGGTCCGAGAACCGTCTCGGCGCGGGGTTGCGGGGGCGGCGATGATGGACTTGAGCCGGTCGATCAGGCCGCCGTAGGCGATCTGCGGGGTGAACGCGGCGAGCATGTGGGCGTGGGCGGCTCGCCCCATGGATTGGCGCAGCGCGGCGTCGGCCATGAGTTTCTCGACCGCCTGGATGTAGTCCTCATCGCCGGCGGGGTGGCACAGGAATCCGGAGCGGCCGTGCTCGACGATCTCGTGGATGGCCCCCAGCCTTGACGACACCACGGGGAGCCCGCACCCGGCGGCCTCGATGAGGGCCCACGGGCTCATGTCGGCGCGGGTGGGCAGCACGAAGACGTCCATGGAGGGCAGCAGCTCGCCGATGAGGCGCGCGTGATCGACCGACCCGTGCCAGACGACGCCCTCGAGGGTCCGGTCGATGGGCACGTTGGCGCCGAAGACATGCACCTCGGCGGCGGGTTTCCAGCGGGCCTGATGCCAACGGATCAGGCGGTCGCCGCCCTTGCGGACCCAGTCGTTGCCGACGATCGCCAGGCGGATCGGGCCGGCGGGGCGGGCCGGACGCTCGGGAAGCGTGGGCGCCACCGGCACCGCGTTGCGCACGAGCAGGAGGCGCGACTCGGGCACGCCGTGGTCGTCGCGCACGGAGTCCAAGGCCCAGCGGCTCATTCCGGCCACGACGTCCGCGCTGTGGAGAATCTTGCGCTCGCCGGGGCTGCTGAGCCAGTCGAAGCCGCCCCCGCCGAGGTCTCGGATGTACTGCGGCACGGTGGTGTCCACGTACGTGGCGAAGGGAAGCCCGGTTTGTGCCTTGATGCGCGGCATCCCGCGGGCCACGAGCTGGGTGGACAAGACCGCCGCGTCGAATCGGTCGGGGGGCAGGCGATGGCTCAGCAGCGACGGGATGTACCGCGACCACGCCCAGGCGGAGCGAAACCCCGACACGTCCCAGCCGCGTGCGATGGACGCCCTGCGACCCAGCCAGGCCAGAGATCCGGGCAGGGTGACTCGCACGTGCACGGCCTCGACGTCGTCCCGCGAGGCGGTGTAGGCCTCGAACTGGCGCGAGAGCGTCTTGAACCCCAGGGCGTTGCTGGTCAGGAACAAGAGGCGAGTCCGCTCCGATCGCTTCGGCGCGGGCAACTGCTCGGGGCGGATGCCGGCGGGGATGTCGGTGAGCAGTCGGTTCATGGCGTGGAGAGCCCTTCGGGACGGGCGAGCAGGGGCCGTTCATCGGCGAGCGCGACAAGGTTGTTGAGCAGATGGGTGTGCCAGACGTCGGCGGAGAGGGCGGTCCGGGCGTGCCTAGCCGCGGCGGCGCCCATGCGGGCCCGCAGCCCCGCGTCGGCCAGAAGCCCCTCCAAGGCCCGGATGTATTGCTCGTCGCTCTCGGGATCGCACAGGAACCCGGTTGTCCCGTCGAGCACGCACTCGGCCACGCCGCCCGTCCGGGTTGTGACCACCGGGAGCCCGGCGGCCTGCGCCTCCTGGGCCGCGATCATGAACGTGTCCCATTTCGTCGGCACCGCGAAGATGTCCATGGACGGGAGCAGGCGGCCCACCAGAATTCCGTGGGGCACCCGTGCGTGCCAGACGACATTCCTGGCGGAGGCGTCGGGCGGCGCGCTCCCGGAGACGATGTGCAGTTCGGCGCGATCGGCCCATCGCTGCTGGTGCCACCGAAGAAGGCGCGGCCCGCCTTTGTCGGCCCAGTTGCCCCCGACGAACACTATCCTGACGAGGCCGCCCGGCCTTCGGAGGTCCTCTGGTGCGCCGTCGCGCGGCAGCACGATCGCGCACGGCTTGTGGATCACCACGCGATCTCGGACCGCCGCGTACTGCCCGACGCACGACTCGGCCGCCCAGGTGGTCGCGCACGCGAGCATGTCCGCGGATCGGAGGATCCGCCCCTCGATCGACCGGTCGAACGGGGGGGCGAGGCGCCGGAGGCCCCGCATGGACTCCCAGTTGCGGAGCGTCGCGTCGAGGTTTACCGCGAACTTGGTTCGCGTCGGGTTGGCCCCGGGCCGGGCGAAGTCGCGGATGATCAGGGCCCGCTGCTGCGTGGTGATGTGGACCGCATCGAACCGATCCGGGGGCAGCGCGCGACCGGGCCCAAGCAGCGTGCGCAGGTGCATCCGCCAGAAGAGCATGTGCCGGAGGTAGCGGTAGTCGAGCTCGCCCACCGGGAAGGGGGACTGGGTGCAGGCGATCTTCAGCCAGCGCGGCATCGCCAGGCGCACGTGCAGCGCGTCGATGTCCGCCCGATCCGCCGCGTAGTGGATGAGATTCTCCGTGGTGGTCGCGAACCCCACCTCCATCGCGTGCAGGAACAGCACCCGGGCCGGTCCCTCGCGCGTCTGCGGCGGGAGCAGGTTGGCACTTGGGGGTTCGCCGATGGTCCAGACGGCACGGTTCATGGGTGGGGCACGGGGTGGGAAGCCTTATCGGCTTGCGGGGTCGTCGGCCTGATGCCTGGCCCTCAATCCTTGCTTCCTCCCCGTGTGGACGAGCGCTTTCGGGACTTCTTGTTGGCCCGCACGCCCGGCATTCCCGCCTTGCGAGTCGCGTCGGCCCGTCCCGTGGCGCTCTCCACCTCGGAACGCCGGATCTTCTTCCCCGGCGAGGTTCCGGAGGCCCTGACGTTCCTGGCCTGATCCCGGAGGCGTGCGGCCTTCTCGAAGTCGAGGTTCTGGGCCGCCTCGAGCATCTCCTCTTCGAGCATCATCGCCAGCTCCGCAGACTCGTACTCGGTCTCGCCGGTGGCGATGGCCGACTGGGCGGTGCGTCGGGCCTTGAGCTCGGCCTCGAGGCCGCGCCGCACGGCCTTGATGATGGTGGTGGGGGTGATGTTGTGCTCGGCGTTGTAGGCCAGTTGCTTGAGCCGCCGGCGCTCGGTTTCCTTGATGGCCGCGTCCATCGAGGGCGTCACCTTGTCGGCGTACATCACGACGACCGACCCCGAGTTTCGGGCGGCGCGGCCCATCTGCTGGATGAGGGAGGTGGCCGAGCGGAGGAATCCCTCCTTGTCGGCGTCGAGGATGCAGACGAGGGAGACTTCCGGCAGGTCGAGCCCCTCGCGCAGCAGGTTGACGCCGACGAGGACGTCGAACTCGCCCGTGCGGAGGTCGGCGAGGATCTCCATGCGCTCGAGGGTCTCGATCTCGCTGTGCAGATACCGCACGCGCAAGCCCTGCTCGTCGAGGTAGGTCGTCAGGTCCTCGCAGAGGCGCTTGGTGAGTGCGGTGACGAGCACGCGTTCTTTTCTGGCCGCCCGTTCCTTGCAGCGCTCGACGAGATCGAGCACCTGCCCCTGGGCGGGGCGCACCTCGATGGCGGGGTCCACCAGGCCCGTGGGCCGGATGACCTGCTCGGCGACGACGCCGAGGCTGCGCCTGAGCTCGTACGCGCTGGGCGTGGCGGAGACGAACATCAGCCGCGGCACCGTCGCCTCAAACTCGGCGAACGTGAGCGGCCGGTTGTCCAGCGCCGAAGGCAGCCGGAACCCGTGGTCCACCAGCACCCGCTTGCGGTTGCGGTCCCCGTTGAACATCGCGTGCACCTGCGGGATCGTCACGTGCGACTCATCGATGATGCACAGCCAGTCGCGGAAGTTGGGCCGGGCAGAGGGATCAAGGGATCCAGGGTTTAGGGAATCGAGTTTGTCCCCACTCGATCCCTTGATCCCTTGATCCCTCGGTCCCTTCTCCCCCGGCGGCGCAAAGTCAAAGTAGTCCAGCAGCGTGTACGGCCGCTCCCCAGGCTTCCGCCCGTCAAAGAACCGGGAGTAGTTCTCGATCCCCGAGCAGTATCCGACCTCCTCGATCATCTCCAGGTCGTACTTCGTCCGGGCCAGCAGCCGCTGCGCCTCGAGCAGCTTCCCCTCGGCCCGCAGCTCCATCACCCGCGTGTCGAGCTCCGCGCGGATCGCCGCAATCACCCCGCCCAGCGTCTCTTCCTCCGTCACATAGTGCACCGCCGGGAACAGGAACACCTGCTTCTCCTGCGCCTCCTCCCCGCCGAGCAGCTCTCCCGTCAGCGGGTCGATGTACTCGATCCGCTCGATCTCATCCCCGAACAGCGACACCCGGATCGCAAACTTCTCGTACGCCGGCCACACCTCGATCGCGTCCCCCCGCACCCTGAACTTTCCCCGCTGGAACTCGATGTCCACCCGCTGATATTGCATCGCGCTCATCGCCAGCAGGAACTCCCGCCGGTCGATCGTCGCCCCGCGCGTGATCGTCAGGACGCGGCTGGAATACGCCTGCGGCGACCCCAGCCCGAAAATGCACGACACGCTCGCCACCACGATCGTGTCCCGCCTCGACAGGATGTTGCTCGTTGCCGCCAGTCGCAGGGCCTCGAGTTCCGGGTTCCGCGACGAGTCCTTCTCGATGTAGATATCCCGCTGCGGGATGTACGCCTCCGGCTGGTAGTAGTCGTAGTACGACACGAAGTAGTTCACGCTGTTGTGCGGGAACAGCTCCCGCATCTCCTCGTAGAGCTGCGCCGCCAGCGTCTTGTTGTGCGAGATGATCAGCGTCGGCCGCCCGAACCGCTCGATCACGTTCGCCATGGTGAACGTCTTGCCCGTGCCCGTCGCCCCCAGCAGCGTGACGCACTCCGCTCCCGCGCTCAGATCTCGCGACAACTGCTCGATCGCCTGCGGCTGGTCGCCGGTGGGCTTGAACGGACTCACAACCTCAAACGGCCTCGGCTCGCGGAACATGCCCGATGGTACGGGCCGGCCCGCGGCGCGGCGTTCACCGGCCCGTCACGATCCCGCCAGACGCACCCCCGCGCCCACGGCGATCGTGCCCTCCCGCACGACGCGGGCGTACACGCGTGACTCGCCGGGATGGGTGTCCTGCAAGATCCGATTGGAATCCAACCCCGCAAACGAGTCGCGGATGGTGGAGCAGGGCCGCGTGTACGAAACCACCTCGAGCGCAACCGGAGCGCTCCCATCGGCGTCGATCTCAAGCACGGCCCCGGGGGCCACCCTTGCCCAGTCCAGCCCTTCGATCGTGAGATTCTCCCCCGCGCTCCCCGGCACGATCGGGTGCCCCTCCGCCCGCAAACGCCGGATCACCTCCATCGAGAACAGGCACACCGCCCGCTCCGGCCCACCGTGGTGCCTGGTATCGCGCTGCCGATCCCCCTCCACGCCGCTCGTGGCGATGCGGGCCCGCGCCACGGCCCGTTTGGGCACGCCGCCATCGGACACGCTGATCTGGTGCACGCGTGCGGTCATTGCACAAGCCCCCGCCTCCGCAACTCGTCGAGCATCAGCATCGTCACATCCGCATCCGATCTCACCATCAGGTGCTGCATCCCGCGTGCCGCGGCGAACTCGTGCAGCCCACTCTGATACGCCCGCAGCCGATCAAGGTAGCGGTGTACGAGGTCAGTGGTGACCGTCACTTCCGCCACCCGCCCCGTCTCCGCATCCGTCAGCCGCAGGTCGCCGATCACCATCCGCTCCCCGCTCGGCGAGCGCTCCTGGAGCGGATCGACCTCGCCCGGCGACAGCACCTGGATCAGCGTGATGTCCCACCCCGGCGCGCCCGCCCCGGATGCCCCGCCCGAGAGCAGCGACAAGCCGGCCTGATACCCCTCCGGAATCAGCAGGTCCGACAGCACCACCATCACGCCCCGCCCCGTGCGCGTCGTGGCGATCGTCCGCATCGCCTCCGTGAACGAACCAAACCCTCTGGGTGGTACTGGCCGCTCATCTGCCAGTGGTGTTGCCGGCCCCCGCATCCGGCCACCCGAATCGCCGCTCGTCTCCTCAATCAGGAACTTCGCCACCCGCTGCACGCCCGTGTTCCCCCGCAGCGGCGGCAACCGCTTCACCGCCCCATGCCCCACGATCCACATTGCCACCCGGTTGTTGTTCACCAGCCCGAGATACCCGAGGGCCATCGCCACCTTCTGCGCATACACCAGTTTGTTCGGCGTCCCCGCGTCCATGCTCGCCGAAGCATCCAGCACGATGTGCAGGGCCAGGTCCTGCTCCTCCTGGAAGATCTTAATGAAGAACCGGTCCAGCCGGGCAAACACGTTCCAGTCCACATGCCGAAGATCGTCCCCGTGCACATACGGCCGAAAGTCCTCAAACTCGACCGACCGCCCCCGGGCCTTGCTCCGCCGCTCCCCCTGCATCTTCCCGGGGAACATCCGGCGCGTCGACAGATCGACTTGGTCCAGCGCGCTCGCCAGCCGCGCCGAGATCAACTCGTCGGGAGTCAGCGGCCTGCGTGTGCTGGAGGAGGCGAGCACGCAGAAGACTAGACCCCAAGGCGCGTCGCATGGTCCGATGACATTTGCCAATGGGCGTTCGTCGGCCTTGAGCCCCGTTCACGGGGCTTGCTCGCTCGTAGCCCGCGGCTTTAGCCGCGGGGAGGCGATGGCGCGAGCGAAGCCCGATGTGTCGTCTGGCAGCCCGCTTCAGCGGGCTTCCGCGTGATACCGCCTTCAGGCTCAAACATCCCCGCGGGAGGAGGCGGCAGACTCCTTCCAGAGTGTTTTCACCAATAGTCCCCAGTTCACGAAGCGCCGAAGCCGCGCCCGGACGAACCCTCACCCATGCGGCCTACTTCCCCTGGCGCTGCTCCCTCAACTCGTCGTACAGGCCATGCAACCAGCGAGCCGGGATACCCGCGTAGTTCGGACCGGGCGTGACCGTGACCGCCGTGCAAGTCTCCGGAGTCTGCGCCAGCACCTTGTCCACGGTGGTCGCAAAATCCACCCGCACCATCGCACGCACTCGCTCCAGGCCGCCCGGCCACTGGGTCAGTTCCTGTCCCCGCGGCTGGCGGAGAAGGTCGTCCCAAGAGGTTGGCCACGCGTGGGTCGGGCTCGACCGCGTGTGCTCGATGATCGCGTCGGTGACGCGAAGCGAGATTTGGAGTCGATCCTCAGCCTCGAACATGTCCAAGTACGTCCGTCGGAGCCTGTACCCGCCATAGCCGAGACCAGCGAAGACGGCCGCGGTGACCAACCACACGATGGGGCGCCGGCGCGGACGCGCAACCTTGGGGGGTTGTGCAGGGGGTGTCAGATTGGCCGTGTGCGTATCCACTATGGGGTGTACGCCGAGTGCGGATGATCGGATGCGTGTCCGACCGTCGCGGCCTTGGGGGTACGCAGGTCACTCAGTTCCGCGAATCCCGAATCGCCCGGAAATCATCCGCCGGCAGATTGTCCGCGTACTCCCACACCACCACGTCCAGCGTCTTCACGCCCCACCGCATCGCCGCGCCGTCGGTCGCGAAGAGCACATCCAGCCGCTTCCCCTTGATCGCCCCGCCCCGGTCCAGCACCGGCACGATCTTCCCCTCGTCGTACCCCGGCACCGAGACCATCGAGCCCAGCGGCAGCACCCGGGAATCCGCCGCGACCAGCCTCATCCCGTTCGTCGAAACATGATGCACGCTCGACGTCATCCCGCACGCGTTCGGACCGCACGACTTCTCATCCGGCGAATACGCCGTCACGACCATCCGGATCGTCCGCGCCGGACGAACCGGGCGCCCGTTGAAGAAGCGCACGTCCAGCGCGTCGGCGAACCCTTCGTCCGACGCGGAGATATCCGCAGTGGGGGGGGCGACCGCCGCCTCCGGAGCAACATCGGCCCGCACCGTCGGCGGGTCCTTGTGCGACACCTCCACGATCGACGCCAGCCCGACGTTCATGTGCACCGACCGCTCGCTCGACGCCGGCACGCTCTCCACATCCGCCAGCGACCCCAGCGTTGCGCGGCTGACCGCCTCCTTCGTCACCACCGCCGAGAGCGCCACCATCCCCGCCACGCCCACCAGGAGCGCGCTGCGCACCACCGGACCGCCGAAGCGTTCAGAAGGCGACGAAGTTGTCGGGTCGCTGGTCTGCATGGTCCTGCCCCGGAGTCGGAGCGTGCTCCCCCAATCATACTTGATATGTTGCGAGCCTGTGCGTCAAACCCCGCGAAAACGCGGGCTCCGGCGCATCGGCGTTCGGCCGCGGCCGGTGAAGCGGCGTGCTCGATCGCCGTCTGCCCTCAAGAGGGGAACAAAGCGACCTCCGCAGGGCCACGGGAAGCCATCCCACGCTCGAACCGGCGAGCGATGGGGCTTCAACCGACAAGCACCGTCATCGCCACGCGACCCATCAAGCGACAGGTTGTGCGCCCGCCTCGGGACTCCACGCCCGATCCCCCGGCCCCGGCCGCGGCACTCTCCCCCGCGTCGCCGTCCGCAGCCGCTCGCGCAGATCCAGCCGCAGCGCATCCACCTCCGTCGCTAGCCGCGCCAGCCCCGCATCCGCCCCCAGAGCCTTGAGTTCCGCGTGCGGGATCGGTGTCCCGAACGCCACCGCCACGCGCTGCCCGAAGATCCGCGGCAGCCTCCTGCTCCGCGGCATCGCGTCGAAGCACCCTTCCACCGCCGCCGGCAGCACCGGCGCCCCCGACCGCATCATCATCACCCACACGCCGCGCTTGAACTCCTGCAGCGACCCATCCGGCGAGCGCGACCCCTCCGGAAAGATCACCACCAGCCGCCCCAACTTCAGTTGCTCGATCGCCGCCCGCATCGCCCCGGCATCCCCGGCGTCCTCCTTGATGGAGATGCACCCGACGGCCCGCAGCCACCAGCCCAGCACGGGCACGCGGAACAATCCTGCGCGTGCGATGGCGGCCATGTTCCGTCGGCGGATGGCCAGGCCCACCAGGGGCGGATCGAGGTGCGACTGATGGTTGGCGATCACCAGGAGCCCGCCCGAGTCGGGGACGGCGGCGGTGTTGGAGAACCTCGCCCGATAGATGAGCGTGAAGAGCAGGAGCAGCACCCAGTACCAGAGCCTGTAGAACAGGATCTGCGAAACCGGTCGGCCGTGGTCGATTCGCCGGAGGCTGTCGAGGAGGGGCATCCGCGGTGTTCCGGTGTGCTTAGTGGTGGATTTTGGGGGCGCGCTGGCCGGGGCGGGCGAACGCGCGGGAGCCGAGGACGCGCTTGACGTGGGCCTCGAGCGCATCGACGACCTGATCGAAGCCCATGTCCGAGGTGTCGATCCGCTCCGCGTCCGCGGGGCACGTGAGCGGGCCGACGGTGCGGCGGGTGTCCGAGTCGTCGCGCTGCTGGATCTCCTGCTCGAGGCGGTCCACGTCGGCCTCCCGGCGCGCCGCCCGCAACTGGTCGGCCCGGCGCTCGGCCCGCACGCGGGCGGAGGCGAACATGTAGAACTTCACGTCCGCGTCGGGGAAGACGACCGATCCCTGGTCGCGACCCTCGGTCACGAGGCGGGGATGGGCGATGGCGATCTGGCGTTGCTTCTTGACCATCTCCTGCCGGAGTTTGTCGATCGCCGCGACGGGGGAGACCAGTCGCGTGACGTCGGCGTCGCGCAGGCGGTGCATGATGCTCTCGCCTCGGCACAGGAGGGTGGGCGGATCGGCGTCGAAGTCGAAGTGCAGGTCGTGGCGTTCGACCTCGGCCACGAGGCGGGGGTGTGTCGAAGGGTCGGCGGGGTCCAGGCCGGTTTCGATGGCGATGGCCGCGGCGGCCCGGTACATCGCGCCGGTGTCGAGCAGGTCGAGGCCGAGGCGGTGGGCCAGGGCGCGGGCGACGGTGGATTTTCCGGTCCCCGCGGGTCCGTCGATCGTGATGATCAGACGCTCGGCCATGGTCCCGCTCCCGCTTCCAAGCCCGGCCCGATCCGCCGCCAATATATCGCGGACGCGCACGACCACCGGGCGCTCAAGTCCGAGGAGGTTCTCATTCGTCCTCGCCGTCGTCATCGGCGTCCTCTTCCTCTGAAGGCTCCGCCTCGCCGGGCTCCGCCGGTTCGTCGTCGTCGAGCAGGCCCGCGGGGGGCGTGACCGGGACCACGGACTCTAGCAGGGCTTTGGCACGCTTGAGATTCTCGACCGGATCCTCGTCGCCACGATAGTCCAAAGCGAGGGTCCCGGTGTATCCGACCGACCGGACCACCGCGGCATAGGCCCGCAGGTCGAACGGCTCGTGGGTGTACTCGCCGGGCTTCTTCCCGGCCTTGAGGCGGATCGTCGCCGCGGTGACGGCGGAGGCGTAGGGCGTGAGCCGCTTGAGATACGCCAGCGGATCGGCGGACCTGGAAGCGACCTCGAAGTCGGGGAAGGTGCCGATGCGGAACCCGCCGACCTTCTTGATCAGGTCCGTGAGGCGCTCCGGGTCCTCGGTCAGGCCGGGGGAGGGGCAGACGAGCACGTTGACCTCGAGGCGCTCCGCGACCGAGAGCACCCGGCGGAGGCGCTCGATGCAGAAATCGTGCTCGTCCTCGTGGTCCTTGCAGGCCACGGAGAGGCCGATGGAACTGCACCCGAGCCGGTGGGCGGCCTGCACCACGCGCTGGGACCGGGCGATGGCCGCGTCGCCGATGGCGTCGTCGGTCGTCCCCATCGCCTGCACTTCCGACTCGACGAGCGTCAGGCAGGGGCAGGAGGCCTTGTCCGCGGCGTCGCGGATGGCGTCGAGGCGCTTGAGGTCCGCGCCGATGAGCAGGTTGGTCGAGAGGTTCAGGCCGAAGAGCCCGAGTTCCTCGCGGGCAAAGCGCGGCAGGTCGGTCACCTGCAGGGTGTCGCCCGTGGCGGCGGCCGGCCGGCCCTTCCTGGGAAGGGCGAGGCGCGCACGAAGAGCGTTGGCGGCGAGAGTGAGGAGCATGCTCGGGCGGGAATGTAGGCGAGGCGGGCGGGCAGCGTGGCACCGACAAAGAGGAAGCCCGAGCATCTGTCCGGCGCGACGCCCGGTTTGAACTCCCCCCCGTCCCCTTCCATAGCATCCCGCCCAACCAAGGAGCCTCGCATGGCCGTTCCCGCCGATCGCACCTACTCCGAGTCCCACGAATGGCACAAGGTCGAGGGGGGCACCGTGACGCTGGGCCTGACCCAGTTCGCCGTCGATCAGCTCACCGACGTGACCTTCGTCGAGATGAAGCCCGTCGGCTTCAAGTTCCAGGCCGGCACGACCATCGGCGAGGTCGAGAGCGTCAAGACCACCTCCGACATCTACTGCGCCGCGGGCGGCGAGATCGCCGAGGTCAACACGGCCGTCGTCGCCGACCCCTCCCTCATCAACTCCGATCCCTACGGCAAGGGGTGGCTTGTCAAGGTCAGGGTCACCGACCCCGCCGGGCTCTCCAAGCTCATGGACGCCGCGGCGTACGGGAAGCAGTATCACTGACCCTCCGTGCCACGGGCGTCCCTGCCCGCGGCGGAGCGGCACAGCGCGCACCGCGTCTTGCGCCTCGCACGTCATCCTCCCCGCACCGCCGATCCCGCGCGGCGCTCCCGTCCGTCCACTCGGCGGGCAGGATGCCCGTGGCACGCCGCCCTAACCTTTCCTCCCCCATGATCCGCTGCTCGAACGTCCACAAGGCCTACCACCTCCGCGAGCAGGAAGTCCTGGCGTTGCGGGGCGCCAACCTCGACATCTCCGAGGCGGGGTTCTTCGCGATCATGGGCCAGTCCGGGAGCGGGAAGTCCACGCTGCTCCACCTTCTGGGCGGCCTGGACAAGCCCGACAAGGGCGAGGTCGTCGTCGGCGGCAACAAGCTCCACGAGATGGACGAGAGGGCCCTCACCCTCTTCCGCCGCAAACAGATCGGCATCATCTTCCAGCAGTTCAACCTGATCCCGACGCTCACCGCGAAGGAGAACGTCGAGCTTCCGGGCATGCTCGCGGGCGACGACCCGGCCGGTCTGGCCAGGCGCAGCGCCGAACTCCTCGAGGCCCTGGGCGTGGCCGAGCGTGCGGGCCACCGCCCCGACGCCCTCTCCGGCGGAGAGCAGCAGCGCGTCGCCATCGCCCGCGCCCTCCTCTACTCCCCCAGGGTGCTGCTTGCCGACGAGCCCACGGGCGCGCTCGACTCGGCTTCCAGCGCCCGCCTGTGGGCCCTGCTGGGCGACCTTGCGAAGCGGCACGCCATGACCGTTCTCATGGTCACCCACGAGCCCGCCGCCGCGGCCAACTGCCAGACCATCTTTGTCATGCGTGACGGTGTCCTCTTCGAACAGATCCAGACGGAGGGCCTCGATGCGGCCGGCGTGGCGTCTCGGTATCAACAGCTTGTCCGGGCGGCTTAGCCGCTCGATCCTGCTGGCGGCCTCCGTCGCGCTCAGCGCGGCCCTGATCGCCACGGTCGCCTGCGCCCTCGAGTCCATGCAGGCCGGGCTCCGCAAGCGCGTGGACTCCACCGTGGGCGCCGCGGACCTGCGCGTCGGGCGGGCGGGCAAGGACGTCCTTCCGCCGGGCACGCTCGAGAAAGTCCGGGCCTGGCCCGAGGCGAGGCTGGTTGTGCCTCGATCGCAAGGCCCGATCGTCCTGAAGAACCCCGGGAACGGGAACGAATCGGCGACGATGGGCACGGGCGTGGACGCCGCGCTGGATGCTGAGATCCGCCCGATGGAGGTGGTGAAGGGCCGCCGCCCGACGGCCGTGGGCGAGATCGCCATCGACGAGAACGCCGCAAGGGATCTCGCCGCCGGCGTGGGCACCGAACTGTCCGTGGCCCGCTGGGGCGAGCCCATCACGCTCGGGGTCGTCGGGATCGTTCGGCAGGCGGGGATCGGCCTGGGCGTCGCGACCCGCCCCGAGTCGTCCGTCACGCTCGAGCAGATGGGGCAGATCACCGACAAGCCCGGGAGCATCCAGGACATCGACATCGTGCTCCGCCCCGGCTCCAACGCCGAGGCCATCTCCCTCCTCCGGCGCGACGAGCTGGGCCCCGGGGTCGTCGTCCGCACCACCGCCAAGATCACCTCCGGTCTGGACCAGTCGCAGCGGTCCGGCCAGATCGGCCTCTCCATCGCCAGCGCGCTGGCCATGTTCGCGGGCGCGTTCATCATCATGACGGGCCTGACCTCCAACGTCACCGAGCGCACCCGCGAGCTGGCCATGCTCCGCTGCATCGGCGGCACCAGGGCCCAGATGGCCGAGAGCCAGATCGCCATGGGCGTCGTCCTCGGGCTCTTCGGCGCCCTCGTCGGCGTGCCGCTCGGCGTGCTCGGCGCGTGGATTCTCGTGAGCGTCTACTCCACCCACTTCCCCGCCGGCTTCATCATCAACCCCGTGGGCGTCATCGGCGGCGTCGTCTCCGCGATCCTCGCCGGCCTCGTCGGCTCGCTCCTGCCCGCGTGGAAGGCCGCGCGAACCTCGCCGCTCGACGCCCTCGCCGCCCGCTCCAAGCCCGCCACGCTGCGCGGCATCGTCCTGTGCATGATCATCGGCACCGCCTTCGCCTGCGTCCACGCCGCGCTCTTCCTGACCATCAAGGACCCCGACCGCCTGCTCACCGCCGACCTCTTCGTCGGCGCGCCCGCCTTCCTCTCGGGCTACTTCCTGCTCGCCGTGCCCGTGCTCTGGGCCATCACCGGCGGGCTGGGCGGGCTGATCTCGAAGATCCTCGCCATCCCCTCGGGCCTGCTCGTGCGGAGCGTGCAGGCCACGCCGTATCGCTTCGGCTTCACCGCCGGGGCCATGTCGCTGGGCCTCTGCCTGATGATCGCCATCTGGACCAACGGGCGGGCCATCGACCGCGATGTGCTCTCGGGCTTCAAGTTCCCCGACGCCTTCGCCGCCGGCCTGAACATCTCCGAGCGCACGCAGAAGAAGATCGCCGACCTCCCCTTCGTGGCCAGGACCACGCCCATCAGCGTGCAGAACTTCCAGACCAGCGCGTTCGGCCTCAGGATGCTCAACCACTCGATGACCACCTTCATCGCCTTCGAGCCCGACGAGTTTCTCTCGATGGCCCGGCTCAAGTGGATCGAGGGCGACCCCTCCGCCGCCGTCGGCGCGCTCAAGAAGGGCGGGGCCGTGCTCGTGGCCAAGGAGTTCAAGATTACGCGCGGCCTGGGCGTGGGCGACACGCTCACGCTCATGCACGAGGACAAGCCGCTGGAGTTCACCATCGTCGGCGTGGTCGAGTCGCCGGGGCTGGATGTGGTGAGCAAGTATTTCGAGATCGGCGAGGACTTCCTCGACATGGCCGTGAACGCCGTCTTCGGCAGCCGCGCCGACCTCGAGCGCCTCACCGGATCGAGCACCGTCCGCCTCATCCAGATCGACCTGAGGTCCAGCGGCGAGTACGCAAGCCTCACCGACGCCGAGGCCATCAAGCAGATCCGCAAGGCGGGCGGGTTCGAGGTGCTCGACGCCGGCTCCGGCCGGGCCATCATCGCCGAGATCCGCCAGTACGTCTCCGCCTCGCTCTACGTCTTCTCGCTCGTGGGGGTGGGCGGGATGCTCGTGGCCTGCTTCGGCGTGGCCAACCTTATCGTGGCGGGCATCCAGGCGAGGAAGTTCGAGTTCGGCGTGCTGCGGGCCATCGGCGCGCATCGCGGCCTCATCGCCCGCATGGTCCTTGGCGAGGCCGTGATCATCGCCGTGGCCGCGTGCCTGGTCGGAACGGCCATGGGGGTTCACGCGGCGTGGGCGGGCCAGGTCGTCCACCGGCTCACCCTTGGCATGGTCCTGTCGGTCCGCATCCCCCTCGACGCGACGCTCATGGGGTGGGCCATCCTGACCACGATCACCATCGGCGCGGCGATGCCCGCGATCCTGAGCGTGAACCGGGCCAAGCCGCGCGAGTTGCTGGGGGCGGTACGGGGGTAGGCCGGCGGCGAGCGTGGGGGCATCGGCGGGGGATCGTGCGGGACATGTCGTGCTCGCGGGGCCGGGGGTTCTGGTAGGATTCGACGAGCATGGAACCCACCGATGCCGAACCCCTCCACGGCCCGCGACCCCCGCGGGACGGTACCGGCTTGGCCTCGGAGCAGGCCGGGGCAGCGGCACGGCGCGATGGGACCTGGGGGCGGCTGGGGATGTATTTGATCGGGGTGGCGATCGGGTTGATTCTGCTGGCGACGTTCAAGGTGATGAGTTGGCAGAGCCGGCAGCAGCAAGGCCAGCAGGTGCCGGGGGGACCGACGGCCCCGCAGCCTCCGGCGACGGGCACTCCCTGAATGCGGATTTTCGGGGCGGGACGGATGGCCTTGGGAGGACCGGTGGATACCCTACCAAGCCCCCAACTGACGAGAACGTCCATTTGTGATCTGGAGCCTCGATGAGCGGCCGCCGCACGCCTGCATCAACGTTGAAGTCCGGCGCGTCGATCGAGCCGAAGCCCCGGAGCAAGCCGGGGAGGGGGGCGATCGAGGTGGGCGCGTCGGGGGCATCGTCGAACGGACCGGGCCCGGCCGATCCCGCCCCCCCCCACTCGCCGCTGCCCGCGCCGCCGACGCCGACGCAGCCGGTGACGATGGGCGAGTTGAACCTGGCGCAGTGCATCCGCGTGCGCGGGGCCCGCGAGCACAACCTCAAGAACATCGATGCGAACATCCCGCGGGACCGGCTGGTGGTGATCACCGGGCTCTCCGGTTCGGGGAAGTCGTCGCTGGCGTTCGACACGATCTTTGCGGAGGGACAGCGGAAGTACATGGAGTCGCTGTCGGCGTATGCGCGCCAGTTTCTGGATCAGTTGAAGAAGCCGGATGTGGACGACATCGAGGGGCTGCCGCCGACGATCGCGATCGAGCAGCGGAGCGGCGTGTCGAACCCGCGCTCGACCGTGGCAACGACGACGGAGATCTACGACTATCTGCGGCTCTTGTTTGCGCGGTGCGGGACGCCGACGTGCTGGCACCCGATGGAGGAGAAGAAGGATGGGACGGTGGTGCGGCGGTGCGGGCGGCCGATCTCGGCGACGAGCGCGAGCCAGATCGTGGATGCGGTGATGGCGTTGGGTGGTCCGGCTCTCCGAGCCGGATCGGATGCGTCCGGCTCGGAGAGCCGGACCACCCAGGAGACCCGGCTGATGGTGCTGGCGCCGGTGGTGCGGGCCAAGAAGGGGTTCCACAAGGATGTGCTCGAGGACATGCAGAGCAAGGGGTGGGGGCGGATCCGCGTGGCGCCCGGGGAGAAGAACCCGGAGGTGCTGGACATCCGCGAGGCGCTGAAGAAGGGTGGGGAGAATCCGCTGGGGCTGGGGCGGTATGAGAAGCACTCGATCGATGTAGTGGTCGATCGGATCGCGCTCAAGCCGGAGGTGCGGCAGCGCTTGGCGGAGGCGATCGAGAGTGCGCTTCGGCTGGGGGAGGGAACTGTCGTGATCTCGGTGGAGGGTTCGGGTACCCCGACACTCCGTGGCGGGGCGGGTGGGATGAACGACGTTGAACCCGCCGCGGAGCGTCGGGGTACCCAAGGCGAGGCTGCCGCGGAGCGGCGGGCCACCCAAGGCACTTGGACGGATCGGGTGTACAGCGAGAAGTTCGCGTGTCCGGACCATCCGGAGTGTGCGCTGGAGGAGCTCTCGCCGCGGCTGTTCTCGTTCAACTCGCCGCACGGGGCGTGCGCCGAGTGCCACGGGCTCGGGACGATCATGGAGTTCGATGAGGACCTGGTGATCCCGGACCGGTCGAAGTCGATCTCGGAGGGGGCGATCAAGCCGTTCCGGGTGCCGCCGCCGATGGGGCGGTATTTCCGCAAGATGCTGCGGAAGTTCTGCGAGGCGTTCAAGGTAGATCCGGACCAGTCGATCGCGGCGATGCCTGCCGCGACGGTGCGGGTGCTGCTCAAGGGGACGACGCCGGAGGAGGAGAAGAGGTTCAGGGCGAAGTTCGGGGGCGTCGGGGCGGCGCTGCGGGGGTGGTACGAGAAGACCGAGTCGTCGTTCATCCGCGAGTGGCTGGGGCAGTACATGCACGAGGCGGAGTGCCCGGTGTGCCACGGTGACCGGCTGAAGATCGATGCGCTGCACGTGCAACTCTCGAGCCTGCACGCGGCGGACATTTTCCGTGCCACCGACCGCGGCTCTGAGCGGTCGGTGGATTCCGGCACAGAGCACCGACCGTCCAAAGCGACGGTCGGTGGCACGGTGATCGGGCGGGAGCGGTCCGACGGGCGGACGCTGAACATCGCGGAGCTCTCGCGGCTGACCATCAACGACGCGGCGGACTTTGTCCGCGACGCGGTGCTCTCGGTCGAGCAGACGACGATCGCCGAGCCGATCCTGAAGGAAGTGCTGGGGCGGATGGGGTTCCTGACGAGCGTGGGGCTGGAGTATCTGTCGCTGGACCGGAAGACGGGGACGCTCTCGGGCGGGGAGGCGCAGCGGATCCGGCTGGCGACGCAGGTCGGGTCGAAACTCGTCGGGGCGTGCTACGTGCTCGACGAGCCGACGATCGGGCTGCACCAGCGCGACAATGCGCGGCTGATCACGACGCTGCGGCACCTTGCCGACACGGGCGGGGGCGGGAACACGGTGATCGTGGTCGAGCACGACGAGGACATGATCCGGGCCGCGGATCACGTGCTGGATGTGGGGCCGGGGCCGGGGGTGCACGGGGGCCGGATCGTGGCCCAGGGGACGGTGCCGGAGATCATCGCCGAGGCGGGGTCGCTGACGGGGCAGTATCTCTCGGGGATCAAGCGGATCGAGACGCCCGCGCCGGAGAAGCGGCGGGCGCTGGACCTGAAGAACGCGATGGTGATCAAGGGGGCACGCGAGAACAACCTCAAGAACATCGACGCGGCGTTTCCGCTGGGGGGATCGGGGAAGGTCGGCGCGGGCAACGGGGCGTTCGTGTGCGTGACGGGCGTGTCGGGGTCGGGCAAGTCCACGCTGGTCAACGACATCCTGCTCAACGCCGCGAAGAGGGACCTGCACTCGGCCCGGGTGCGGCCCGGGGCGCACGACAAGATCGTCGGGCTCAAGAAGATCGACCGGGTGATCGAGGTGGACCAGTCGCCCATCGGGCGCACGCCGCGCAGCAACCCGGCGACGTACACGGGGATCTTCGACGAGATCCGGCGGATCTTTTCGACGACGAAGGAGGCGAAGATCCGCGGGTACAAGCCCGGGCGGTTCTCGTTCAATGTGTCGGCCAAGAACGGGGGCGGGCGGTGCGAGGCGTGCGAGGGGCAGGGGCTCAAGAAGATCGAGATGCACTTCCTGCCGGATGTGTTCGTGTCGTGCGAGGTGTGCGACGGGAAGCGGTACAACCGGGAGACGCTGGAGGTCCACTATCGCGGGAAGTCGATCGCGGATGTGCTGGCGATGACGATCGAGGAGTCGTGCACGTTCTTCGAGAACCACCCGCGGATCGGGCGGTTTGTCGGGTGCCTGAGGGATGTCGGGCTTGGGTATGTCGAACTGGGGCAGCCGAGCACGCAGCTCTCGGGGGGCGAGGCCCAGCGCGTCAAACTGGCGACAGAACTGGGCAAGATCGGCGGGCCTCCGGGCGGGCGGCGAAAGCATGGGGACGACGATGAGGATGGGGTGGAGGTGGAGGCGGTGGAGGAAGAGAGGCCCGACGCGGCGGCGCGGTTTGCGGGGGCGGCGGTGCGGACGCTGTACGTGCTCGACGAGCCGACGACGGGGCTGCACTTTGACGATGTGGCCCGGCTGATCCGGGTGCTCAACCGGCTGGCCGACAGCGGGCACACGCTGGTGATCATCGAGCACAATCTCGATGTGATCAAGTGCGCGGACTGGATCATCGACCTCGGGCCGGAGGGGGGTGACAACGGGGGACGGATCATCGCGGCGGGGACGCCGGAGCAGGGGATGGAGGGGGGGGGGAGTTACACGGGGCGGGTCTTGGGGGGGCGGGGGGGGGCGGGGCGGGGGGGGGGGGGGGGGGGGGGAGGGGGGGGGGGGGGGGGGGGGGGGG
>OEIU01001051.1_pt1 | contig 20172 bp, 19 predicted proteins | sample 1539221 | NCBI WGS metagenome assembly OEIU01 (sample SAMN03792071, study PRJEB22550) | activated sludge metagenome | feature: wastewater treatment plant; material: activated sludge; isolation source: Wastewater treatment plant of a petroleum refinery complex | place: Argentina: Zarate | collected...
TCATGACCATCATCGGCACCATGCTGACCGCGCTGGTGGTGGCGCGCGAATGGGAGCGCGGCACGATGGAAGCGGTGCTCTCCACGCCCGCATCGGTCGCGGAGATCCTGATCGGCAAGCTCCTGCCCTATTTTGCGCTCGGCATGCTGGCCACGCTCGGTGCGACCGCGCTGGCGGTCTTCGTGTTCGGCGTGCCGCTGCGCGGATCGCTGGCGGCGCTCCTGCTGCTTTCGGCCACCTTCATGGTGCCGGCGCTGGGCCAAGGGCTGCTGATTTCGTCTGTCACCCGCAACCAGTTCCTGGCCGCGCAGATCGCCTTGTTCTCCGGTTTTCTGCCGGCCTTCATGCTGTCGGGCTTTCTCTATGAGATCGACGCGATGCCCGCGCCGATCCGGGCCATCACCTGGGCGATACCGGCGCGCTATTTCGTCTCTTCGCTAAAAACCGTCTTTCTGGCCGGCGACATCTGGGCCGTCTTCGTGCCGAACCTGCTGGCGATGGGCGCCATCGGCGTCCTGTTTTTCCTCCTGGCCAAGCGCGCCACGCGCAAGAATCTGGAGTGACGAGCCATGACGCGGCACAATGGCTATCTCTCTTTCACCCGGCTGCGAGCCCAGTTCGTCAAGGAAGTGCTGAGCATCCTGCGCGATCCGCGCAGCCGCATGGTGGTGTTCATGCCGCCGCTGCTGCAACTGCTGGTGTTCGCCTTCGCCGCGACGCTCGAAGTGCGCAACGTCGATATTGCCGTGCATAATCAGGATGCGGGCCGCTGGTCGCATGAACTGATCGCGCGGCTCGATCGGGCCGACTTCATTACCCAGGTCTATCGCGTGACCGACGGTCAGGAACTGGGACGCCTGATCGACCAGGGCAAGGTGATCGCGGCGCTCGACATCCAGCCGGACTTTTCGCGCGCAATCGCTGCCGGAGACAGCGGCCGTATCCAGCTGTTGATCGACGGCCGGCGCAGCAATTCGGGACAGATCACCGCCAGTTATCTCTCCGCCATCGCCGCCGAAGTCGGCGCGGAGGCCAACCCCGGCACAGGTCCTGCGACGCCAGTGGCGGTACGCAACTGGTTCAATCCCAATCTGACGTATCGCTGGTTCATCGTCCCGGGCCTCTCCGGCATCCTGGCGTTCTTCAGCGCACTGCTCATAACCTCGCTGTCGATCGCCCGTGAACGCGAACTGGGAACCTTCGACCAGTTGCTGGTCTCACCAACCTCCACGCCGGAAATCATCCTGTCCAAATCCTTGCCGGCGCTGGTCATCGGCACCATGCTCGGACTTCTGATGATGGCCGCGGCCGCGGGACCGTTCCGGATTCCGTTCAACGGGTCGTTCGCGCTGCTGTTTGTCAGCCTGGTCCTGTTCATCCTGTCGGTGGTGGGCATCGGTCTGATGATTTCGGCGATCAGCGCGACCCAGCAACAGGCCATCCTGGGCGCCTTCGCCATCGGCGTGCCATCCGTCCTGATGTCGGGATTTGCCACGCCGGTCGAGAACATGCCCATGCTGCTGCAATGGCTGGCGCAGGCGATTCCACTCACCCATTTCCTGGTCATCGTCGAGGGCAGCTTTCTCAAAGCCATGGCGCCGGGCGACATATTTGCCAGCCTCTGGCCATTGGCGATGATCGCCCTGGTGTCGCTCACCATGGCCACCATCTTCGTTCGAGGACGCCTGCAATGAGATCGCCCCGCCACAGTCATGCGCCGTCATTGTCTGATACGGGCGGACGTTCCCCGCGATGGTCGCGCTACGCAATATTGATAGCTGGCTGCAGTTCGTTGACGGCCTGTATGGTCGGCCCCAACTACCGGGCGCCACCTGCCGTTGACACGGGTAGTGGCTGGAGCCGGCCGGTTGGGGAAGCGTCGGCGCCAACGGACCTGGACCGCTGGTGGAGGGCCCTGGGCGATCCCGAACTGGAGAGGCTGGTCGATACCGCACTGGCGCAAAATCTCGATATCCGTCAAGCCACCGCACGGATCGACGAGGCGCGCGCGCTGCGAGACCGCGCCGCTGGCCGGCAACTGCCCACGGTTTCTGCTGGCGCCAGTGTGAACCAGCGTCGGCAAAGCGAGAACGGCCCGCTGCCCGTTGGGTCCATTCCCGGCCTCGATGCGTCTCAGACGATCTACGAAGCCGGCTTCGACGCGGCCTGGGAACTCGACCTGTTCGGCGCGAACCGGCGGGCGCTGGAAGGCGCGAACGCCCGCTTGCAGGCAAGTGAAGCGGAGGCGCAGGGCGTGCGTATGCGGATCGCGGCCGAAGTCGCACGCGCATGGTTCGAGGCGACCGGCGCCAGAGAAGAATTACGCGCGCAGCGGGCGACGGTGGCGACGCTGCACCAGACGCTGGAACTCATGCGCGGTCGCGCGGCGCTCGGCGATGTTGCCGGTGCCGACGTGGACGCAACCCATGAACGCTGGGCCGCCGCCAACGCCCTGCTGCCGGGCATAGAGGCGCGGCAGCGTGCGGCAGTGCTCGGCCTTGGTGTCCTGCTCGGCTCACCGCCGGAACGTGAACTCAAGCTGCTCGATGCAACTGCATCGTCTCTCATACTGCCGGCGCTGCCCGTGGGGGAACGGGCCGATATATTGCGGCGTCGCCCCGATGTTCTGGCTGCCGAACGGCGCCTCGCCGCCAGCACCGCCGATATCGGCGTGGCGACCACCGAACTGTTTCCCAAGCTCTCTATCGCAGCGGGCGGCGGATTTCAGGCGCTTAGCACGGGCGACTGGTTCGACACCTCCAGCACCCGCTACTCCATCCTGCCGCTCATTTCCTGGCGCTTGTTCGACGGCGGCCGCGTGCGCGCGGAGATACGCGCGCGGGAGGCCGTTCAGCGGCAGGCCGCGCTGGGCTATGAACAGGCCGTCCTGGCCGCATTGGGCGACGCGGAGCGCGCCTTGAGCGACTATGACGCCGGACGCGATGCGCTCGCGCGGCGTCAAACGGCGCTGGACGCTGCGCGTCGAAGTGTCGGCCACGCCGAGGCCCGTTTTGCCGCCGGCGATATCGCGGGGATTGAACTGCTTGCGGCCGAGCGCCTCCTGCACGAAGCTGAAACCGCCTGTGCCCGCGCGCATGCCACAACGGCGGTGCAACTGGTGGCGTTGTACAAGGCGATCGGTGGGGGCTGGGACTTGCCCGATGCGCCGACTTCCAAACACGTTTCAATTGGTGCCACAGTGGGAGAAGGGCAATGAATGACGCTGACGGGAACAGCAAGGAACCGGCCGCGCACGACTGGGCGGGGGAAGCGGGCACACGCTGGCTCGCCCAGCTCGACCGTTTCGAGAGCATGATCGAACCGATCGGCGCAGCGCTGCTCGCGCGAGCAGCCTATGTTGCCGGGGAGAAGGTGGTCGATATCGGCTGCGGCGGCGGCTGGACGACGAGGCGGATCGCCGAAAGGACGGGCAACACGGGATTGGCGCTCGGCCTCGACATATCGCCCGAACTGGTGGCGGCGGCAACGGATCGGGCGCAGCGCGCCGGTCTTGCCAACATCCGCTTCGAACAAGGCGACGCCGCGACGGCCATGCCCGAAGAAGCCCCCTTCGACCGGCTGCATTCCCGCTTCGGCACGATGTTCTTTCCCGAACCCTATGCCGCATTCGCCAATCTGCGCCGGATGCTGCGTGCCGGTGGACGGCTCGACATCGCGGTGTGGGCGCCGATCGCCGACAATCCGTGGCAGCGCAATGTCATGGCCGCGATCCGCCGGCATATCGACCTGCCCACGCCGCAGCCGCGCGAGCCCGGCCCCTTCGCGCTGGGCGAGCAGGATTATGTCACCGATCTTCTGCAAAGCGCCGGCTTCTGTGACATATCGTTCGACGCCTGGACGGGCGAGCAGCGCGTCGGCGGACCCGGCAGCGATCCCGAGAGCGCCACCCGCTTCGTGCTCGACGGCATGCAGGCCGGCGATCTCGTCCGGGCGAGCGGGGACGACACACGCGCAGCCGTTCACCGCAGCCTGGTCGAACTGTTCGAGCGCAATTGCGATAATGAAGGTGTTCGCATGGGCGCGAAAGCCTGGCTGGTGAGCGCCCGCGCGTGACCTGGCGTCAACCGCCATCCTCATCGTGAACCACCCACAGGCTATGCGAATCGATTTCCAGCTTGAGCAGGGCGCGGGCCGCTTCCGATCGCGCCATGATCTCGGACCGGCGCGCTTCACCCGCCTGACGGCGGGCATAGAGCAGGTCGGCAAGGTCGATCTGGCCGAGCTGGTAGCCACGTTCGGTTCGGGCCAGCGCACTAGCGGCGCTTTGCGCTGACAGATCCGTGTTTTTCCACGCCTCCAGCCGCAATGTGGCGCTGGACAGATCGGCATCCGCGATGGCCCTCACGGTCCGCTGGACGGACATATGCTCAAGCTGCGCGGCATTGCCTTCCGCGGAAGCCCGGTCCGCCGCCGCGCGTCTGTGACCGCCGCCCAGCGGCATCGACATGACCACCCCCGCGCCCTGCTCCATGCCGCTCCGCTCACTGAACAGCCGGACGCCGAAGGACGGATCGGCAATCCGGTCCGCGCGAACACGCCGCGCGACGACCGCCAGCCGCTGTGCCTCACGCTCGGCGGCGCGGATTTCATGGCTGCGTTCGATCACCAGATCCCGCATCGCCGCAAGTCTCTGGGCCGGAACCATCGCGACGGACGTTTCCGGCGGCTCGATGGGCAGCGGTATTTCTGGAAAATTCGCGGCAAGCGCCACACGCGCCTGTTCGCGCGCCGCGAGCGAGTTCGCGGCCTGGGCCTGGGCCTGAGCCATTGCCGCCATGGCCTGATCAACATCGAGCGCCGCCGCATCGCGCAGCGCCACGCGCCGGCGCAGCGCGGACAGCTCCTTTTCCAGCCAGCGCACCGTATCGAGGTCGTTGCGATACAGCGCGCCGGCGACCAGCCAGTCGTTCCAATAGCCGGAGAGCAGCAAAGCCGTCTGATGCCGGGCATCCTCCATCCGGTTTTCCGCGACCTCTATGCCCAGGGCGCCCGCCTCGCGATCGAGCGCCGCCTTGCCCGGCAGGCGGAACGGTCGGGCGATCGTGGCGTCGAACTCGTCATAGCCGCCTTCCCTGTCCACGCTGCGGCGAACATAGCTGCCGGTAACGGCAATCTCATGGGTCCCCTTCGCCAGCATGTCGCGGTCGGCACGGGCGGCGTCCACCCGTGCCCGCGCGGCCGCCACGGCCGGATGATTGTCCAGCGCTTCGGCAACCTTTTCGCTCGGCGGCAAATCGGCGCGCTGGGCAAGCGCCCCAGCGGGTGTGAGCAATGCGACAAGCGCCCCGAGGATGATCGGCGATCTCATGCGATCCTCCCCCGGGCTGACACCGGGACTACGTGCCAGCGCACTGGCAGCGACCGCTTCGATTGGGTGACCGCGTCAACCAGTGTCCCCAGAGCGTCCTCATCGACAATCAGTTCCAGCGCGTTGCGGCGCAGAAGGCCCGACACCCGTTCCGCCGTGCTGGCGTCGCCGAAGTCCCAGCCGCGCACCGCCTGCTCGGCGATATGGATCGGCGCGTCGCAGGCGGCGCGGAGTGCGTCAGTCACGCTATCGGCGTCATGCGAGGCGCAATGGAAGGTCAGCAGGATGTCAGCCATTGTCGGTTTCTCCCGCGCTTTCGCCGAAACGCTCGAACAGGATCGGCAGCAGAATGAGCGTCAGCAGGGTGGAGGTGATGAGGCCGCCGATCACGACGATGGCGAGGGGGCGCTGGATCTCCGATCCCGGGCCGGTCGCGAACAGCAGCGGCACAAGGCCGAAGGCCGTGATGCTGGCGGTCATCAGGACGGGACGCAGGCGCCGTTCGGCGCCGAGGCGCACCGTCTCGGTCATGCTCCGCCCATCGGCGCGGAGCTGGCGGAAATAGGTGACCATGACCAGTCCGTTGAGCACCGCGATGCCGAGCAGGGCGATAAAGCCCACCGAGGCGGGAACCGACAGATATTCTCCCGAAGCCCAGAGCGAGACGATCCCGCCGACCATGGCGAAGGGGATGTTGACAAGGATGAGCACCGAGGCGCGCATCGAGCGCAGCGTCGCCAGCAGAACGAAGAAGATCAGGAGCAGCGCGATCGGGATCACGACCGCCAGCCGGGCCGAGGCGCGCTGCTGGTTTTCGAACTGCCCGCCCCAGACGATGCTGTAGCCGGCGGGCAGTTTGACCTTCGCGCCGACCTCGCCTCTCGCTTCATCGACATAGCCGACCAGGTCGCGCCCCGAGACGAACGCCTGCACCAGCGCAAAGCGCGACCCGTTCTCATGGTCGAGCTTGACCGGCCCCTCGGTCCGCTCGATCCGCGCCATGTCGCTGACCCGGGCGACTATGCCGGTCGGCGTATGCAATTGCAGATCGGCAAAACGGGCGGGATCGGCGCGCAGCGCCTCGTCGCCGCGAATGACGATCGGCACGCGCTTCTGGCCATCGGCGACGATACCGACATGGGCGCCTTCGACCTGCGCGCGCAGCGCATCCTGTATGCGGTCGACCGGCATCCCGAAGCGCCCGGCGGCGGCGCGGTCGATGTCGAGCTGGAGATAATCAACGCGGTCATTGGCGACGGTCAGCACTTCGGAGGCGCCATCGACGTTCGACAATATCTGCTGCACCTGATCTGCAAGTTCGCCCAGCGTCGCCAGATCCGGCCCGAAGATCTTGACGGCAAGATCGCCGCGCGCGCCGGTCAGCATTTCGGAAACGCGCATCTCGATCGGCTGGGTGAAGCTCGGCTCGATGCCGGGCAGGTCCGCCATCGCCTTGCGCATGTCCTCGACGATGAGATCCTTGTCGCCGCGCCATTCGGAGCGCGGCTTCAGGCGGACGAAGTTGTCGGTTTCATTGGGGCTCATCGGATCGAGGCCGATTTCGTCCGATCCGACGCGCGCAATCACGTCCTGCACTTCCGGCACGCGCATCAGCGCGCGCTGCGCGGCCATGTCGCCCTGGACCGACTGGTCGAGATCGATGGAGGGCAGCTTGGTGAGCTGGACGATGATCGACCCTTCATCCATCGTCGGCATGAAGGTCTTGCCGACCGCGCCATAGGCGATGCCGGCGAGGACGAGCCCCGCCGCCGACAGCCCGTAGACCAGCCGCTTGCGCGCGAAGGCGCCGTCGAGAAGCCCCCGGTAGCGAGGGCCGAGCTGGCGCATCAGCCACGGCTCGCCATGATGGCCGCTTTTAAGGCCAAAGGATGCAAGCACGGGGACCAGGGTGAGCGCGAGCAGCAGCGAACCGGCGAGCGCGAAGACGATGGTGAGCGCAACCGGCGCGAACAATTTGCCTTCGAGGCCCTGCAATGACAGCAGCGGCAGGAAGACCAGCGCAATGATGGCGATCCCGGCCGAGACCGGCACGATGACTTCGCTTGCCGCCTGATAGACGAGGTTAAGGCGCGGGGTTCCCTCCTCATGCGCCCGGCCGAGCCGTTCGACGATATTTTCCACCACCACGATCGACCCGTCGACCAGCAGGCCGATGGCGATAGCCAGGCCCCCAAGGCTCATGAGATTGGCGGACAGGCCCATGCCCTGCATGAACAGAAAGGTGATGAGCGCCGCCAGCGGCAGGGTGACGGCGACAATCGCCGCCGCGCGCCAGTCGCCCAGGAACAGAATGAGCAGCACGACGACAAGGACGGCCGCTTCGAGCAGGGCTTTCTCGACCGTGCCGACGGCGCGCGCGATCAGGTCGGACCGATCGTAAAAGACATCGACATGGGTGCCGGCGGGCAATGTGCTTTCGATTTCCGCGAGGCGGGCGCGGACACCATCGACCACCTGCCGCGCATCGGCCCCGCGCAGTGCGATCACCAGCCCCTGCACGGCTTCGGCCCGCCCATTCTTGCTCACCGCGCCATAGCGCGTCAGACTGCCGGTGCCGACCGTCGCGACATCGCCCAGCCGAACGATGCGGTCGTTCCGGCTGACGACAACGAGTTGCTGGAGATCCTCGACCGACCGGATTGCGCCGACCGCGCGCACGATCAGAGATTCCTCGCCGCTTTTCAGGCGTCCCGCGCCATCGTTGCGGTTGCCGCTTTCGATCGCCGTCTCGATGTCCCCGATGGAGAGGCCTGCCGCCGCAAGCGCAACAGGATCGGGCCTGACCTCGAAGGTCCGCACATAGCCGCCCAGCGCGTTCACGTCAGCGACGCCGGGAACGGTGCGCAGCGCCGGACGGATGGTCCAGTCGAGCAGTTCGCGCTTCTCCTGTAGCGAGAGCGGCCCCTCGATCGTGAACATGTAGATGTCCGAAAGCGGCGTAGAGATCGGCGCAAGGCCGCCGCTGACCGACGCGGGCAGATCGCGCATCACATTCGACAGTCGCTCCGCCACCTGCTGGCGCGCCCAATAGATGTCGGTGCCGTCGACAAAATCGATGGTGATGTCGGCGATGGCGTATTTGGCGGTGGAGCGCAGGATCGCCTGATCGGGAATGCCGAGCATTTCCATCTCGATCGGTGTGATGACGCGGCTTTCCACCTCCTCGGGCGTCATGCCCGGCGCCTTGAGGATGATCTTCACCTGCGTCTGGGCGATGTTCGGATAGGCATCGACGGGAAGCGTCATGAAGGCCCAGGTGCCCAGCCCGGCAACGGCCAGCGCCAGCGCGATGACGAGCAGGCGCCAGGAGAGCGAGGCGGCGACCAGCGAACGCAACATGGCCCGGACCTATCGCGACAAAGCGAGCGCCTTGAGCGCGCTCGTGCCGGAAACGACCACCTGCTCGCCCGGCCTGACGCCGGACAGCAGCACGGTCTGTCCCCCAACGGAACCGCCTATCTTCACGTCGCGGATCGCATATCCGCCGCCGGTGGCGACGAAGACGATAGTCTTGTCCCCGATCATGGCGGTCGCGCCGGAAGGCACGCTGACGGCGCCGGCCGGCGCCGGGCCGGACAGCGACATGCTGGTCGTGCGCCCCGCGACGATGCCCGGCCCGGCGGGAATCTCGGCCTTGAGCATGGCGGAACGGGTGGCGGGGTCTATCGTCGAGCCAACGGCGGTGACGCGCCCGGCGATGTCGGGTTCGATCACTACGGTCATGCCGGGCCGGACCGCGCCGACGAGCCGCTCGGGCAACTGGCCGACAACCTCATAGCGGTTGGCGGCGTCGATCACATAAGGCGCGGTGGTTCCGTCCACGGGATTGCCCGTCTGGATGTTGGCGGTCGTGACGCGCCCGGCGATCGGCGCGGTCAGCGTATAGGTGCCGCCCCTCCCCTCGCCATTGACCATTTTGAGGATGCGCGCCTTTTCGGCGACATCGGCGCCTGCTTCGGCCGCCAGTGCATGGGCTTCATCAGCGCGCGCGCCGGCGATGATGCCTTCGCGGGCAAGCTGCGAGAGCCGGGCCGCGTTCGACCGCGCGACCCCTGCCCGCGCATTGGCGCGCGTCAGGTCGGCCCCCATCGTCAGCACGTCGCGGCTGGAAATAACCGCGAGCGGCTGGCCCTGCCGGACGGTATCGCCTTCAACCACCAGCGTCCGCATGACCACGCCGGGAAAGGTCGCGGCCACGGCCACGCGCGCATTGGCGGGCGGCTGGATCACCGCCGGAATGACGGCGATGGGGGCTTCGCTCGCGGTGAGGGCGGGCGCCAGGCGGATACCAAGCTGCGCGGCCTGCCTGCGGTCAACGGGCAGAACGCCCGGCGCCGCTTTCCCGGCTTCGGGGGATGAAGGGGCTGGTTCAGGCGCCGTGCCGGACCCGGCAAGCCACCAGATCCCAAGCGCCAGCGCGATGACGGCAAAGCCGGCAAGGATATAATTCCGCTTCGACATGGGCTTCGCCTAGTGCGCGAAACTGACGAGACCCTGACGGGTCGCAATGCTCGGCGCTTCAGGCGCTGGGGAAATGCAGGGACAATTCCCGCACGGCGGGATCGGTGGTCACCCGTCCGCCGTGCGCCGCCATGATCCCGTCGACGATCGCCAGGCCAAGCCCGGCGCCGTTGGTGCTGGCATGGTCCGCCCGGCTGTGCCGCCGCACAAGTTCGCGAAGGCGTTCGGGTGAAAGGCCCTCTCCGCCATCGCCCACCGCAATCACCGGATCCGGGCCAACCCGTATATTCACCGTGCCTCCCAACGGCGTCACCCGGACAGCATTCTCGATAAGGTTCCGCAAGGCGGCCGCGATTGCTTCACGCCGGCCCCGCGCCATTGGGATCCCGCTGCCCACATCGAGCGTGATGGCTTTCCCTTCCGCGATGATGGCCGGGGCAAGAAGGCTGACGACATCGCGCGCAATCTCGACAAGGGACACGGATTCCAGCGGGAATTGTGCGGCAGCTGTGGCATCAACCTGGGCTAGCAGCATGAGCTGGTCGACCAGGCGGCGCATCCCGGCGACATCGTTCTTGAGGCGCGCGGCGTCGTCATGATCGAGCCGGTCGAATTCGAGCGACAGCACCGCGAGCGGCGTGCGCAGTTCATGCGCGACATCGGCGGCAAAGGCTTCCTGGCGCATGGCGGCGTCGTCAAGCCGGCCGAGCAGATCATTGACGGCATCCGTGAACGGCAGGGCTTCGGCCGGCAGATGGGACGTGTCTATGCGAAAGCCGCGTTCGTGCCCACGCGCGGCCTCGATCGCGGTTGCGGCTTCCTCAAGGGAGCCAAAAGCCTGTCGGATCACGCGCCGCACGACGAAGGCGACGGGCACCATCAGCACGACCAGTGGAAGCGCGACATGCTCCAGCATCTCGCGCACGGCCTTGATCAGCGCGTCCTGCGCCGTCAGATCGTCGAATGTCAGGCTGTAGAAAAAGACGACCGCTGCAAGCAACAAGATGGTGCCGACAAGGCCGACGAGAGCAAGCCCTCGCGCAAGTTTGCGCGACACGGAGCGCCGATAGGTCACGCCGCGACATCCTTCAGCATATAGCCGACGCCGCGGATGGTGTGGAGCGCGCCAGTGGCACCAGCCTCGTCCAGCTTCCGGCGCAAGCGGGAGACCGCCGCTTCCACGGCATTGGGCGTCACCGGCTCGTTGAAATTGTAGAGCGCATCCTCGATCGTCTCGCGGCGGACGACGGTTCCCGCCCGCCGTAGCAGCAATTCCAGGAGGTCGGCCTCCCTGCGGGACAGATCGATGGCGTAGTCCCCGCAGTGCGCCGTGCGCGCCGCCGTGTCGAACCGCAGGCAGCCCGCTTCCAGCACAGGTTGCGCGCGCGGGCCGGGGCGGCGGAGCAACGCGCGAATGCGCGCGGCCAGTTCATCGATCTCGACAGGCTTGACGACATAATCGTCGGCGCCGGCGTCAAGCCCCGTGACCCGGTCCTCCAGCGCGCCGCGCGCGGTCTGGATGATCGCGGGCGGCATTTGCCGATACTGGCGACGGTTCGCCAGCCAGGCGACGCCATCGCCGTCCGGCAGGCCGAGATCGAGTATGATCGCGTCATAGACCGCGCCACCCAGTGCGCTGTCCGCATCGGACAGGGTCGTGGCGATGTCGCACGAAAAGCCCCGGCGCTGAAGGCCGTCCGCAACCAGCTTCGCCAGCCGGTCATTATCCTCTATGACAAGAACGCGCATCTATGCCGGCTTTCCTAGCACGATCCCGCCTCAATTCCCGCCCTGCAATCTGACCAGTCCCGCGCGGGGATCGAAAGAGGCCGTCTCAATCCCGGTCATTATCCTCGCCTTGAACGGCTGTTCCACCTTCGATTTCATGCCCTTGCTTTGCCTCGCCGTGCGACTGCGCACTGAACGCCGCGGAATCGTAGCGCAGGATGCCAAACACCGTCATCCCGATCACCAGGACGGCCAGCAGCACCGCGACGACGGCCGGCCGACGGGCATCGTGGGCGCCAGGGTGCAGAGCGACGCTCTTGCGGCCAGTAACCATGGCGCGCGCGAGATTTTCGCGGGTGAAGACGGACATCAGGACCACCGCTGCGACATGAACGCCGATGAGCGCCAGCAGGCCATAGGCAATCGCCTCATGAAGATCCTCGTCGGCCTGCCCCGCGTCGACCTGGATGCCGGTCCACAGCACCGCGCCGGTTGCAATGAGCATGGCCAGAACAGCGAGCGCCCCCAGCGGATTGTGCCCGATCGTGCGTTGTGGATGACCCGTCACAAGTTCCCGGACGTGGGACAGAAGGCGTGACGGTCGCACGAAATTGGCAAAACGCGCATGCTCGCCGCCGATAAACCCCCAGACAAGACGAAAGACAAGCAGGACAGCGGCGGTCCAGCCTGCCGCCATGTGCCAGTCCGCGATTCCGCTGTCTCCTTCCGAGGACAAAAAGGCAATCGTGATCGCCGCGACCAGCAGCCAGTGGAAAAGCCTGAGCGGGGCATCCCAAACCCTGAAACTATCACTGTAGCTCGTTTTTGCCATGAGCATCATTTGTCTCCTTGGCCTTTGGCCATAAGAGAGATTGCTGACGGCGCGCTGACGAACGCGGGGCAGCGATCACGTCAGACAGCCGCTCCGAACAGGCTGCCCACGCCTGCCGTCAACGCCATCGCCAGGGCGCCCCAGAACGTGACGCGGACGATCGACCGCATGACAGGGGCCCCGCCCGCCTTCGCGCCAAGCGCCCCGAGCAGCACGAGGCACAGAAGCGAAACGGCGACGACGAGCGGTATCAATTGCTGTCCCGGCGCGGCGGCAACCACCGCCAGCGGCATGATCGCCCCGGCGCTGAACGTCGCGGCGGATGTGAATGCCGCCTGCAACGGCCGCGCCGTGGATATGTCGGAAATTCCCAGCTCATCGCGGGCATGCGCCCCAAGCGCATCGTCCGCCATGAGCTGGTCGGCAACCTTGAGCGCAAGATCGGGGTCCAGGCCGCGCGCCATATAGATGTCCGCCAGTTCCTGCCGCTCGAGCCCGGGCTGCGTTGTCAGTTCCGCCGTTTCGCGGGCGAGGTCCGCCTTCTCGGTATCGGCCTGCGAGCTGACCGAGACATATTCGCCGGCGGCCATCGACATGGCGCCGGCGACAAGCGCCGCGATGCCGGCAACGAGGATGCCTGATCGGTCCGTTCCCGAAGCGGCGACGCCGACAATGAGGCTTCCTGTGGAAACGATACCGTCATTGGCGCCAAGGACCGCCGCGCGGAGCCAGCCGATACGTGATACCGCATGTCGTTCGGGGTGAGCGTGCAAGCGGGTCATGGGTCCTCCAGCCAAGGGTCGGCACAAGACCATGACCGCATTTGCTGACCAGCTCCTGACGCAATGTGATTTCCGGCGCTAATTGAAATGGAAAGGCAGGACGCAATCGAGCGTTCCCACGCCGAGACTTTCAGGCGGGCGCGGAAAGGGCGCCGCCAGGCGAACCGTGCGAAGGGCGAGCCGGTCAAGCTGCGCATTGCCGCTGGATTGCGCGAGCGAGATCTCGCGCAAGGCGCCGTCAGCACCGATGGAAAAATTAATCAGCGCCTCACCCTCAAGATGAAGGCCCGCCGGGCGTCTGGCGGCAATCCATTCCCACAACCGCCGAAGATAGGCCGCACGCGCAGTGCTGAGCGTTGATGACGCAGCCTGCGGCGAAGCAGGTTGGGGATGCGGCATGTCGACGTTCATGCGGGCAGGCAAGGGCGACGGTGCGACAGGTAGCGTCAAGGCAGCCTGATCGGAGGCAGGCCGGTCGGGCGACGCCTGCGGCCCTTGCCGCGCGCGTGTCGCTGGCGTTGTACTGGGGGGCGTCAGCTGATTTGCCGGTCTGGGGGCGGCTTTCGGCCGGCGGGCAGACGGCTGTTCGGTTTCGAGCGAAGGCAGCGTCATGATCGTGACCGTGCGGGGTTCCTCCCGCCTTTCGGGGATTAGACGCGGACTGTGGCTCCACAGGCCATAGGCCGCAAGAACACCCGCATGCAGGGCAAGCGACACGAGGAACCCGAAAGCCCTCGTATCGCTCGCCTGGGCCAGCCGGTATGCTGGACTGGCGGCCATGCCTCAGAATTTCGCAGTCAGGCCGATGTTGAAGGAGCGGCCACGACCAGGCACCGGCCGCAAGTCGCCGGTCGCCTTGTAATCGCCGAGCGACATGCCGCCCAGCGGCAGATCATAGCCCTTGTCGAACAGGTTCTGGACATCCAGGCCCAGCCGGTAATTGCCCCAGGCATAGCCGGTCCGAAGATTGACGAGCGCATAGTCGTCCGTTCGGGGTTCGTTGCGCGTGGCGTCGACCCGGTTCTTGTCCGCCACGACCGTCAGTTCGACCGCGCTCTCCCAGCCCCCGAGCCGATGCTCCAGCGCAAACGTCGCGTTGAACGGCATCTGATGGTAGAGCGACCCGCCGTCGTCCAGATTGCGCCCGCGCAACCAGCTTGCCGTTGCGGTCAGTTTCGCCGTGCCGGCCGATGACGACTGCCACAGCGCAAGCGAACCCGAGACATCGACGCCATATAGCTCGGCTTCGCGGTTGGCGAACCGAAGCTGCACGAACCCCGTCGGCGTGCCCATCATATTGGTGAAATCGGCCAGCTTCACGACATCGATATAATCATGGACGCGCGTGTAATAGGGTGCGATCCTGAGCGTCCAGCCATTGGCGCCGGCGCCTTTCAGACTGACCGCGGCACTTATCGTATCAGCCCTTTCGGGCTTCAGGGTGGGATCGCCGACATAGCCGTTGCCATCACCGAACCAGCCGATCATCCGGCTCGACATCGAACCGCGTCCCCAGCTGTAGCGCTCATAGACGCCCGGTGAACGGCTCTTGCGCGCATAGCCCAATTCGAGCGTCGCCTGATCGCTCGGCGCATAGCGGACAAGGGCCGTGGCGCTCCAGTTGCTGTCATGCCGTTTGCGATCCGCGGCGTTGAACGCGGTGGCCGCCATCGCGTCGGCCATATTCATCATCGAGGTGGAATAGGGCTGGACCTCGCCGGTGTTCATCCAGACCTGATCGTTGCGCACGCCGACCAGCGTGGTGAGCTGCGGCGTCCACTTCGCCTCCCATTCGGCAAAGGTGCCAAGCCGGTCGCGCTTCGCGCCGTTCACATTGATATAGGTGTTGGGCCCCATCATCATGTGGCCCGCGACCGCCGGCCAGTAATCATTGAGCCATTGGTGGTGGAATTCGCTCCCGAGACGCAGCGTGTCGCGATTGGACAGCATAATGTCGCCCTTGAGCGTATAGCCGGCGCTATGAACCTCGGTGTTCATGGGCATGCCGCCGGTCGCGGTGCCGCCCTTGTCCGCCAGGAAGTTCATCCGATGATCGGTGTCGCGATAGAAGGCGCGCAGGTCCAGATCGCCCCAGTCGAAGGCGCCCTTCCAGTGACCGTTCAGATACCAACTCTTGTTGGATGTCATGTCCATATACTGGTTGGGAAAGCCCTCGTACGGCGAGAAATGGTAGCCGCCCTTCAGTTCGAACAGCCCGATATCGGTCTGCGCGGCCAGGCTCAGCGCATGGTCCGTCTTCTTGTATTCAGTCGAACGGACGGTGCCGTCACGGCCGCCGCCCTTGTAATTGTCGGACTGGGTGAAGGAACCGGCATAGCTGAGGCTGAGCCGGTCGCTTGCCGCCGTGATCGAAAGTGCGCCGCCGAAGCCGTCGCCGTTACTGCGGTAGAAGGTGGACAGTTCGCCCGTCAGCAATCGTTTGCCCGCCTTGGCGAAGCGCGGTGTCAGGGTTTCCACCGAAATCGCGCCGCCGATGCTGTCACCGCCCATGCTGACCGGCGTCACGCCCGTGATGACGCTGATCGCGTCGATCGTCTGCGGATCGGTGTAGGACAAAGGCGGGTTCATCGCATTCGTGCAGGCGATGTCGATCGGCACGCCGTCGACCAATATGGTCAGCCGCTGGCTTTCGAGGCCCCGGATCACCGGCAGGCTGGAAAAGCCACCGGCGCCGAAGCTGCTGCCCCCCGGCAGGCGGCCGATCAGCGCCGCCGTATCGCTTGTTCCCGATTGCAGGGGTGCGACCTTGTCACGCAAAAGGATCTCGGACGACACGGGACCGGCAGGGCGATCCTCGGAATCGATCCCGATGGACGGAAGAACCTGTGTATCCTGCGCAAAGGCACTCGCGGCCGACAGGCCATAGAATATTGCAGCCGCGCTCGCGGCTTTGGAAATGACAGACATGGATGGATCCTGATCCGGGCGCGCGGCGGTCCGCGCGCCGTTGAAAACGAACGGCGAAAGGGATCAGGCGGCTGTTGGCGGTCCTATTGGCGGAGGCCGCAGAAATGGCGAGGCACCGGGCAGGGCGAAAGATAGGCCAAGAAAGCCCATCGCCAGGATGAAGGCAATGGCGAGCGCCAGCAGGATCGGGTCGGCGGCGGCGAGCGCCGGCGACGACAGACCCGAGAAAGCGCAAGGCATGTCGGCCTGCTTGTGATCCGCGGGATCATGATCGCCGGACCTGCCCGGAAGCTCCATCATGACCGTTTGCGGACCCTGGCCCGAGCAGAGCTGGACCAATATCGTACCCGAAGAGACGGTCGGCATGAACCCGGCCGGCACCAGCACCTTCAGCATGAGCGCGGCCCCGGCCAGCCAGATGGCCAGCCAGCGATGCCGGGCAAGGAAGGAGCGGATCATGGTCACGGGAGCGGTCTTTAGAAATCGGTCCTGCTGATGTCGAGGTGACAAGTCGGATTTTTTCGCATACATCGCCTTGACTTAGCGCATCGCGAACAGCTCCTGATGGAAACGTTTCGCTACCGGAAAGCCCAGCGCGGCAAAGTCCCGGCGCAGCGTTTCACCAAATCCAAGGGGGCCGCAAAACCAGAGGCTCGCCTCCCGCCATTCCGGCACGGCGGCGCGTATTCGCTCGCCATCGAGGCGGCCATCGCGTGCATCGACCAGAACATGCAGGCGAATATGGGCAGCCGCCGCATCCGCTTGCAGCTTGCCCAGAGCCTCCTCGTCGACTTCGGCCGTGCAGTGGAAGAGATCAATCTCCGCGCGCGCGCCTTCGGGACTCTGGGCCAGATACTTCATGCGGGCGATGAACGGCGTGATACCGATCCCGCCACCGATCCAGATCTGACGGGCGCTATCATCGTCGAATGTGAAGCATCCATAAGGCCCCTCGATCCTGATCTCCTGGCCGACATGGAGTTTTTCGGGCAGGCGCCGCGTATGATCCCCCAGTCCCTTGGTGATGAAGGTGATCCGCCGCTCATCCTCGCGCCAGGCGGACGCGATGGTATAGGGATGCGGCCCTTCGGCCGGGTCCGACACGGCAAAGGCGAACTGGCCGGGTCGGTGGCCGGGCCACCCCTCCCCCATGTCGACGATGGTCTCGAGCGCCCGCACGCCCGGATAATGGTGGATGGCGGCAATCCTGCCCGGCACCTGCCGGTCCCGGCCTGCGCGGCGCGACAGAATGAGGATCGCCGCCCCGGTGCCGCAAGCAAGCAGCGCCGCCAGCGTGAGGCCGTACGGAGACAGCCAGTAGCTGAACGTCGTCAGGATCACGGCATGAAAGACCAGCACGAGATAGGCCAGCGCCAGAAGCCGATGCGTTCGATAGAAGAAGCGGTAGGGAATGCGCTGGATGAGCGCGACGGCGATCAGCGCAACCACGGCATAAAAGGCCCACTCGCCCAGACCCTCCGCCGTGTGGCGGAGACTGGCGAACAGGGCCTCGACAGGATTGCTTGCGGGCGGTTGCGGGCCACGCGACGGTCGTTCGAGCCAGCCCCACCCCACGGCCCATTTCGGACCCTTCGCCCACAGCCAGTGCGCGATGGCCGTGACCAGTGCCGCGATGCCGAGCCATTTGTGGAGACGATACATCTTGTCCAGTCCGCCCAGCCCATGTTCGGGCCAGCGGGGGCGGATGGCGAGCATCATCGCGACGCTCATGCAGGCGATCGCCAGCGCGCCGCTATACTGCACCGCCGCGCTGCGGATCGCGAAAAAGCCGGACGACCGGAATATGGACAGGTCCGCAAGAAGCCACAACATGGTGACCAAGGCGGCCAGGCCCCAGAATGTCAGTCGCAGGTTGCGCATTTCGATCCTTGTCCGGCCCTTGCGTCAATTGTTCCCTTCGCCCTGTAGCGATCGGCCCAGCTGTGGGATTGATTTCGGACAAGAAGGCAGAACCCCTTGCTCGGCGCATGCGAACATCGCCGACAAGTCTGACGAAAGCCTGACGAGCATTACCCAAATTCGATAGTGTCAGGCCTCGCAGCGTGACATATTTCACGAAATGGGTGCACCATCGGCAGCATAGGTCCGGCTCCGGTCGTATTCGTGGTCGCCCGCTTCGTCGACAAGATAGCCGGACACTTCTTCGGCGTAGTCCGCTTCAAGCACTCCTGTAGCACTCGGAATCAGACGAACACCGAAACCGTTGGCAAAGAGAAGGCGATCTGCCTCCTTCATTGCTGCAAACTGGTCATGTGCGGTCACGCCCAGTTTGACGCGCACGGTGGCATAGACGTGAACGAAATGGGTTGGCGCAGACATGCTGATCTCCCTTTGAGGCATTGGAATGATCGCGGGTGACAGGCCCAGATGCCTTGGCGCACGGCCGACATCGTCAGCCCCGATCGAGGCCGAAGTCATCAGCGGGGTTCGATGACGTCCCGCAATATAGTGCTGAGGGCATCATTGATCGCGTAAAGCACACCGCTATGGGCAGTGTCGCCCATGCCGTCGAGATAGAGATCCGGGATTAGATTGTTGACTGCATGCGTCGCATCATCAACGAGTTGATCGAATTCGTCCTCGGTCATGGGGCTATTCCTGACCAGGAGATGCGGACAGGCTCTCAACCTGTATCCGGAAGGTGGCGCCATCATTGAGCGTCAACCCGATCTCGACACCGTCTTCATTTTCACAGCTGGAGAGGATTTCCACGTCAGCACGGGTTCCATGCACAGCCGAGACGATATGATGGTGGTGATCCCCTGACGGCCGCCCTCCCACGTCGCATGCCTGCATGTGGGTCTCGAGCAACTCGCACAGCACTGCGGCGACTGTGCATGCTTTCGTCATGGACGATCCGTCAGTCATCTGCGTGCTCCATCCTGTCGTCAAAGAAGGTGCCGTCGTTGCCGAGCGCGGTGAGTTCAGCCTGCAGGGCATGGGGTGGGACATCGTCGACGGATGTGATGGCGAAGGCGCCAACCATGTCACCGAAGTCCATTTCCTCGCCGATACGGGCGAGGCTCATGGTCGAGAGGCGATCCTCATCGCTGTCATGCATCAACAGCGTGACGCCAATAGTCACCTTTCGGATTTTCATCATCGTTCCTTCCCTGGATTGACGTGTTTGCTGGCCTTGGCCATGCCAGCCGCGTTGCACCGCCGAATGCCCGCAGGCGCGCTGCCATCGTGCTGCGCAGACGGGCGCGATTTGCGATGACGGTTTCCCATGCCAATGGCTCGCCTCGCGCCGTGACGAAGCCCGCGGCAGGCTTACCGTCGGCGGTTTCGATGACGATGCGGTGGCCGCGCGGGGGAAGCTTGCCGGCATAACGGGCCGTAAATTCTCCGAGCCGGCCCGTCAGGCCATTGACGGCCTTGCCCCAACGAATGTGGCCTGCCCCGACCGTCTGGCCCGCGAGAAACCCACGGTCGAGCCAGATACGAAAGTGCGTCCGTTGCTGGAGCGCGGTGTTCCGCGTTCGTTCCATTGTCCGGCAAAGCGGAAGCGCTGCAGCATGTGCATCGAGCAAAGCCAGATAATACCCTTGGGCAGCGACAAGGATGTCATCAAAGTCGCGATCACCGAGCAGCGCCCGCAAGCAGGCCTGGAGTGCGCGATCGGACGCGAGTACCTCCAGTGCTTCGGGACCACCGAGGGGCAGCGCCGTATCGGCTCTATCGAGAGGGTGAAAACCGGCTCCGGAAATGACGACGATGGTCGCCTCCCCGCAGCCCGAGCAGGAATCGAGAGCCGGACGAAGCAGGGCCGTTTTTGCCGGCGCGGCGACCAGTCCGGCTTCGGGCGCACCGATCAGGAGGAGGCGACGATGCCAGCGTGCCGGCCGCGGCACGTCAGTCGGCTTGAGCCATTCGCTGGGACGAGGCCGCGCGGGCAAAATGGCCGAAGACGTTGGTGTGCGATCCACCATCAAGGCGCGGCGCGCGGTGTCGAAGAGGTCATCGCGGTTGCCGCCACCATCGCAAAAGCCGTGATCATAGGCTTCGGCGCCCGCATCGAGTGGGCCAGGCTTGCGGCATTCGGGATCCCAGCCCGCATGCGCGGCATA
>OEIU01001052.1_pt1 | contig 20134 bp, 19 predicted proteins | sample 1539221 | NCBI WGS metagenome assembly OEIU01 (sample SAMN03792071, study PRJEB22550) | activated sludge metagenome | feature: wastewater treatment plant; material: activated sludge; isolation source: Wastewater treatment plant of a petroleum refinery complex | place: Argentina: Zarate | collected...
ACGTTGAACACCGAGCCGCCGGTCGATTCCACCGAGCAGCGGATGCCGTGCTTGGAACGGTCCTTGTTGACCAGCCGGCAGATCGCGCCGCCCGCCGCGTAGTAGACGCCGGTGACGCCGCCGGTGCCGATCGTGATGAACTTCTGTTGCGCCTGAACGGCGGGCGGTGCCGCCAGCACGCCGATCATCACGCCCGCGACCGCGCAGGCCCAGCCGAACTTGGATGCCATGACTCCCTCCAGGAAAATGCCGGTGTCAAGCCTGTCGTGCAGATCACGCGAGGCTTGAAACCTTCTACGGGACAGTAGGTTAGCGCTGTTTCGTGCCGCCTGGTAGGGCTGATTGCAAGTTCGACGATGGTTCCATCGCTTCAGGTTCCATCACTTCACTTTGACGATCACCTTGCCTTTTGCCCTTCCTGTCTCGACATAGGCCAACGCCTCTGCCACCGAGTCGAATGGAAATACCCGATCTACGGCCGGCTTGATCGCGTCGGATTCGATAAGGGGAGTGATCTCGCGCAGTTGAGCTCCGCTTGCTCGCATGAAGACGAATGCGTAGTGGATGGACACTCCTTTGAGTATGATTGGCCATGCAGCGACTACAAGCCTACAAGTTCGAGCTACGCCCGAACGGCCAGCAGGAGCGGCAAATGCGCCGCTTCGCTGGCTCGTGCCGCTTCGTGTTCAACAAGGCGCTGGCGCTGCAGAAGGAGCGTCACGAGCAGGGTGACAAGAAGCTGGGCTACGCCGGGCTGTGCAAGCTGCTCACCGAATGGCGCCACAGCGCTGAAACCTCGTGGCTGGCCGACGCGCCGGTTCACCCGCTGCAACAGGCGCTCAGGGATCTGGAGCGGGCCTACGCCAACTTCTTCGCCAAGCGGGCCGACTTTCCGCGCTTCAGGAAAAAGGGGCAGAGCGACCGCTTTCGCTATCCCGACCCGAAACAGATCAAGCTGGATCAGGTCAACAGCCGCTTCTTCTGCCCCAAGCTCGGCTGGCTGCGCTATCGCAATAGTCGGGACGTGCTGGGAACGGTGAAGAACATCACCGTAAGCCGGTCGTGCGCCAGGTGGTATGTATCGATTCAGACTGAACGGGAAGTCGAGCAGCCGATTCCAAAGGGCAATGCGGTCGGCATCGACATGGGCGTAGCCCGGTTCGCCACGCTGTCGGACGGCACGTTCTATGCGCCGCTCAACAGCTTCAAGCGGCACGAAGCTGCCTTGCGCAAGGCGCAGCGGGCGATGAGCCGCAAGGAGAAGTTCAGCAGCAACTGGAAGAAGGCGAAAGCGCGCGTGCAGCGCATCCATTCACGGATTGGCAACGCCCGGCGCGACTATCTGCACAAGGCCACGACCACGATCAGCCAAAACCACGCGATGGTGTGTATCGAGGACTTGCAGGTGGGCAACATGTCCAGGTCGGCGGCGGGCACCGCCGGGCAACCGGGGACGGGGGTTCGGGCCAAGTCGGGGCTGAACAAAGCCATCCTCGACCAAGGCTGGTTCGAGTTCCGCCGCCAACTGGATTACAAGCTGGCGTGGAACGGCGGCTGGCTGATCGCCGTGCCGCCGCGCAATACAAGCCGCACCTGCCCGTGTTGCGGCCACGTCTCGGCCGACAACCGGCGGGCGCAAGCGCGGTTCGAGTGTGGGGCATGCGGTTTCGAGGAGAACGCCGACTTTGTCGGCGCGGTCAATGTGCTAAGGGCGGGACACGCCCGGTTCGCCTGTGAAGTGAGCGATGCAGTCGGGTCGCCAGCAGCAGGAACCCACCGAAGCGACTCGGGGGCGGCTCGATGCCGCGCCTGAGCGCCGTAGGAATCTCCGACCTTCAGGCTGGAGAGGATGTCAAGGAGATGTACTCGGCGAAGGTGCCGATCCGGAAATCATCCGGTCGAGCATAGACCTCATCGCCCGGCTTGAACTGCCGTACGCGCGGGCCGACCTTGACGACCTCCCCGGCGACGTCGTGGCCCAGCACGAGCGGCATGCGGTAAGGCAGGACGAGCTTGAACTCGCCACTCCTGATCTTGGAATCGAGAAGATTGACGCCTGCCGCGTGGATTCGGATCAGGACGTCATCGTCGCGCAGTTCGGGCTCCGGCACCTCGGCAATCCGGCCGGTTTCCTTCTTGCCGTAGCGGTCGATGATGAAGGCTTTCATGTCTTGCTCAACTTTTGAGCCGATCCGCGGAACGTCAGCAGCGACAGCGCCAGGCTCGCCGCCAGGACGATGCGGAAGGCCAGATAGGTGGGCAGAGCCAGCGCGGAGGCGGCTCCGATGGCGAGGGCGGCGCAGCCCATCTGCAGGAAGCCGAGCAGGGCCGAGGCGGCGCCTGCCTGCTGCCCGAAGGGCTGCAGCGTGATCGCGGTGCCCAGCGGGCTGATCATGCCCATTCCCAGCAGAAACACGGTCAGTGCCGCCGAGAAGTACCAAGCATCCTGCGGGCCGACCAGCAGGGCGATGCTGCCTGCGAACGCGATGACGATCCCGGCTCGGGCCGCCCGCGTCGTTCCCCACCGATGCGCCAGCCGCGGCGCCAGCAGGCCGGCGCCGAACACCACGAAGACGGTGGACGCAAAGAACAGTGCCAGCCCGAGCGGCGAGAAGCCGAACCCTTCGATCAGGATGGCGGGCGCCATCGCGAAGAACATGTACAGGGAGCCGATGACCAGGCTCACCGACAGCGCTGGCGCGATGAATCGGCGGTCGAGCAGCAATCGTCCGTAAGTCCCCATCACGGCCGGGAGGGAGAGTGCCGCGCGCCGGTCGGCATGATGCGTCTCGCCGAGACGGATCAGGTAGTGGATGCCCAGCAGCGCCGCGAGCAGGCCCACCACCCAGAAGGTCGTCCGCCAGCCCAGCAGGCTGTTGAACGCGCCGCCCAGCAACGGCGAGAAACCGGGCGCTGCGGCCATGGCCACCATGATCAGCGAGAGTGTACGGGCGAGCGCTTCGCCTTCGAACAGGTCGCGCGCGATGGCACGCGACAGCACGGACGTGGCACACACCCCCAGCGCCTGCACGATGCGTCCGACGATGAGTTGCGGCAGGTCGATCGCCAGTGCGCAGACGGCGCTGCCCGCTACGAACGTGAGCAGGCCGCACAGCACCAGCTGCCTGCGGCCGAACCGGTCCGACAGAGGGCCGACGAAGAGCTGGCCGACGGCGAAGGCCACGAAGAACGTACCGAGCGTCGCACTCAGATCCTTCACCGATGTGCCGAGATCGGCCCCGATCGCGGGAAAGGCGGGCAGGATGATGTTGGTGGCAAGCGATCCCAGCGCGGCCAGGCCAGCAAGCAGCCACAGCAGCTCGCCCGTCAGCGGTCTCTGACCCTCCCTAAGCTGCGGCTGCATCGTCGGAATCGTCATCGAGGCATTCGATGCAGGCATCCAGCAGCTCATGCAGGGCCGCCACCCGTTCCACCCCCAGCCGCTCGTTCAGCGCCGTTTGTGCCGCCTTCCACGCACGTTGCCCTTCGGCGCGCTTCGCACGGCCCGCAGCGGTCGCTTCGACCAGCCGGCTGCGCGCATCCTCGCCCGCGCCGATCGTCACCCATCCCTGTGCCGCCAGCGGCTGCAGGTTGCGCGTCAGCGTCGAGGCATCCATCTGCATGCGCCTGGCCAGATCGCCGGGCCGGATCGGGCCGAGTCCGACGATGTGTGAAAGCAGCGCGTACTGCGTGTTCTTCAGGCCGACCCCGGCGACGTAACGGTCGTAATGCCGGGTCGCCATGCGACCGAGCTGGCGCAGCTTCAGGTTGGTACAGCCTTGTGGCTTGATGGCGTTCTTCATGGTATATATTGTACCTGCAATCTTTGTAGATACAAGTTTTTGGAAATGAAGGAGCCGTCAATGAAGGTCGATCAGGTCGTCGAGCGGTGGAAAGAGGACGAAGCCGCGGTGCGTGCCCGCTTGCGACAGCCCGACGCAGCAACTCAGGAACAGGTCGCCGGGCGATCAGGCATGGAGATCTTCGAAGCGATCTTCGCGGGCGAGCTTCCGCCAGCGCCGATCGGCGACACGCTCGACTTCGTGCCGATTCACATGGCACCGGGGGAGGCCGTGTTCCAGGGGCGGCCGCAACGCCGGCACTACAACCCTCTGGGCACCGTGCACGGTGGCTGGTTCGCCACCTTGCTCGACTCGGCGGTCGGTTGCGCGATCCACGCCACCCTGCCGGCGGGCAAGGCTTTCACCACGCTGGAACTCAAGGTGAACATGGTGCGGCCTCTCAACGATGGCGTGCCGCTGGTGCGTGCCGAGGGCAAGGTGATCCATGCCGGGCGTCAGGTCGCCACCGCCGAGGGGCGCATCGTCGGCCCCGATGGCAAGCTGTACGCCCACGCGACCACGACCTGCCTGATCTTCGATCACCCCATGTGATCGAGGGCCGTTCACACTACGTTCGTGTCCGCGTGAGGCCCTAGTGTCGTGAGTCAGAGATTCGCAGGGTCAGGACGAGGCGCAACGGGGCGAGCGCAAGGCGCGGTTCTGGGTCGATACCGGGGGTATCGACCCAGGTTCGCAACGCCGCGATCGCCCCGTTTCGCCTCGCCCCGAAGGGGTTTGACCAGATGGCGCCCTCGGCCGTCGTCCGAAGGGGGGCGATACGCCCAGTATCGACCCCCTTCGGCCAACGGCCGATCATCGCCATCTGGTCAAATCCTGACCCTGCGAATCTCTGACTCACGACACTAGCCGGGCAGCCGTCATGCCAGCGATGCCAGACTGTCGCGCAGCGCACGCGCCAGCCGCGCGACGATTTCGTCGATCTCGTCGTGTCCGATGATGAACGGCGGTGCCAGCACCACGTGGTCGCCGAGGCGCCCATCGATGGTGCCGCCCATCGGATAGCAGCACAGGCCCGCCTGCATCGCCGCCTGCTTGATCCGTGCATGCAGTTTCAGTGCCGGGTCGAAGCTGCGCTTCGTGTCGCGATCGGCAACCAGTTCGATCGCCTGGAAGAGGCCCCGTCCGCGGATGTCGCCGACGTGCGGATGATCGCCGAACTCCGCCTGCAGGCGTGCGCGCAGCCGTTCGCCCATCTGCCGTACCCGTTCGAGCAGCCGGTCGCGTTCGATGACCCGCTGTACCGCCAGCGCCGCTGCGCAGGCCACCGGATGGCCGAGATAGGTGTGGCCGTGCTGCAGGAAGCCGCTGCCGGCGGCGATCGCATCGGTCACCTTCGTCTGCGCGAGCACCGCCCCGATCGGCTGGTAGCCGCCGCCCAGGCCCTTGGCGATCGTCATCAGGTCGGGCACCACGCCCTCTGCTTCGCAGGCGTGCAGCGTGCCGGTGCGGCCCATGCCGCACATCACCTCGTCGAGGATCAGCAGGATGCCGTGCCGGTCGCACAGTTCGCGGATCGCGGCGAAGTAGCCGGGCACCGCGGTCAGCACGCCGGCGGTGGCGCCGCCGACCGTCTCGGCGACGAACGCGATGACGTTGTCGCCGCCCAGCCGGTCGATCGCATCGGACAGCTCGGCGACCAGCCGCGCGCCGTACTGCTCGGGCGTCTCGCCGGGCGCGCGGTCACGGTATTCGTAGCACGGCGACACGTGGGTCACGTCTATCAGCAGCGGCGCGAACTGCGCGCGCCGCCAGGCATTGCCGCCGACCGCCAGCGCGCCCAGCGTGTTGCCGTGGTAGCTCTGCCGGCGCGCGATGAAGTGCCGCCGCTGCGGCTGGCCGATCTCGACGAAGTACTGGCGGGCGATCTTCAGTGCCGCCTCGACCGCCTCGGAGCCACCGGACACGAAGTACGCATGACTGGTGCCGGCCGGTGCTCCGCGCACCAGCACGTCGGCCAGCTCCTCGGCCACCGCGGTCGAAAAGAAGCTGGTGTGCGCATAGGCGAGCTGATCGATCTGCGCGTGCATCGCGGCGCGCACGTCCGGGTGGCCATGTCCCAGGCACGACACCGCCGCGCCGCCCGACGCGTCCAGATAGGTCTTGCCGGTGCTGTCGGTGATCCAGGCGCCGTTGCCGGCTGTCGCGACCGGGTAGTCGCGGTTGAACTGGCGGTGCCAGACCGCGGTGCGGATCGAGGTCGGTGAAACGGGGGCGGACGAACGTTGCATCGCCGAAGTCTGCGTCAGCCGCCGGCGGATGTCCACGCACGGGCGACGATCCTGAATCGGCCGGCTGGACGTTCCTGCTGGCGCTGGCGCTGCGGCCGGCCTCGACGCAGCGCAAGTGTCGATGCGCGCGCCATGCGGCGGTGCGGCAATCGTTCAGTGCGCTCTTTGGCGAGCGAGTTCTTCGGCGAGCGAGTTCTTCGGCGAGTTCAGCGGATGCCGCGGAACGGCGTCCCCGGCGAGGGCATGCGCGGCGGCGCGGGCACGCCGGGCCGCACGCCACGGAACGGCGTGACCGAGGGCGGCGCCACCGATGGCGGCCGCACGACCGGAGGAGCGGACGGCGGCCGCACCGGCGGCGCGATCCGCGATGGCCCGTGCCAATGCGGATACGGCCGATGGACCCATGGCCGCCCGCGGTAGCCGTAGTAGCCGAAACCGATCGCCGGGCCGTAGTAGTAGCCCGGCCAGGTGTCGTAGTAGCCGGGCCAGGCGCTGTAGTAGCCGGGCGCGTAGCCGACGCCGGGCGGGGCTTCGGCGACCCGGGACGACGGCTGCCAGGTGACGGCGATCACCGCATCCATCACTTCCTGCGATGCACCACCGGTGCGCAGCGTCTCCATGTCGGCGCTGCTGGGCGCATGACGCATGCCGCGGGCGCGGATCTGCGCGATGATCTCCGACTGCGGCTTGCTCGCCGCGATCATCGCGACCACCTCGTCGTAGCCGACGCCGCCCTCGTTGACGTAGTTCTGCGGCCCGACCGGTTGCGTGCTGACGCAGCCGGAGGCCAGCGCGGCGACCACGACAACGGCCGCGATCAGCAGACGGTGCATCTCTTGCCCCATGATTCGGTTCCCCTGAAACGGCTGCCGGAAGGCGCCCGTTGACCGGGCAAGCGCATCGACCCCGCCGCGGCCGGCTGCTACAGTGTCGCACCTGAAGTCACGCACCTGACTCCCCGGGTGCTCTTGTAGGAGACTTTTCGATGCGTCAAGCGAAGCTGGCGGCGGCCGCGATACTGGCCGCCGGGTTGATCGTGTCCGCCTCCGCGCAGGCTCAGCAGTATCCGACGCGGCCGGTTTCGGTCGTGGTGCCGTTCGCCGCCGGCGGCCCGACCGATACCGTCGCCCGCAACATCGCCGATGCGATGGGCAAGGCCCTGCCGGGCGCGAACTTCATCGTCGAGAATCTTGGCGGCGCCGGCGGCACGATCGGTGTCGGCAAGGTTGCGCGCGCCACGCCCGACGGCTACACGCTGCTGATCCACCACATCGGCATGTCCACCGCGCCGGCGCTGTACCGCAAGCTGCAGTTCGACCCGCTGAAGGACTTCGAGTACATCGGCCTGATCAACGAGGTGCCGATGACCTTTCTCGCGAAGGAGGGCTTTCCGGTCGGCACGATGAAGGAGCTGGTGCCCTACCTGAAGGCCAATGCCGCCAAGGTGTCGCTGGCCAACGCCGGCATCGGATCGGCCTCGCACCTGTGCGGTCTGCTGTTCATGTCGGCGATCCAGACCGAGCTGACCACGGTGCCGTACAAGGGCACGGCGCCGGCGATCACCGATCTGCTGGGCGGCCAGGTCGATCTGCTGTGCGACCAGACCACCAACACGATGCAGCACATCAAGGCCGGCAAGGTCAAGGCGCTCGGCATCACGACGCCGAAGCGGCTGGACATGCTAAAGGAGCTGCCGACGCTCGCCGAATCGGGCCTGACCGGCTTCAACGTGTCGGTCTGGCATGCGATGTATGCGCCGAAGGGCACGCCCAAGCCGGTCGTCGACCGGCTGGTGGCGGGGTTGCAGCAGAGCCTGAAGAACCCGGACCTGATCAAGCGTTTCGCCGATCTGGGCACCGAGCCGGTCAGCGCCGACAAGGCCACGCCCGAGGCGCTGCAGAAATTCCTGACGGCCGAGATCAACAAGTGGTCGCCGGTCATCAAGAAGGCCGGCATCTACGCGGACTGAGCCGACGCCTGCATCGGGCAGGGGCCGCCGGGTGATCCGGCCGCCCGGCCCCGGCTCGGGACGGCCGAAGCCCTCCCGTAGAATCGCGGGATGGACACGCTGACCCTGATCCGTCCCGACGACTGGCACCTGCACCTGCGCGATGGCGAGTCGCTGCGCGCGGTGATCGGTGCCAGCGCCGCGCAGTTCGCGCGCGCGATCGTGATGCCGAACCTGAAGCCGCCGGTGGCGACCACCGCGATGGCGCTGCAGTACCGCGAGCGCATCCTGGCGGCGCTGCCCGCCGGCAGCCGGTTCGAGCCGTTGATGACGCTGTACCTGACCGACAACACGCCGGCCGCCGAGATCGCGGCGGCGCGTGCCAGCGGTGCCGTCCATGCGCTGAAGCTCTATCCGGCCGGCGCCACCACCAATTCCGATGCCGGCGTCACCGACATCCGCCGCGTCCATCCGGTGCTCGAAGCGATGCAGCGCGAGCAGATGCCGCTGCTGGTGCATGGCGAAGTCACCGATCCCGCGGTCGATCTGTTCGATCGTGAGGCAGCCTTCATCGACGAGGTGCTGATTCCGCTGCGGCGGGCGTTCCCCGCATTGCCGGTGGTTTTCGAGCACATCACGACGCGCCAGGCGGCCCAGTACGTCACCGAGGCCGAGGGGCCGATCGGCGCGACGATCACCGCGCACCATCTGCTGTACAACCGCAACGCGATCTTCGTCGGCGGCGTGCGCCCGCACTGGTACTGCCTGCCGGTGCTGAAGCGCGAGACCCACCGGCTCGCGCTGGTCGCCGCGGCCACCAGCGGCAATCCGCGCTTCTTCCTCGGCACCGACAGCGCGCCGCATCCGCAGCGGCTGAAGGAACATGCGGCCGGCTGCGCCGGCTGCTATACCGCGCCGCATGCGCTGGAGCTGTATGCGACCGCCTTCGAGCGGGCCGGTGCGCTCGACCGGCTCGAAGGCTTCGCCAGCCGTCACGGCCCCGCGTTCTACTGGCTGCCGGTCAATACCGGCCAGGCGACCTTGCGGCGCGAGCGCTGGCAGATCCCCGAGCGGCTGCCGTTCGGCGCGGGCGACGGCATCGTGCCGCTGGCCGGCGGCGAGTTCCTGGACTGGCGGCTGGCCGCTGCGTGAACCCGATGTCGCGAATCGCTGACTCGCGACACTCGGCTCGGCGGGCATGCCGCGGCCGTGCGCCGCCTCCGCACCGCCCGTGTCCCAGGCGGCCGTGACCGGCGCACTGCCGTCGGCGTCGCCATTGCCGGGCACAGAGCCGCCCGCCGCCGACTGGCGCGAGGCGCCGTGGTGGCAGCCGCTGCGCCCCGGGCTGGACACGCTGCAGGGTGCCGAACCCGATGACGCGACGATCGCCGAGCTGAACCGGCGCGCCGCTGCACAGCGGCTGCGCAACGAAGCCGGCCTGCCGGTGACGTTCGTGCCAGGGCGCGAGGCGCTGTCGGCGGTCGGCTACGAGACCCGCATCGCGACGGCGGGCCAGGTGTCGACGCGACTGGGCGGTCGCGACGGCTGGCACGACTGGTTCAACGCGGTGGTCTGGCTCGCCTGGCCGCGTCTGAAGGCGCGGTTGAACCGGCTGCACGAGCAGATGATCGCCGCCGAGCCGGGCCGGCGCGGCCGGGTGCGCGACGCGCTGACCCTGTTCGACGAGAACGCGGCGCTGGTGGTCACCGCCGACCCGGCCGTGGGGCCGGCCCTGCATGCGCATCGCTGGCAGACGCTCTTCGTCGAGCAGCGCGACCAGTGGCTGCGCTCGGTGCGGGTGCTGCTGTTCGGCCATGGCCTGATGCAGCGGATGCTGCGGCCGTATCCGTCGCTGTGCGCGAAGGCCTGGATCGTCGAGGTCGAGCCCGACGTGCTGGCAGCGATCGATGCCGGCCGGCTCGATGCGCTCGACGCTGCCGTCGCCGCGGCCCTGACGCCGGCGCGCCTCGATCCGCGCGGCTTCGCGCCACTGCCGGTGCTGGGCGTGCCGGGCTGGTGGCCGGCCAACGAGGATCCGTCGTTCTACAATGACCGCGCCGTGTTCAGGCCCGCCCGAGGGGCCGTCGAAGCGGCCGCGCGGACCACGCGGACGGCGTCGACCGGCACACCTGACTCGAGCGACGCGGAGCCCGTGGACGATACGGAACACGCGGACCACGCCGGCGGCATGAGCGCACCGATGACGAACAGGAGACCCTACCCATGAACATCGTGATCACCGGCGGCGCCGGCTTCATCGGCCAGCAGTTGATTCGCCGGCTGCTCGACGGCCCGGCATTGACGGTCGACGACACCGGCAGGCCGCAGGCGATCGACCGCATCGTCTGCTTCGACGTGGTCCAAGGGGCGCTGCAGGATCCGCGCGTGCGCAACGTCGCCGGCGACATCGCCGATCCGGCGCAGGTGTCGGCGCTGTTCGACCGCGACACCCGACTGGTCGTCCATCTGGCGGCGGTGGTCAGCGGCACCGCCGAGGCGGATTTCGATCTGGGCATGCGGGTCAATCTCGACGGCACCCGTCATGTGCTGCAGGCGGCGCGGGCCCTCGGCAGCGCGCCGCGGGTCGTCTATTCGAGCTCGCTGGCGGTGTTCGGCGGCGAGCTGCCGGCGCTGGTCACCGATGCGACGACGCCGACGCCGCAGGGCTCCTACGGCATCCAGAAGCTGATCGGCGAGCACCTGGTGCAGGACTACAGCCGCAAGGGCTTCATCGACGGGCGCAGCGTCCGGCTGCCGACGGTGGTGGTGCGGCCGGGCCGGCCCAACGGCGCGGCCTCCGGGTTCGCCTCGGGCATCATCCGCGAGCCGCTGGCCGGCGTCGAGGCGATCCTGCCGGTGCCGCCCGAAACCGAGATGTGGCTCGCTTCGCCGCGGGCGATCGTGCGGATGCTGGTGCATGCGATCGAGACGCCGTCCGGCACCTGGGGCTGGTACCGCTCGCTGAACCTGCCGGGCTTCGTCGCATCGATGCGCGACGAGATCGCGGCGCTGAAGGCGGTCGCCGGCGATCGCGCGGTGGCGCTGATCCGCCCGCAGCCGGACGAGACGGTGATCCGCCTGGTCCGCTCATGGCCGGCGCGCTTCGATACCCGCCGGGCGCGCGACATGGGCTTCGTCGGCGACACCGACTTCGAATCGATCGTCCGCGCGTACGTCGAGGATCACCGCGATGCGGTGAAGCTGCCGGTCGACGGCTGAACGTCAGTTGCGCGGCGCGGCCGGGTTCGCGGTGCTGATCGCCTTGACGTCGGAGGCGGGCGGCTGGGCCGGCGCCGCCTGGAATGGCGTGGCCTTGGTCGGTGCCGGCGCGCAGGCGCAGGGTTCCGCCGCCACCGGCCGCACCGGCGAACGGGTTGCCGCCCTGGCGGTCGCCGTCGGCACGGCCGGGCGGCGCTGGGCGACCCGCCGTATCGGGCGCTTGCCGGCCGCCGCCGACGCCTGCGGCGCGGCCGCCGGATCGGTCTGCGACGCAGCGAACTTCTGCGGCGGAATCCTCAAGTCGTAGCTGACCCGGTCGACGTCGTTGTCGGCGACGAACAGTTCGATCCGCAGCCGGTCGACCGAAACCGGTTCGCTGGACTGCAGGTAGACGACGTTGCGGCGGTCGGGCTTGGAGATCGTGAAGCCGCTGGCCGCCGGCGCCGGCTGGCCATCCAGCGTGTTCACCGAGGTCACCGCGAAGCGCAGCACCGGCACCCGCTCGTTGGGGCCGGAACCGAACGGCACCGCGACCTTCAGTCGCTGCCCCTGCTGCGACAGCACGCTGGCCTCGCCGAGCTCGATCGCCCGCGCCGGCCCGACGGCGGCCAGCGCCAGCAGGGCGGCCAGCAGGCTGCTGGTCCACTGCGGGTGCAATCGGGGGGTCGGCTTCATCGGGCGCTCCGTTCGGATGAGGTGGCTCCTGATGATGGTCACCGCCGCCCGGCGGCGGATAGCCGGACCCGATGGGCGGGCAGGCCGCGCCGACCGCCGCCTGGCGCCGCCGCGGCCACCCGCCTACAATGGCGTCCGGAAGCGGGCCGGACGGCCGCCGGCAGCCGCCGCCTCGTGCGGCGGCGATGGAGGAAGGTCCGGACTCCACAGGGCAGGATGCTGGCTAACGGCCAGGCGTCACCGGCCGCGAGGCACGGGGCGACGGAAAGTGGCACAGAAAACATACCGCCCAAGCTGCTGAGTTGGCAGTCACTTCGGTGATTGCCCGCTTCGGTGGCCGGCAAGGGTGAAAAGGCGGAGTAAGAGCCCACCGCGCCCGTGGTGACACGGGCGGCATGCCAAACCCCATCCGGAGCAACACCAAATAGGCACGCGTTCGGCTTCGGCCGTCAGGGCGGTCCGCCCGAGCGTGCGGGTAGGTGGCTAGAGCAGCCGGGTAACCGGCCGCCCAGACGAATGGCCGTCAGCCGGTTCGCCGGCCTACAGAATCCGGCCTACAGGCCCGCTTCCCTTCCCCTTCGCGCCGACGCATATCTCGAACGGGGGATTGATTTCGGTCGGTCGACCGACTTAATATCAGGGTTCCGATGTACCCCCTCCAAGGAGATCCGTGATGAGTGGCTTCTTCTCGGCTTTCTATGGCGTCGCCGCCTACCTGGTGTTCCTCTGCACCTTCCTCTATGCGGTCGCCTTCGTCGGCAACCTGCCGGTGCCCGTGACGATCGACGACGGGCCTGCCGCGCCCGCCGGCCTCGCGGTGCTGGTCGACGTGCTGCTGCTCGGCGTGTTCGCGGTCCAGCACAGCGTGATGGCGCGCCCGGCCTTCAAGCGTTGGTGGACCCGGTTCGTGCCGCCGGCGATCGAGCGTTCGACCTATGTGCTGCTGGCCAGCCTGGCGCTGATCCTGCTGTTCTGGCAGTGGCGGCCGATCACGACGCCGGTCTGGAACGTCGGGAATCCGATCGGGGCGGCGGTGCTTCAGGCGCTGTTCTGGGCGGGCTGGGCGCTGGTGCTGACGAGCACCTTCCTGATCAGTCACTTCGAGCTGTTCGGCCTTCGGCAGGTCTACGCGCGGCTGATCGGGCAGCCGATGCCGCCGCCGGAGTTCCGCACGCCGTTCTTCTATCGGCACGTGCGGCACCCGATCTATCTCGGCTTCCTGCTGGCGTTCTGGTCGACTCCGTCGATGACGATGGGTCACCTGCTGTTCGCGCTGGCCACCACCGGCCATATCCTGATCGGCCTGCATCTGGAGGAGCGCGATCTGATCGCGCAGTTCGGCGAGCGTTACCGCCGTTATCGTCGCGAAGTGTCGATGCTGGTCCCGCTGCCGTGGCGGCGGTCGGCATCGGATCGGACGAGCACTGGCACCGACTGGAAGCCGCCTCGCCCCACCGAAAGGGAAATGAATTGAATCGACCCGCACGCGCCCAGTCCTCCGCCACCCGCATCGCGCTGCTCGAAGCCGCCCGGACGATGCTCCGCCAGCACGGATATGCCGGCCTTTCCACTCGCGACGTCGCGGCCGCCGCCGGCATGCCGCTCAGCCAGATCCACTACCACTTCGGGTCTAAGCAGAACCTGCTGGTGGGATTGTTCGAATACATGAACGAACAGTTGCTGGACCGGCAGCAGGCGCTGTTCGGCGATCCGTCGCTGGCGTTGTCGATGCAATGGGAGCGGGCCTGCGACTACCTGGACGAGGACATCGCGTCGGGCTACGTGCGGGTGCTGCAGGAGCTGACCGCGGCCGGCTGGGCCGATGCGGAGGTCGCGAAAGTGGTGCGGGCAGGGCTGCAGGGCTGGGTCGACCTGATCGCCGGGCTGGCCGGCCGGGCGCAGCGCAGGTTCGGCGGGCTCGGCCCGTTCACGCCGCAGGAGATGGGGGCGCTGATCGCCAATGCGTTCATGGGCGCCGAGAGCATGCAGGCGCTCGGCATGGAGGACAGCGGCGTGCCGGTCCGCGCCGCGCTGCGCCGGTTCGGCGAAGTGATACGGCTGGCCGAGTCGTCGGCGAGCCGGAAAGCGGAGTAAGAAGAGGCCCGATCATGCGTGCCAGGCTGCCCGATATCGAAGGCACCGTCGATCGCGAAGGTGTCCGCCTGCATTACGAGGTACACGGTCGCGACGGCCCCGGCATGCTGTTCGTGCCGCCATGGAGCATCGTGCATTCGCGGGTCTACAAGGCGCAGGTGCCGTACTTCAGCCAGCGTTTCCGCTGCGTCACCTACGATCCGCGCGGCAACGGCCGCTCCGACCGGCCGCTCGACGCGGACGCCTATGCATTCGACCGGTATGTCGCCGACGCGCTGGCGGTGATCGACGCGACTCTCGACGGGCCGGTGATCCTGGTGGGGCTGTCGTCCGGCGCGCCGATCGTCTGCGCGATCGCCGCCTATCACGCCGGGCGGGTACGGGCGGCGATCCTCGTGGGAGTGGCGGCGCCGATCGGCCCGTCGTATCCGTATCTGTCGCCGCAGAATTTCCTGGCGCAGCGATCGACCTACGAGGGCTGGGACAAGTACAACCGGGACTACTGGCGCATCGACTACCCGTCGTTCGCCGAGCACTTCATGACCAGCATGTTCCCCGAGCCTCATTCGACGAAGCAGGTCGAGGACGGGGTGGGCTGGGCCTGCGAAACCAGCGCCGAGGTGCTGGTGCGGACCGTCGAAGGGCGCGCGATCCCGCATCCGATCGACGTCGGTGAGGCGATGTATCGCCGGGTCGGGTGCCCGGCGCTGATGATCCATGGCGAAGACGACCGCATCCAGCCGCCGGAGAAGGCCCGGTTCCTCTCCGGATTGACCGGCGCGGAGCTGGTGATGCTGCCCGAAGCGGGCCACAACCCGCTCGCCCGCTTTCCCGCCAGGTGCAACCTGCTGATCGACGAGTTTCTGTCGCGCCGGCTGGGCGTGGCGGCCGATGTCGGGGCCGAGGTCGACGCGGGTGCCGATGCGGACGCAGATGCCGGCGCGGGTGTCGGTGTCGGTGTCGGTGGCGATGGCGATGGCGATGGCGATGGCGATGGCGATGGCGATGCCGGTGCACGGAGACCGTCGGCACCCCGGATCGCGGCATCACATGGCGCGCTTCCGAAGAAGGTGCTGTTCCTCAGCTCGCCGATCGGCCTGGGCCATGGTCGTCGCGATCTGGCGATCGCCCGGGAACTGCGGCGGCTGCGGCCCGGTCTGCGGATCGACTGGCTGGCGCAGGATCCAGTCACCCGGATGCTGCGCGCCAGCGGGGAACGGATTCATCCGCTGAGCGCGCGACTGGCCAGCGAATCGCAGCACATCGAGTCGGAATGCGGCGAACACGATCTGAACGCCTTCCAGGCGATCCGGCGGATGGACGAGATCCTGATCGCCAACTTCATGATCTTCCAGAAGGCGGTCGACGAGGGCGGCTACGATCTGGTGGTCGCCGACGAGGCGTGGGACGTCGATCACTTCTGGCACGAACATCCCGAGTTCAAGCGCACGACGCTGGCCTGGCTCACCGACTTCGTCGGCTTCGTGCCGATGCCGGCCGGCGGCGAGCGCGAAGCGTTCCTCACCGGCGACTACAACGCCGAGATGATCGGCCACATCGAACGCCACCCGGGCGTGCGCGACCGGGCGATCTTCGTCGGCTCGCCGGCCGACATCGTGCCGCTGTCGTTCGGCGAGGGCCTGCCGGCGATGCGCGACTGGATCCCGCGCCACTTCGATTTCTGCGGCTATGTGCTGGGCGACCATCCCGACCGGTTCGGCGATCGCGCCGAGCTGCGTGCCGAGCTCGGTTATCGTCCCGATGAACGGGTGTGCCTGATCACGGTGGGCGGCTCGGGCGTCGGCACCCACCTGATCCGCCGCACGCTGCAGGCGATTCAGGAGGTCGCGCCCCGGCTGCCGGAGCTGCGCACGGTCCTGGTTGCGGGGCCGCGGATCGACCCGGCGCCGTTGCGGGTGCCGGCCGGGGTCGAGGTGCACGCGTTCGTGCCCGACCTCGACCGCCACCTGGCGGCCTGCGATCTGGCGCTGGTGCAGGGCGGCCTCACAACCTGCATGGAGCTGGCGGCGGCCCGCCGGCCGTTCCTGTACTTCCCGCTGAAGAACCACTTCGAGCAGAACGTGCACGTCGCCCACCGGCTCGACCGCTACCGGGCCGGACGGCGGCTGGCGTTCGACGAGGCGACGCCGGAATCGATCGCTGGAGCGATGCTGGCCGCGCTGAAGGGCCCGGTCGACTCGCTGCCGGTGGAGGCCGATGGCGCCGCACGGGCCGCCCGGATGCTGGCGGAGATGATCTAGAAGCATTCGGGCGCTCCGGAAGCACTCCGAAAGCGCTCCGGAGCAGGAGGCGCTCTCCGGAAGCACTCAGGAGGCTGTCTCCGGAAGTACTCCGCAACGCTCCGGAAGCCCTGAACCGTCCAGGGGATGGGCCGGTTCTCCCACCGGCTGCCTTACCGGCCGGTTTCTCTCCCACTTTTTTCCCCGTTTTTCGACGCTTTCGGCCCCTTTTGTGCCGCGTTTCGGGTGCAGCCTGCACGTCGGATGCCGCCCGTGCGTCCGCGCCGGCCCGCACGGGCGGACGGCGCAGCGCTAAGCACATTAATTCCGGCCGTCCGGGTCAGGCGGAAGAGCTGGCCCCCACCTAGACCCTCGTATGGTTTCTATGCAAGTGTGCGCAAACTTCCATATCACCACAGGTCGCCGGCGCGCATTAAATTCTTGTAAACACAGGGAAAAACCGAGTGTCAGCTTGACCGACTTTCGCTATTTCCGTAAAGTGGGTTTTTCTGTCGAAAAGTGGTTCGAAGTGGGAATCGGAGGGATCAAGGGGGATCCCGACACGTTCTCCCGAGTTCCCCGGATCGGCCCGCGCCCGTTCTCCGAGGCCCATGTTCCAAGGCACCTCCGCACTGTCGCTCGACGCCAAAGGCCGGATGACTATTCCGACCCGGTTGCGTCCGGCATTCGCGGAGGCCGACGGAAGCTTCGTCGTGCTGACCCGGCATCCGGACGGCTGTCTGCTGATGTACCAGCGGCCGATGTGGGCGGAGAAGGGGCCGGAGCTGGCGGCGCTGGCGTTCAACTCCCGGCACTGGCAGCGGATGTTCCTCGGTTATGCGCAGGAGATCGAGGTCGATGCCGCCGGGCGGGTGCTGATTCCGCCCGAGCTGCGGGCCGTCGCCGGGCTGGACGGCGAAGACAGGAACGTGACGTTGATGGGGGTCGGCAGTCATTTCGAGATCTGGAATGCGGCGACCCTGAAGAAGTTCGAAGAGGCGCAGAGCGGCGCGGAACTTCCGGAATCTATCGCTGGTTTCCGTCTGTAGGCAAGGGCGGCCTTGCAGACGGAAGACGGTCAGGACTCCGGGCACCTGCCGGTTCTGCTCCACCAGGCGATCGACGCGCTGTCGATCAGGCCGCAGGGCGTGTATGTCGACGCGACCTTCGGCCGGGGCGGTCACAGCGCGCGGATCCTGGAGCGGTTGGGTGGTGGCGGGCGTCTGATCGCGATCGATCGGGATCCTCAGGCGGTGGAACTTGGGCGAAGCTGGAAAGAGGCGGGGCGGGATGGCCGGTTCGACATCGAGCATGCATGGTTTTCCGAGCTCGACCGGGTGCTCGACGGGCAGGGCGTGGACCGTGTCGACGGCGTGCTGCTCGACCTCGGGGTCTCCTCGCCGCAGCTCGACGATCCTTCCCGCGGTTTCAGTTTCAAAAGCGACGGTCCGCTCGACATGCGCATGGATCCGACCCGTGGCATGTCGGCGCGCCAGTGGCTGCTGACGGCATCGACAACAGATATCGCAGAGGTGGTGAGGGAGTATGGGCAAGAACGGTTTGCTGTTCAGATTGCAGCGGCGATTGATGCTCGCCGCCGGGACGCCGGCGACGCCGCGCTACGGACAACCGGAGAGCTTGCCCGCCTCGTGGCGGGCGTCGTCCTCCGCCGCCAGAAACGGCCGGAGGTGGGCAAGGACCCGGCCACCCGCACCTTTCAAGCTGTACGGATTTTCATCAATCAAGAGCTTGAGGAGCTCGCGCGGGTCCTCGATCGGGCTGTAGCCCGTCTGGCGCCGGGAGGCAGGCTGGTGGTGATCGCTTTTCATTCGCTCGAGGACCGGATGGTCAAGCAGTTTCTGGCGCGGGAAACCGGCCGGACCGCTGCGCGCGATCCGGTCACCGGCCGCCGGCTCGATGCCGATGCCCGGCTGCACTCGGCGCATCGGGTGCTGCCCGACGCCGCCGAGATCGCCGCCAACCCGCGTGCCCGCTCGGCGGTGCTGCGCTTCGCCACCCGCACCGACGCCGCGGCTGCGGCGCCCTGCAACGCCTGAGGCGGTACGCGCGATGGTCCGCATCACGATCCTCGTCGCCGTGCTGCTCGTCATCAGCGCGCTCGGGCTGGTCACCTCGCAGCACCGCGCGCGCAAGCAGTTCGTCGAGCTCGAACGGGCGCAGGCGCAGGCGCGGGCGCTGGAGGTGCAGTGGAACCAGCTCGTGCTCGAGCAGTCGGAGCTGACCCGCAGCGCGCTGATCGACAGCAAGGCCCGCCGCAGCCTGGCGATGCAGCCGGTGCGCGCCGAACGCACGCTGCATCTGAGTCTCGATGACCAGGCGGCCAAGAGCGCCGCGCTGAGGAAGCGCTGATGGCCCGCAACGTGCCGCACGCCTCCAACCCGCTGCTGCAGGTGCGGCTGCCCGCCTATCGTTCGCGGCTGACCCTGCTGATCCTGGCGCTGGCCTTCCTCGCGCTCGCCGGCCGCGCCGGCTGGCTGCAGCTCATGTCGCGCGACTTCCTGCAGAAGGAGGGCGAGAAGCGCTACGAGGTGTCGTTCGACGTGCCGGCCTCGCGCGGCAAGATCATCGACCGGCATGGCGTGGTGCTGGCCTCCAGCATGCCGGCGCGCGCGATCTGCGCGATCCCCGGCAAGGTGGACATCTCGCGCGAGCAGCTTCATGCGCTGTCGAAGCTGCTGGGCATGCCGGCGCGCGAGCTCGAGCGCAAGCTCGATGACGACGACCGCACGTTCGTCTACCTGAAACGCCAGGTCGAGGCCGACGTGGCCGACAAGGTGGCCGCGCTGAAGATCCCCGGCATCATCCAGCGCAACGAATACAAGCGGCACTATCCGATCGGCGAACCGATCGCGCAGGTGGTGGGCTTCACCAATGTCGAGGACGTCGGCCAGGAAGGCATCGAGCTGGCGCGCCAGCCGCAGCTCGCCGGTCAGCCGGGCCACCGCCGGGTGATCCGCGACCGGCTGGGGCGGATCATCGAGGACGTGCAGGCGGTGCGCGAGCCGCGCGACGGCAGCGACGTCGCGCTGTCGCTGGATGCCAAGATCCAGTATGCCGCGTACACCGCGCTGCGCGATGCGGTCAACGAGCACAAGGCCAAGGCCGGTGCCGCGGTCGTGCTGGACGTGCGCACCGGCGAGGTGCTGGCGCTGGTGAACCTGCCCACCTACAACCCGAATCAGCGCGGCCAGCTCACCGGCGCGCAGCTTCGCAACCGGGTGATGACCGATACCTTCGAGCCGGGCTCGACGATGAAGCCGTTCACCGCGGCGCTGGCGCTGGAGCTGGGCAAGGTGAGCCCGGGCACGGTGATCCAGACCGCGCCCGGCAAGCTGAAGATCGGTCCGGCCGTCATCGGCGATGCGCATCAGAACGGCGCGCTGACCGTCGAGCAGGTGATCCAGAAGTCGTCGAACGTCGGCACCGCGAAGATGGCGCTGAACATGCCGGCCAAGAGCATGTGGGATCAGTACATGGCGCTCGGCTTCGGCCATGCGCCGCAGGTGGGCTTCCCCGGCGCGGTGGCCGGCCGGGTCAGGCCGTACAAGAGCTGGAAGCCGATCGAGCAGGCGACGATGTCGTACGGCCACGGCATGTCGGTGTCGCTGCTGCAGCTCGCGCGCGCCTACACCATGTTCGCCCACGACGGCGTGCTGGCGCCGGTGTCGATGCTGCGCACCACCGAGCCGGTGGTCGGCACGCCGGTGATGTCGGCGCAGACCGCGCGCGCGGTGCGCCGCATGCTCGAGATGGCGGCCGGCCCCGACGGCACCGCGCCGCGCGCACAGATCGTCGGCTACCGCGTGGCCGGCAAGACCGGCACCGCCCACAAGCAGGAGGGCGGCA
>OEIU01001053.1_pt1 | contig 20101 bp, 17 predicted proteins | sample 1539221 | NCBI WGS metagenome assembly OEIU01 (sample SAMN03792071, study PRJEB22550) | activated sludge metagenome | feature: wastewater treatment plant; material: activated sludge; isolation source: Wastewater treatment plant of a petroleum refinery complex | place: Argentina: Zarate | collected...
AAGCCGCCGAAGAAATATGCGGCGATGTAGCAGGCGGTCGGCAGCCAAGCGGGGGCTGTTGGCAGGGGCCTCTCGATCGCGACGCCAATCCCAAGCACGGCGCCGCAGGGGAGCGCTAATATGAGCTCGGTGTTCGGCCCAAGAAGACCGCCATGTGCGTGATTGTGTTGCTCTTCTGCATGGCTGTGACCTTCATGTTCATGATGGGCATGAGCATCAGCCACGTGGCCTTTCGTGCTGTGATCGGATTGCGGGCCTGGGTCGCGGGCCGCGACAGGCTCGATGACATTGATTCCCATATCGGCAAGTGCATCGCGGACAGCCTGCTCGGAACCAAGGGTCCGGTCGAACTCGACCCTTATTCTTCCACTAGCACTGGCTTGCGCCTCAAGTACTCCCGGCAGCATACGCAGCCGATCGGAGAGCGTTCGCGCCCGGCGCTGGTGGATGATCCCGTCGACCTGCCACATGACATGACCAAACCGTTCGCTGATCCTGGCTCCCGCACTCTCCACAAGCTCGCGCAGGCGCACCAACGGCGTCACTTCCGGATCGTAGTGAATGCAGAGCTGGGTTGGTCCATCGTGCCCCGTCGTTTTGACGTGAACATCCTCAATGCCCTCACGCCCGGCGATCTCCGATTTGAGTCGCGCCACACAGGCGTCGTCGGCATCCGGCACGCCGGGCAGCAAAATCGGAATATCCAAGCGAAGTTTTTCGATCATTCGTCACCTTGTCGTACTTCAGAATGCGGTTAGCCGAACTGGGCGCCGGTAGGTCGTAATACCGCTGGGATCGTCGTGTAATGAAGCCCGGCCGCAGAACATTGAGCAGGCGTGGTTTGCTGGGTGCTACAACCGGGCCACGCCGCTCTGTTCGAGCACTACGATCAAAGTACACACCTCCGTGCGATACCTCGTTCGGCCATCGAGGTCTGTCTGTCCTTGTTTATTGCCGGAAAAAAGTTCTACATCCTCAAGTGACTTGAGGATCAAGGGCCAATTTTATGAAAGACCAATTATCCATCGGTAGGGTTGCAGAAATTGTCCGGATGAATGTGCCGACGATCAGATACTACGAGGAGATCGGCCTGATGCCTGCCGTGCTGAGAACCGAAAACAACCGACGCATATACAAGCAAGCGGATGTTCGGCGCCTCAACTTCATTCGCCATGCCAGGGAACTCGGTTTCGACCTAGATTCAATTAGGCAACTTCTCACCCTCACAGGCTTGCCGGATGAGCCTTGTGAGGAGGCTGATCAAATCGCGCGTGCTCATCTAACGGATGTCGAGCACAAGATGGCGCGCTTGGCCGCGCTGCGGAAGGAGCTGCGCGCTATGATTGAAAATAGCACGCATGGCAGGATAAGAGAATGCCGCGTTATCGAAGTTCTTTCAAACTTTGGAAAATAACTGGAATTTGTCTCGGAGAAACGATCCCTCTCGCCTGAAAACAGCCTATTCGTTTCAATGAGCTTGTTCGTTTCAACAAGGAAAAAAAATTTATGCGCTAGGTCGCGCTGGAGAGCGGCTTTTTCGGCACCACTAACCTGCCGCGCCGCTATGAGCAGACTGTCAGCCAAGCGCGGGCGTGGTACACTTGAAGGCGTCAGGAAGCTCCCACTCGGCAATCCCTATGCTCAAGACGCTTTCTATACGATTAGCCAGATCACTCATTATTGGGTTTCTCGGGGTGCTGGCGAATGTGTCTGCGACGTCTTTGGCAGCGGCAGATGCGTTCGATTTGGCCAAAGCAGGTTTTGCTGCGAAAGAGCGTCGCGATTGCCTGCAAGCTATTGGGCTTTTCAACGAGGCAATTCGTCAGGGCAATTTCGATAATGAGCGTTACGGCTTCCTCGTCTACAGCCGAGGTGTGTGTTACGAGAGCATGGGAATTCGTGACAAGGCGCTCGCTGATTTCGACACCGCCATTGCGTTGTTGCCTCGCTTTCCTAACTCCTACATCTACCGCGGCCTAATTTGGACATTCGAGCGCGAATATGATCGGGCCATCGATGACTTTCTTCGCGCGCGCTTACTAAGTCCGAAGGACCCGCTGATTTTCAATAACCTTGCGGGCGCTTATGAAAAAAAGGGCGATCTAGATCGAGCGATCGAAAGCTATGATGAGGCTGTGCGCCTCCATCCAGGTTATGCAGAAGCCTATTATAATCGCGCTGCCGTCTTTGTGATGAAGGGTGATTTGCAAAGGGCGCTTTCCGATTACGAGCAGGCGATCTCACTGCGGCCGGCGTTTGCGGAAGCAGTAGGCAACAGAGCCGCTGTGCATCTGATGCTAGGAAACTTTGAGAAGGCGATCGCGGATTTCGGCGCAGCAATCCAGCTCAGACCCCAGAATGCAACTTTTTGGGCAAATCGGGCCAATGCAAATTTGACAATGAACAACTCTGCTGCGGCGCTTGCTGATTTCGATCAGGCGCTTCAACTAGCTCCCGGAGACCCAGCCATCTATCTCGGCAGGGGACGAGCCCGACTTTTTGCCGGGGATAATGCGGCTAGCATCGAGGATTTCCAAACCGCGGTGCGTCTGCGGCCATCCAATCCGTATGCAATTATCTGGCTCCACATCGGTCGTGTGCATGGAGGAGAAAATGACCGCTCGGAGCTCACCGAGAACGCTTCAAAAGTAAGGCGAGATATGTGGCCGGCGCAGGTGCTCGACTATTATCTTGGTACGGTCGATTCAGGGCAAGTTCGGGCGGCATCCCGTGTCGGTTCCGCTCCGGAACGAGCCAAGCGCTCGTGTGAAGCTGAGTTTTTTTTTAAGTGAGTTCGCCGTTCATGCTGGACAGGTTGATCAAGCGCGCGAACTTCTCAAAGGCGTGGTCACAGGGTGCAAGTTATTTGACGTCGTTTACAGCGCAGCATTGGCCGAGCTTAATCTACTGTCTAAATGATCGAACGCCGCAAATGTCGTGCCGAGGTGTTGACCGCGCCATGCGCTATTGCGCAAGTTTGTTGACGCGGTCCTGCTCTGTGAGGCGGTGACTACTCCCCGATCTGTAATAAATAGGAGGCACCGCAGAAAAAATCAAATCAAAGCAATTATATAACGCTTCTGACATTTATTCTTAGGTGGGATCCTACTGTTGCCGAGTGCAGGAGGCGTCACACTGTCCGCTCCACGAAGAACACTATGCTGAGTAGCTACAAACAGATCGCAGCGTAGAAGGAATGGTGAGCATTGCAGATATCGTTGCCACTGACAAAAGCTTCATCTTTTCGAGGAGCCATAGGCCAGGAGCCGGAGCGCATTGGCGGTAACGAGAACAGTTGCGCCGGTGTCGGCCAGGATCGCCATCCAGAGCGTCGTCACGCCAAACAGCGTGGTGACGAGGAACACGACCTTCAGGCCGACTGCGATGGTGATATTCTGCCAGATGTTGCCCAGCGTGGCCTGCGACAACGCGATGAGATCGGCGACCCCTTCCACGCGATTCTTGAGCAAGGCCGTATCGGCGGTTTTCAACGCCACCTCGGTGCCGCCGCCCCTCGACAAACCGACCGAGGCTGCCGCGAGCGCGGGGGCGTCGTTGATGCCGTCGCCCACCATTGCGACAGGGCCAGCCTCCTTCAACCGGCCGATCTCGGCAAGCTTGGCGTCGGGCAGAAGCTCGCCCTTGGCTTCGAGGCCAAGCCTGGAGGCGATGGCGCTGGCCGTGCGCTGGTTGTCGCCCGACAGCATCACTACGCTGACGCTGCGATCCTTTAGCCGTCGTATGCCCGCGGCGGCATCGTCGCGCGGTTCGTCGCGCAGGGCGATCAGCCCCTCGATTTTCTTTCCACCCATCAGCACGACGACCGTTTTGCCCTCGTTTTCGAACGCAAGGATGCGGTCACGTACATCTGTCGGGATATCGGTCTCTTCGGCAGCATGGCGCGGTGAACCGACTGAGGCAAAGCCGGATTTGAGCCGCGCCGTTACCGCCTTGCCGGGCACGGCGATGCCTCCGCCGAAGATCTGCGGCAACTCCAGCGCGCGCTCCTGCGCGGCCTCCACGATCGCGATGCCAAGGGGATGGCTGACATTGCGCTCGACGGCCGCGGCTGTCGCGAGCACGTCGTCTTCCGACCCCGACAGCGCGATGACATCTGTCACCTTCGGATGGCCGCGCGTCAGGGTGCCGGTCTTGTCGAAGGCGACGGTCACGACCTTGCCGAGCGTTTCGAGGGCAGCGCCGCCCTTGATGAGCAGGCCCTGCCGCGCGCCGGCGGCAAGGCCGGATGCGATCGCCGCGGGCGTGGAGATGACCAGCGCGCAGGGACAAGCGATCAGCAGCGTGGCGAGCCCGCGATAGATCCATGTCATCCAGTCGCCGCCGAAGGCCAGCGGCGGCACGATGATGATGAGCGCCGCCACGATCATCGCGCCCGGTGTGTAGTATTTCGAGAATCGGTCGATCATGCGCGCAGTCGGCGCCTTCGAGTCTTGCGCCTCTTCGACCATGTGGATGATGCGCGCGATCGTGTTGTCGGTCGCGACATGAGTGATCCTGATGCGCAGTTCGCCATTGGAATTGATCGAACCGGCAAACACCTTGCCGCCCGGCTCCTTCAGGATCGGAACGGACTCGCCCGTAACCGGGGCTTCGTTGACCTCCGACGAGCCGTCCTCGACCATGCCGTCGGACGGAATCCGGTCGCCCGGCCGCACTACGACACGATCGTCGATGGCAAGCGCCTCTACTGGCACGCTTTCCATCTGGCCCAAGGGGTCGAGCCGGAGCGCGGTGCGGGGAACAAGGTCGATCAGCGCTTCGATGCCGGTCCGCGCCCGTCCGGCCGCGACCGTCTCCAGAAGCTCGCCGACCGCGAACAAGAAGATGACGACCGCGGCCTCTTCGGCCTCACCAATCGCGACAGCACCAAGCGCTGCGATCGTCATCAGCGTCTCGATGGAGAAGGGCGAGCCTTCCAGCGCCCCGGCGACCGCACGGCGGGCGAAGGGCACGACGCTGACCAGCGCCGCAGCCGCGAAGAGCCATGTATCCCACTCGGGCAGGAGGAAGCTCGCGACGAAGGCGGCGGCGAACAGTGCGCCGGTCATGAACACCAGCCGAGCCTTCATGCCCTGCCACCAGGGCTCCCTTGCACGCTTTGTCGGCAGAGCGGGTTGGGTTCCAGGCGCCGAGCCGGTCGGCTGGTATCCCAGCGCCCTGATCTTCTCCTCGATCGTCCGTTGAGAAGTCCTGTCCTGATCGACGTTCAGCGCCAGCGTGCCGCCTGCATAGCTGACATTGATGTCGCTGACCCCGGGCAACCGCTCCATGGCGGCCTCGATCTTCAGCGCGCAGGCCGCGCAGTCCATGCCTTCGATCTGCAGCTTGAGCGGACTTGCAGCGGCCATCATGTCACCTCGACACTTATGAAGTGACGCCTTACGTAATCCCTATAGTCACTACAGGGTCAAGCGATGCGCGAGAAAACTCTGACGATCGGACAATTGGGTCGCGGAACCGGCACCAAGGTCGAGACAATTCGATTTTACGAAAAATCTGGGCTATTGCCCGCTCCGGCGCGGACCAGCGGGAACTACCGTTCCTACGGCAGAGTGCATTTTAACCGACTGAGTTTCATTCGCAGAGCGCGCGACCTCGGTTTCTCGCTGGATCAAATCCGGGCACTGCTCACGCTGTCAGATGATCGCAACCAGTCTTGTATGGCGATTGACACGATCGCCAAGGAACATCGCGCCGAGGTTGAACGCAAGATCGCCGACTTGCGTTCACTCAAGAAGGAGCTCGATCGGATGATTGATCAGTGTGGCTGTGGTGTCGTCGCCGATTGCCACATTATTGAGTCGCTTTGCCCCCCGCGTGTCATGTCGGGATGCGGCTCTCGTCTTCGCTGAAGCCGCCGCGCCGCCGAGATCTCACCCTTTGGGAGCCGATCTATCTCACGACCGAAGTTCAGATGTCGACTATTCCGTGGGATTCCAGATCATCGCAAATTCGTCGTCGCTCTCGGATCCGGCGGCCCGGCCGAGGTTGGCAAACAGCCTGCGCGGCCCAAACTCGGGCGCCGATATCGAAACCGACACGTAGTCGGCGCCGGTGTCCTTGTGCTGGCGATTCCAGGCGCCGCCGATCTCCGCGCCATTCGCATAGACCCGATAATCGGGTTGGTCGCTGTCCGCCTTCTTCTCCTTGTTCGGCATGATCTTCAGCGGTGCGGAAATCGACAGCGTCCGCAGCGTGCCGCGATAGGAACCGTCGTCGAGTTTGTTGACGTAGCCGATGGCTGGCATGTGATGTCTCCCCGTTTCAATTTGGCTGGCATCCGGCCCGGCAGGCTTGACGACATCGGCCGCTGCTCCGGGTGTGCCGGCGTTTGTGCCAAGCTCAAGCAATCGCGCCAGTCCACTTCCTCGCATATTCAATGTATCCCATACCCGTGCGTGTGCCGTGGACGGCAGCATCCACTGGAATAATCAGCCACGCACCCTGTCGAATCCGACGGGTCATATGAGGCTCATTGTCCTGTGATATGGGCTATGCCTCCGATGTTGGTCGGCCGGGGAGGGATACGCGCGGGTGCGCGCGCTGCCGCTTGCGCCGTGCCGGCCGCAAGGGAGGCTGTGCCGCGCTCGGGGGGGCGATGAACGCGATCGCTTGTCAACGCGCCCTTGCGCCCGGCCGGCTTCGCGGCCGGTTGGCGTGGTTCCGTCAAGGACGGGAAAAGCGAACCCAACCGAAGAAAGGGCTGGACTCCGCCGGCGCGGCGGGTTCGGCATAAATGTCATGGAAAAGAAAAATATCGATGAGTTGCGAGGGAAGGTGCTCTGTGTGTCCCTCCTGGAGAAAGCAGGCTGGAAGGTCGACCTGAAGGAGAGCACGCGCAAGGCGGTCAAGTACCGCCGCGGCGAAGGTCAGATCGTCATCGTCATTCACGATGGCCGCGGCTGGTTCGATCCGATGTCGGAAGCGAAGGGCGATGTCTTCGACCTCGCCACGCATCTCGGCGCGAGTGGATTTCCAGAGGCGTTACAGCAGGTCGCCGATCTTGTTGGCTTCACGCCGACGCAGCCGGCTTGGAAACGTCCGGCGCGGGCCAAGCCGATCGCGTTGCTCGCGCATCGTTGGGACGCCCGCCTCAAACCGCGGCCGGGCTCGCCAACTTGGCGGTATCTCGCCGAAACCCGAGCTATTCCCGATCACTTGATTCAGGAGGCGGTCGATCAGGGCTGCCTGCGCGAAGGGCCGCATGGCAGTATGTGGGCGGCACATACCGACGACGCTGGCCGCGTCGTTGGCTGGGAGGAGCGCGGTCCGGAATGGCGCGGCTTTGCGACCGACGGATCGAAGGTGCTGTTTCGTCTCGGCACGGCGCAGGCGAAGCGCACCTGTACGACCGAGGCAGCGATCGACGCGATGAGCCTTGGCGCCCTTGAGGGCCTGCGCCACGATTCGCTTTATGTCAGCACCGGCGGCGGCTGGTCACCCGCAACAGAAGCTGCAATCCGCGTCATCGCCGCGCGTCCCGGAGTGCTGCTTGTCGCCGCGACGGATAGCAATCTGCAGGGTGATGTCTTCGGCAACCGCCTCCGGGCTATCGCTGAAGAGGTTGGATGCGGCTACGAGCGGTTGCGCCCGGTGCATGACGACTGGAACGAAGAACTGCAGGCGGCGCTGAAACAGCGCCGATAGCCGCGGGCTGCGCCGGCGGTCCCTACGGCGACTACGGGTGGTTTGTGTACGCCCATGAAGAGAACGGCGAGTCGAGCTCTGATTGCATTCCCGACGACCTGTTCGGCGTCATGACATGGGGACGCAATCGGGGTTTTCATTACATCCTCTTCGATTGCGACGGCGATCTTGTTGCGGATCTGCCCAACTATGATTGGTGAACCCGTCAGGCGCAGCGATAGTGATGACAAGAGCATCATTCCTGGGGAGGCGCTGAGACAAATGAAAAAGGTGGTGAGAGGAAGGAACCCGCTGCCGCATGCCCGGCCGGCGCGTCAAGGGTAAAGCTTCGCCCGCTTCGCGACCCTTGACCCGCCGGACCGGAGAGGCGGCCCGCGGAAAGGCGTGATGAAGGGCTGAAATGATGAGGGATCGGGCGATCGCTCGCGCTTCGGCCCGCAAGGCTGAAAGGAGCCGCCATGCACGCCGTCCCCACGTTCCGCAAGGTCTTCCAGGGTGTCGCCACGCGCCATGAGATGTACCGCATGCTCAACCGCCATCGCGGCGCCCCCGCTTATGGCGAAGGCGATTGCTCGCATCTCTTCACCGGAGAGTGGTTCGAGATCGCCGAGGCCGAGCACGATTACATGCTCAATATCCTGCCGCCGCTGTTCATGCGCGCCGATATGTTCGTAATGCGCGAATTCATGACGGACAGCGTGACCAGTATCTTCTTTTCGCTCGTCATCGACGGGAATCTCCGCTGGTTTCACGGCCATTGTGATCTGACGGACAAGAGTTCGCCGGATCGAATGAAGGTGGCAATCATCGAGCGTGAGTCGCGGCCGATCCGCGCCATGACGCGCGACGAGCGGCTCGAACACATCTGGTCGAGCACGCATGATGACTATCGCGGCTATGCCGGAAAAGGGTGGCCAGCCCACCTGCAAGGCAAGCGCACGGTTCTCGTGTATTGCGTGGGCCTTGGCACGGTCCTGAAGCCGCTTGCCGATCTCACCGATGATGAGATCGCCGCGAAGCTGCCTGTGCAGTTGCGCCATCTCCCACCACTTGCAGCTTGAGGGAGGATGTCATGGCAGACGATCATTCCGCGATGAGTCCTGACGATAGCCGCGTCACGTTGCGGTTCGTTCCGCAGACGTGGATTCACGATTACGCGGTCGAGGTTGATCCCGTGGGACCGCTGGAGTGGACGGTGTCCCGAGAACTCTTGCTCGCAGTGTTTGCGTCTGAGGATGACTGGCACAGCAATCACGATGTCAGGGACAACATGCGGGTTGAAGGCACAGTGCCGACCTGGGTGCGGGAATGGTCCGGTCCTTTTGAAGTTGAACTGGTCGACGATCCCAAAACGATATGGGTCGACCGCCTCGCGACCGGAACGCCGGATGATCCCGACAGATAAGATCGCGGCCTCGGCCCCATAGGGCCGAGGCCGAATTCAAAACATCCCGCGCATTTCGACCCTGCCGGCGCAAGCCGGCGGGGCGATTGCGCGCGCCTTCATCACAGGAGATTTCAATGGCGCACGACGACCCCTTCACCCTCGATCTCTTCAACACCAGTGCGTTGTCGTCGGGCCTTGGCCTCGGCGTCACTGCGTTCGCTGGCGACCTTGCCGCCGAGCCGGAGGATGACGACGATCCTGATCCGTCGACCCCGGCTCCCGCCATCTCGATCGCCACCGTCGCCCCTACAACGTCACGCGGACAGCGCGAGCGTGGGACGAACTTTTATCTTCCCGGCGATCGGGCCTTGGCAAAAGGCTGGAAGGATCGGGCGCGCGACAACATCGTCGCGATCCGATTGGCCGCGGCGATCTCGGCCGATGAGCGGCCTGCGACCGCCGACGAGCAGGAGCAGCTCATTCGCTTCACCGGATTCGGCGCGTCCGACCTCGCCAACTTTGTGTTCCGGCGACCCGGCGAGTCTGAGTTCCGCAAGGGCTGGGAGGTGATTGGCGAGGATCTGGCGGACGCGGTTGGTGATCTCGACCATGCCTCGCTCGCGCGTTGCACGCAGTACGCTCATTTCACGCCGGAGTTCATCGTCCGGGCAATCTGGTCGGGGCTCCAGCGGCTCGGTTGGCGCGGCGGCCGCGTGTTGGAGCCCGGTATCGGCACAGGGTTGTTTCCCGCACTGATACCGGAGGCGCTCCGTGCAGTATCGCATGTCACCGGCATCGAGCTCGACCCGGTGACCGCACGTATCGCGCGACTGCTGCAGCCGCGGGCGCGGATCATTGCCGGCGATTTCGCTCGCACCGGGTTGCCGGCGTACTTCGACCTCGCCGTCGGCAATCCTCCTTTCTCCGATCGCACGGTGCGTTCAGATCGTGCCTATCGGTCACTTGGGCTGCGCCTGCATGATTATTTCATTGTGCGGGCAATCGACCTGTTGAAGCCCGGCGCGCTCGCGGCCTTCGTCACGAGTTCAGGCACGATGGACAAGACCGAGCGTGGCGCGCGCGAGCACATCGCGAAGTCGGCCGATCTGATTGCCGCGATCCGGCTGCCCGAAGGGAGCTTCCGCGCCAGTGCCGGCACGGATGTCGTCGTCGACGTCCTGTTCTTCCGCAAGCGCAAGATCGGCGACGCGGAAGGCGATCCGTCGTGGCTTGAGCTCGACGAGGTGCGCCCCGCGGCCGAGGACGAGGGCGCCATTCGGGTTAACCGCTGGTTCGCGCAGCATCCCGACTTCGTGCTCGGAGCCCATGCGCTCGCGTCAGGCCCGTTCGGGGAAACCTACACCTGCAAGCCGCGCGAGGGCGAGGATCTCGGCGCCGCACTCGCCGCCGCCGTGGCCATCCTTCCGGAAGCGATCTACGACGGCGAGCCCAGTGTGATCGATGCCGATCTCGAGGGGGTCGCCGACCCGTCGACACCGGACGTTCCTGCCGACCGGCATGTTCGCGAGGGCAGCTATTTCTTCGACAAGGCCCGGGGCCCGATGCAGGTCCTCGACGGCGAGCGGGTTGCGATCAAGGTTCGCAAGGGTCGCAGCGCAGATGGCATCCCCGAAAAACACGTCCGCATCATCCGCAAGCTGATCCCGGTCCGGGACGCTGTGCGCGAGGTCCTCAAAGCTCAGGAACTCGACCGGCCGTGGAAGGATGCGCAGGTCAAACTGCGCATCGCGTGGTCGAGTTTCGTGCGCGACTTCGGCCCGATCAACTTTACCACGGTCTCGCTGGCGGAGGACGAGGAAACCGGCGAGGTGCGTGAGACGCATCGCCGACCCAACATTCAGCCATTCCTCGACGATCCCGATTGCTGGCTGGTCGCCTCCATCGAGGATTACGATCTCGAGACCAATACGGCGAAGCCCGGCCCGATCTTCACCGAACGCGTGATCTCGCCGCCGGCGCCGCCGCTGATCACCAGCGCCGCCGATGCCCTCGCCGTGGTGCTCAACGAGCGCGGCCGGGTCGATGTCGACCACATCGCCGAGCTGCTGCACCGCGATCACGAGGATGTCGTCGCCGAACTCGGCAGCGCGATCTTCCGCGATCCGTCCGATGGCTCCTGGCAGACCGCCGATGCCTATCTCTCAGGTCCCGTCCGCGACCGGCTCAAGGTGGCGGAGGCCGCGGCTGCACTCGACCCTGCCTTTGAGCGAAACGTCACCGCGCTGCAAGGCGTGCAGCCGGCCGATCTGCAGCCGTCCGACATCACCGCACGGCTCGGCGCACCCTGGATTCCGGCCGCCGATATCGTCGCCTTCGTCAAGGAGACGATGGATGCCGAAATCAAGATCCGCCACATGCCGGAATTGGCGTCGTGGACCGTGGAGGCCCGCCAGCTCGGATGGATGGCGGCTGGCACGTCGGAATGGGGCACGGATCGCCGCCATGCCGGCGAGCTTCTCGCCGATGCGCTGAACAGCCGCATCCCGCAAATCTTCGACACCTTCAAGGACGGCGACAGCGAACGGCGGGGGCTCAACGTCGTCGATACGGAGGCGGCCAAGACCAAACTGCAAAAGATCAAGGACGCCTTCCAGCGCTGGATCTGGTCCGAGCCTGATCGGACCGACCGGCTGGCGCGTGTCTATAACGACCGCTTCAACAATATTGCACCACGTGCCTTCGATGGCTCGCATCTAAAGCTCCCAGGCGCCTCTGGCGCCTTTTCTCTTTATGCGCATCAAAAGCGCGGCATCTGGCGCATCATCTCGGCCGGCTCGACCTATCTCGCCCACGCCGTTGGCGCTGGCAAAACGATGACGATGGCGGCCGCGATCATGGAACAGCGGCGCCTCGGTCTGATCGCCAAGGCGATGCTGGTGGTGCCCGGACATTGCCTGGCGCAGGCGGCGCGCGAATTTCTTGCGCTCTATCCGAACGGCCGAATCCTCGTCGCCGATGAGACCAACTTTACGAAGGACAAGCGGCATCGGTTCCTGTCGCGCGCCGCGACAGCGACCTGGGACGCGATCATCATCACCCATTCGGCGTTTCGCTTTATCGGCGTGCCGTCGGCATTCGAGCAGCAGATGATCCAGGACGAACTGGAACTCTATGAAACGCTATTGACCAAGGTGGAGAGCGACGACCGCGTTTCTCGCAAACGGCTCGAACGGCTGAAGGAGGGCCTGAAGGAGCGTCTGGAATCGCTCGCGACCCGAAAGGACGATCTGCTGACGATTGCGGAAATTGGTGTCGACCAGATCATTGTCGATGAGGCGCAGGAATTCAGAAAGCTGTCCTTCGCCACGAACATGAGCACCTTGAAGGGCATCGATCCCAACGGCTCACAGCGTGCCTGGGACCTCTATGTGAAGTCGCGCTTCATCGAGACGAAGAACCCCGGCCGGGCGCTAGTGCTCGCCTCCGGCACGCCGATCACCAATACGCTCGGCGAGATGTTTTCGGTGCAGCGCTATCTGGGATACGCCACGCTGCTCGAGCGCGGCCTGCATGAGTTTGACGCCTGGGCGAGCACGTTTGGCGACGTCTCGACCGAACTCGAGCTTCAGCCTTCCGGCAAATACAAGCCGGTGACGCGCTTTGCGACCTTCGTCAACGTGGCCGAACTGATCGCGATGTTCCGCTCGTTCGCGGACGTCGTGATGCCGGAGGATCTGCGCCAATATGTGAAGGTGCCGGCCATTTCGACCGGCCAGCGCCAGATTCTGACGTCGAAACCGACAGCGGCGTTCAAGCGGTATCAGGTCCTGCTCGACGCGCGCATCAAGGCGATCGAGGCGCGCGACCGGCCGGCCGAGCCCGGCGACGACATCCTGCTGTCCGTCATCACGGACGGCCGTCATGCCGCGATCGATATGCGCCTTGTCGACCCCGACAATGGCAACGAGCCGGACAACAAGCTCAACAATCTGGTCTCTAACGCCTTCCGGATCTGGAAGGAGACGGCGGCGAGCACCTATCTGCGGCCAAACGGCAAGCCGTTCGAACTTCCCGGCGCCGCACAACTGATCTTCTCCGATCTCGGCACCATCAACGTCGAGAAGACGAGAGGGTTCTCCGCCTATCGTTGGATCAAGGACGAACTGATCCGCCTGGGCGTCCCGGCCTCCCAGATCGCCTTCATCCAGGATTACAAGAAGACGGATGCCAAGCAGCGCCTATTCGGCGACGTGCGCGCCGGTCGGGTGCTTTTCCTGCTCGGCTCGTCGGAGCTGATGGGAACCGGCGTCAATGTGCAGCTTCGATTGAAAGCCGAGCATCATCTCGATGTGCCCTGGCTTCCGTCGCAGATCGAGCAGCGCGAGGGTCGAATCGTGCGGCAGGGGAATCAGCATGACGAGGTTGACATCTACGCGTATGCGACCGAGGGCAGTCTCGATGCGCCGATGTGGCAGAACAACGAGCGCAAGGCGCGCTTCATCGCTGCGGCACTCTCGGGCGATACGTCGATCCGACGACTTGAGGACATCGGCGGGAGCCAGGCGAACCAGTTCGCCATGGCAAAAGCGATCGCATCCGGCGATCAGCGCCTGATGCAGAAGGCAGGGCTGGAAGCCGACATCGCGCGGCTTGAACGTCTCCGCGCTGCTCATATCGACGATCAGCACGCGGTGCGCCGCCAAATGCTTGACGCCGAGCGTGACATCGAGTTCACCACCCGGCGCATCGCAGAGATCGGTCAGGATATCGCGCGTCTCATTCCGACTGCGGGCGACGCCTTCGCGATGAGCGTGAAGGGCAAGCAGTATATAGAGCGTAAGGAGGCTGGCCGCGCTTTGCTGAAGGAAATCCTGACACTCGTGCAGCTCCGACACGACGGCGACGTCATTGTCGCATCCATCGGCGGTTTCGACCTCAAATATCGTGGCTGGCGTATCGGCGACGACAGATACGACTACAAAACAGCGTTGATACGAACCGGCATGGATGACGACGTCTATTTGGCCGTGACCCTCACTCCGCTTGGAGCGGTCTCACGCCTCGAACACGCAATCAGCGATTTCGAGGACGCGCTGGAACGTTGTCGCCAGCATCTCGCCGATGCGCGCCGGCGTCTCTCGGCCTATCAGTCGCGTGAGGGCGGCGATTTCGCATTCGCCGGCGAATTGGCCGACAAGCGGCGGCAACTTTGCGCGATCGAGGCTGACCTTGCCAATGATAGCGAGAATCCCGGAAACCGGATCGCCGCCTGACCTGCTAACGTGACAGGCGGTTTTCGTCGTCGATCAAGACGAGGCGCGCCGGAGCCTTATCGCTCCAACGCCACAGGACGAGGTTCAGGTCGTCCGGCGCTGCACCAGATGCGAAACTGCGCACCAGCATGGCGTCAAAGCCCGCCTCAACAAGCCGACGGGCGAACGCCTGCGTCGTCGCCTCGCCGGCCGTCCTCATCTGATCGCGCCATGTCGGGTCCGCCAGCGTCGCGGCATCAATCCCATGTGCTGCCAACGCGGCATCGTCGCGGGTATCGAATACGCGCTCGATTTCGGCTGTGTAGGAGACGAGCGTCGTCGGCTGGAGCGAACCGGCCTGGTTGGCTTCGCGCAACGCCGTCATCACCGACAGCGATGCGTAGAGCGCCGGCGTTCCCTTCAAATTGAAGCGTCCGCCATGGAGTGCGGCGCCCTCACCGGAGAGCGGACTTCGCGCATAGACGGGATTCAGCGCACGAAAGAGCGGCCCGTGATACGCCATCAGGCGTGGACGCCCGCGTCGACCGCGTCGATATAGTCGAGAACGTCCTCGGCACGTCCGCTGCGCACGAGCTGCATCGCGGTCTGTCCCGAAAAGCCCGGCAAGGGCTCGGACCGATACCATGCATAGGCCATCAGCGCCGAGCCGAACCGCGGCTCAAGCTTGTTGATCACCTCGACCATCTCGCGCAACCGCCGCTGGGTGCGGTCGGACCGTACCCGTTCCTTGCGCTGCACGGCATCCCGGCCGAGCCCCGCCGTGCGGGCGACCTCCTCGCTCGTGGTGCGCAGCGCATGAGCGATCTTGCTCGGGGCGAAAAATCCATCGTCGGCATATTGAGCCAGGCCCATGAGCGGCCTCCTTTCCCATAAACCTCATATTCTGACGCAATATAGCGTCAGAAGATGTGGAATACAAGGGGGAGGAAAAGAGATGGAGAGGGTCTCTCGCAGACCGTTCGGGCCGGCGGCGCAGTCTCAACCGCCGCCTGCGCGATCCCGGCCACGGCGCCCCGCGCAGGGCTCAAGAGCCCCGCTTGGGCGACCGGGCAGGGATGCTCGCCCGCGGTTGCGCCGGCCGCTCCCGGTCTGCGGGCCGGCAGGGGTCTCCGGAAGGAGACGGAAAAGGACCGCCCGAACCCGCGTGGTCCGCAACCCCTGCAATGGAGAATATCCGATGAAACTCATAAAGGTCGATCCGCGCGCGCTCAACGACAATCCCGACCCGACGCGGCGCACGAAGTCCTCGCCACAGAGCGACGCCCTGCTTCTTGCCACGATCAGGGCGGTCGGCATCATCCAGCCTCCGATCGTCACCGCGCAGCGTGGTCGCGGCAACGGCTTCACCATCGAGATCGGCCATCGCCGTGTCGCGCAGGCCATCGCCGCGAAGCTCGATGAGATCGAGGTTCTGGTCGCAGACCCCGACGAGGAAAAGGATGCGCTGCGCAGTCTGATCGAGAACGTGGCCCGCGAGGCGCTCAATCCCGTGGACCTCTGGCGCCGGATCGAACGTCTGGTCGCGCTCGCCTGGACCGAGGAATCGATCGGCGTCGCGCTCGGCCAGTCGGTGCGGCAGATCCGTAAGCTTCGCCTGCTTGCGAATATCCTGCCGGCGATGCTCGACCATATCGCCAAAGGCGACATGCCGAGCGAGCAGCATCTGCGAACGATCGCGGCGGCCACGCAGGACGAGCAGGCACAGGTCTGGAAGAAACACAAACCGCGCAAGACCGATCCGCAGGTTTCCTGGAGTGAGGTGGCGCGCGCGCTCACCAAGGATCGCATGCACGCACGTCATGCGAGTTTCGGCGACGATCTCGCACAGGCTTACGGCATCGTATGGCAGGAGGACCTGTTCGCGTCTGCCGACGAGGACAGCCGCTACACCAATGACGTCGAGGCGTTCCTCGGCGCCCAACAGGAATGGATGAGCGCGAATCTGCCGAAGCGAGGTTTCATCCTTGAGGTCTCGACCTGGGGCGAGCCGAAGTTGCCGCCGAAGGCCGAGCGCGTCTATGGCAAGCCGAACAAGAGCGATTATACGGGATGGTATCTCGATTCCCGCAACGGTTCGGTGCAGTCGGTCGCTTATCGGATGCCGCTGGCGAAGAAGAACAAGCCGAAGGACAAGACTTCGGACGCTTCGGACTCGGACAATACGGCGCCGGCGCCTCGGCCGGATGTGACCCGCCGCGGTATGGACATGATCGGCGACTTGCGCACAGACGCCTTGCACGAGGCGCTCGCACGCGCTCCGATCGAGGAAAATACTTTGACCGCGCTGCTCGTGCTCGCCCTGGCCGGCGGAAACGTGTCGGTCGCCTCGGGACGAAACTCCCAATACGGCGTGCGAGCGCAGCAAGCCCGACGGTTGATCGGTGAAGACGGCAAGCTCGCCTACGACGACGAGACCTTGCAGCAGGTCGCGCGCGAGGTGCTGATCGACGTGTTGTCGTGTCGCGAGAACCGCTCCAACAGCGGTGTCGTCGCACGCGTCGCCGGTGCGGCAATCGGTGCTGACGAGTTCCTTCCGAATCTTGCAACGGAGGAATTCCTCTCCTGCCTCTCGCGCGGCGCGCTGGAAGCCTCGCTCACGGGAACGCCCGTGCTGCCACGTCAGCGGGTCAAGGATACGCGCGCCGCGCTCGTTGCGCATTATGCCGACGGTCGCTTCGTCTATCCGGCTGCGCTGTTCGCACCTCCGGCAGACGTCGTCGCGGAATGGGTGGATGACAACGCGCCAGCCGATGAAGACGACGATCCGGCAGTCGATGACATCGACGCCGGCGACGACGAGCACGGCGGTTACGCCGAAGCTGCCGAATAGCAGGTCTCGCAATTTCAGTTGATCCCCGCCGCCGGTCCAGCCGGCGGCGGTTTCGTTTTCACACTCATCAACAGGAGGACACGATGTCCGCACAATCGATCTTCGACCACGCGCCGCTCGGTGCGATCGTCACATTCTCCGACGGCACGCCGCGCCCGCCCGCGCGCTTTAAGAAGAAGCTCGCCGCCTGGGAGGACCGCAACGGCAGTGGCCGTCTGGTTCGCAAGCGGCCGAGACAGCTCATTGGCAACACGACGGCGGCCGCGGAGTTCACGCTGCATATGGGCGATCACGGTAGCAGGGAGGTCATTGTCCTTCGCATCTATCGATCGTTTTCGATCGGCAACGGACTCACCTTCGTCGTGACCGAAAAGCCGGCCACAGGCGCCGTCCGCGTGCTCAGTCGGGCGGGAGAGGATGGCGAACTCGTTTATCTCGCGTCCGATCGCGCCGACGCCGAAACCTGGCTCAAGAGCCACGGTTATCCCGATGCGGTCCTCGATGAGGTCGTCGATGACGATCCTGCCGCCGCGTCGAGCAAAGGGAGGGCGGCATGAGCGCGCATCGCAACGCCGATCAGCCTAGCAACTCCACCCCCGCCGTGCCGGGGGTTTCGTTTGCCCGGACCCACGATGGTTTGCTCGCCGCCAAGGTCGGCGACTATGCCTACGCGATGTTACCAAGCGTCACCGGAAGTCACACCTTTGCGTCGGCCTGGCTTTTGAACAGCCCGATCGAAGAATGGACACGCAGTGATTTCTATAGTCGTGGCGGCGATGTGGCCGACGAGGCCGCGTTCCGTGCGCGCGTGCAGGAAAGCGCCGAGCATCTCCGCCAGCGTGCCGCGCTCGGCCGTCGCGAAATCCACTCCACGGCGAACACGCCGTGGGGCGCCTCGCAGGGTGCGACCATCTACGCCGACGGCATCGTCTGTCATTCGACAGCCGGCCACGGCGGTTTCCATCTCGATGCCGTCCGCAACGCGAAGGTTCATCCTGCGTTGCGGGCAAAAGGGGGCTGGTACGAGGAGGATTCGGCCTGGGCCGCCGTCGCTCAGGGGTTTCCCGATCTGTTCACGGACTACGAACGCCGTCACGCCGACCGCACCATCCGCGATTGGTATCCGGACGCTTGGGAGGCGATTCATGGCCGCACGCTGTTGTCGGGCGAATCTCATGTGAAGGATCGCCGCGCCTTCGAACGGGACCATGCCACAGACTGGATCGTCGTCGCCGCGATCACGTCCGACCATGAAAAAGGATTTGTCGAGGTGGTCGCCACGCTCGGCGCCAAACGCGGTCCAGGCACAGAGGAGCGCCGCTTTCTAGTGCCAGCCGACGAATATCACGTCGGCCGCTTCGGCTTCGTCATCGATGAAGAGCGCCATCGCCTTTATGGTGGCCGTTCGAACTTCGCTGGATGGAGGTGACTATGCCGTGGCACCTCATTGCAACAGCGTTCGGCTGGCGCGCAGCCGCCGATGAGGACGGTCCGATGCCCGTTCTCGTCGTCTGGCATCCGCGGCTCAGGAGGCATTTCTCGGGTCCCGGCGCGTGGAGACACGCCGTTCTCCTATCGATCCGTGCGCCGGCGGCTCAAGACGCCACGCTCGAAAAAGACCATCGCTCGCGATCGCGAGCGATGACGAACTCGGCGATCCGGCGTTTCCAGCTTGGCGCGGGAGGCGACGATCATGACGCGCCACGCTGACATTCCTGCGTTGCTCGCCCGCATGGAAGCCGCGCGGCGCTGCACTCAGCGCCACCTCCGTGTGATCGAACGGCAGATCGCCGCACGCGCCGAGCGCATGACGATCACCGCCCGAGCGAAGCGGCGGCATCGCCGGCGCAGGGCTAGCACCTGGACGACCGCCGACGAACGCGCCTTTCAGGCCCATCTCGCCGACCTCACGCTGGCGCGGCTGCCGGACATCGACGTGTTGATGCGCCAGCTCGCCCGCCAGGATGCCGCCGTGACCGCGCTGCGTGGCGGTGACGGCATCGGCGTCATCGGGGCCCGTGTCGAGCGCTAACCGGCGGGGCGACGCCGCGCAGATTTCTCGGTGTGCCGCCATCTTCCGGGAGAAGATCGTCGCGATGCGGGCGCCGCGTCGGCAACGGCGTGATCATGGGGAGCGCTGCCCGCCGGAGGCAGCAGTACGCCGGATGTGGGGAACGCGCGGCCAGGTCGCGCCTTTCCCGGAATCGCCAACCCGGCCCGCACCCTGTCGGACTTCCCCTCGGGTTTGCTGCGGTCTGCGCCGCCGGCGGTCCGCTTCAAGGCCAAGTCGCAAGCGACCGGAGATCCGCCGATCTCGGCAAGGCCCGGCCGCGGCCCGCGCAGGGCTTTCGCCCCGCTTGTCCGCAACCGGACCTCGCTCGCCTGGCGGACCCCGGACCTTGAAGCGGCCCTCAGTCCGACGGCGCCGGGCGACCGCACCCGAAGGGAAGTCCGGCAGGGGCCGGATCGAACCGACGGCGAAACCAGGAAAGGACTGATAATGACCAAGACCGCCCGCGCACCCCGCACCAGCGCCCGCGTCATCCCGCTCCGCCGCGCCACCACGCTCGAAATGATCCGGCTCGCTTGCCCGGACACGGCACAAGCCACCCGAATCGCGGAGAGCTTCGGCCTCGCCGTCCTCGACAGCGACGGCATCCGCGATCTGCACCAGCGGCTGATCGTCGAAACCGCTGACGCGCTCAACGAGGGCCTCAGCGAACGCGCCATGCAGATCCACCTCCAGCGCATCGTCGGATCATACGTCGGCTCCGCGCACGGCGCCGGCCAGTTCTACAGTCGGGCTGTCACGGAAGCGCGCGAGGCTACGGCGAGACTCGCCAACGATGCGCGTGACGCGGACCTCGACGGTCCCGTCGGTTTCGACTCCGCTGCCCAGCGCAAGCGCGAGTTCGCTGCCGAGGTCGCGCTTCAGGCTCATGCGCTCTGCATGGCGGCCGAGGGCGCCATGGCCGCTTACGA
>OEIU01001054.1_pt1 | contig 20091 bp, 22 predicted proteins | sample 1539221 | NCBI WGS metagenome assembly OEIU01 (sample SAMN03792071, study PRJEB22550) | activated sludge metagenome | feature: wastewater treatment plant; material: activated sludge; isolation source: Wastewater treatment plant of a petroleum refinery complex | place: Argentina: Zarate | collected...
AGGTGCACCTGGTGATGACCGACCGGGCCCTGCTCGGCACCGGCGACCCCGACCGCAGCGTGTTCGAGCCGGCCCGGATCCCCGGCCACGGCAGTGTGCCGACGCCGGTCGCCCGGGCGTGGGTGCGGGAGGCGGGGCAGGGGCCGGTGTGGCTGCGCAGGCTGTACACGGGCCCGGACGGGCGGGACCTGGTCGCGATGGACTCCCGCCGCCGCCTGTTCGCCGGGTTGTTGCGGTGGATGCTGGTGCTGCGTGACGACGTGTGCACCACGCCGTGGTGCGACGCGCCGGTGGTGCACGCCGACCACACCCACCCGGTCCATGCCGGCGGGGGGACCAGCTTCGGCAACGGGGGCGGGAAGTGCGCCCGCTGCAACGGCGTCAAGGAGGCCCCCGGCTGGCAGGTGAGCATCGTCCGTGGTTCGCCACCGACCTGGCAGACCACCACCCCCACAGGACACACCTACCGCGCGACCGCGCCGCCCCTGCTCGGCTGGGGCACCGACCCACCCGACCCCGAACCCGACCACGAGCAGGGCGCACCCGACTCGCCCCTCGAACGCCACCTCGAGGCACTCCTGGCCGCCGCCTGAGGGTGGCCGGGCGAGCCCCCGGGCCCTACAGTCGCGGGATGGCAACCGAGGACGAGTTCCGGGCAGCGGTCGAGGCGGTCTCCGGGCTGACGAAGGACCCCGGCAACGACACCAAGCTGCGCCTCTACGCGCTCTACAAGCAGGCCACCGAAGGCGACGTCTCCGGCAAGCGGCCCGGGATGATGGACTTCGTCGGGAGGGCCAAGTACGACGCGTGGGCCGCGACCTCAGGGATGGACCCCGCCGCCGCCCGCACCGAGTACGTGAGCATCGTCGACGGCCTGACCTAGGACGCGGGCGCCCCGCTGTCCCCGACGCCTTCGTGGTCGTGCACCAGGTGCACCCACGTCGCGGACACCCGCATCCCGACCTTGCGGTAGAGGTCGAGCGCCCCGGTCCGGGAGTCCGTCGACAGCTCGCCGCGCACGGCCCCGTGCTCGCGGGCGTTCCGGAAGCCGTCGGCGAGCAGCGCCTGCGCCAGGCCGCGCCCTCGGTGCTCCCGCGCCACGGCCACCTGGTCGACGAAGCCGCAGGCCCGCTCGTCGACGACCGTGAAGCACGCCCCGACCACCGTGCCGTCGTGCTCGACGACCCGCAGGTTCCACGGCTCGAACCCCGGACGCTGCACGACCCCCGGCGCCCACTCCTCGAAGGGTTCCCGCTCGCGGCCGGCCCACTCCCCGAACGCGGTCTCGATGACGTCGTGCGCCGCCCGGTGGTCCGCCTCCGACTGCGCCGTCCGCAGCCGGTAGCCCGGCGGCAGCGGGCGGTCCGGCACCTCGGCGCCCGGCGGCAGCTCGAGCACCCAGGACGTGTGCCCTTCTCGGCATCCACGCCCCTCGAGCAGCCGCTGCCCGGCCGACCCCCGCGGCACGGTCTGCCCGACCGACGCCGCGCCACCGGACCGCGAGCGTTCCTCGACCCACGAGGCGAGCCACGACCCGATCCCGACCCCCCGGTGGTGCGGGTGGACCGCCGCCTCGGCGCGCGAGCCACCCCTCGACACCTCGGCCGCCGCGACGAGCCCATCCTCACGCAACACACCGACGGTGTCGCGCGAGAGGTCCATGCTCGGCCGGGACCAGTCCGCCTCGATGTCCGCCCGCTCGAGCGCGATGATCCCGCTGTCCTCGAGCTGCGCGCTCGAGTAGACGTGGTACGCCGCGTCGAGGTCCGTGGGCACCAGCGGGCGGGCGGTGAACCCGGCCGGGAGGCGGGGGGCGAGGGCGTCGAGGATCTCGGTCACGCCGGACAGGATGGCCGACGGACCGCGGACGACGCATCCCCATTCGACGCCGCCGGTGGTACACCTGCGCCATGCGCCTGCACGAGATCCCCCGGTACCCGCTCACCTTCGGCCCGAGCCCGGTGCACCACCTGCGACGGCTGAGCGACCACCTGGGCGGTGCGCAGGTCTGGGCCAAGCGCGAGGACGTGAGCAGCGGCCTCGCCTTCGGCGGGAACAAGGTCCGCAAGCTCGAGTACATCGTCCCCGACGTCCTCGACAGCGGCGCCGACACCCTCGTCTCGATCGGCGGCTACCAGAGCAACCACACCCGCCAGGTCGCCGCCGTCGCGGCCCACCTCGGCCTGAAGTGCCGTCTCGTCCAGGAGAAGTGGGTGCCGTGGGACGACCCGGTCAACGACAAGGTCGGCAACATCCTGCTGAGCCGGATGATGGGCGCCGACTCCCGGCTCGACCCGCACGGCTTCGACATCGGCATCCGCGACTCGTGGAAGGAGGCCCTGCGCGAGGTCGAGGAGGCCGGCGGCACGCCGTACGCCATCCCGGCCGGCGCGAGCGAACACCCCTTCGGTGGAGTCGGGTTCGCCAACTGGGCCTTCGAGGTGGCCGAGCAGGAGAAGGCCCTCGGCGTCACCTTCGACACCGTCGTCGTCTGCACCGTCACCTGCTCGACGCACGCCGGGATGGTCGCCGGCTTCGCCGCGCTGGAGGACCTCACCGGCGTGCGCCGGCGGATCATCGGCGTCGACGCCAGCGCCACCCTCGAGAAGACCCGCGACCAGCTCGAGCGGATCGCCCGGCACACCGCCGAGGTCCTCGAGCTCGGCCGCGAGCTGCGCGACGACGAGCTCACCCTGCTGCCCGACTGGGCCGGTGACCTCTACGGGATCCCCGTCGACTCGACGATGGAGGCGATGCGCCTCGGCGCCGAGCTCGAGGCGATGATCACCGACCCGGTGTACGAGGGCAAGTCGCTCGCCGGCCTCGTCGACCTCGTGCGCACCGGCGACATCCCGCGCGACTCGACGGTGCTCTATGCCCACCTCGGCGGCCAGCCTGCGCTCAACGCGTACCACTCGCTCTGGTCGTGACCACCGGCCACGTCCTCGACCGCCGCGACGCGTCCGCATCGTGACCGTGGCCGGCCACGGGCTCGACGGGTCCGCCGCACCGTGGCATGCTCGACCCGTGCGTTCCTCGCGCCTCCTCCTTCGCTGCCGCGGCGGGGCCTGACATCGGCCGCCCCTCGTCGCGGAGTTCCTCCTGCACCAGGCCGGGCCCCAGCAGACGAGACGAAGGCGTAGCGACGTGATCCACCCCCAGCAGCCGAGCGGGATGCCGACGGCGAAGTACGTGCCGTTCCAGGACCAGATCGAGGTCCACCTCCCCGACCGCACGTGGCCCGACCGCGTGATGACGAAGGCGCCGCGCTGGTGCGCGGTCGACCTGCGCGACGGCAACCAGGCGCTCATCGACCCGATGGACTCCGAGCGCAAGATGCGCATGTTCAAGCTCCTCGTGAAGATGGGCTACAAGGAGATCGAGGTCGGCTTCCCGAGCGCGAGCCAGACCGACTTCGACTTCTGCCGCGAGCTCATCGACGGCGGACACATCCCCGACGACGTGACGATCCAGGTGCTCACCCAGAGCCGCGACCACCTCATCGAGCGCACCTTCGACGCCATCCGCGGCAGCAAGCAGGCGATCGTCCACTTCTACAACTCGACCTCGGTCCTCCAGCGGCGGGTCGTCTTCGGGATGAGCGAGGACGGCATCGTCGACATCGCGCTCCAGGCCGCCCGGCTGTGCCGCAAGCTCGAGGAGACCGTCCCCGAGACCGACGTCTACTACGAGTACTCGCCGGAGTCCTACACCGGAACCGAGCTCGAGTTCGCGGTCCGGATCTGCAACGAGGTCATCGACGTCATCGACCCGACCCCCGACCACAAGATGATCGTCAACCTCCCGGCAACGGTCGAGATGGCGACGCCGAACGTGTACGCCGACTCCATCGAGTGGATGGTCCGCCACCTGAACCGCCGCGAGTCGGTCGTCGTCAGCCTGCACCCGCACAACGACCGTGGCGAGGGCGTCGCGGCGGCCGAGCTGGGCTACCTCGCCGGCGCCGACCGCATCGAGGGCTGCCTCTTCGGCAACGGCGAGCGCACCGGCAACGTCTGCCTCGTCACCCTGGGGATGAACCTGTTCAGCCAGGGCATCGACCCCGAGATCGACTTCTCCGACATGGCCGAGATCCGGCGCACCGTCGAGTACTGCAACCAGCTGCCCGTCCACGAGCGGCACCCGTGGGGCGGCGACCTCGTCTACACGGCCTTCTCCGGCTCCCACCAGGACGCCATCAAGAAGGGCCTCGAGGACATGGAGAAGAGGGCGAAGAGCAAGGGCACGAGCATCGACGACCTCGACTGGGGCGTGCCCTACCTGCCGATCGACCCGCACGACATCGGCCGCTCCTACGAGGCCGTCGTCCGGGTCAACAGCCAGTCCGGCAAGGGCGGGGTCTCGTACCTGCTCAAGGCCGAGCACGGGCTCGACCTGCCGCGCCGCCTCCAGGTCGAGTTCAGCCACGTCGTGCAGCGGCGCACCGACTCCGAGGGCGGCGAGCTCTCCGGCGCCCAGATCTGGGAGATGTTCGCCGACGAGTACCTCCACAGCGAGGACCCGCAGGACCGCTGGGGCCGGTTCGCGCCGGTCCGCTCGACGATCACCGGTTCGGACGACGGGATGGACGTCATCGACTCGGTCATCAGCGTCGACGGGGTCGAGACGGCGATCCACGGTCGCGGCAACGGCCCGATCGACGCGTTCACCGCCGCGCTCGGGACGCTCGACGTCGACGTCCGGGTGCTCGACTACCACGAGCACGCGCTCTCCGCGGGTGGCGACGCCCGGGCCGCGGCCTACGTCGAGTGCGCCGTCGGTGACCGCGTGCTCTGGGGTGTCGGCCTGCACGAGTCGATCGTCAAGGCCTCGCTGCGGGCCATCCTCTCGGCGGTCAACCGGGCCGGGCGCACCGACGGCGAGGGCTGAACCCGGGTGTCCGGCACGGCCCTCGCGTGCGGGCTGGCGACGGTCGACGTCGTCCAGGTCGTCGAGGCCGTGCCGGAGCCGGACGAGAAGGTCGTCGCGCTCGACGCGTCGGTCTCGGCCGGCGGCCCGGCGTGCAACGCCGCCCTCACCTGTGCGGTGCTCGGCGTGCCGACGCGCTTCGTCGGGGCCGTCGGCAGCGGCCCGCTCTCCGGCGTCGTGCTCCGCGACCTCGCGCGGCACGGCGTCGCGGTCACCGACCTCGCCCCGCCGGCCTTCGAGCCTCCCCTGTCGACCGTGCTCGTCACGGCGTCGACGGGGGAGCGGGCCGTGGTGTCGCGCAACGCGGTCGGCGTCGCCGAGTACGCGGCGCTGTCCGAGTCGGAGCTCGACGCCCTGCTCGACGACGTGGCCGCGGTCCTCGTCGACGGCCACCACCTGCCGGTCGCGGTGGGTGTCGCCGCGGGAGCGAGACGCCGGGGCATCCCCGTGCTGCTCGACGGCGGGTCGTGGAAGCCCGGCCTCGAGGAGCTGCTCGCGCACGTGGAGGTCGCCGTCGTGTCGGCCGCCTTCACGATGCCGGGCGGCGGCGGGCTGGCCGGCCTCCGGGACGCCGGGCCGTGGTGGGTCGCGGCGTCCGACGGCGCGGGCCCGGTGCGCTGGCTCGGCGGAGGCGGCCACGGTGAGGTGCCGGTGCCGGTGGTCGACGTCGTCGACACCCTCGGCGCCGGGGACGTGCTCCACGGAGCGCTGCTCGCCGAGCTGGCCCGCGACGGCACCGCCGACCTGCCGGGTGCGCTCGCCCGGGCGGTCGGGGTGGCGGCACGGTCGGTCGGGGCGACGGGTGCGCTCGGCTGGGCCGGCGACCGATGAGTCCGCGACCGATGAGTCCGTGCGCCACCGCCGGTCAGCCCTGACATGGACACGATCCGACTGATGAGCAACCACCGCGTCGCCGACCTCGACGATGCAGCCGTGGCGCTCGCGCGGGCCGGCATCGACCACGAGGGTGTCGAAGCGGCCACGAGCGTCCGTATCCTGCGGCACACCGACCCCGACGGCAACCGCGTCGTCCTCACCGACTGACCGGGGCCGACACCTCCAGGAGGACCCATGGCCGCCACCGTCGACGAGTACCTCGCCGGCTTCGAGGGGGACGTGCGCGCCCGCCTCGAGACGATGCGCGAGACCATCCGCGCCGCGGCCCCGGACGCCGTCGAGTCGATGGCCTACGGGATGCCGGCCTACAAGCTCGACAAGAAGCCGCTCGTCTACTTCGCGGGCTTCGCCGGACACGTCGGGTTCTACGCGACCCCGAACGGGCACGAGGCGTTCGCCGAGGACTTCGCGCGCTACAAGCAGGGCAAGGGCTCGGTGCAGTTCCCGCTCACGGAGCCGCTGCCCGTCGACCTCGTGCGGCGCGTCGTCGAGTTCCGGGTGGGGGCCATCCGTGGCCGAGGGTGACCCGCCACCGCCGTCGAGCTGGCACCACGGCATCGTGGCGCGCTGGTGGACCTTCTTCCGCACCGAGCACCCGGAGCTCGAGGTGATCCGGCCACTGGTGGAGGGGCGGGCACCGGGCCTGGACCTCGCGTGCGGCGCCGGGCGGCTGCTCGTCCCCCTCGTCGCCGCTGGCCTCGACGTCGACGGGGTCGACGTCTCCGCCGACATGCTGGCGTCGTGCGCCACCGCTGCCGAGGCCGTCGGGGCGAGCCCCCGGCTGTTCCGGCAGCCGCTGCACGCCCTCGACCTTCCGCGCCGCTACGGCGTGGCCTACGCGTGCGGCGCCCTCGGGCTGGGGTCCACCCGGGCGCAGGACGCCCAGGCGCTGCGCCGCATCCGCGAGCACCTGCTCCCCGGTGGAGTGCTGGTCCTGGACAACGAGGTGCCGTGGTCGAACCCGACCGTGTGGGAACGGTGGACGAGACCGGATGCTCCCGCGGACCCGGTGCCGCGGCCGCCGTCGGAGGGGCGGCGAGCGGCCCCCGACGGCTGCGAGTACGCGCTCGCGGCCCGGCTCCTCGGGGTGGACCCGCACCTGCAGCAGGAGCGCTGGGAGATGCACGCCTGGCAGTGGCGTGACGACGTGCTCGTGGCGAGCGAGCACTCGACGCTCACCGCGAACGTCTACTTCACCGGCGAGCTGGTGCTCCTCCTGGAGGGAGCCGGGTTCACCGACGTCGAGCTGCGGGGTGGGTACACGGACCGGGCTCCCGGTCCCGGGGACGACACCGTGGTGGCCGTGGCCCGCCGCTGAGGCGCGCGCTCATCGCACCCCGCGGACCCGGAACTGGATGCTGATCCGCGGGCCGACCGGCTTCGCGGTCTTCGGCACGCAGTGGTCCCAGGTGCGCTGGCAGGCCCCACCCATGACGACGAGGTCTCCGTGCCCGGCCGGGAACCGGCGGGACGGACCGCCGTCGCGCGGGCGGAGCATCAGGTCGCGCGGCGCACCCACCGAGAGGATGGCGACCATCGTGTCCTGCTCGCGGCTGCGCCCGATCCGGTCGCCGTGCCACGCGACCGAGTCCTGCCCGTCGCGGTAGAGGCACAGACCCGCGGTGACGAAGGGCTCGCCGAGCTCGGCGGCGTAGTGCGCCGAGAGGACCTCGCGGCACTCCTCCAGGGCGAGGTGGGGGAGCCGTTCGCCCTCACCGTAGAACTTGAGCAGTCGGGGCACGGCGACGATCGAGTCGTACATCTGGCGGCGCTCGGCGTACCAGGGCACGTCGCGTCGCAGCGCCTCGTAGAGCTCGTCCGCCCCGCCGACCCAGCCCGCCCGCTCGTCGACCCAGGCCCGGTGGTCGAGGTGCGTCCGTTGCACGGCGGCGCCGAGCTCGCGGACCTCGATGCCGTCGGCGAGGTCGAGGAGCGACCCCTGGAGCACTGCCATACCCGGGAGCCTACGACGGAATCGAACAGGTGTCCAGAACTCAGGGCCCGTCCGGCATCGGGCCGGCGTAGCCGAACCACCCGCCGCCCGTGGACCCGATGGCGGGTGGCGGGTCCCAGAGGACCTCCTCGCGGGCGGCGGCCTCGCGCAGCGGTCGCAGGTCGAGGCGGGTGGCGGTCTCCGGCACGCGCTGCTCCGCCCACGCGACGACGACCTCGAGGTGGTCGTCGTCGGGCACGGGGTGCAGCCACCACGTCCGGTCGCTGCGCAGTGGGCCACCCGACCCCATGAGCTGGGTCCAGGTGCCCGCGGTCGTCTCCGGGCGAGCGGCGAAGGGGGACTCGTGCCCGAGCCGGGTGCCGTCGGCGAGCCGGATGCCGATGCGGGCGTCGTCGGGTCCCCAGCGCGCCCGGTCCGTGGGCGCCCGCCGCGAGCCGGGACGCCGCCAGGTGCCGAAGGTCAGCTCCAGGCCGCGCCGGTAGGCCGTCACCGAGGTCAGCCGCAGCACGACGTCCGGACCGCGGTAGAGGTCGAGGTCGAGCGGCACGACGACCCCGGCGACGTGGTCGGGCCGCATCCACGGCACGTCCTGCTCGACGGGCTCGTCGTCGCCCAGGTAGTCGGGTTCCACCCACGGCTCGAAGAAGTCGTCCTCCGCGGTCATGGCGCCAGCGTAGGGCGGGCCGGTCGTCGGTGGAATGGGCTTGGATGGGCGGGTGTCGGCGGTCGAGGAGGTGGTGGAGGAGGCGGTCGACGTCCCGGCGCTGCGGGCGTGGCTTGTCGCCCACGGCGTCCCGGGCGTCGACGAGGTGGACACGGCGCCGGGCGGTGGGACGACGCACCGACGCCACGTGCGCGGCACCCGACCCGTGGAGGTGGTCCTGCCGACCGATGGGCCGCCGCGCCTGCGGGCCCGCGACGCCACCGGGCTCGCGCTGCTGCGCCGGTGGCTCGGGCTCGACCACGACCCCGCCGCAGCGGCCGCCGCGCTGGCCGACGACCCGGTGCTCGGCCCGCTGGTCCGGGCCCGCCCGCACGTGCGCGTCCCCGGCACGCCGGATCCGTTCGAGGCCGCGGTGAACGTCGTGCTCGGCCAGCACGTCTCGCTCGCCGCCGGTCGGGTGTTCGCCGGCCGCCTCGTCGCCGCCCACGGGGTCGTGTGCCCAGGTGGTCGCCCGGACGACCGGCCGGGCACACGACGCGTGGTCGGACCGTCGCCCGAGGCGCTGGCGGCCGTCGACCCGGAGGCCCTGCGTGCGGCGGTCGGCATCACCGGGGGGCGCGCCCGCACCCTCGTCGCCCTGGCCCGGGTGGTCCTCGACGGCCTCGACCTCGCCCCGCAGCCCGACCCGGCCCGACGCGCGGTCACCCGCGCCGCCCTCCTCGCGCTGCCGGGGGTCGGGCCGTGGACCGCCGACCTCGTCGCGATGCGCTGCCTGCGCGACCCGGACGTCTTCCTGCCCGGGGACCTCGTCCTGCGCAAGGCCCTCGGCGGGGTCACCGCCCGGGAGGCCGCCGCGGCGGCGCAGGCGTGGGCGCCGCACCGCAGCCTCGCCGTCGTCCACCTGTGGACCCACCACGCGCTCGACCCGCGCTGAGCCCGACCGGCCGCGACGGCGGGGCGCTGCGGCGATGTCGGCGCCAGGGCGGATGATGGTCCGGTGCCCCTCTACCGCGACGAGGCGATCGTCCTGCGCACCCACAAGCTGGGTGAGGCCGACCGCATCGTCACCGTGCTCTCGCGGCGGCTCGGCAAGCTGCGGGTCGTCGGCAAGGGTGTGCGGCGCACCAAGTCGCGGTTCGGGGCGCGGCTCGAGCCGGGGATGCACATCGACGTCCAGTGCTACGAGGGCCGCACCCTCGACACCGTGACCCAGGTCGAGACGCTCGACCCGTGGGGCGAGGCGATCGCCCGCGACTACCGCGCCTGGACCGCCGCCACGGCCGTGCTCGAGACCTGCGACCGGCTCACCGAGGAGCGCGAGCCCGCCCTCCAGCAGTACCTCCTGCTCGCCGGCGCGCTGCGCAGCCTGGCCCACCGCGAGCACGACCCCGGCCTGGTCCTCGACGCCTACCTGCTGCGCGCGATGGCCGTCGGCGGCTACGCGCCGAGCTTCCACGACTGCGCGAAGTGCGGCGCCCCCGGCCCGCACCGGGCCTTCCACGTCGCCGCCGGCGGTGTGGTCTGCCCGGTCTGCCGTCCGCCCGGTTCCGCTGCGCCGCACCCGGACACCCTCCGGTTGCTCGCCGCCCTCCTCGCCGGCGACTGGGCGCTCGCCGACCCGTCCGACGACCGCCACCGGCGCGAGGGCAGCGGCCTCACCGCCGCCTTCCTCCAGTGGCACCTCGAACGCGGCATCCGCAGCCTCCGTATGGTGGAGCGGTGAGCGCGCCGACCCGCTACGAGCCGCCCTTCCCGCACCCGAGCGGCGCCCGGCCCCCCGCCATCCCCGCCGACCGCCTGCCCCGGCACGTCGCCGTCGTCATGGACGGCAACGGGCGCTGGGCCAACCAGCGCGGCCTGCCCCGGACCAAGGGCCACGAGGCGGGGGAGGCGGCCCTCCTCGACGTCGTCGCGGGCGCCGTCGAGCTCGGCGTCACCCACCTGTCGGCCTACGCGTTCAGCACCGAGAACTGGAAACGCAGCCCCGACGAGGTGCGCTTCCTCATGGGCTTCAACCGCGACGTCATCCGCCGCCGCCGCGACCAGCTGCACGCGTGGGGGGTGCGGATGCGCTGGGTCGGCCGGCGGCCGCGGCTCTGGGGCTCGGTCATCAAGGAGCTCGAGGTCGCCCAGGAGCTGACGAGGCACAACACCGGTCTCACGCTCTACTTCTGCGTCAACTACGGCGGCCGGGCCGAGATCGGCGACGCCGTGCAGCGGCTCGCCGAGGACGTCGCGGCCGGCCGGCTCAAGCCGCGCGGCGTCGACGAGCGCACCGTCGCCCGCTACCTGCCCGAGCCGGACATGCCCGACGTCGACCTGTTCGTGCGCTCCTCCGGCGAGCAGCGCACGAGCAACTTCCTGCTGTGGCAGAGCGCCTACGCCGAGATGGTCTTCCAGGACCGGCTCTGGCCCGACTACGACCGCCGCGACCTCTGGGCCGCCGTCCAGTCCTACGTCGACCGCGAGCGCCGCTACGGGGGCGCCGTCGACGCCCCGACGACCGCGCTCGACGGCTGACCGGTCAGCGCCGCCCGGCGCAGTCGGCACACAGGCCGTCGATCTCGACGGTGTGCCGCACCTGGCTGAAGCCGTGCTCGGCCGCGACCGCCTCGGCCCAGCGCTCGACGGCGTCCGCGGTCACCTCGACGGCCAGGCCGCACGAGCGGCACACGACGTGGTGGTGGTGCGCCTCGCTCGCGCAGGAGCGGTAGACGGCCTCGCCGTCGGCGGTCCGGATGACGTCGAGCTCGCCGTCGGCGGCCATCGCCTGGAGGTTGCGGTACACCGTCGCCAGCCCGACCCGGGTGCCGCCTCCGGCGAGGTCGGCGTGGATCTCCTGGGCCGACCGGAACTCGGCGCTCCCGGTGAGCGCCTCGGTGATGGCGGCGCGCTGGCGGGTCGGGCGCCGCTCGGTCCTCTGCTCGGTCATCGGGTGCCGGCCTCCTCGTGCCGTCCGTGCTCGTCGTAGTGCCCCTCGTGCGCCGCGTGCCGGTGCCCGTCGTGGAGGTAGTCGACGTGGCCGTCGTGCTCGACCGCCTCGTGTCCGCACCGCGGCCCGTGCTCGTGGTCGTGCCGCTCCGCACGTCGGTGCGCGGCCCGCCGGAGCTGGCCCACGAGCGCGGTGGCGGCGGTGACGGCGAGGAAGAGCCCGATGGCGAGCAGCACGATGGTGCCGCCGGACGGCGTGCCCGCCTCGTAGGAGACCGCGACCCCGCCGACGCTCGACACGACCCCGACGAGCACCGCCCACCGCACGCTCGCACCGAAGCTGCGGGCCAGCAGCTGGGCGGTGGCGTTGGGGACGATCATCAGGGCGCTGATGAGCAGCAGGCCGACGATCCGCATCGAGACGACGACCGTCACCGCGGTGAGCACGGCGAGGACGAGGTTGTAGGCGAGCACCGGCAGCCCGGCCGACCGGGCGTACTCCTCGTCGTTGGCCACGGCGAAGAAGCGCTGGCGCAGCACGGTCGTCACGAGGAGGACGGCCACGGTGAGTGCGGCGAGGAGGGCGAGGTCGCCGGAGCTCGTCGTGAGGATCGCCCCGAAGAGGTAGGCGGTGAGGTTCGAGGGGTTGCTGGCCGAGGAGCGGGCGATGAGGACTACACCGAGCGCGATGCCGCCGTAGAACATGACGGCGAGGGCCACGTCGCCGCTCGTGCGTCCGCTCGCCCGGATCAGCTCGATGGCCACGCCCGCGAGGACGGCCGCCACGAGTGCGGTCAGCACCGGCTGCTGGCCGGTGAGGATGCCCACCGCGACGCCGGCGAGCGCGACGTGGCCCATGCCGTCGCCGATGAGCGACATCCGGCGCTGGACGAGGAAGGTGCCGACGAGCGGGGCCGCGACACCGGCGAGGAGGGCGGCGACGAACGCCTGCCGCATGAAGTCGAGGGCGAGCATCTCGCTCACGCGTCCACCTCCCGGGGGGTGTCGAACGGGCCGCCGACCGGCGCGGGCCGGGCGGGGTGGGCCTCGGGGTGGTGGTGGTCGTCGCCGGGGGCGTGCGCCGCGAGGTGGGCCGCGTACGCCGACGGCGTGCCGTCGAAGTCGAGGTGGCCGCCGTCCATGCAGACGATGCGGGTCACGACGTCGCGCAGGGCGTCGAGCTCGTGGGTGACGATGAGCATCGAGGTGCCGTCGGCCGCGAGCGCGCGGAGGGTCTCGGCCAGGGCGGCCTGGCTCGCGTGGTCGACCCCCGCGGTCGGCTCGTCCATGACGAGCAGGTCCGGGCGGCCGGCGAGGGCCCGGGCGATGAGGACCCGGCGCTGCTGCCCGCCGGAGAGGGCCGCGACCTCCTCGTCCGCGCGGTCGGCGAGCCCGACGGCCGCGATCGAGGCGGCGACGATCTCGCGGTCGGTGCGGCCCGCGGGCCTCCACCACGGACGGTGCGGCAGGCGCCCGACCGCGACGATCTCGGCGACCGTCGCGCGCACCGCGCTCGAGAGCGAGTGGCGCTGGGGCACGTAGCCGATACGGGTGTGCTCGTGGAACTGGTTGCGCGGCACGCCGAGCAGGCGCACCTCCCCGCCCTGGTGCTCGGTGAGGCCGAGCAGCCCGCGGACGAGCGTCGACTTGCCGGACCCGTTGGGCCCGAGGAGGGCGACGACCTCGCCCGCCCGGATGGTGAGGTCGACGTCGGAGACGACCGTGCGGTCGGCGTACCCGAAGGCCGCCGACCGCAGCTCGATGAGGGGAGCCCCGCCGCTCAGCTGCACCGTTGCCCCTCCTCGAGCGTCGCGAGGTTGCTGCGCATCACCTCAAGGTAGTCGCTGCCCTTCGACGTGCTCGTGATCCCCTCGATGGGGTCGAGGACGGCGACGGTGGCCCCGGTCTCGCGGGCCAGGGTCTCGGCGAGCGCGGGGGAGACGAGGGTCTCGGCGTACACCGTCGTCACGCCGTGCTCCTCGATGTGGGTGGCGAGGTCGCGCAGGGTCGCGGCGTCCGGCTCGGCGTCCGGCGAGATGCCGGCGATGCCCTCCTGCGAGAGGCCGTAGCGCTGGGCGAGGTAACCGAACGCGGCGTGGCCCGTGACGAGGTCCTTGCTCGCACAGGACGCGAGGCCGGCGCGGTACTCGCCGTCGAGGGCCCGCAGCTGCGCGACGACCTTCTCGGCGCCGGCCCGGTACCGGGCGGCGTGGGCGGGGTCGGCGGTGGCGAACCGCTCGCCGACCGCGGTCGCGACCTTCTCGAAGCGCACCGGGTCGAGCCAGAAGTGCGGGTCCTGCCCGGTCGCGTCCGTGCCACCGTGGTCGTGGCCCTCCGCGGCCGCCGTGAGGCTGAGGTCGGCGTCCGGGGAGACGTCGAAGCCGGCCCGCGCGGCCTCGCTCGCCACGGCGTCGTCGACCGCCGGCTGGAACCCCTTGAGGTAGACGACGACGTCGGACTGTGCCATCTCGCCGACGTCCTTCGGGGTCAGCTCGAGGTCGTGCGGCCCGGCCCCCGGCTTGGTGAGCGACCGGACGTCGACGAGGTCGCCGCCGATCTGCTGGGACACCCACTGCAGCGGGTAGAACGCCGCGGAGACCTCGAGGGCGGCGCCCGAGGAGGCACCGCCGTCCGACCCGCTGCCGCACCCGGCGAGGGCGAGGAGGGGGAGGGCGGCGAGGAGGGTGAGGGCTCGCTTCATGACAACGATTCTCATTCAAGATGAGAACCGTTGTCAAATGGCGCGATGCCTCAGCTCCGTGGGAACGCCTGGGTGAGCAGGATCGCGACCATGAGCACGAGGACGGCGGTGCGCATCAGCCGCTCGGCGCCGGAGAGCCGGGGCCAGGCGAGGGCGAGGATCCAGGCGAGGAGCAGGACGACGACACCGATGAGCAGCCACCCCGGCGACGGCAGGAGGATGCCGGCCACGACGAGCGCGAGCACGAGGAGGAACGGGACGGCGCGGGGGAGAGCGTCCAGCCGACGCAGGACGGGCAGGCTGGCCCGCTCGAAGGACTCACGGAGGGTCGACACGGTGGACCAGCCTACGGGTCGGGGGGAAACCGGTTCGGAGGCCCTCCGCGCCGCTGTATAGCCTTGCGCCCATGGCTGCCCCCACCTCCGTCGTCGACACCGTCGTCTCCCTCTGCAAGCGCCGGGGTTTCGTCTTCCCGTGCGGCGAGATCTACGGGGGCACGCGGTCGGCCTGGGACTACGGCCCGCTCGGCGTCGAGCTCAAGGAGAACATCAAGCGGCAGTGGTGGAGGTCGATGGTCACCGCCCGTGAGGACGTCGTCGGCCTCGACTCCTCGATCATCCTGCCCCGCCAGACCTGGGTCGCCTCCGGCCACGTCGGCGAGTTCACCGACCCGCTCACCGAGTGCCAGTCCTGCCACAAGCGCTTCCGCGTCGACCACATGCAGGAGGCCGTCGCCGACCGGGAGGCGAAGAAGGGCAAGGAGGTCGACCCCGACTCGATCCCGCTGGCCGAGATCGCCTGCCCGAGCTGCGGCACCCGCGGCCAGTGGACCGAGCCGCGCGAGTTCAACATGATGCTCAAGACCTACCTCGGCGTCATCGAGGACGAGTCCGGGCTGCACTACCTGCGGCCCGAGACCGCGCAGGGCATCTTCATCAACTTCCTCAACGTCATGCAGGCCTCGCGCCGCAAGCCGCCGTTCGGCATCGCCCAGACCGGCAAGAGCTTCCGCAACGAGATCACCCCGGGCAACTTCATCTTCCGCACCCGCGAGTTCGAGCAGATGGAGATGGAGTTCTTCGTCAAGCCCGGCGAGGACGAGGAGTGGCACCAGTACTGGATCGACGAGCGCACCCGCTGGTACACCGACCTCGGCATCCGGCCCGAGAACCTGCGCCACTTCGAGCACCCGCAGGACAAGCTGTCGCACTACTCGAAGCGCACCGTCGACATCGAGTACCGCTTCAACTTCACCGGCAGCGAGTGGGGCGAGCTCGAGGGCATCGCCAACCGCACCGACTTCGACCTGACCACCCACTCGAAGCACTCGGGCACCGACCTCGTCTACTTCGACCAGGCCACCGGCTCGACGTACACGCCGTACGTCATCGAGCCGGCGGCCGGCCTCTCCCGCAGCCTCATGACCTTCCTCGTCGACGCCTACACCGAGGACGAGGCCCCCAACACCAAGGGCGGCGTCGACAAGCGGACCGTGCTGCGGCTCGACCCGCGGCTCGCGCCGGTCAAGGCCGCCGTGCTGCCGCTCTCGCGCAACGCCGACCTCTCGCCGAAGGCCAGGGACCTCGCGGCCACGCTGCGCAAGCACTGGAACGTCGAGTTCGACGACGCCGGCGCCATCGGCCGCCGGTACCGCCGCCAGGACGAGATCGGGACGCCGTTCTGCCTCACCGTCGACTTCGACACCCTCGAGGACCAGGCGGTGACCGTCCGCGAGCGCGACGCGATGACCCAGGAGCGCGTGGCGCTCGACCAGGTCGAGGGCTACCTGGCCCAGCGTCTCGTCGGCTGCTGACGCGGGCCGAGCGGGGCTGACCGACCGTGCCGGCCGTCCTGGGCGACGTGGCCCTCGTGGTCGTGTTCGTCCTCGTCGGTGGCGTGTTCGCCGGCACCGAGCTGGCCCTGGTGTCGCTGCGCGAGAGCCAGCTCGTCCAGCTCGAGCGGCAGGGCGGCCGGGGCGCCAAGGTCGCGGCGGTCGCCCGCAATCCCAACCGCTTCCTCGCCGCCGTCCAGATCGGCGTGACGTTCGCCGGGTTCCTCTCGGCGGCGTTCGGCGCCTCGACGATCTCGCCGTACCTGACCCCGGTCCTCGCCGGGTGGGGGTTGTCGGACGCGGTGGCGGCCACGGTGTCCCTGGTGGCGCTCACCGTGGCGATCGCCTACGTCTCGCTCGTCCTCGGGGAGCTCGTGCCCAAGCGCATCGCGCTCCAGCGCTCGACGGCCGTCGCGCTGCTCGTCGCCCCGGCGGTCGACCGCTTCGCGGCGGTGATGCGGCCGGTCATCCGGCTGCTGTCGGTCTCGACCGACGCCGTCGTCCGGTTGCTCGGCCTGGACCCGAAGGCCACGGGCGAGGACATCTCGGAGGAGGAGCTCGAGCACCTCGTCACCTCGACCGACGCGATCCCCGCCGACCGGCGAGCCGTCCTCGCCGAGGTCTTCAGCGCCTCGCAGCACACGATGACCGAGGTGATGACACCGCGCCACGAGGTCGTCTTCCTCGACGCCGACCTCGCGCTGGCGCACGCCGTCGCCGAGGTCGCCGGCCGTCCCCACTCGCGCTACCCGGTCATCGGCACCGACTTCGACGACGTGCTCGGGTTCGTCCACGTCCGCGACCTGTACGAGGCGGCCCGCGGCGACGCGCGCACCGTGCGCGACGTGACGCGCCCGATCGTCGCGCTGCCCGGCACCAACAGGCTCCTGGCCTCGCTCACGACGTTGCGGCACCAGCGGGCGCGGATCGCCGTGGTCGTCGACGAGTACGGCGGCACCGACGGCATCGTCACCGTCGAGGACCTCGTCGAGGAGCTCGTCGGGGAGATCTGGGACGAACGCGACGTCGTCCCGACCGAGACGGTCGACCCGGACGGCGCGGTGCTGGACGCCCGCTCGACGCTCCAGGAGTTCGCCGAGCGGACAGGGGTGGAGCTGCCGGACACCGGCGCCTACGAGACCGTCGGCGGCTTCGTGCTCGCCGAGCTGGGCCGCCTGGCCGTGGTCGGCGACCGGGTGCCGGTGCAGGACCGGGTCATCGAGGTGCTCGAGGTCGACGGCCACCGCATCGAGCGGGTGCGCCTGCTGCACCCCACCTGAGCCGGGCCCCGGGACCGGCCGGGGAGGGCCGAGGGGAGGTCAGTCGTCGGCGCCCCACCGCTCCCACACGGCGTCCGCCTCGTCGGTGCGCCCGCACGCGTCGAGCGCCCGGGCCAGCGCCCCGGCCACCGCGACCTGCTCGTCGACGAGGCCCGCCGCCGCGAGGTCGGCGAGCGAGCGGCGCAGCACCGCCTCGGCCTGCTCGAGCCGGCCGGCCTCCGCGAGGACGACCCCTCGCTCGGCGCGCAGGACGAGGGCGAAGGCGCCGCCGACGAGCGCCTCGGCGCGGGTGAGCCGCTCGAGGGCCTCGTCGAGCCGACCGGCCTCGGCCAACACGTGCGCGCCCTCGCGCAGGACGTCGGGCTCGAGGACCTCGGGGTCGAACGGCTCCTCGCCGTGCTGCTCCGGGGGCAGGGTGGCGGCGAGCCCGGCGACGTCGTCGAGAACCGCGTCGAGCGCGGCGATCCCGCCGTCGACGTCGCCGTCGGCGGCCCGGACCGCGGCCCGGGAGCGCAGCGCCTCGAGGAGGACCGGGAGGGTGCGGCTGCGCCGGGCGAGGGCGACCGCGGCGTCGAGGTCGCGGCCCGCGGTCGCGAGGTCGTCGCCGTCCCACGCGGCGGTGCCGGCGCGGTAGCGGGCGTGGCTCGCCTCCTCGAGGCGGCCGGCGGCCTCGAACGCCTCCGCGGCCTCCGTGAAGACCGTCCGGGCCGCGACGAAGGCGTCGAGCTCGAGGGAGGCGTTGCCCAGGGCCCACGCGGTGGGGCCCACGAGCTCGGGGACGTGCCGACGGACGACGGGCAGGGCCGCGGCGAGCAGCTCGGCCGCCTCGAGCGCGCGTCCCTGCTCGACCCAGGCGAGGCCGAGGTGGCGTTGGGCCACCGCGAGCGACACGGGGTCACGCAGCCGCACGGCGAGGGCCAGCGCGTCGGCGGCCCGCGGCTCGAGGCCCGCCCAGTCCGCGGCGTCGACGAGGAGGTCGCACCATGCGAAGAGGACGGCCATCCGGGAGCCGTCCGGGACGTGCCGCACGGCCGCGGCGCGCTCGTAGAGGGAGCGGGCGGCGTCGTGGTCGCCCGCGGTGCGAGCCATCCGGGCGCGCAGGTCGAGGACCTGCACCGTCAGGACGGGGTGGTCCCCGGCCAGCCGCTCCGCGTCGTCGAGCAGCCGGTGGGCCGCGGCGGGGTCGGTGGCGTGGGTGGGCGGCACGGCGTCGAGGAGGCAGAGGGCCTGCCGGGCCGGCAGGCCGAGGGCGGCGTACTCGTCCGCGGCGTGGACGAGCTGGGCGGCGGTGTCGGCGGGCCGGGCCGCGAGGGCGTACCACCGCCCGCTCGCGGGGGCGGGCCCCGCCCCCCCCCCCCCGGCCGGGGCCTCGACCGCCTCGAGGGCGCGCTCGCGGGCCCGCGCCACCTCGGGCGCGTCGGCTCCCAGGGAGGCGGCCGCCTCGCGGACGTCGAGCACCGCGAGCTCGGCCCGGCTGTGCGCCGCGCCCTCCTCGTCGGCGCCGCGCTCGGCCTCCGCGACGGCCTCGTCGAGCCGGATGCGCTCGCGGACCGGGTCGCGCAGGAGGTGCACCGCGCTGCGGTCGAGCAGGGCGGCGGCCGACCAGTGCGCGGGCTCGGTGAGCAGCGAGAGGCTCTGCTCGCGGGTCTCGAGCCACCCGTGGAGCAGGCGCTCGAGCGAGGGGTCGAGCTCGCGGCGCCAGCGACGGGCGCGCTCGGCGATGTCGACGACGTCGGCGCCGGACGCCGGGGGGCGCAGCCGCGTCGCGCCGTCCGCCGGCTGGGGCAGCCGCGTGGGGGGCAACGTCGGCTCGACCGGGACTCCGGCGTCGTCGTGGGCCGCGGTGACCGCCGCGGCGAGGGCGGGGTCGAGCCGGTCGAGGAGGTCGCGGGCGGTCGCGGCCAGGTCGGCCTCGGCCGCGGCGCCGTCGTCGTGCGCGGCCCGCTCGGGCAGCATCCCGAGCCGGTGCGCGTGCCGGAGCACCCACGCGGCGGTCGCCGCGAACCACGCGCGGTCCTCCGGCGGGTCGAGCGTGGCGACGCGGTCGAGCCGGGGGAGGAGGAGGTCGAGGGCGCGGTCGGCGTTGCCGATCCGGACGAGGGTGCGCAGGCAGGCGGCGACCCCGCGCGCGCCGTCCGGGGCGTCGGCGACGAGCGGCCAGGCCTGCCGGTAGCCGGCGACGGCGGCGTCGAGGTCGCCCGCGACGGCGGCCGCCTCGGCCCGGAGGGCGAGGTCGAGCGCCCCACCGCGCCCGGCGGCGTCGGGGTCGGACCGGACCTCGGGTGCCTCGCGCATGCCTCGACTCAACCAGATCGGTGCGACGATGGCGCGAGGAGGTGTCCACGGTGACGGGCGAGGAGGCCGGACGGTCCGCGGAGGCGGACTTCGTCGAGTTCGCGGCGGCGCGCGAGGGCCTCGCCGTGCGCTCGGCCACCCTCGTCTGCGACGAGCCCGTGCTCGGTGAGCGCGTGGCCCTCGAGGCCTTCACCCACCTCGCGCGGAACTGGTCCGCGGCCCGCGAGGAGGGTCCGGAGTCGGTCCTGCGCGTCGAGCTGCACCGCCGGGCCGTCGCCGCCGTGCGCGACCCGGTCCCGGACGCGCCGCCGGACCCGCCCGCCACCCACCCGGGCGGCGCGACGCCCGCCGGTGTCGACGTCCTCACCGAGCGTCGGGCGGCCGTGCGGACCGCCCTGACCCGGCTCACCGCGCGGCAGCGCTCGGCCGCCGTCCAGCACTGGCTCGAGGACCGGCCCGAGCCGGAGGTGGCGCGCGTCCTGCGCACCGACCCCGGGGTGGTCCACGAGGACCTTCGCGCCGTCCCCCCCCCCCTCGCCGCGGCCGACGTGCCCCCCGTCCCCGGCGTCGACGAGACGCACCCGATCTAGCTGCGCGCCCGCGTCGCCG
>OEIU01001055.1_pt1 | contig 20078 bp, 14 predicted proteins | sample 1539221 | NCBI WGS metagenome assembly OEIU01 (sample SAMN03792071, study PRJEB22550) | activated sludge metagenome | feature: wastewater treatment plant; material: activated sludge; isolation source: Wastewater treatment plant of a petroleum refinery complex | place: Argentina: Zarate | collected...
AGGCGTGCGGCGACCAAAGGCAGGGCGAGCGCGGCTAGCGCCCACGACACCACCAATCCGGATGCCATGGTCAGCGCCAGCGCCTTGAAAAAGCCGCCGGCGACACCGCCGAGGAAGGCGAGCGGCGCGAACACGACGATGGTGGCGAGCGAGGAACCGGTCAGCGGGCGCAGCATTTCCTGCGCGGCGCGCAATACGGTCGCGTCGTCCGCCGCACGCTGCGTGCCGGCGCGGCGCATGATGTGCTCGATCATCACCACCGCATCGTCGACGATCAATCCGACCGCTGCGGCCATGCCGCCAAGCGTCATGATGTTGAAACTCATGCCGAACACGTCGAGCAGCAGCACGGTGATCGCGATGACGATCGGCAAGACCAATGCGGTGATCAGGGTCACGCGCGTGCTGCGCAGGAACCCGAACAGGACCAAGGCCGCGAACAGGGCGCCGATGATGATCGCGTCGCGCACGCTCGCGGCCGATGCGACGATCAGGTCGGATTGGTCGTAGTAGGTGCCGATGCGTATGTCAGCCGGAATCTGCGCGCGCAGCTCGGCCAGGCGCGCACGCACGTCCTGGACCAACTTCACCGTGTTCGCGCCACGCTGCTGGCGGATGTTGATCAGCACCGCGTCGCCGCCGTTCGCGGTCACACGCGTGAATTGCGGTTGCTGGCCGAGTTGCACGCTGCCGAGGTCGCCGACCGTCACCGGCTGGCCGTTCACCGTTTTGACCACGGTGTGACGGATGTCATCGATGTCACGCAGGCGCGAGTCGGCGATGGTCAGGTACAGGCGATAGCGATCCTCGATGCGGCCGACCGCGGCGACTGTGTTGCCGGCATTGAGCGCCTGCATCACGTCGGCGGCGGCGAGTCCGTAGGCGCGCAATCTGGCCGGGTCGAGCAAGACCTGAAACTCGGCGCTGCGTCCGCCGAGGATCTCGATCGCGGCAACGCCGTGCACGGCGCTCAATGCGGGCGCGAGTTCCAGCGTGGCGAAATCGCGCAGGCCGACCGCGCCGCGCGTGGGTGTGGTCAGGGTGATGCCGAGCACGGGAAACACGGTCGGGTCACGGCGTTGCGCGCTGAACGACACGCCCGGCGGCAGCGAGGGAAGCGCACCGTTCATTGCCGCCTGGACTTGTAGCAGCGCCTGCGCCATGTTCGCGTTCCAGGGAAACGTGAGTGCGATTTCGGCCGAGCCGCGGCTCGTGGTCGAACGCACGCGCTCTACATCCGGGACACTGCGCAAGATACGCTCCAGCGGACGCGTGATTTCGGCTTGCATGCGCTCGATCGGACGGTCGCCTGCGTCGATCGCGATCACCACGCGCGGGAAGTCCATGTTCGGAAACAGGCCGACCGGCAGGTTCCACGCCGCGGCAATGCCGCCGGCGGCGAGAATCAGGATCAGCAGCAGCAACGAACGCTGGTGCCGGGTCAGCCAGGCGCCGGTCATTGCGCCTTGACCGCCATGCCGTCCTCGAGTTCGTAGTTGCCGAGCACGACGACGGATTCGTTCGCGGCGAGGCCGGAACGGATTTCGACGCGCTCGCCGTCGTCCTCGCCCGCGTCGACCCATAGGCGCACGGCCTTGCCCGACTTGACCACGAACACGTAGGCTTTGTCGCCCTGCCAGAGCACGGCCGTGCGCGGCACGCCGAGTACGGGCTTGCCGGATCCGGTTTCGATCTGTGCGCTGACCGCGGAACCGGGCGTCAATCGCGCCGCGTCGACGGGTTTGGCAATGACCGGAATCAGACGCGTCTGCGCATCGATTTGACTGCCGACGCGTTCGACGCTGGCGGTGAATTGCGCCGCGCCATCCTGCAAAAGGTGGAATCTCACGGTCGCGCCGATGCGAACTTGCGCGATTGCCGACGGTTCGACACCCAGTTCCAGATGCAAGCCGGCGCTGTCGCCGATATGCGCGAATACCGTGTCGGTGGCGATGACGTCGCCGGCGCGGGCGCTTATGTCGGCGACCACGCCATCATGATCGGCATGCAGGCTGCGCTCGCCCGTATTGCCGAAGCGCGCGCGCGCCGAAGCCTGCGCGGCGATGGCGTTGTGCGCGGCCTGTTCGGCGGCGGCCAGATCCGTATTCGTCGCCATATGCTGATCGAACAATTCGCGCGTGCGCGTCAGTTGCGAGCGCGCGAATTGCGCATCGTTGTCGGCGCGCTGCAATTCCAGCGCGGACGCAGCGGTCGGTTGCAACGCGATGATCGCGTCGCCCTTGCGCACGGCTTGTCCGGCGACGACATCGACTTTTTCGACGCGCGCCTGGTACGGCACCGAGATCGCGTGCAGCGCGTCCGCGGAATAGGCGAGCGTGCCGTATGCCGTCAGGTACTGCTGCATCGGCGCCAGCGTTGCGGGCGCGACGTGTACGGTCGCGACCGTGGCGGCCTGGGGTGCGGTGTCGTCTGCGTCGGCGTGCACGGTTGGCGTGATGGCGAGTGCCAATGCACAGGTCAGCGCGCACGCGATGCGATACGTCACTTCCATATCAATTCCCCCACATTGATCGCCAACGCAACCTCGCCTTCGGACTGTGCTTGCGCCAGCGCGAGGCTGGCAATTTCCTTGTCGAGCAGTGTCGCGCGTGCGGTTTCAAAGGTTACCAGACCCACGTCGCGGCGTTCGGCGGCGTGCTCCAGCGGCTGCAACTCCGCGCGCAGTTGGTCGAGTTGCGTATCCAGCTCCTTGCGTTGCGCGGCGATCTGCTTGAGCGCTTCGACTTGCGCGGCGATGGCCGATTGCGCATCGAACACGCGCGCGGCGTATTCGGCATGCAATTGTTCACGCGTCGCCTTGGCCACGGCGATGCCGCCGCGATTGCGGTTCCACAGCGGCAGGCTGAAGCTCAGCGATGCGCCTTTCGTGTAGATCGGCGTGGTGTCGCGCGCGCGCGCCAGCGTGATCGCCGGCAGCGGATACTGCTGCAGGATCGCACCGCGCACGTTGGCTTCTTGCGACGCATAACCGGCGCGCAGTGCGGCGAGATCGAGGCGTTTGTCCAGCGCCTGCTTTTCCAGCGCGGCCACATCGAGCGTCGTCGGATCGTGCAGTGCGGCGGCGTCGGCGAGCGGCAGGCGTGTGTCCGGTGTCACGCCGACGGCCTGGTTTAATTGCAAACGTGCCGCTTGCGCATCGCGTGCGAGCTGGCCTTCGCGCGCGCGCGCGTCGAGCACGGCGACGCGGCGCAGGGCGAGATCGTCCAATCGCGCATTGTGCTGATCGACGGCCGCTTGCGTCAGCGCCAGCAGTTTCTCGGCGGCATCCGCGGCGCGTGCGGCGACCGCATGCTGGCGTTCGAGGAATTGATAGCGCCGCGCAAGCAGGCGTACCTGATTCGCGGCCAGCCATTCCTGCCAGGCGATGTCGCGGCGCACCTGCTCGGCATTAGCCTGCGCGGCGGCAACGCGGCTATGGCGCGTGAGCAGCGCGGCAAGGTCGAGTCCTGCGTTGAGCGAATACGCATTGACCGCGCCCGAACCATCCGGAGCGTCCACGCCAATCCCGACCTGTGGATCGGGCAACAGGCCAGCCGCGAACACCTGTGCGCCGGCGACCTGTGCCTGCGCGCGCAGCGCCTGCAAATCGGGGCTGGCGACGATCGCGATATCCGCCAGTTGCAGATCGTTCCACGGTCCGTTCGGCGGAATCGGCAACGGCGACAGACGCGGCGCCTTGATGCCCTGCGCGGTTTGCGTGAGCGTCGTTGCATCCGCAGGCGACGCTTCCTGCAACGGACGCGGATGGTAGAGCGCGCAGCCGTTCAGCAAAATCCCGCACAGGCAGGCCGCGGCGACAATGCGCACGGCCCGCTGTCTTCCACTGGCTGATTCAGTGCTGTGCATTGCCCGGATGCGAATCGTTTCTGGCCTCGACGGCTTCCTGCGCAGGCGTCTCGCTGGTGACGGAGAGTACCTTACCATTGCCTGCGTCGATGGCGACTTCATGCGTCGTCGTCGACCCGGCGACGCCGATGTCGAACGACCAGATCAGGCAGCCGTGCTCGGCTTCGAGTTCGGCGCTCTTGATGGACGGCTTGCCGGCCTGCTTGATCGACCGCAGCGCGGTTGCCTGCGCGGAATTTTTCGACACTTTGGCGAGTGCGGCGAGCTGCGCATCGGTGGCGTGTGCGGGCGGGGCGATCGAGCACTTCAAGCCATGGGCGCTGGCGGAAATGGCGAAAGTTGCGGCGACGAAACCGGCGAGCATGGAAATTTTCATTCGAAATTCCTCAGTGATTTGCGATGACAAGGATGGTGAAGCTGCCGTCGACGACAGCCGGCCACGGGTGCGGATTCGATTTCGTCGGTGCCGGGCGCGGGCCGAATTGCGCCGCGACGGTGAAGATGCGGTTGCCTTGCGTATCCAGCGCGAGGGTGCGTGCGCTCTTCTGCGTGGGCACATTCGCGATCACGCTGTAGTGATCGGGAGCATCCTCGTGCACGACGGTGAGCGTGCCGTCGTGACCATTCGTGCTGTAGACAAGCCCGCGCGTCGCATCGAATCCGGCAGCATCTGGCCCTTCGCCGATCGCGACGGTTGCGATGGACTTGCCCGACCGGGAATCCGTTACGGCCATATGCTTGTTCTGGCACACCGAGAACAAACGGTGATGCGCGATGTCGATGGCGAGACCCGATGGCTCTTCGCAATCGGCGAGTTTCCACACGGCGGTGACCTTGTTCGTCGCCGAATCGATGCGCGCCAGTTGCGCGGTGTCCTCGATGTTCACGAACACGTTGCCAGCTTCGTCGCTGGCCGCGAATTCGGGTTTGCCCGGCAGTGCAATTTTTGCCAGCTGTTTGCCGGCGACCGGATCGACCACGCTCGCTTCGCTGCTGCGGCCGTCGAAGGCGAAAAGGTGGTTCGATGCCGGATCGTGGATCAACGCATCCGGATTCTTGCCGTCGACTGGAATCGTGCGCAATACCTTTGACGTGGCCAGGTCGAACTCGGTCAGCGTGTTCGCGCGGCCATTGCTGGTGAAGCCGCGGCCGAGCTTGGGTACCAGCGCGACGCCGTGTACGCCATCGGTGCCGGGAATCGTCGCTTCGATCTTGCCGTTGTCGGCATCGACCACGAGCACGCGGTCGGAGCGGCTGATGTACAGCCGGTGGCCGTCGGCGGAATACGTCAGATAATCCCAACCGCCGGACTGGCCGATGGCGTGGCGTTGCACGACAGCGTAATTCGACGCGGACGCGAACGCGGCGACAGGGACGATGAGGCCGAGCGCAAGCACGAGCGGGTTGCGATGCACGGGGAACTCCGGGTTTTTTTGCTCTACGGGCGGCCAGTGTAGCCATCCCGCGTTACGGAATTCCAAAACCGCGCGGGTCAGTGATCGCGCTGCAGGGCGTAGTCGGCCAGCGCAGCCAGCGCGTCGCGCGCGGAGGAATGCGGCAAAGTGCACAATGCCGCTTTTGCCGCATTGGCGTAATCCTGCGCACGCGCGCTGGCGCGTGCCACCGCACCGGAATCGCGGATGGCGGCAAGAATCGTCTCGAGCGCGTCCAGCCCGCCGCTTTGGATGGCGTGGCGCAGGACTTGTGCGCGTTCCGGAGTCGCGCGTTCCAGCGCGTAAATCAGCGGCAAGGTGACTTTGCCTTCGGCGATGTCGTCGCCGATGTTCTTGCCGAGCGTGCCGGCGTCAGACACGTAATCGAGCACGTCGTCGGCGATCTGGAAGGCGAAACCCAGGTTCAAGCCGTAATCCGCGAGTGCTTCTTCCTGCGCTATCGGTAATCCACCGAGCAGGCCGCCGAGGCGCGTGGCGGCCGCGAACAGCACCGCGGTCTTGCGCTCGATCACACGCAAATACGCGGCTTCATCCACATCCGGATTGTGGATATTGAGCAGTTGCAGCACCTCGCCTTCGGCAATGCGGTTGGTGGTGTCGGCAAGGATGCGCATCACGCGCATGTCATTTGCCTCGACCATCATCTGGAACGCGCGCGAATATAAAAAATCGCCGACCAGCACGCTGGCCGCATTGCCCCACAGCGCGTTCGCGGTCTTGCGCCCGCGGCGCAGATCCGATTCGTCGACGACGTCGTCGTGCAGAAGGGTTGCGGTGTGGATGAACTCGACCACCGCCGCGAGCAAGGTGTCGTGGTTGCCGCGATAGCCGGCGGCCTGCGCGGCGAGCAGCACCAACATCGGGCGCAGGCGCTTGCCGCCGGCGCCGACGATGTGCTCGGCGATCTGGTTGACCAGGACCACGTCGGACGCGAGCCGCGCGCGGATCAGCGCGTCGACTTGTCCCATGCCGGGCGCAGCCAACGCCTGCGCGTCGGCAAAGCGCGGGGGCGGCGAGCTCAGATCGGGCGAGGCAATGACCATGAGACGCGATTATAGCGGGCCGTAATCGGTGTTTTCCTACAATGCGCCACGACGCGTTCCGGCAGCGGCTGCGCGGTGCGCGCATGTTATGCTTTCGGCCACGCGAAACGGCGCACATAACAAGGTGAAGTCATGGCACGCGGCATCAACAAAGTCATCCTCGTCGGCAATCTCGGCGGCGATCCGGAAACCCGCTACACGCCCAGCGGCACGGCGATCACCAGCATCCGCCTCGCCACCAGCGAATCGTGGAAGGACAAGCAGACCGGCGAAGCGCAGGAGCGCACCGAATGGCATCGCGTGGATTTCTTCGGTCGCCTGGCCGAAATCGCCGGCGAATACCTGAAGAAGGGCCGCCAGGTCTACATCGAAGGCAAGCTGCGCACCGACGAATACGAAAAGGACGGCGTCAAGCGCTGGTCGACCAAGATCATCGCCGATGAAATGCAGATGCTCGGCGGCAAGGAAGGCGGAGGTGGCGAAGGCGGCGGTTCCGGCAGCGGCTATGGCCGCGAACGCGGGCCCGCGCGCGGCCCGCAATCCGCGCCCGCGCGCAACGCTCCGGCTGCGCCAGCAGCTGGCGGCGACAATTTCGACGAGGATGAGATTCCGTTTTAGTAACCGCTGTAACCGGATGAAAACCGATGCCCTCGCCTGAGGGCGTCTTTGTTTCGGCCGCGCCAATTCGTCGGTCGCGCCCATTCGACCGCCTTGCACCGCCGCGTGCCTCTCGTCGGAATTGGCGCTAGGCTCGCGCAGGTAACGTGCAGTCGTTGGGCCAGCAACTGGGAAGATTGTCATGTCCGATTTGTCCGCAAGGTTTTCACCAAGTCGTCGTGAGATATTGCGCGGCATAGGTCTGGTCGCGGGAAGCGCGGCGATGTACCGCGCAATGACCGCGCTCGGGGTAACGCGCGGATCGAAATACACGGGACCCGTCGACCTGTCCGGCGCGCCGCGTGGCGCGTCGGTGCTGGTTCTCGGCGCTGGCCTGGCGGGCATGACCGCGGCCTACGAATTGCGCAACGCCGGTTATCGCGTGCAGGTGCTCGAATACAACGCGCGTCCGGGCGGTCGCAACTGGACGCTGCGCGGCGGAGATACGTACACCGAACTCGGCGGCGAGCGTCAGCATTGTGAATTCGACAAGGGTCTGTACCTGAATCCCGGGCCCTGGCGCATTCCCTATCATCACGAAAACCTGCTGCACTATTGTCGCGAACTTGGCGTCGCGCTCGAGCCGTTCGTGCAGGTCAACTACAACGCCTACCTGCACAGCCCGGCCGCATTCGGCGGCAAGCCGCAGCGCTACCGTAGCTACAAGGCCGACTACCAGGGCATGGTTGCCGAACAACTGGCCAAGGTTGTCGGACAGGGCGCATTGGATAAGGAGTTTGACAAGCAGGATCGCGAGATGCTGCTCGAATCCTTGCGCGAATGGGGATACCTCGACGGCCAGTTGCGCTACACGCGCAATGATGGCACCAGCGACACGCGCGGTTATGACAAGGATCCCGGCGGTGGACTCTCGGGCAAACCGGTGTGGTCGCAGCCGTTGTCCGCGAAGGATGTGCTCAACTCGCAATTGTGGCACGCCTTGCCGATCGGCGACGTCTACGAGTTCCAGACCACGCTGTTCCAGCCGGTTGGCGGCATGGGCCGCATCGGCGAAGCGTTCGGGCGCGAACTGGGCGACCTGATCCGCTACAACGCCAAGGTCACGCGCATCGTGCAGGATGAGCACGGCGTCAGCGCACACTATGAAGATGCGGCGCATCCCGGTGTCACGCGCCAGGTTCGCGCCGACTGGTGTCTATGCACGATCCCGCTGTCGATCCTTGGCCAGATCCCGATGAACGTCGGCTCGGCGATGGCCGATGCGATATCCGCGGTCTCGTATGCGGCATCGGTGAAGATCGGCCTGCAGTTCAAGCGCCGCTTCTGGGAGGAAGACGAACGCATCTATGGCGGCATAACCTATACCGATTTGCCGATCTTCACGATCGGTTATCCGTCCACGGATTTCTTCAGCCGCGGCAAGGGCGTGCTGCTTGGCGCGTATACCTGGGGCGCAAGTGCGTTCCAGTTCACCGCGATGAGTCCGGCCGAGCGCGTGCGCGAGGCGGTGCGCCAGGGCAGCCAGATTCATCCGCAATACGCGAACGAGTTCGAGAACGGCATCGCCGTGGCCTGGCACCGCGTGCCATTCGCGATGGGTTGTTTTGGCGAATGGTCGGATGAATTGCGTGCGAAGCACTATGACAACCTGTGCCAGATCGACGGCCGAATCGCGTTGGCTGGCGAACATGCTTCGTATCTGCCGGCATGGCAGGAAGGTGCCATCACCTCGGCGCTGGATGCGATCGGTCGCCTGCATCAACGCGCGGTGGCGGGAGCAAAATCATGAAACGCACAGCCCGTTGCGGGATCATAGCAGCCATGCTTCTGGCAGCATCCGCCCATGCACAGTCGCCGGCCGCTGACGAAGCAGTACTGCCACCGGCTGTGCTCGCCCATGCCAGCGGCGAACAGATTTTCCAGCACATCTGCCAGGGCTGCCACATGCCCGATGCGCGCGGCGCCACGGGAGCGGGAACTTATCCGGCGCTGGCGAAGGATGCGAATCTGGAGTCGGCCGCCTTTGCCGCAGCGACGGTGCTGTCCGGCCGCCGTGACATGCCGGCGTTCGGCCCGCGCACCGACTTGCAGGGCTTCGAAGCGATGTTGCATGTGGATCTCGATGACGCGCAGATCGCCGCCGTGGTCAATTACATCCGCAGCCATTTTGGCAATCACTACGCCGATACGCTTTCCGCCGCCGACGTGGCCGCGCTGCACCCGCCGACGCCGCACAAGCCCTGATTCTGCGCGGCATTCGCCGCATCGGGTAGAATTCGCCTTTTGCGGTCGTGCGAGGCGGATTCACCAAATGAAAACCCTGCTCGTCACCGGCGGCGCCGGGTTCATCGGCGGCAACTTCGTGCTCGGTCTGCTGGCCGAGGGCGGTGTGCGCGTGGTGAATCTCGACAAGCTCACCTACGCCGGCAACCTCGACACGCTGGCCAGCCTGCGCGGCAATGCCGATCATGTGTTTGTGCAGGGCGACATCGGCGACCGCGCACTGGTGACCAAGTTGCTTGCAGAGCACAAGCCCTTTGCGATCGTGAACTTCGCCGCCGAATCGCATGTGGATCGTTCCATCGACGGCCCGGCCGAGTTCGTGCAGACCAATGTCGTCGGCACGCTCGCCCTGCTCGAATGCGCGCTCGCGTACTGGCGCGCCGCGTCACTGGAAGTGCAGGACGGTTTCCGCTTCCTGCATGTATCCACTGACGAGGTCTACGGCTCGCTCGGGCCGGTCGGGCGCTTCCACGAAGAATCGCCGTACCAGCCGAATTCGCCGTACTCGGCGTCGAAGGCCGCGTCCGATCACCTGGTGCGCGCGTTCCACCACACCTACGGCCTGCCGACGCTGACCACGAACTGCTCGAACAACTACGGGCCGTACCAGTTTCCGGAAAAGCTCATCCCGCTGATGATTCACAAGGCGCTGGTCGGCGATAAGCTGCCGGTCTATGGCGACGGCCGCAATGTGCGCGACTGGTTGTATGTGGGTGACCACTGCAGTGCGATCCGGCGCGTGCTCGAGATCGGCCGCACCGGCGAGGTCTACAACGTCGGTGGCGACGCCGAGCGCGAGAACATCCACGTCGTGAAGACGATCTGCAAATTGCTCGATGAACGCCGGCCGATGAAGGACGGCACGAAGCGCGAGTCGCTGATCAGCTACGTCAAGGATCGTCCCGGCCACGACCGCCGCTACGCGATCGACGCGGGCAAGTTGAAATCGCAGCTCGGCTGGCGCCAGACCGAATCCTTCGAGAGCGGCATTGCCAAGACGGTGGATTGGTATCTGGACAATCAGGAATGGTGCGCACGCGTGCTCGATGGCAGTTATCGCGGCGAGCGTCTTGGCGTGTCTGGTTGAAGATTGGATAATTCCACAATGTCGCAAATTTCAAAAGGCATCATCCTCGCCGGCGGCTCCGGCACGCGCCTGTATCCGCTCACCCAGGTGATCAGCAAGCAATTGCTGCCGGTCTACGACAAGCCGATGATCTACTACCCGCTGTCGACGCTGATGCTCGCCGGCATCCGCGACGTGCTGGTGATCAACACCCCGCATGAGCAGGCGCTGTTCCGGCAGCTGCTTGGCGACGGTTCGCAGTGGGGCATTTCGATCCGCTATGCGGTGCAGCCGTCGCCGGACGGACTCGCGCAGGCCTTCATCATCGGCCGCGAATTCGTGGACGGGCAGCCGAGTTGCCTGATCCTTGGCGACAACATCTTCTACGGGCACGGCCTGACCGACGTGCTGCGCCGTGCCGCGCAGCGCAGCCATGGCGCGACCGTGTTTGGCTACTGGGTGCGCGATCCGGAACGCTACGGCGTTGCCGAATTCGACGCGGCCGGCAAGGTGGTCGGGCTCGAGGAAAAACCGGCGCAGCCGCGCTCCAACTACGCGGTGACGGGTTTGTACTTCTACGACCAGCGCGCCTGCGATTTCGCCGCGAGTCTGAAGCCGTCGCCGCGCGGCGAACTGGAAATCACCGACCTGAACCGCTGCTACCTGCACGATTCCTCGCTGATGCTGGAAAAACTCGGCCGCGGCTTCGCCTGGCTCGATACCGGTACGCACGAGTCCCTGGTCGAGGCGTCGAACTACATCGAGACGATCGAAAACCGGCAGGGCCTGAAAGTGTGCTGCCCGGAAGAAATCGCGTATGTGAATGGCTGGATCGATGCCGAGCAGGTGCTGCGCCTGGCCAAGCCGCTGGCCAAGAACGGCTACGGCCAATATCTGCAGCAGCTCGTCAAGCAAGGTCCGGTGGCATGAAGATCGTCGAGACGATTCTGCCCGGATGCATCGTGATCGAGCCGCAGGTGCACGGCGATGCGCGCGGATTCTTCTACGAAAGCTTTCATGCCGAAAAGTATAAAAATGCCGGACTCGACCTGAGCTTCGTGCAGAGCAATGTCTCGCGCTCGGCGCATGGCGTACTGCGTGGCCTGCATTACCAGTGGCCGAATCCGCAGGGCAAGCTGGTGAGCGTGCTCGAAGGCGAAGTCTATGACGTGGCCGTGGACATCCGCGCCGGCTCGCCGACGTTCGGGCGTTGGGCCGCGGCGATGCTCACGGCCGACAACAAGCGCCAGTTCTGGATACCGGAAGGCTTCGCCCACGGGTTCGCCGTGGTATCGGACAACGCCACGTTCTGCTATCAGTGCACAGCGCTGTACGACCGCGCTGCCGATGCCGGTATTCGCTGGAACGATGCCGACATCGCCATCGACTGGCCGCTGTCCGCACCGGTGTTGTCGGACAAGGATGCCAAGGCGCCGTTCCTGCGCGACGTGCCGCGCGACAAGTTGCCGAAGTATACAAAGTGAAAATCCTGCTGCTTGGCGCAAACGGTCAGGTCGGCTTCGAGCTGGCTCGCTCGCTCGCGCCACTTGGCGAACTCGTCTGCGCGTCGCGCGACGGGAAGATGCCGGGTGGCGCGGCCTGTCTTGCCGCCGATCTGGGCACCCCGGGATCCTTGGCAGACGCATTGGATTCCACGCAGGCCGACGTGATCGTCAACGCCGCGGCATATACGGCGGTGGATCGCGCCGAAGATGAGCCGCAACTCGCGCAACGCATCAATGCGCATGCGCTCGCCGAAGTCGGCGCGTGGGCCGCATTGAACAATGCACTCGTCGTGCATTATTCGACCGATTACGTTTTCGATGGACGCGGCACGAACCCGTATCGGGAAATCGATGCGGTCGCGCCACTTGGTGTGTATGGCGCAAGCAAACTCGCGGGCGAAACCGCGCTGCGCGATTCAGGTTGCGATTACCTGATCCTGCGCACGGCCTGGGTCTATGCTGCGCGCGGGCATAACTTCCTGCGCACCATGTTGCGCCTCGCGCGCGATCGTGACGAATTGCGCATCGTCGCCGACCAACACGGTGCGCCGACGCCGGCGCGGCTGATTTCCGCGGCGACGGCGGCGGTGCTGGCGCAACACACGAAAAGACGCGAAATCCAGGTCGGCACCTATCATCTTTGCGCAGCCGACCAATGCACCTGGTTCGACTTCGCCGGCGCGATTTTTGCGCGTGCGCAGGCGGCGGGACTCATCGAACGCGTGCCACGGCTGGTACCGATTTCGACCGCCGACTATCCGACGCCCGCGCGCCGGCCGGCGTATTCGGTGCTCGATTGCAGCAAGATCCGCGACGCGTTCGGCCTGCACTTGCCGTCGTGGAAAGAAGGGTTGGATAGCGTGATTGGCGAACTGGCCAGCTAGAATGGCAGCATGAGCCAGCTCGTTCCCGTAATCCTTTCCGGCGGCGCCGGCACGCGGCTGTGGCCGGTGTCGCGCAGCGCGTATCCGAAGCCGTTCATGGCGCTCGCAGACGGCGAATCGCTGCTGTACAAGACCCTGGATCGCGCCTTGCGCGCGGCGGATGGCGGGCCGCTGCTGACCGTGACCGGTCGCGACTATTATTTCCTCACCCGCGACGAATACGCGCGCCATCCAGCCGCCGACACGCAGCGCCTGCCGTTCCTGCTCGAACCGATGGGCCGCAACACCGCGCCGGCCATCGCGCTTGCAGCAATGTATACAATGGAGCATCTTGGCGCGGATGCGACGCTGCTGGTGCTGCCGGCCGATCACTTGATCCGCGACGTCGATGCGTTCGTGGCCGATGCGCGTCGCGCGCAGGCGCTTGCGCAGCATGGACTCCTCGTCACCTTCGGCATCAAGCCGGCGTCGCCCGAAACCGGATTCGGCTACATCCGCATGGGCGCCGCATTGGCGCAGGGCGGTCGCGAGATCGCCGCGTTCGTCGAAAAACCCGATCGCGCGACCGCGGAAAAATACTTGGCGTCCGGCGATTACGCGTGGAACTCCGGCATGTTCTGCTTCCGCGCCGACGCCTTGCTCGTCGCGATGCAGACGACCTGTCCGGATGTGCTTGCTGCCGCGCGTGCCTGTTATGCCGCCATGCACGGCAACACAAGTCCGGTCGAATTCGACAAGGACGCCTTCGCTGCGTTACCCGATATTTCCATCGACTATGCGGTGATGGAGCGCGCCACGCGCCGGGCCGTGGTGCCGGCCACGTTCGACTGGAGCGACATCGGTTCGTGGAAGGCGGTCAGTGAAATCGGATCCGGCAGCGCGCCGGATGCCGCCGGCAACCGCGTGCAGGGCATGGCGGTGACGATCGACACGCAGAATTGCTTCATCCAGGGCGGCAAGCGCCTGATCGCCGCGGTCGGCGTGAAGGATCTCGTCATCGTCGACACCGCCGACGCCGTGCTCGTCGCCGACCGCGAACGCGCACAGCAGGTCAAGCAGGTCGTAGAGGAATTGCGCCGCAATGATCATGCCGCAGCGCGCTTTCACCAGACCGTGCACCGGCCGTGGGGCAGTTTCACCGTGCTCGAGGACGAGGCTGACTGCAAGGTCAAGCGCCTGACCGTGAAACCCGGCGGTGTGCTGAGCCTGCAGAAACATTCGCGCCGCAGCGAACACTGGACCGTAGTCGATGGCACCGCCAAGGTGCGCGTGGGCGAGCGCGAATTCCTGCTCAACCGCAACGAATCCACGTTCATCCCGATGCAAACCCTGCACCGGCTGGAAAACCCCACGGAGCGGGACATCCACCTGATCGAAGTGCAGTGCGGCGATTACTTCGGCGAGGACGACATCGTGCGCCTGGAAGACGTGTACGGGCGTGCGTGAAATCCGAAAAACGCGGCCGTTGTGGAATTCTCCTGATTTGGGATAATTCGGCCCCGAATGCTTTGTGACCGTCGTCACAGATTGGCACGATTCGAGCTTGGAAAGCATAAATCCGCCGTAGGGGAAGGAATAATGCGTAATGGCGCTGGTGTAGCTGTGCTTTTGAGTCGCGGCTTGGCATGGGGATCCGCGTTGTTCCTGCTTGCGTTCGGCACGGCTACCGCTGCGCCGACCCCCTTCGTGTGTTCGAACAACTTTTATATCGTTCAGGGCAGCGCGGCTTCGGTCACCCTGAACACGCTCAATATTGGCGCCAAGACGCTCACGCCAATCGGATCGGCTACCAGCACGCTGTACAACGGCATCGGTTTTCGGCCTCAAGACGGGTTTATCTGGGGATCCGACGGTAACGTGGCCAACAAGATCGTCCAAGTCGACGCCACCGGAACATTGAATGTCTTGCCGCTCACCGGCGGCATCACGCTCAGCAACAGTGGTGACGTGAATCCCGTGACCGGGCTCTATTACAACGGTGGCGGCGGCACGACGACCCTCAACGAAATCAACGTCGCTGCTGTGCCGAATCCCGCACTGGTGCGCACGCTCACCTTGTCGCAAAAGATCGGTTTCGACATGGCGTTCAGCCCGTTGAGCGGCAAGGCCTATACCGTTTATCAGGGACAACTGTACAGTTTCGCCATTCCAGCCTCCGGCACGGCGGTAACCGTCAACGGGCCGTTGCTGACGACCGGCGTGACCCTGCCTGCAGGGGATACCTACGGCGCCGCGTTTTTCGATCAAAACGGCATTTTCTATCCGTACGACAACAAGGGAACCTTGTACAGGGTCAACCTGAACACGTCCCCGGCGACGGTTTCGATCGCGGCCAGCGGTTTGCCGAACGTGGCCAACAACGACGGCGCCTGGTGCGCGGCCGCGCCGAACATGACCAAGGATGCCAACCCGCGCGCCCTCGTCCCGGGCGGTACAACTACCTATACATTTGCCATCAACAATATTTTGGCTGCCACGAACGTGACATTCACGGACACGTTGCCAGCCGGGCTGACATTCGTTCCTGGTACGGTCAGTCCGACAACCGTCGCCGGCGGTACGCCCGTGCTGTCCGGCGGCAATGCCACGCTGACGATACCGAACATGACCCTGGCGGGGACAACAAGTTACACCTTCACGATTCAGGCGCAAGCGGCAATCTCGGCGAATGGCGATTATCCCAATCAGGCCAATCTGACCGGCACGATTTACGGCGGCAATGCACAAGTGTCCGCCGTTTCCAGCGATCCTACCCTGCTGGCTCCGTATCAGCCGACCGTGGTCGGCGTGGCGGTACCCCGCCTAGGCCTGACCAAGACATCCAATGGACCGTGGACGGTGGGGCAGGCAGGGGCGACATTCACGTTGAGCGTCACGAACAGCGGCACGGCGGCGACAACCGGCACCATCACCGTGCTGGATACGTTGCCGGCCGGAATTTCGGCGGTGTCCGGCACGTACAGTGGATGGGCATGCACGGTGGCGGGTCAATCGGTGACGTGCACCAGCACGACCAGTATCGCTGCCACCAACGGAACGAGTTCGATCACGCTCCCTGTGACGGTGGCTGCTGCTGCCGCAGGCAGCGTGACCAACAATGCCTCGGTCGGTGGGGGCGGGGATCCGAACAACGGCGGTAGTCCACCGAGTCCCGGAAGCTGCGTGGGTGGCGACCCGCATTGCGCAAGCACGACGACGACAGTGAATTTGCCGCAGCTTACGGTGACGAAATCGGCAAGTCCCGTCGCATTTACTGTTGGCGGTACCGGAACGTATTCGCTTACGGTCGGCAATGCCGGAACGGCGAGTACGGCGGGAAACATCACCATAACCGATGCGCTGCCGAGCGGGGTCACGACAACGGCCACGCCGAGCGGAGCCGGCTGGAATTGCAGCGCGAGCACGCCGACGAACGTGAGCTGCACGACCGCAGCAGTGTTGGCTGTAGGTGGCAGTGCACCGGTGATCAGCGTACCGGTGGCGATTGCGGTCGGGACGGCCTCGCCGGCCGTGAATACGGCAGCCGTGACCGGCGGCGGCGACACGACCTGCCCGGGATCGGCACATTGCTTCGCTCAGATCAGCACGACGGTGAATGCGCCGAGTCTGGGTATTGCCAAGACCGCGAACGGACCGTGGACGGCCGGCCAGTCAGGAGCGCAATACACGCTGACGGTAACGAACACGGGCACGGCGGCGACAACAGGGACAATCACGGTTCTGGACACGATGCCCACAGGCGTTACACCGTCGCTGGCGTCGCCATTCACCAGCGGCAGTTGGACTTGCAACTTCGCCAGTCCCACACTGACCTGCACCAGCGCCGCTTCCATAGCTGCAACGAGCGGAACCAGCACGATCTCCGTGCCGGTCAATGTCACGGCTGCGGCGATTCCCAACGTTACCAACCAGGCCTCGGTCGGCGGCGGCGGGGATCCGAACAATGGCGGCGCTCCGCCGGCACCTGGAAGCTGCGCCGGTGGCGATCCTCACTGTGGCAGCACGATGACGACGGTGAGCGCCCCCAGTGCGCCGACGATCACCAAGGCATTCGGTGCGGCGAGCATTCCGTTGAATGGCACGACCAGTCTGAGTTTTACGGTCACGAATCCGAACGCGGCGACGACACTGACGGGAGTCGGGGTGACGGACACGTTGCCGGTGGGACTGGTGGTGTCGACACCGAACGGCCTGACGGGTTCGTGCGGTGGTGGCACGATCACGGCCACAGCGGGATCGGGCAGCGTGAGCTTGTCCGGCGCGACGCTGGCGGCCAATGCTTCGTGCACGTTCTCCGTCAACGTGACCGGCGTCGTCGCCGGCGATCAGAACAACACCACGGGCAATGTAACCTCGACCGAAGGCGGTAATGGCGGCACCGCGTCGGCCAACGTCACGATAGTCGCACCGCCTTCGATCGCGAAGGCGTTCAGTCCGACGACGATTGCGATCAACGGCACCACACAGTTGACGCTGACGATCACGAACCCGAATGCGGGTACGGCGTTGAATGGCGTAGCGGTGACGGATACGTTTCCGGCAAACCTGCTGGTGGCGACGCCGAACGCTTTGTCGAATACATGCGGTGGTACGGCGACCGCGGTCGCCGGAACGGGCAGCGTGAGTTTGAGCGGCGGCACGATAGCGGCGGGTGGCAGTTGCACGATCGTGTTGAACGTGACGGCGACTGCGAACGGCAGTTACACGAACACGACAGGCAATGTGCTCTCGACCAATGGCGGCACGGGCAACACGGGTAGTGCCACACTGACAGTTGCCACGCCGAAGCTGAGTGTGGTCAAGTCGGGCCCGGCGAGTGCGACGGTGGGCGTGGCGTACAACTACACGATCACGGTGACGAACACGGGCACGGCGGCGACGACGGCGGCGGCGACGGTGACGGATACGGTGCCGGCGGGGTTGACGATCAACTCGGTGACGCCGGGCAGTCCGACGTGCACGATTGCGAGCCAGGTGGTGACGTGCACGATCGCCTCGGGCATGGGCACGGGTGCGGGCAACGCGGTGACGTACACGATCAATGTGACGCCGACGGCGAGTGCGACGAGTCCGGTGACGAACACGGCGGACGTGGGCGGCGGTGGCGATCCGGGGTGTCCGGTGGCGACGCCGTGCGTGAGTCCGCCGGTGACGACGACGCTGAATGCCGCGTTGCTGCAGATTCTCAAGACCGGTCCGGCCACAGCTGCGGCGGGAGGCAACATCGCCTATACGATTACAGTCACGAATATTGGCTCGGCCGCCGCGACCAACGCGATACTTGCCGATCCAGCGCCGGGTGGATTGACCTATGTGTCGTCCGGCGCGCCCTGCGCGAGCGGGTTCCCATGCGATCTGGGCATGATCGCGGTGGGTCAGACGATCACGATTCCGACGGTCACCTTTGCGATCGGCGCCAATGTAACCGGTTCAATCGTCAACATCGCCAGCGTCACGAGCGACCAGACGACGCAAACCAGTTCCAGTGCATCGACCGTGGTCAGATCTGCAGTAAAACCGATCAAAGTGCCAGCGCTGGATTGGCGTGGCATGTTGCTGCTGGCTCTGATGGTGGCGGTTGGTGGAAGCTACTGGCAACGCCAGCGTGACCCGATGCGACGCTGAACCGGCGCGATTCGAAATCGTGTGATTCGAGGGCGGCTGGCAACAGCCGCCCTTTTTCGTGCGTTGCGGTATGCGCAAACGCGCCCGGGTCTGCAATACTTAGGGCCTCCCGTCTATCAGGAATTGCGATCGTGAATGGTCTGCCCTCCAATGCCGCCCCGCGCGCCGAATTCACCATCCGCGGCCTGATCATCGGCATCGTGATCACGATCGTGTTCACCGCGGCGAATGTGTATTTCGGATTGAAGGCGGGATTGACGTTCTCGACTTCGATCCCCGCGGCGGTGATCTCGATGGCGATCCTGAAAGCCATGCGCGATGCCACGATCCAGGAAAACAACATCGTGCAGACGGTGGCCTCGGCCGCGGGTACGCTGTCGTCGATCATCTTCGTGCTGCCGGGACTCATCATCGTCGGTTGGTGGACGGGCTTCCCGTTCTGGGTCACGTTCGGCATCTGCGCGACCGGTGGCATCCTCGGCGTGATGTACACGATTCCGCTGCGCCGCGCACTGGTGACCGATTCCGACCTGCCGTATCCGGAAGGCGTGGCTTGCGCCGAAGTGCTGAAGGTCGGCGCGGGGCAGGTGCAGGGCAACGCCGCCGAATCCGTGGATGCGAGCAGCGCCGGACTGAAAGCCGTGGTTTGGGGTTCCATCGTCTCGGCCGTCTTCTACATCGTCGTGCAGACGAAAATCTTCGCCAGCGACGTGGCGCAATACTTCCGTCTCGGCAGCGATGAAAAATCCAGCGCCACCGGCTACGACTTCAATCTTTCCTTCGCGCTGTTCGCGGTCGGACATCTGGTCGGCTTGTGGGTGGGCGTGGCGATGGGGGTCGGCGCACTGATCGGTTGGGGCTGGGCGGTGCCGCATTTCACCGCGCTGCATGCGCAGGCCGGCGCGGCGGCGGATGTGGCGCAAGGAGCATGGAGCCACTACGTGCGCTTCGTCGGTGCCGGCACCATCGGCGTGGCGGCGATCTGGACGCTGGCCAAACTGGTCAAGCCCGTCGTTGGAGGATTGACCGGTGCGATGCGCGCCTCGCGCGCGCGCAAGGAAGGCAAACTCGATACCCTGCCGCGCACCGAACACGATATGCCGATCGGCACGGTCGGCCTGATCACGCTGGCCTGTCTGGTTCCGGTCGGGTACCTGCTGTGGCAGTTCGCTGACGGCGCCGGACTCGGCGATCACGCTGCCTTGCTCGCCATCGGCGGCGTGGTCTTCGTGATCGTGTTGAGCTTTCTCGTTTCCGCCGTGTGCGGCTACATGGCCGGATTGATCGGATCGAGCAACAGTCCGCTGTCGGGCATCGGCATCCTCGTCGTCATCATCGCCGCGCTGCTGCTCGTGTTGTTCGTCAAATCCCTGGTGCCTGCAGAAGCCGGCAAGGCGCTGGTTGCGTTCGCCTTGTTCATCACGTCCATCGTGTTCGCGGTGGCCTCGATCGCCAACAACAACCTGCAGGATCTGAAAACGGGCCAGCTTGTCGATGCCACGCCGTCGCTGCAGCAGTGGGCGCTGGTGATCGGCGTCATCGCCGGCGCGGTGGTGATTCCGCCGGTGCTCGACCTGTTGCAGCACGCTTATGGATTCGTCGGCGCGCCCGGTGCGGACCCCGCGCACGCACTGCCCGCGCCACAGGCGGGACGGATCTCGGCGCTGGCGCAGGGCGGGGTCACCAACAAAATTTACTTGAGCCTCATCGCGATCGGCGCCGGCCTCCGCGCC